>Ga0187892_10000380_pt1 | contig 116656 bp, 82 predicted proteins | sample MA1701073metaG_FD_139345 | JGI IMG/M metagenome (GOLD analysis project Ga0187892, IMG submission 139345) | Bio-ooze microbial communities from a basaltic lava cave in the Kipuka Kanohina Cave System on the Island of Hawaii, USA - MA170107-3 metaG ... | reverse complement strand
TCGCTCAACCTCGTCCCCGGTCGAGGTCGCGAGCCTGAACAAGTCGAAGGCGCCTCGTCGCAGCACGATCGCGTCGGCGGGACTCCCCATCGTCCGCTTCTCGATGCTGGACCGAGAAACCGGCCGAGGCGCGAGGACCCACACCGCAACCCAGAACAGGGCAAAGGAGCCGAGGGCCAGCGCCGAGCCCATGAGCAGCTGCTTCCGCAGGACGTGCGGAGACCAGGGCATCAGGACAATCGGGACGAGGCCCAGCGCGGAGGCCCACCACCAGAGTCCGGAAAGTTCGAACGCCGCGGTGAGGAGCAGTGGAATGGCCAGATCCAGGAAGAGCACACATCCGGGCCGGGTTCCGAGACGGCGCCCGGGGGGTTCCCTCAGCCTCCTCAGGCACCACATCCCCAACACAAGACAACCCGGTAGGCCAATCAGCGCTGCGATCCATGCCGCAGCCTCCCTGGGAACTCCTCCATACCCCATGAGCCGGTAGAAGTCCCGAGGGCCGCCCAGGACGACTCCAGCGAGCAGCGCGCCCGACAAGTGTCCCAACGTGGCCAGGACCAACAGCACCGGTAGCAACGAGGCTCTTCGGACTCGGCTCAGGCCAAGTCCGAAGAAGCCGAGACAGAGAGTTGCCAGAAGCCCTCCGGCAGTAGCCCAGGGTCTTGCCGTCTGCATCTTCTCTACCAATGGATACGATATCCAGATCAACTGATCTTTGTCCGGCAGCTCGAAAGTGATCCCGTCGAAGCTCCCGCCCGCGAGACCGGCGCCTATCCCGTGGCCTACCTCATGCCACAGGTAAGAGAAGGACAGGAGCCCATAGAGCGACAGGAAGATGGAGAGAATGTAGGGCACGCGATCCCTCACGAGATCTCCTGGTCGGCTCCGAATGTCGCCGCTTACTGTACCACCGTGAACACCGCGGGATGCGGTCGAAGATCGGCTTTGACAGGATCGGACAGGATCTCGGCGCTCCTATGACAGGTTTCTGTCGCCGATCGGCCCGTTGCGCCTTCCGTCACGAAGGCAGGCGACGTACACACTCCCTCCGAGGCGCGTTTGTCGCTGAGAACACAGCCGATTTGGCAGGTAAGAGGAGGTATCGATGAACGCACGAAGCGCCGGTTCGATTCTCGCGCTGCTCATGATCACCTGTCCGGTCGTTGCGCTCGCCCAGAATCCAGAATGCCCGATGAACGATCTGTCGGGCTGCGCCTATCCCGGAAAGCCCTGCACCGCCTTCGGTCAGGCCGGCACGTGCAGGGGAGTCGGGATCTGGGATCCCTGTAAGTGCGAAGGTAACACCGGCGGCGGGGATGACGATGACGAAGATGAGATATTCTGGTTCACCGGTGCCGATCTCGGTCTCTTCCCGGGTGGCTACTTGATGATTCCCATGGGTTCTCGTCGCGGAGGTGCCCGCGGACAGCGTCTCCTGGACACTTTGCACGATGATCCGCGGAGCCTGATCGGTACGTCGTGGTGCGCCACGCAATGGGGGACCTTCGACCTGGTGCACAACTACGGTGACGGCTGGCCCGCAGGCCTGGCACCGGACAGGGTCCAGGTGACCGACACCGAGTTCTGCGTCGAGTTCACCAGAATGGCCGAGCCCGGCGAGGAGTGCGGCCACGAGAACTGGATCGTCGTGACGGTCGTTCGGCTGAGGGCCGAGCACGACGGGATCCGGCCGAACGGCCTCGGTGGCACCCTGTCGACCGGCAGGATCGTCGGCGACCTCGACCCGAACATCGAATCCTTCGGTGCCTTCCACTTTCCTTCGGGTGTGCTGCACATGTGGCTGAACACCGCCGTGACCGCCGAGATCCTCCCGAGCCTCGTCGCCGGCCGACTGGCGTTACCGATCACGGTCGAGTTCGTCGGGAGACTGACCGGCACGAACGGCACGGACCAGCTCGAGATCCTGCGTTTCGGGGTGGACGGCTACACTCCCCCGCTCCTCAACGTCGCTGTGCCCAACTGAAATGAGCCAACCAGGGCGTCCGAGTCGCCGGATGCTCGCGCTACGGGCGCACGTGCCTCGAGCTGCGGCGATTCGGTGCGCCCAGCGGGCCGATCCGCACTCGCAACGTCGTTGTCCCGGGCGATCGACGTCCGAATCGGCGACGTTTCGATGAAGGTGTTGGACAAGCCGGACCTGTTGCACGAGAAGCTGCGCGCCGGCCGCGACCCGGCGCGACGACGGTCCAGGCGCCTCCAGGACCTGGCGGACGCGCGGTCCCTGCTGGAGCACGATCCGGCCCTCGAGCGCGAGCTGACCCCGGCCGAGCGAGACCTCCTGCGATCGCTGCCCCTGTAGCCGGCTTGGCGATTCGCAGCCGGGGACGCTACGGCGCGAGCCGCAGCATCGTGAACAGCGCGGGATCGTAGAAGCGCGCGATGAAGGCGTTGACGTCGTCGAGGCCGAGCGAGGCCGCGCTCCGGCTCAGGTCGTCCTTGAACCCGTGGGGCAGGCCGAGTCGCCGCTCCCACAGGTACTCGCCGAGCAACTGGCCCGGCGACTGGCGGGCGAAGGAGCGCGAGCCCACGAGGCTTCCTGCCGCGGCTGCGCGCTCGCCCTCGGTGATCCCCTCCGCGTGGAACCGGGCGAGCACGGCGCGGAGCTTCTGCTCCGTGGCCGTTGCGTTCTCCAGGCGCGTGAACGTGGTGAGCGCGTAGGGTCCGGGCTCGTGCCCGCCGCCGTTCTCGACGGCGGCGCCGTAGGTCTCGCCGCCCTCATGGCGCAGGGCCACCATCAGCCGCGAGTTGAAGTGCCCGCCCAGGACGTGATCGGCGATCATCGAGGCTGGATAGTCCGCCTCGTGGAACGACAGCGACTCGCGACCGTAGGCGAAGTACGCCTGCGTCAGGCGGGGCAGACGCAGCGCCTGCCCGGTCGGCCGCGCGGCGGCCGGCGTGATCGGACCGAGCGCCGGCTCGAGCCCCGCGAGAGCCGCGTCGGAAGCGGGGGGGAGGAGGTCGCTCGCGAGCGACCGCGCTTCCTCGAGCGTGAGGTCCCCCGCGAAGCCGATGACGCGTCCCGGGAGCCGGACGAGGGCGTCGCGAGCGGCGGCGAGCCGCTCGGCGTCCGCGAGGACGGGCCGCGGCTTCTCGAGCGGCTCGCGGCGCGGGTCGGCCCGCTCGAACAGCTGGCGGGCCATGGCTTGGTCCAGCACGAAACCGGGCTCCTTGAGCGAGGCCTTCCACCCGATCCTGCGTCCGGCCTTCCGGCGGGAGATCTCGCCCCGATCGAAGTCGCGGTTGGCCAGGACCTCGCGGACGAGGCCGAGCGCGGCGCGGAGGTCGTCCTTGCGGCACGAGAGCCGGATCTCGCTCGACCGGGCGCCTGCATCGAGATCGATGCTAAGGGCCAGCTCGTCGGCCCGCCGGCGGAGCCGGCCTGCGGAGTCGTGAAGCTGGATCTCGAACGCCTCCTCGGCGTGCGCCTCGCGGAACCAGGGCATCCACGTCCCGGCGGCGAACTCCACGCGCACGTCGACGAGCGGCACGCGATGGTCCTCGACGAGGACGCCCGTCGTGCCGGCGGAGACCTCCCACTCCTCGACCGGCCAGGCCGCAGGGCTCGCCAGGGCGAGCACCAGCGGCAGCAGCCGCGCGCACGCGTCGCGCCCCCGGCGGATCATCGGTGGACCAGGGGGTAGAGCCAACCGAACAGCCGCACGAAGAGCGGCACGTGCTCGGCCCGCAGGTAGAGCCGGATCGGCTCGGGCTCGAGCACGTACTTGGTGAAGGTCGAGCGAGCCTCGCCGAGCGACACCTGCGAGATGCGCTCGGCGGCGTCGAAGGCCAGGCGCTCGTCGCCCTGCCACCACGCCGCCCGCCCCACGGCGTAGGCCCGCGACCCGGCCCAGTACGCCTGCCTCAGCTCGCCCGCTTCGAGCTTGCGCTTGGCCGCGGCGAGCCGCGCCTCGTCGAGCCATTCGAAGCTCGCGAGGTGCCGGCGCGTCTCGTCGAGCAGGCGGAATGCCGTGGCCTTGCGCCGGTAGGGGAGGCTGACCGAGAACAGGACCACCCCCCCGCCGCGCCGCAGCGCGAACGTCTCGGCGCCGGCGAACAGCGCCTTGCGGCGCTCGCGCACCAGGTGGTCCTCGATCGGATCGCGCTCGCCGCCCGCCAGGCACTCGAGGACCACGCGCAGCGCAAAGTGGTCGGGAGCGTCGGCCGGCGGGAGCGGGAAGCCGAGGATCGCCACCTCGATCGGCGGCAGGTCCTCCTCGAGTTCGGTCTCGGGCGGGAACGTCCAGCCGTCGAGCGCCGGGACGTCGGCCGGCGTGACCCCGTCGGCGGGAAGCGGGCCGAACTCGCGCGTCACCACGGCGAGCGTCGCCGCCGGGTCGACCGGGCCGACGATCACGAGGTGGCCGTTCCGCGGCCGGTAGTAGCGGGCATAGAACTCCCGCGCGTGCTCGAGCGTCGCCGCGGCGATGTCCTCCTTGGTCCCGGTCGGGCTGAGCGAGTAGGGGTGATCGCCGAGGATGCGCCTGAGGGCCAGGGTGAACAGCCGCGACATCGGGTCGTTCTCCGTCCTCAGGCGCAGCTCCTCAGTGACGATGCGCTTCTCGTTGTCGAGGTCCTCGCGATTGAGCGCGAGGTTGACCATCCGATCGGCCTCGAGCGCGAGGACCTCCTCGAAGCCGGCGGGCGGGATCTCGGAGACGTAGACCGTCTCGTCGAAGGAGGTGAAGGCGTTGTTGGCCCCACCGTGGCGCTCGTGCAGGTCCCAGTAGGAGCGGCTCGGGTTCTCCGCCGTCCCGCCGAACATGAGGTGCTCGAAGAGGTGGGCAAAGCCCCGGGTCTCGGGCTCCTCGTTGGCCGAGCCGACGTGAACCCAGAGCTGCGTCGCGACGATCGGGTGCGCCGGATCGCGGAGGATCGAGACGCGGAGGCCGTTCGGGAGCGTGGTCGAGACGTAGCCGCCCGCGGGGTCCGCGGCGGCGGCGGCGACCGCGAGCACGAGCGGCGGCACGGCGGCGAGGGGGCGCATCGGGCTCCTACGCTGTCCGCACAGGCTACTCGATTCGTCCCCTCATCCGCCGCAAGCCGGCCGCCGCTCCGCGCGCGGCCTCACCGCGACCCGGGCTGCGGCCGGACCTACGGAAGCGACACGGCTGAACGCGGTCCGAGGTTGAAGACGACGAACGGCAGCAGGATCAGGTAGACGCGGGTCTCGAACAGGATCCCGAAGACCGCGAGCGAAGCCAGCATCAGCAGGTGCACCGCGGCCACCGCGGTCCGCTCGGGCGGGTCCCGCCATGCGACGCGCACGGCGAACGCGGCGTAGGCCGCGAGCAGCAGCGGGATCAGGAAGCTCAGCGAGTAGCGGAAGGACGTCAGCGCCACGACCAGTTGGTCGATGTTCTCCGGCAGCATGGTGTGAAAGCTCGGGCCGGCGCCGCGCACCGGACCGACGAGCGAGGGGCCGACCTCGCGCACGAGCAGCGCGCTCCGCAGGAACTCGACGAGCGCGATCCCGCCTCCGAGGAGCGCGATCCCGCTCCCGGCCATCTTCAGGTCGAACGCCCCGCGACTGCCGTCCGGCCTTCGCGCCAGCACGACGCGGACGAGCGGGTCCAGGATCATCCACAACGCGATGAACCCCGCCGTCTCGCGGTCGAGCAGGGCCAGGAGGAACAGCGCACAAAACCAGCGGTAGCCCCTGCGCTGCGCGACGAACTGGTTGAACAGGACGAAAACCAGCAGTCCCGTGAAGTCCCAGATGTAGAGCCACGGACGCTGGAAGCAACAGACGACGAGGAACACGAAGGCGAAGTAGCCGGCGAGCGCGTGCCAGCCCGTGCCGCGCTGCCGGCGCAGGAAGGCCAGCACGAGAAAGCCGCTGGCGCCGAGCAGCACGATCGTGCACAGCGCGTGAGCGACGGTGAACGACCCGGTCGCGAGGCTCACGGCCTTCACCAGGTACGGCCCGAGCAGCCGGCTCTGGTAGACCCGCCAGTGCGGCTCGCCCGTGGTCACGCCCAGCGCCGCCGCGACGGACAGCTCGTACTGCGGGCCGAACATCAGGATCAGCAGCCGGAACTGCAGCAGCGCGACGATGCCGGCGAGCAGCGCGAAGCCGGCGTGCAGCGACCGCGCCGCCGCTGCGAGCGACTGCCCCGGATGCGGTCGAGTCGTGGTGCCGATGGGCGCGCGCCTCCCCGGCGGCGGATTGTACCCGCCGGCCCCGCAGGACGGGCCGGAAACGTCCCCCCGAGACCGCCGGGCCGGTCAGTGATCGAGCACGTCGCGGACCTTGCGGGCGAGGGAGTCGAGGGTGAACGGCTTGGGCAGGTAGGCCAGGCCGCCCAGTCCGTCTTCCGGAGAGATCGCGCGATCGCTGTAACCGGACATGATGATCACCTTCATCTCGGGCCGCAGCGACGCCACCCGGTCGTACAGCTCGCGGCCGCTCATCTGGGGCATCACCATGTCGGTCAGCATCAGATGGATCGTCCCCGCGTGATGCTGGCACAGCTCGACGGCCTCCGGCGCCCCGGCAACCTCGAACACCTTGTAGCCGCTCATCTCGAGCACCTCGCGGGCCAGGTCCCGCACCTGAGGCTCGTCCTCGACGAGCAGCACGGTCTCGCTCCCGCCGGCCGGGGCCGTCGGCCGGTCGCTCGCGGCGACCGCATCGACCTCGGCGTCGACCCGCGGCAGGAAGATGGCGAAGCTCGTCCCCTGGCCCGGAGTGCTGTCGACCGTGATCCAGCCGCCACTCTGCTTCACGATCCCGTAGACCGTCGACAGCCCGAGTCCGGTGCCCTTTCCTTCGCCCTTGGTCGTGAAGAACGGCTCGAAGATGTGGGACAGCGTCTGCTGGTCCATCCCACAGCCGGTGTCCGTGACCTTCAGCCGGACGTAGCCGTCCGCGGCCGAAGCCGCCGTGGGCTCGAGCGTGCCGCGATCGACGTTCGCCGTCTCGATCCTCAGCCGCCCGCCGCCCGCCATCGCGTCGCGCGCGTTGACGGCGAGGTTCATGATCACCTGCTCCAGCTGGCCGGGGTCGGCCCGGACCCGGCCGAGGGCGGGGCAGCGATCAAACCTCAGCTCGACGTCCTCGCCGATCATGCGCCGCAGCATCTTGTCCATGTCCTCGACCACCGCGTTCAGGTCGACCACCCGCGGGCAGAGCACCTGCCGGCGGCTGAAGGCCAGCAGCTGGCGCGTCAGCGCGGCGGCTCGCTCCGCCGCCTTCCGCACTTCCTCGGCGTTGGACCGCAGCGCGTGGCCGTCGCCCAGGTGGCGCAGCAGCAGCTCGGTGTAGCCGGTGATGACGGTCAGCAGGTTGTTGAAATCGTGGGCCACGCCGCCGGCGAGCCGGCCGATCGCCTCCATCTTCTGCGCCTGGCGCAGCTGTTCCTCGCTGAATCGCAGCGCCTGCTCGGTCCGCTCGCGCTGCTCGACCTGCCGCTGCAGCTCGCTGCGGCCGCGTTGGACGTCCGTCAGCGCCGCCTCGAGGTTGCGCACCGTGCGCTCCAGCTCGGCGTTCAGCGCTTCGACCTCGCTCAGCCGGCGCTGCTTCTCCTCCAGCCGATCCTTGTGGCTGCGGTAGAACGAGCTGATGAGCAAGGCCGGCGGGATGCCGAGCGCCAGCCCCCAGACGGGGAGCCGCTCGAGCACGAACAGCAGACAGGCCGCGAGCGTCAGGCCGGAGAAGAACGAGACCGTGGTCCAACCCAGGTTGCTGCGCCAGACCTGCACGAGAGGCTGCCGCTTGTCGAGGGCGATCACCACCGCGACGAGACCGGTATTGACGACGAAGTAGGCGACGCTCGCCCCGAGAAGCGGCCCGAACTGCCTCACGACCGGGCCGCCGACGACCCCGCCCAGGGCGTGGAAAGTGTGGAACGCGGCCGCGGTGGTGAGGACGACGGAGCCGAGGTTGAAGAGCGTGCGGATCGAGCCCGGTCGCCGCCCCCCCTGATGGATCGTCGCCCCCCACAGCCCGGCGATCGCCGCCAGGATCCCGGCCCACGGTCCGAACCGGGCCAGAGCGCAGAGGACGAAGGGATGGGTCGCGACCAGCTCGGTACGGAGCGACGAGATCCGTACGGGACGCGCGCCGGCGAGGCCGGCGAGACCGGCGACGACGAGCGAGACCGCGGGCAGGCTCCAGCGATGGCTGAGGGAGAATTGCAGCACGGTGGCCACGGCGGCGACGCCGATGACCCCGACGTAGGTGCGGACGAGCCTCGTCTGCACGGCTAGCGACCCCGCGATCCTCCCCGGCACTCTGCTTCCCGGGCGAGCGACGGCGCCGGGAGGGGCGCCGCCTCCTTCTCCGGGGTCAATCTAGGCTCGTCGCGGCACCGAGACACGGGGGGCGCCGCCGGGCTCGGCTGCAGGGGTCCGTGCTCGGCCCTTCCCCCGGCCCGGCCCGTGCCGCCCCGGCCCTGACGCCCCGGAAACGGCTCCGCCGCCGCCCCCTCGAGCCAGCGCCGCGAAGTCTCGCCGACCGCCGCCAGCGCCAGGACCGTCCCGGCGATCGCCAGCCCCGGCAGGGTCGAGATCCACCAGGCGTCGAGCAGGCTCGAGCGACCGTCGAGCACGATACCGCCCCAGGAGGGCGTGGGGGGAGGCACCCCGAGCCCGAGGAACGAGAGCGCCGCCTCGAGCAGGATCGTGTCGCCGACGCGCAGGGTGGCCTCGGTCGAGACCGGCCCCAGGACCGCCGGCAGCAGGTGGCGCGCCGCGAGCCGCCACCGCGTCGCGCCGGCGGCACGCGCCGCGTCGACGAACTCCCGCTCGCGCAACGACAGGATCTCCCCGCGCACGAGGCGCGCCGCCGCCATCCACGTCGTCGCCGCCAGGACGGCGACCGTCGTCGAGAGCGACGGGCCGTGGAGCGAGACGAGCGCGAGGGCGAGAAACAGCCGTGGCACGGCGAGGACGAGGTCCGTCAGGCGCATCAGGGCGCCGTCGAGCCAGCCGCCGGCGAGGCCCGCGGCGAGGCCGACGAGCGCTCCGATTCCCAGCGCGATCGCGGCGGCGAGCACGCCGACGGAGAGCGAGATGCGCGCACCGTACACGAGCCGGCTCAGCAGGTCACGGCCGAATCCGTCGGTGCCGAGGACGAACCAGACTTGCTCGCTCGAGCGTGAGGCGACCTCGTCCGGCTCGAGCCGCTTCCAGCGCTCGCCCCGCCGGTACTCGACGGCACCGCCGGCCGGCGTGCGGATCTCGTGCGCGTAGACCCGGTCCCCCGTTGCGAGGCGCAGGGCGCGGACCCGGGAGAGCGGCGGGAGGTCGCGGAGCACGAGGCCGTCGGGCTGGGCCGCCGGGTCGCGCAGGCCGAGCCAGGGGGCGAGCACGGCCACCGCGGCGAGCGTGCCGAGAAAGCCGCCCGCGAGCCTGACGCGCCCGCTCCTCACTCCGTTCTCGGCCGGCCGGCCAGGCGGATGCGCGGGTCGAGCGCGCCCATCGCGAGATCGGCCGCGAGGCTGCCGAGCGCCACCGCGAGCGTGGCGACGAGCGTCGTCGCCAGCACGACCGGGACGTCCTGCGCCCGGATCGCGTCGAACGCGAGGCGTCCCATCCCGGGCCAGGCGAAGACGACCTCGACCACGAGAGATCCCGACAGCAGCAGCGGCGCCGAGACCCCGACCAGGTTGATCAGGGGGAGCGCGGCGCAGCGCAGCGCGTGGCTCAGCAACAGCCGGCCGCCTCCGGCGCCGCGCGCGCGCGCGGCTCGAGCCCAGGGTTCGCCCAGGCCGCGGAGGATTCCGTCACGGACCAGGCGCAGCGTCAACGCCGCCGAGCCGAGTCCCAGCACCACGGCCGGCAACGCCAGGTGCCACAGACCGTCCGCCGCCTGTCGCATCCAGCCCCAGCTCTCCGCACCGACGCTGCGCATCGACGACGCCGGGAACAGCGCGAGGCCGTAGGCGAACAGCATCACGGCCATCAGGCCCAGCCAGAAGGTGGGCAGCGCGTAGAGCGTGAGGCTGCTCGCCGAGACCACGCGGTCGAGCCAGCGTCCCCGCCGCGCCGCACACAGCGCGCCGAGCAGCACGCCCGCGGCGAGGTTCACGGCGAGCGCGCCGGCCGCGAGCAGCAGCGTGTTGGGCAGCGCGTCGCCGATTGCGGCGGCGACCGGCCGCGAGCGCAGGTGGGACCAGCCGAGCTGCCCCTGCGCCAGGGCCAGGAGCCAGCGCAGGTAGCGCTCCGGCGCCGGCCGGTCGAAGCCGTAGGCCCGCTCGAGGCGCTCCCGCACTTCGGGCGGAACCGGGCGGTCGCCGAGCAACAGGTCGCCGGGCTCGCCCGGCGCGGACTCCACCAGGAAGAAGACGAGCGTCGCCGCGACCAGGGCGAGCGCGATCGCGGCGGCGATCCGGCGAAGCACGAAGCGGAGCATCGACCGTCAGCGCCGGCGGCGGCCGCTCACGACCGCCGCAGCCGGCAGTGCTCGAGCGCCGCCAGCGGGTCGGCGGGGTCGTCGATCCGCATGCCGCTGAGCCGCGGGCCCAGCGCCGCGATCCGTTTCGTCTCGTACAGGAAGGTGTAGGGCTGCTCCTCGTGGATCCGGCGCTGGAGCGCCTGCAGGAGCGGCCGCATCGCCGCCCGATCCTCGGCCTCGTCGAGCCGGCGCAGCAGCCCGTCGACCTCCGGCGAGTGGAAGGCGACGACGTTCGAGCCGTTGGGCGGCCGCGAGGCGGAGCCGAAGATCGGCTCCAGGTCGATCTTGCCCGGGATCGTCCAGCCGCCGAGGTAGGCGTCGTAGTCTCCCGCGGTGCAACGCGCGACGAGCGTCTTCATCTCGAGCGTCCGCACCGTGACCAGCACCCCGACGCGCGAGAGCTGTTCCTGGATCTTGACCGCCATCGCCTGGCGCAGCTCGTTGCCGGCGTTCGTCAGCAGCTCGATCCGCAACGGCGCTCGGTCGCCCGACGCCGGCTCGTCCGCGCCGCGCGCCGCGAACCCCTTGCGCGCCAGGATGCGGGCGGCCTCGTCCGGATCGTACGGCAAGGGCTCGAGGGTCGGATCCGCCCCCCATGAGAAGGACAGCACCGGTCCCCGGCTGACCCGGCCGTAGCCGTACAGCGCCTGCTCGACCAGCGCCTCGCGGTCGATCGCGATCGTCAGCGCCCGCCGCACCTCGGGATCGTCGAACGGCGGCCGCGCCCCGTTCCAGCCGATGAAGTCGTACTTCGGGTAGTCGAAGTCGACGAGCGACACGGACTTGCCCGCGGCCAGTCGCTCGGCGTCGCGCGGGGCGAGCCCCTCGAAGTAGTCGATGTCGCCGGACAGCAGCTGCGCCGTGAGGTTGGCGGCGTCGGGGACGACCCGAATCACGACGCGCTCGACCCGCGGGAGGCCGCGGCGGAAGAAGTGCGGGTTGCGGCGCAGGACGATCTCCTCGGCGGGCCGGTGGCGCTCCAGCACGAACGGGCCGGAGCCGACCGACACCGCCGACCAGTCATGGGTCCGCCAGGCCTCGAACGGGACCTGGCCGAAGACGTGGCGCGGGAGGATGCCGCCCTCGACCGCGTCGGCGAGCTGGTAGGGATAGCGCCGGTCGAAGACGAAGCGCGCGCTGCGCTCGCCTGCAACCTCGACGGCGGTGATGTGCCGCTTGGTGGAGGCGTTGATCCAGGCCACGGCGGGGTCGGTCTGGGCCTCCCAGGTGAAGCGCACGTCGTCCGCGGTCACCGGGCGCCCGTCGCTCCAGCGGGCCTGGCGCAGGTGGAAGGTCAGCGCCAGCCGGTCGTCGGACCACTCCCACGACTCGGCGAGCTGCGGCTCGAACGATTCCGACTCGGGTTCGGGATCGCCCTGCTCGACGGCCAGACGCAGGAAGATCCGGCGCTGCAGCTTGGCGGCGAAGTCCTGCCGCGAGAGGTACTCGTTCCACGAGTCGACGTCCGAGATGCTGCCCAGCACGGCGGTGCCTCCGCCCGCCGGCTCGTCGGCGGGCGACGGCGGCGGGGCGGAGGTCTCGGCCGGTGATGCGCAGCCCGCCGCCGCGAGCACGATCGGCACCGCGACGGCCAGCGCCGAGAGCACGTGCCGGACTCGGAGGTTGGGTGTCTGCATCGCGCTCCTCCTGGGCGTCGCGCCCGGTCGCGCGACCGCTCGCGTCCCGAGCCGGCCCTGGGCGGTTTCGCCGCAGACCGTCGCCTCGAGCCACCGGCGGCGAATATGGGACCCCGGACGGACGGTCGCAATCCGGGCCGGCGAGGCCCGCGACCTATACTGGCCGGCCGGTGAGATCGGAGCCCCAGCGGAGCGACGACGTCCCGGGGTCGATGCCGGCGGCCGGCGGGAGCGCCGCCTGGCGGAGCGGCGCCCTGGCGCTCGCCTTCGCCGTGCCGTTCTCGCTCTACCTGGCCACGCTCGCCCCCACGGTCACGCTCGAGGACAGCGGGGAGCTGATCGCGGCCGCGACCACGCTCGGCGTGCCTCACAGCCCCGGCTACCCGCTGTTCGCGCTCGCGGGAAAGCTGTTCGGCTCGCTGCCGCTCGGAGACGACGTCGCCTTCCGCCTGAACCTGATGTCGGCATTCTGCTCGGCGCTCGCGGCGCTGCTCGTCGCGTGGACGACGGGGCTGGTGCTCGAGGTCTGCACCGCGAGCCACGGCCCGCCACGAGCGGCCGACGGCGTGGACACCTGGGTCTCGGCGCTCGCCGCCGGGCTGTGGTTCGCGACCGCGTTCGAGGTCTGGGAGCAGGCGATCATCACCGAGGTCTACGCGCTCAACCTGGCGGTCGTGACCGCGTTCTTCCTGCTGCTCGCCCGGTGCTGGAGGGAGGTGTCGCCGGCTTCCAGCGCTCGGTTCTCCGCGCTGTGCTTCCTCGCCGGGCTCGCACCGCTCGCGCACCCGACCTCTTTCATCCTCGTTCCGCTGCTCGCGCTGCACCTGGCGCGGAACGAGCGAGGCCGGCTGTCGCCGCGACGGTTGTCGCACGGCGCGGCGGCGTTCGTCGCCGGCCTGCTCCCGGTGCTGTACCTGCCGCTGGCCTCGCTCCGCGATCCGGCGGCGGATTGGGGGGACCCCGAGACGCCGGCGAGGCTGTTCCGCACGCTGTTCGTCAGTCCTCTGAAGTGGCACGACCCGCCGGCGCCGGCGGACCTGATCGGGCGTGTCGCCGCCGGTGGCGAGCTGCTCGTCGAGCAGTGGGCGCCCGCGATCCTCGTGCTCGCGCTCGCGGGACTGGTGGCCACGCACCGCACGAACCGCAACTTCTTCGTCCACTGCGCGGCGTTCCTCGTGCTCGCGGGCCCGGTCGTGGCCGTGGCCACGAACATCGACGTCACGGCCGCCGACGCGCGCGTCCGGGCGGAGAACCTGGCGCAGGTCTCGGTCTTCTACCTGCCGGCGTACGCGATGGTCGCCATCCTGATCGGCATCGGGAGCGGCTTCGTCGTCCGACTCGCCGCCCGCTCGTCCGCCGCGCGCGGGATCGTGCTGGCGGGCGTCGTGCTGCTGCCGCTCGCCGGCGTCCCGGCCGCCTTCCGGCGGCTGGACATGAGCGACTACCGGCTCGCCCAGGACTATGCGGAGAACGTGTTCGCCGTGGCCCGTCCGGGGGGCCTGGTCCTCGCCGACTGGGATCCGTTCTACTTCCCGCTCGTCTATTACCAGGTGGTCGAAGGACGCCGGCCGGATCTCGCCGTACTCGACCTGCAGCTGCTGAGGGCCGAGTGGTACCTCGAGCGCTTCCAGCGGGATCATGCCGACCTGGCGGACCGCGCCCGACCGCAGATCCGCGCGTTCCTCGATTCCGTCCGCGCCGGAGACGTCGGCACGTCCCGCGCTCGATTCCTCGAGATGCTGCAGGCGTTGGTCGAGGGCAGTTTGCGGAACGGACGGGAGGTCTATCTCACCCACGTCCCGCGCGCGCCGTTCGCGGCCTATTACCACCAGTCGGTCGTGGCCGCACGGCGCCTGTCACGAGAGCCGGTGGGCGGCGACGCGCTCGTGGCGATCGACGAGGGGGCGCTCCGTTTTCGCGGGTTGCTCGAAGGGCCGCCCGTGCGTGACCGCTTCGGCCCGGTGTTCGGCGACTACTACGGCGAGCTGTTCTACGAGCGGGCGGCGACGCTCGAGCGCTCCGCCGAGTTCCCACGTGCGCTCGAGCTGTACCGGCGGGTTCGGCGCCTGCTCCGCGCGGACCATCCGCTCCGGGCGGAGTCCGACTCGCAGATCGCCCGGCTCGAGCGGCAGCTCGCCCGACGCCTCGACGCTGCAGCCGGTTCGCCGTGACGGGTGGCTCGCGGATGCACCCGGCGCCGTGTTCGCGGCCGCCGCCCCCGGTGGACGGTCCTAGTTCGAGCGCTCGGCGGCGCTGCGCTCGGCCTGCGCACGCTCCTTCTGCGTCATCCTCGCGGCCACCCGTTCCCGCCAGCGGGCGGCATCGCCGACCCCGGCCGCCGCCGCGACCGAGAACCAGCGATGGGACTGGACGAGGTCCTGGTCGACCCCGCGGGCGCGCAGGTACGCGAAGCCGGCCTCGTACGCGGCCAGGGCGTGCCCTCGCTCCGCGGCGGCGAGGTAGAGGCGCGCGGCCTCTTCCGGATCCGTGCCCACGCCGCGACCTGCGGCGTAGGCGCGCCCCAGCTCGTACGCCGTGTCCGCGTCACCCGCGGCGGCCCGGGCCCGCAGCGATTCCAGCTGGTCTCCCGCCGACGGTTGCGCCGGCGGCGCCGTGGGGGCTGCCCGCCGCCGGGTCGCGGCTTCCGTGGGGACCGTCGCCGTGGCGGGCTCGGAGTCCGCAGGAGCCGGGATCGCGCCTCCCGGCGTGACTTCGGGCTCCGCGGCGTCGGGCACGATCTCGTCCTCGCGCCGTCCACTCGATCCTGCCGGCGCGCCGTCGGCGGACTCGCCCGCCGGAACGTCGGCTCGCGCCGCTGCGCCGGAGATCAGACTGCGCTCCAGCTCGAGCAGCGCGATCTCGGCCGCGGCGACACCCTGTCCGGCCGCCTTGCGGTACCACCGGGCGGCCCGCTTCGCGTTGCGTGGCACGCCGCGTCCGATCTGGTAGAGCTGCCCCAGCCGGTACTGGGACGCTGCGTGCTTCCGACCGGCGGCCCGCTCGTACCAGCGTGCCGCCCGTGCCGGATCCTCGGCGACGCCGAGACCGCGATCGTACAGCCGCGCCAGGTTGCCCTGGGCCACCGCCAGACCCTGCTCCGCGGCCAGGCGGTACCAGTGCGCCGCGGCGGCGAGATCGGGCGGCACTCCGCGGCCGGTCTCGCACAGCAGGGCCAGGTCGTTCTGCGCCGCAGCGTGGCCGCGTTCGGCCGCCATGCGGTACCAGCGCGCGGCCTCGGCGTCGTCCTGCACGCCCGGGCCGCGATGGTACAGCCGGCCGAGCCGGTACTGCGACTCGGAGTCGCCGTCCAGCGCGAGGGGCCGCCATTCGCGCTTCGCGGCCTCGTGGTCACCGCGCCGGTACGCCTCTTCGCCGGCGCGGAAGTCCGCCCGTGCGGGCGCGGAGAGCAGGCCCACCAGCAGGATCGGCGTCGCGAATCGCCTCAAGCCGGCGTCTCCTCGCTGCGATGGTACACCGCCGCTGGAGACCCCGCGACGCGCGCGGGCCGCTGCTATCCTGGGGGCCGGCGGCGGAACCCGCCTCGGGAGGTCGATCGTGAGAGCGCAGGATCGTCGCTGGCGCGTGCGGACTCTGGCGGGGCTCGTGGCGCTCGCGCTTCACGCGACGGCGACGCTCGCCGGCTCGCTCGTCGACGACGTCGTGCGCATGCTCGAGGAGGGGGTCGACCCCTCGGTGATCTCGAGCTGGCTCGAGCTGCAGGAGCCGGCCACGGTCGCGCCGTCCCCCGACGACCTGATCCGCCTGTCCCGGGCCGGAGCGCCGGACGAGCTGGTGCGCAAGCTGCTCGCGCTCGGGCCGCGTCCGGCGCCGCCGGCCCCGCGGCGCGCCCCGAGCGCGGCGCCCGTCGCGGCCGCGACGGCGGACGGGGACGAGAAGGTCCCGCTCGCCGTCTCGGTGAGCTACCACCCGCACGCGAGCTTCGACATGGAGGACCAGGACAAGCTCGAACTCTACGTGTATCTCGACGGCGCGCTCCTGACCCACCTCGAGCCGCAGAGCCGCTGGTCGCCCTCCCGCGACCCCGCGGCCGACCTCGCGCTCGCCCCCGGTGCCCACGACGTTCGGCTGTTGCGCGAGAGCCACGAGAGTCTCGGGCGCAAGAGCGGCCGGTGGCGCCACGAGGCGCGCGCCAGCCCGGACGTGATCCGGTTCGAGCTGGCTCCGGGCCACGCCTGGGCGCTCGGGGTGGAATGGACGGAGCCCCGGTTCTCCGGGATGCAGGCTCCCCTGACCTGGTGGCTGCTGCGCGACGGCGAGCGGGTCGCCGGCGCGGAGAAGGTCGGGACGCCCAAGGACCGGTGGCCGCACGTGTGCGAGGACCTCGAGTCGCGGATCGACCCGCGGGAAACCAAGCCGTCGCGACAGGTCCAGCGCGACAGGGAGAGCTGCGTGCGCTGCTCCCACCTGTGGAGCCGGAGCCCGGTCGAGGCGCCGCCGCGAGCCGCGCTGCTGGCCGAGCTGGAACGGACACCGGTCGGCAGGCGCTGACGCCCCTCACGGGTCGCAGGCGCGACCGGGGGGGCGTGGACCGCTCGTCCCGTCCCCCAGCGAGCCCGCGCCGCAGTCGTTCTCCGCCCGCACGAGGTAGTGCAGAACCTCTCCGGGACCCGGCAGGTCGAGATCCCCGGCGACGAGATCGGACCCGTCGTCCGTCTCCACGCAGACGGCCGCACCCGGCGAGAAGTCGAGGCCGCTCGACGAGCGGAGCGTGTCGTAGCGCACCGACCCGGCCAGGCCCCCGACGTCGGCCGGCGCGGCCCAGCTCGAGGTGACCTTGTCCGCCCCGAACAGCACGCCCAGGACCTCGCCCGGAACGTGCCAGATCGTCGGGTTGCCGTCGTCGCAGTCGCTGGCGTCGGCGACGTGACCGGTCGGCGCGGCGCAGGCCAGGACCGGCGCGTTCGCATCGCCGTAGCCGTCACCGTCCGCGTCGCGGTGGAACGTCTCGAGCGCGCAGCCCTCGCACGCGTCGCCGATTCCGTCGCCGTCGGTATCGATCTGACCGGGGTTGGGAGCGGTCGGGCAGTTGTCGCAGTCGTCGCCGACGCCGTCGGCGTCGGCGTCGAGCTGCTGCGGGTTCGGGACCCCTTCGCAGTTGTCGCAAGCGTCGCCGATCCCGTCTCGATCCGTGTCGACCTGGCACGCACCCAGGGCGAACAGGTAGGCGGCGCCGGCTCCCGGTCCGAGGTCGCCGTCCAGGAACGCCCCGACCAGACCGACCGCGCCGTCGGAGGACAGCGCGACCGAGTGGCCGAACCAGTCTCCGCTGCCCGCGTCTGCGGCCAGGAGCCTCTCCCGCTGCTCCCACTCGCCTGCGCGCTCCACGAAGGCGTAGGCCGCCCCCGAGATCACTCCCTGCTGCTCGTAGCCCGGCATCCCGACGAGCGCCGTCCTCCCGTCGGCGGAGAGCGAGACGGAGAAGCCGAGCTTGTCCCCTGCCGGGCCGTCCTGCGCCACGAGCTTCGCCAGCTGGGACCAGACGCCTGCCCCGCCGAAGACGTACGCGGCACCGGCATTCACGTGGACGTCGTCGTCCCGGGGCGCGCCGACGAGCGCCCGCGTGCCGTCCGCGGAGAGCGAGACCGAGTCCCCGAACAGGTCCCCGATCCCGCCGTCGAGCGCGTGCAGCTTCTTCTGCTGGGTCCAGACGCTCCCGCTGCGCACGAAGACGTACGCGGATCCGACGTCGGCGGATCCGAGGATGTCGGCCTGGCGCGCGCCGACGAGCGCCGTCGTGCCGTCGTCGGACAGCGCGACCGACGCGCCGAACACGTCCTGGGCGGCCCCGTCCGCGGCCACGAGCTTCGCCTGCTGCGTCCAGACGCTCCCCAGGCGGGTGAAGACGTATGCCGAGCCGCGGAGCCCCTCGTCGGCCGGAGCCCCGACGAGCGCCGTCGTCCCGTCCCCCGAGAGCGCGACCGAATCCCCCAGCAGATCTCCCGCCGCGCCGTCCTCGGCCAGGAGCTTCGACTCCGCCGCCCAGGCCGCTCCGTTCCACAGGAAGACGTACGCCGCCCCCGCGTCGACGCCGGCTTCGTCATCGACGTTCGCCGCGACGAGCGCCCTCGTCCCGTCCGCGGAGAGCGAGACCGCGGAACCGAAGCGGGAGTCGGCCGCGCCGTCCCAGGCGAGGAGCTTCGTCTGGGGGATCCAGCCGTCCCCCGCCCGCACCAGCACGTGCGCCGAACCGGAATGCGAGCCGAGGTCGTCGTCCCCGTAGCCCCCGACGAGCACCGTAGCGCCGGCGGCGTCGAGCGACACGGCGTAGCCGAACCGGTCGTCGGCGGCGCCGTCCGGGGCCACGACCTTGGGCGCCTGGACCCAGCGCACGCAGTTCGCCTTGTCCGGGCAGTTGTCCTCATCGGCGCAGAATCCGTCCAGGTCCGCATCGTCGGCCGCGTCGTCCGGGCAGGCATCGCACGCGTCACCCGGCCCGTCGCCGTCCGTGTCGATCTGGTCCGCGTTGGCGTCGACCGGGCAATTGTCCCCGGCGGCGCAAGCACCGTCCGCGTCGAGATCGTTCCCCGAGTCGCCCGGGCAGGGGTCGCACGCGTCACCCAGGTCGTCGCCGTCGTCATCGTCCTGATCGGGATTGGGGAGCCCCGGGCAGTTGTCCCCGGCGTCGCAGACGCCGTCCCCGTCGCCGTCCCCGCCGAGATCGCAGCCGAAGACGTAGGCCGTCCCCGCTCCGCCCGCAGCCTCCTGCGGCGCCCCGCACAGCGCCGTCACTCCCTGCGACGACAGCGAGACGGATGCGCCGAACTCGTCGCCCGCGAGGCCGTCGGCGGGCACCAGCTTCAGGCGCTCGGCCCAGCCGCTCCCCTCACGCAAGAAGACGTGCGCGGCACCGAAGTCCAGCAGGGCGCCATCGTCGTCTCCGGGCGCTCCGACCAGCGCCGCCGCAGCGTCGGACGACAGCGAAACGGAAGTCCCGAACCGGTCGCCTGCCTTCCCGCCCTGGGCCAGGAGCGCGTTCTCCTGCGTCCAGCCGCCGGCACTCGTCACGAAGACGTAGGCCAGGCCCCGATCCACGACGTTGAAGCTGTGGTCGTCCCGCGGTGCTCCGACGAGCGCCCTCGTGCCGTCGGACGAGAGCGACACCGCGGAGCCGAACTCGCTTCCGGCCTCGCTCTGTCCGTAGAGCTTCGCCGCCTGCGTCCAGAAGCTCCCGCTGCGCTCGAAGACGTACGCCGAGCCTCGCTCCTCGACGGCCTCGTCGTCGTGGGGCGCTCCGACGAGCGCCCTCGTGCCGTCGGACGAGAGCGACACCGCGGACCCGAAAGCGTCCTGCGACCATCCGTCCGTGGCCACGAGCTTCGCCTGCGGCGCCCAGGAGGTTCCGCTCCGGACGAAGACGTACGCGGCGCCGGCGTTGGAATGGGGCGCGACGTCGTGCTCGCTCGCCCCGATCAGGGCCCGGCTGCCGTCGCCGGAGAGCGCGACGGAAACGCCGAAACGATCGCCGTGCTTCCCCCCGGCGGCCACGAGCTTCGCCTGCTGGAACCAGACCTCCCCCGCGCGCACGAAGACGTAGGCCGCGCCCGAATCGACGCCCTGGGTCGCGTTGTCGGCCTCGGGCGCCCCGACGAGTGCGGTGCCGCCGTCCGGCGAGAGGGCGACGGAGGCGCCGAAGGAGTCGCCCGGCGCGCCGTCGAGAGCGAACAGATCGACCTGCTCGCTCCACACGCCGCCGGCGCGCACCCACACGGTTGCCGCGCCGGATTCCGGTCCCAGATCGTCATCCCCCGGCCGCCCGACGAGCGCCGTCGTGCCGTCCGACGAGAGCGACACCGCGGAGCCGAACCGGTCGTCGCTCGCGCCGCCCGTGGCGAGCAGCTTGTCGTCCTCGACCCAGGGCGAGCCGCAGGTCGGGCAGGTGTCGCAGGCGTCGCCGAAGCCGTCGGCGTCCGCGTCTTCCTGGCCGGGGTCGTAGGTTTCCGGACAGACGTCGCAGGCGTCTCCCGACCCGTCGCCGTCCCCGTCCTGCTGCCCGTTGTTGGGATCCGCCGGGCAGTTGTCGACCTCGTCGAGGATCCCGTCTCCGTCGGAGTCGTGCTGGCTCGCGAGGTCGTGACGCGCGCCGTCAGCACGGCGCGCCGCGCCGGCAGGAGCGGCAGCCAAGGCCGCGGCGAGCCCGATGGCCAGCGTGGCGAGCGCGGGGCCGCCGTAGAACCTCGAACGGCTCCCGGGCGGCGAATCCCTCCCTGGCTTCGCCGCAGCGAGAGCATGACCTCGACGCGCGGTGCCGATCGTCTCCGCCTCTGCCTTCGTCTCCGACGGAATCAGCGTTCGGGCCGCGCTGGGTCGTGCCTCGGTCCGACCGCGGCGCTGCCGGGCGCTGTGTGCGCTTGCATCCGCCATGTACGGCGAACGCCCCGCCTCGTCAACCGCGGTGCCCCGACTCCTCGATCGCGCGACCTGCTCGGTGGTGCGGCAGCCCGACTTGGGCGATCATCCAGGATTCCGAGAGCGAGGACCCGGATGGGGCGATTCTGGCAACGGCACTCCCTCGCGCTCGCCGCGATCGCCGTGCTGCTTCTCGGCGGGCTCGCCTACCTGCCGTCGCTCGGCTACCCCTACCTCCAGGATGCGGTGTCCGCCGTCGCCGGGAACCCCGTGGTCGAGCGCGGAGACCTCGTCGAGATCTTCACCTCGGACTACTGGAAGGGGACACGCTGGGACGCGCGGCACCTGTACCGGCCGGTGACGGTGGTGAGCTTCGCGCTCGAGCGCGCCCTCACGGGCGACCCGGATCCGCTCGTGTCGCGGTTGGTGAACCTGCTGCTGCACCAGCTCGTCGCGCTCGTGTTGTTCGCCTACGCGCGGCGGCTCGGAGCGCGTCCCGCGCTCGCCCTGACTGCGGCCGCCCTGTTCACGGTGCACCCGCTGGCGCTCCAGGCCGTCGTCAACGTCGCCGGCCGGTCGGACCTGCTGGCGGCGCTGTTCACGCTGCTGGCGTTGCTGGCGCTGACCCGCACGGGAGCGTGGCGCGGAGGGGATCCGCCCGCGCCGCGGATCGCGCGGGCCGCCGCGTGGTGCGCGGCCGCGGCGGCGTTCCTCGCGCTCGGCGCGAAGGAGATCGCGATCGCGCTCCCGCTCCTGGTGCTGCTCCAGGAGGGCGTGGTCCGGCTCCCGCGACGCGGTCCCGGCGCGGCGTGGTGGATCGATCGCGCCGCGAGCCTCGCGCCGGTCGTGCTCGCGACCCTGGCCTGGCTGCTGCTGCGCACCCGGGCGATCGGCGTCTTTCCCGGCCTGCAGGAGATCCCGCCCGAAGACAACGTGATCGTGCAGTTCGACCTGCACGGGTGGTCTCGGCTCGCGACGGCGCTCGGCATGGCGGCGCGCTACGCCGGGCTGCTGGTCTTCCCGGCGCGGCTGTCGGCGGACTACTCGGGTACGGAGATCGCGGTGCACGATTCGCCGCTCGCCGCGGCTCCGCTTTCGGGGCTGCTGTTCCTGGGTGGGCTCCTCGTCGTGGCGCTCGTCCCGCTCGTCGCCCGACCCCCGCGTGCCGCCGGCACCGCACGCGAGACCGGTGCGATGGCCGCGTGGATCTTCCTCGTTCCCTACGCGATCGTCGGCAACCTGATCGTGCCCAGCGCCGCGGGTTTCGCCGAGCGGCTGCTCTACCTCCCGTTGCTCGGCTTCTCGCTGCTGGCGGCGCTGGCGCTCCACCGGGTCGCGGCGTGGTTCCCGTCGGCCAAACCGGCTCTCGCGATCGGTCTGGTCGCGGCGCTGGCGGGTACGGCGCTCCACACCCGGGCGCAGGCCAGGATGTGGCGCTCGCCGCGGGACCTGTTCGAGCGCAGCCTGCTGGCGGCGCCCCGCAGCGCTCGGTTTCACATCGGCCTGGCCCACCTGCATCGGCGGGAAGGAGATCTCGACGCGGCGCGGAGCCACTTCGAGGCGAACGCGCACGACGCCCCGCACGACGCCGGCGCGTGGTCCGACCTCGGCATCTTCCTCGCAGGGATCGGCGCGGACGCGCAGGCCGAAGCGGCCCTGACCCGGGCGGTCCGTCTCGATCCCCGGCGCGGCGAGGCGCACGCCCACCTCGGGCGGCTGCTCCGGCGGAGCGGCCGCGCCGACGAGGCCGAGCGCGCCCTGCGCCGGGCGCTGCTCCTGCGCCCGGACCTGGTGCTGGCGGCGGCCGAGCTGGGTCAGCTGCTGTTCGACTCCGGACGGTACGCCGAGGCGGCTCACGTCTTCCGCGGCTGCGTGCTCCTGGGACGAACCGACCTGCGCGAGATGGCCGAGCGCGCCGAGACCCTGGCCCTCGCTCACGCTCCGGGCGGCTGATTCGCGCTCGGCAGCCGCGCGGCACGCAGGTCGTTGCCGGACTGCTGGGGGCCGGCCGGGACGGCCGGGCCGGTCACTTCGCGCAGTAGGAAGTCGCGGTGCGAGCCGTGCCGCTCGACGTGTAGCCGCTGCCTCCTTCGTGGGGGCTGCCGTTGTCCGCGGTCACCAGGATGAAGTGCACCGCGGACGGCGTGCCGATCCCGCTCTCCACGTCGTAGCTCGGGATCCGGCGCATGCCGCCTGCAGCACCCGCCGTGGCCACGTCGCAGTCCTTCTTGCCCGCCGGTGACCCGACCGCGAACGGGAGCGTCGCTCCCGCGGTCGAGACGTAGACGTTGTACCGCTGGGCCGCGAGATCCTCGACCAAGAGGTCGACCCCCGACGCGCCCTTCGCCACCCGCAGGAAATGCGGCGGGTCGTCCGAGACCTCCCCGGGCGGGGCGGCGGGGCAGGCGCAGCTCGGGCTGACGTCGCACTCGGGCCCGGTATCGAAGAGCTTGAGCTTCGCGCCGGAGATGCGGGCCGTCCCCCCGGCGTCCTCGGTCAGGGCGACGAACCACTGCCCCGGGCCGCCCTGCGGCCCGTTGTAGAACGAGGTCACGTTGATCGGCTTGGGCGGATCGGGAGCGCCGGGCGCCTTGACGGTCAGCAGGCCGCCGGGCCCGACCAGCTCGACCTCCACGTCGCCCTGCACCGCGCACGGCGGGTCCCGACCCAGGAGCGCCAGGGCGTCGAGCCGGATGTCCACGCCGCCCGTGGTCTCGAAGCGGAGGCGGAACGACGGATTGTTGTCGGCCGTCGGCGGGAAGTTGAAGCTCTGGACGCAGGCCCACGTGCCGTTCGGGATGGCGGCGCCGCAGACGTCCTTGTAGAGGATCCAGTTGGACCCGCCGTCCACCGAGTACCACCACTTGAAGCACTGCGTCGGCAGCGTGTACGCCGCGCCGCCGCGGAAGTCGGCCTCGACCCGGATCCCGTTGCGGCCTGCGGTGCTGATGGCGCGCGTGAGCGTGCCGTTGCCGTTGAAGTAGGCGTTGTTGCCGCCACCCGAGGGACAGGTGTCGGGGTTGGCCGAGCTGGACGTCACGTTGCCGGTGACGGTCCAGCCCGTCAGGTTGGTGAACGTCCACAGGAGAATCGGCTCGAGCGGTCCGGGGTGGCAGCTCAACACGTAGTCGAACTCCGCCTGGAACGCGCTCGGCCAGGTGGTCGCCGGCGTGAGGGCGGAGAAGGCGGTGGAGGTCGAGATCTCGAGTGGATCGGTGAACTGCGTCGCCGTCTGTGTCATCCCCACGGGCACGCCGACCTGGAACCCGAACGCCGGCTGCTGGGCGCCGCCGCCGCCGCCGCTCCACCAGACGTTCGTGACGTCGAGCGTGGCGCCCGCCCCGCAGGTCGCCCCGGCGTCGACGTCGATCAGGTAGGGGCGCGTGGCGGTGGCTCCCGCGGCGATCGAGCCGTAGTGCGCGGTGGCGCCGCCGCAGACCAGCAGCGGAGCCTGGGAGCCCGCCGCCGGCGTCAGATCGGCGCGGACGTTGGTCGCGACGCCGCACGGACCGAAGTTCTTCAGCCGCGGCGTCACCTGCCAGACTTCGCCCGCCTCGACCACGGCGTCGCCGTCGCCGCAGCTCTGGACCATCGTCGCCGCGGGATTGAATGAGGCGTCGTAGTCGACGTCGGCGAAGCCCTCGGTCGTCCACACCGCCATCGAGGAATAGACGTCGGCGACCTCGCAGCCCGTCGCCAGATCGGTGACGCGGCAGTTGTACTGCGCCGCGCCCTCCCCGGCTCTCGTCACGGAGAGGGTCGATCCAGTCTCCCCCGCCAGCTCGCCGCCGTTCTCGGTCCACTGGTAGAGGTACGACCCGCTCGGGGGGGCGACGCCGACCGACAGCTGCACGCTGGCTCCGGGGCAGACCGTGCTCGATCCGTCGGGCATCACGTCGACGATCGGCCCCAGCTCGTCCGACGCCGGCTCCCCCGCCGTCGTGACCACCGCGCCGCAGCCGCTGTGGTAGCGGACCGTGTAGTTTGCCTCCAGCCGGTTCGCCGCCGTGTCGTCGATGCAGCTCGACGTCCCGTAGGCGAGCGCTCCGCCGCAGCCGCCGGCCAGGATCGGGGCGCCGTCGCGCAGCACCTCGTAGTAGCGGCCGCCGGCTCCGCCGTCTCCCCAATCGGGTGGATCGGCCGACCACGCGATCTCGACCCCGGTGTCGCCGCAGGCCGAGACGTCGATCGCCGTGTTGTTCGGCGGCGCGGAGATGGCGGGACACGGCTCGGCGATCGCCCCGGTGGCGACGAGCGCGAACGGGATCGGCCCGTCCGGCGTGTTCGCCGCGGTCACCGTGAAGGTGAAGTTCCCGGGAGCCGTGGGAGCGTAGACGATGATCTGCTCCACGGTGTTCGTGGCATCGGGGCCGTTGTTGCTCGTGGTCTGCCCGGCCTGCGGGTTCACCGGGACGACGGTGCGGGGCACGAGCTGCCCGCTGGCACCGGGAATCCGCGTGACCGAGTACTGGATCCCGGTGTTCTCGTCGGTGACGGTCAGGTCCAGGTCGTTCAGCAGGCACGGTGTCGTGAAACCGCAGAGCGCCGGGTACTGCTTGTCGTACCAGACGAGGGTGACCTTGAGCGGCTGGCTGGAGCCGGTGACCTTGCGCTGGAACGACAGCGACTGCGTGCCGGACACGTCCAGGCCCGCCGGCTCGTCGTGCACCCACAGCCGGCGCTGGTCGCCGGCGAAGTACAGCGCGTCGTCGAGCACGACGAACCCCCATCCCTGGTCCATGTTCGGCCAGCCCACGCCGCTCGTCTCCGCCCCGCTGCCGGTCATCCGCCGCGCCGAGTTGACGAGCAGCGCCTTGACCAGCATGCCCGACGGATCGAGCGCGTCGGCCTGGTTCGCGGCGCCGCCGGGGTAGAACCCGTCGCGGAAGTACTGCACGGCGAGCGCCCCCAGGCCGGTCGCCGTGCCCGCGGCCATCGACGTGCCGTTCAGCACCTGCGTCACGCACCCGCCGTTGGCGACCGTGCTGCCGTCCCCGTCGTTGAACGCCGAGGTCACCGCGTCGCCGTTTGTCACGATGTCGGGCTTGAGCCGGCCGTCCTGCGTCGGGCCGCGTCCCGAGGCCGCGACCATGCTCTGCGCGCCGCAGGCGATGGCGGAGCCGACCCCGATCACGTTCTTGCCGGTCGCCGGCGCCCGCACCGTGCCGAATCCGGCGGTGCCTGCGTTGCCCGCAGAGACGACCACCGCCGGGCGCTTCAGCGCCCACAGCTGGGCGTCGGCGCCGCGCGCGTTCGTCTCGTACCCGGTGGTCGAGATGTTCCAGCTGTTGTTGTGGAGATCGATCCCGCAATCGTCGAGGAGACAGGTGTTGGCGTGCGCGACGGCGATCAGCTCGCCGAGGTCTCCACCGTCGGCGCCGAGGTACGACAGCGTCCCGTTCCCCAGGTCCTGGGCGATGAGCCGCGCGCCCGGAGCCATGCCGTCGTTGTCGCCGTCGTCGTTCGCGGCATCGGTCGGCGTGGCGATCCCTTCCTGGTCCAGGCTGCAGTTGCCGGTCGCCGTGCCGCTGACGTGGGTCCCGTGGTTCGGGCAGGCCCCGCCGCAGCCGGTCGCTCCGGCGCAGCCGATCGTCGTGTCGCCCGAGAACATGTCGTAGTACTCGATCAGCTTGCGCTGCTCCCAGTCCGGGGGCACGGCGTTCCACGGCTCGGCGGTCTCGTGCGCCGCCAGGCGGGCGAGCGCGTCGTCGTAGAACCACCCCTCGTTCGCATCGAGGCAGGTGTCGGCGACGACGACGCGGACGTTCCAGCCGTTGACCCCGCGCGCGAAGATCGGGGTGTTCGGGTCCTCCGGTCCGAAGGCGTTGCACAGGCCGGACTGGCTGGTCTGGACGTTCTCGTCGTTCGACAGCTCCGCCGGATGGATGCGCTCGACGAAGGCGACGTCGGGCAGCGCCGCGATCGCCCGCAGCGTCTCGACCACGTCGTCCGCCGCCACCTGCACACGCAGCGGGCCGCGCGTCGGCAGCAGCTCGATCACGCCCGGAAGCGCCGCGATCCGCGGCTCGACCGCCGCGCGCCGCCGCTCGTCGTGCAGGCCGACGACGAGGCGGTGTCCCCCGCCTTCCGCATCCTTCTCGAGCGGTGCGGCGCCGGTGACGAGCGCGGCCAGCTCGTGGTCGATCTTGAAGAAGGGATGGAAGCGTCCGACCCAGGCGACGTCCGCGAGGGCCGCCAGGCCGTCCGGCGACGCCCCCGGGCCGAGGCGGACGAGGAACGCGTTGTACGGATAGTAGGCGAGGACGGGAGAGCCGCCCGCCTCCAGCCGCTCGCGCTCGCGCCGGCCGACGGGACCCGAGAACTTGACGAGCCAGTACGGGTCCGGGTCGGCATGGCGCCGCGCCGCCTCTTCCTGGGTCCAGCCGTGCGGGATCTGGAGCGCGGCGCCGAGCCTCACGTCGAGACGCGCCGGGCCGACGCTGAGGTGCGGGTTCTCGAGGTAGACCGTCCGGCGCGAGGGATTCTCGGCCGCGCGCGGACCGGTCCGGGCGACGCCGGCCCTCGCGGTCACGCGCTCGGCCTCGGCGGGGCGAGCCCCTGCCGCCGCCATGGCCGCGACCAGGCACAAGAACACCACCAGGCTACGGCCCAAGGTCGACATCACGGGTGCCTGTCCAGCAGGGAGCCTCTTGAGCTATGTACCCGTGGATCTCTCGGCTGTCAACGCATGTCGCGCTCCCGCAGCGTTTTCTTGAGAGGGACCCGCCGTACCCAGCGGTCGGTCCGGTGGCCGGACGGGGCCGGTTGCCGGGCCCGCGTCGCGTCACGTGAGGGGTGCCCGCCCCCCCCCGGCGCCGGCCGGGCTGCGGCCGAAGGGAGGCCGGGCGGGCGGTCCAGGCCCGCCGGGCCGTTGGAGCGGGGGTCAGTCCGCGGGGTCGGCCGGGTACGACCACTCGACCCAGCTCGACGGTCCTTCGTCGACCCACGCGGACGAGGCGACCTCGCCCGACCGCGGGTCCGCGACGTCGATCCACTCGCCGGCGTCCGCTCGCCGGACGAGGGTGGCGCGGCGTGCCGGATTGTCCGGGTACGGACGGGTCGTTTCCAGGACGCGCACGATCCGCCCTCCTTCCCGTGTGCGGTAGACGTGGGCGCGCAGCCCGGCCGGCTCTCCGTCCGGCGTCGGGCCGGACGGCGCGTCGATCGGCGGGACGACACGCGCGGGCCCCGGGAAGAGCCGGCCCGAGTTCGAGTCGTAGAACCAGACGCGGTCGAGCTGCTCGTAGAACTGCAACCAGGCGCCGAGGCGGCGCTCCGCGCGGCGCGGGAGGTACGCGAGGCGGGAGATCTCTTGCTGGACCAGGTCGAAGCTCTCCGGCTCCATGTGCGAGGCGAGGAAGACGAGCCGCGCCGGGCGCGAGGACAGTGCGGCGCGCACCAAGCGGGAGGTGACCTCCGGGTCGAACCGATGCACGACCCCCCGCATCGGCAGGTAGCTCACGCCGGCCCGATCGAGACGCACGGCGAAGTTGTCCGTGGAAGCGGCGTCGGACACGAGCCGCACGGGCCAGCTGCCGTACAGCCCGAGCGCGTAATTGGAGAGCGGATCGACCAGCAGGTGGTCGCCGGGGCGCAACTGCCTCGAGAGCGACTCGACCGCGGCGCGATCCCCGAGGCTCGGATAGGGTGCGATCCGGCTCAGCACGCCCAGCGTCGCGACCGCGACCGTGGCGCAGGACCACAGCGCGCCCCGCACCCGGACCGAACGGGCCGCTCGGCCGAGGATCGCCTCGAGCCCCGTCACCGACAGCACGACGGTCAGGGGAATCGAGAACAGGTCGAGCCGGCCGGTGCCGATCGGGTAACGCTCCAGGTACGAGAGGGCGAAGATGCTCGCATCGACGAGCACCGTCGCCACGATCCACGGCCGCGCGCGGCCGCGCCACAGCCCGATCGCCCCGACCAGCGCCAGCGGCGCGAGCCAGCCCAGAGGCGCTGGAAACGCGTGGACGAAGAAGCGGGCCGGTAGATCGATCGCCCGCTCGAGCGTCAGGAAGCGGTGGCTCCAGTAGTCGACCAGCGCCGCGCTCGCCGCCTCGCCGACGACGAACCACGCGTAGAGCGCCGCGGACAGCGCCAGACCCGCGGCGATCGCCGGCGCGAGGATCCGGGTTGCCACGGCCGGCCGTCGCAGCACGAGCGCGCTCGTCGCCGCCATCAGGAACAGCGGGGCGGCGATCAGCGCGGAGTGCGCGAAGACGATGCCGGCGGTCGACGCTGCGGCCAGGGTGGCGCAGCGGCGCAGGCTGGGGCGACGAACGGCGTTCCAGGCGAGCGCCGCGATGACCGTCGTCACGAGCGCCTCGAGCGTGTAGTGCTTGACCCGCACGGCGTAGATCGCGACGAGCGGATTCGCGCCGACGACGGCCGCGGCGAGCAGCGCGGCGCCCGCCGAGTGGGTGACGCGCCGCACGAGTTGGGCTGAAGCCGCGACCAGCAGCAGAGCGGGAACCCAAGCGGCCAGTTGGAGTGGCGTGCTCGCGGTTCCCGTGAAGGCGGCGAGCGGGCGCAGCAGCGCGAAGAAGCCGAACGGGCAGTGCGCGTGAAGCCGGAAGAACTCGGCGACGCCCGCGTGCCGCGCCAGGACGACCATCGCCTGATCGTCCAGGTACAGGCTGTGCGGCCCCAGCCCGGTCGCCCAGCGGGCGCCCGCGAGCGCGACGATCGCCGCGAGCGCGAGCGGAAACCATCTGCGGCGCTGGCCTGGCTCCGAGCGCATCGTGGGCGGACGGTATTATGCCGGAGTGAGCCCGTCCCCGGCCGCACCCGGCGCTCGGCGGTCGACCCGCCGCCGGGCCGCCGGTCTCGCCGGATCGATCGTGCTCGCGACCCTCGTCGCCTACGTGCCGGCCCTGCAGGGCGGATACGTCTGGGACGACGACGACCACCTCACACGGAACCGCGCGCTCGACAGCGCGGACGGCCTGCGACGGATCTGGCTCGAGCCGGGGACGACGCGCCAGTACTACCCGTTGGTGCACACCAGCTTCTGGATCGAGACCCGACTGTGGGGCCTCGCCCCCTTCGGATTCCACCTCGTCAACGTCGTGCTGCACGCGACGTCCGCGGTCCTGCTGTGGCGGATCCTCGCGCGGCTGAGGCTGCCGGGAGCGTGGCTCGCGGCGGCGATCTTCGCGCTCCATCCGGTGCACGTGGAATCGGTGGCCTGGATCAGCGAGCGGAAGAACGTGCTCTCGGGGGTGCTCTACCTGGCGGCGGCCCGGTGCTATCTGCGAGGAGCGACGCGGGCGGCGGCGCCCCCGGCCGCGGCGGCGTGGCGTGAGGGGGCGATCACGCTCCTGCTCTTCGCCGCGGCGCTCGCGAGCAAGACCGTGACCGCCTCGCTCCCGGTCGCGCTCGCCCTCGTGCTGTGGTGGAAGGACGTCCGCCTGACCGCGCGCCGCGCGATCCCGCTGCTGGCGATGGCTGCGCTCGCCGTTCCGGCGGGGCTGCTCACGCTGTGGATGGAGCGGCACAGCGTCGGCGCGCGGGGTCCCGCCTGGGACCTGTCGATCGTCGAGCGCGGCCTGATCGCCGGCCGGGCGCTGTGGTTCTACGCCGCGAAGCTGGCCTGGCCGGCCGAGCTGACCTTCATCTACCCGCGCTGGCGCATCGACCCGGGCGCGGCCTGGCACTACCTGTTCCCGCTGGCCGCGGCGGCGGTCGGCGCCGCGCTGTTCGGCCTGCGCCGACGGGTCGGCCGCGGCCCGTTCGTCGGCGTCGCCTTCTTCGCCTTGACCCTCGCACCCGCGCTGGGCTTCTTCGACCTGTTCCCGATGAAGTACTCGTTCGTCGCCGATCACTTCCAGTACCTGGCGAGCGTCGGCTTGATCGCGCTCGGCACCGCTGCCGGCGCGCGCTGGCTGCAGCGGCCGGGCCGCGTGCGGGGCTCGCGCTGGACCGTCGCCCTCGCGCTCGCGCTGCTGGCGCTGCTGGGCGGGCTCAGCTGGAGCCGGGGGCGGAGCTTCGGCAGCGAGGAGCTGCTGTGGCGGGACACGATCGCGAAGAACTCCGCAGCGTGGATGGCGCGCATCAGCCTGGGCAACCTGCTGGAGCGCTCGGGCCGCGGTGCCGAGGCGCTCGCCCAGTACGAGGCCGTGCTCGAGCTGGACCCGCGAAACGGCATGGCGCTCAACAACCTGGGCGTGCTGCTGTACAACGCCGGTCGCTTCGACGAGGCCGCCCGGTACTTCGAGCGGGCATTCGAGGTCGACCCGCGCGACGCGATGGTCCAGGCGAACCTGGGCGACATCCGGCGCGTCGAGGGGCACCTGGTGGAGGCCCTGGAGCACTACCGGCTGTCGCTGGCGTTGCAGCCGGACCACGCGGGGAACCACTACTGGATGGGCGTGATCCACGCGCGGCGGGGCGACGCGGAGTCCGCCGCGCGTCATCTGGCGGCTGCGCTCGAGATCCGGCCGGACTTCCCCGAGGCGAGGGCCGCCCTCGATCGTCTCCGCGCGCGCAACTAGCGCGGCCGCGCGCGGCCGCCGTCCTGGCCCCTCGGTGGCACGCCGACTATAATCGGCGGGTTCTCCGATGACCCAGCACGTCTCACGCCTCGCACGGGCCGCAGCAACCGTCGCGATCGTCGCCGCCGGCTGGAGCGCGTCGCCGGCGCAGTCGCAGGGCGGGTCGCGCGTGCCGCTTCCCGAGCGCACCGACGCCGGGACCTTCGTCGGCACCTGGTACTGGGTCTCGCGCGACGCGTCGGTCGCGCTCTGGATCCGCGAGACGCGGCGCAAGCCCGAGCTGAAGCTGCGCTATCTCAACACCGGACACGCCGAGAGCTTCGAGACCGATTGGAACGGGCGGGCCGAGTACGTCTTCGCGGGCAAGCTGGGGAAGTTCTCGCTCGAGTCCACCGAGCGTGACGCGAACACGATCCGCGGCCGCTGGCACTGGCTGCTGGGCCCGGAGGATCGCGGTCGGACCGAGACGGCGCGCGTCACGCTCTACCGCGCCGACGACGGCCGCTCGCTCGTGATGAACTTCGAGGACCTCGAGCGCTCGATCGGCGGGGCCTCGGGAACGCGCTTGAGATACGAGCAGGTCTGGGTGCTGCGCAAGGCGACCGATCGCCTGGCGCCGTGGGACGAGCTGCCCTTCTGACGGTCCGCCGAGCCACCGGCGCCCCGCGTGCCGCCGACCGAGCGCTGGCGGTGGCGACCGTCGGCTCGGTCGGGGCGCTGGCGGCGGCGGCCTGCTGCCGCCGCATCTGGGCGACGGACCTGTGGTGGCAATACGCGACCGGCCGCCTCGTCGCCGCGGGCGGCTGGCCCACGGTCGATCCCTTTACGTACACCGCCGCCGGCGCTCCGTGGATCGAGATGCGCTGGCTGTACTGCCTCGCGCTGTACGAGCTGATGCGCTCCCTGGGGCCCGCCGCCGTCGTCGTCGTCAAGACCCTCGCCGTCGGCATGGCGTTCGCGCTCGTCACGCTGCCGGGCGTGCGCCGGGCCGGCGCCGTCGCGGCCGGCGCCGTGGTCCTGGTCGGGCTGCTGGCCGCGTCGGATCGGCTGCTCGTCCGCCCCGAGCTGGTCACCTGGGTGCTGTTCGGCGCCTTCCTGTTCGTGCTCGACCGCCAGCGGACGCGCGGCGGGCGCGGGATCTGGCTCCTGCCCGCTCTCCAGCTCGTGTGGGTCAACACGCACGCGTCGTTCGCGCTCGGGCCGCTGCTGGTCGGCCTGGGCCTCGGCGTGGCGCTCGCGGCAGCCTGGCTGGGGCGTGACGTTGCCGCCCGCTCCTCGCTCCGTCCGCTGGCGTTGGTGTTCGCCCTCGTGCTCGCGGCCTGCTTCGTCAACCCCTACGGCGCAGAGGGTCTGCTCGTCCCGTTCCGGCAGTTCGCGCAGATCCGGCACTCGGTCTTCAAGGAGGTCATCAGCGAGTACCAGAGCCCGTTCGCGCCCGGTCCGTTGCACGTGGCGGTAGCGGCCTTCTGGCTGCTGATCGGCATGTGCCTGGCGAGCGCCGCGGCGAACCTGCGTCGCCTCGACCCTTTCTGGTCGCTGCTGTGCGCCGGCCAGCTCTATCTCGCCACCATCGCGGTCCGCAACCTGCCGCTGTTCGCGCTGGCGGCGCTGCCGTTCATCCTCTCCAACCTCGAGCGCGCGCCCGTGCTGCAGCGCTTGCGCCCCACCGTGGCCGGCGCCGGCCGGCGCGCGCTGGCACTGGCCACGATCGCGCTTTCGCTGTGGTTCGTACGCGATCTCGCCACCGATCGCTTCAGCGTGCGGCAGAACGACAGCAAGCAGTTCGGGCTCGGCATCGCCGATCATCGCTACCCCGTTGCGGCCGTGGACTTCCTCGATCGCGCGGGGCTCGACGGGCGTATCTTCGCCACGCTGCTCGAAAGCTCGTATCTGATCGCGCGTGGGCGCCCCGTGTTCGCCGACCCGCGAGGCGACTTTCACGACGATGCCCGGTTCGCGCGCTACCTCGACGCGCAGCGGGATCCGGCGGCGTGGCGCGTCGCCGTACGGGAGTACGACATCCGGATCGCGCTGACGTCGCTCGCGTCGCCGCTGGTGAAGCTCTTGGAGCGGGACGACGAATGGCGGCTCGTGTTCTTCGACACCGTGGCTGCGGTCTATGTGCGCGCCGACTCGCTCGCCGGCCTCACGCCGCTCGAGAGCGAGCCCGACTACGACCGCGCCCTGGAGCAGCTGCGGCGGAGCCTGCCGCCGGCACGTGCGTGGCGGGACGCCGGTTGGCTCGAGCGCGTGACGAGCCCCCGCCCGTACCTGGCGCTGGCGGACTTTGCGATCGCCAGCGGCCACCTGGGCGCGGCGGAGCCGTTGCTCGAGGAAGCCGCCGCCGCTTCACCGTTCCTGCGCGGGATCCCGCAGCGCCGGGCGGCGCTCGCGCAAGCGCGCGGCGACTGGCCGCGGCTGCTCGAGCAGGCTGGGGCGGCGCTGCGCGAAGCCCCGCGGGACCCGCAGGCGTCGTTCGCGCTGGGCGAGGCGCTGTTCCACCTCGGGCGACACGAGGAGGCGGCGGCCGCGCTGCGGCGTGCCACGACGTTGCGCCCGGACCACGCGGCCTCGTGGCACCTTCTCGGCAGCATCGCGATGTTGCGCGGCGACCATGCGGGCGCCGTGGCGGACCTCGGGCGCGCGGTCGAGCTGGCTCCGGCCGTCGGACCGTATCGTCACAATCTCGCCCGGGCGCTGGCGGTCACGGGGCAGTCGGGCGAGGCCGTCCGCCAGCTCGAGCGGGCTCTGGAGTCGTCGCCACGCGACGCGACCGTGCTGCGCGATCTGGCGATCCTCCACCTGGGCGCAGGGGACACGCAGCGCGCACGACAGAGTCTCGAGCGTGCGTTGGCGATCGCCCCCGACGACCCCGACCTCGCGCGTCTGCGCGAGGCGATCGGTCCGTGACACCGCGTGGTGAAGGACCGTCGTGGTCGCGGCGTCGATCGTCGCTCGCCGCGGGCGGTCGGCTCCGCTCCGCGGTCGTGGGCCGGAAAAACGCGCACGCCAGGTGAGGCCGCGCCTTCGGCCCCTTGCCCGGGGTCGGGAGACTGATGTACGGTGCCGTGCGCCCTCCGGGCGCGCGATGAGCGAAGCCTCGATCGAGCTCAGCGTCGTCCTGCCGTGCCTCAACGAGGCGGACACGCTCGGCAGCTGCATCCAGACCGCTCGCTCGGCGATCCGTGACGCGGGCATCGCCGGCGAGATCGTCGTGGCCGACAACGGGAGCAGCGACGGTTCGGCGGCGATCGCCCTCGGCCTCGGCGCGCGTGTCGTGCGCGTCGAGCGACCCGGCTACGGCAGCGCCCTGATGGGCGGGATCGCGGCCGCACGGGGCCGCTACCTGGTCATCGGCGACGCCGACCTGAGCTACGATTTCGGCGAGATCCCGCGGCTCGTCGCCAAGCTGCGCGAGGGGTACGCGTTGGTTCAGGGCTGCCGGCTGCCGTCGGGCGGGGGGACGATCCTCCCCGGCGCGATGCGCCCCTCGCATCGCTGGATCGGCAACCCGCTGTTCTCGTTCCTGGTGCGGCGCTGGTTCGCGGCCCCGGTGCACGACGTCTACTGCGGCCTGCGCGGCTTCACCCGCGAGCTGTACGACCGGCTCGACCAGCGCTGTCTCGGGATGGAGTTCGCGACCGAGATGATCCTCAAGGCCAGCCTGTTCGGGGCGCGGATCGTCGAGGTGCCGATCACGCTCCACCCGGACGGCCGTCGCAGCCACGCCCCGCACCTGCGCACGGTCCGCGACGGCTGGCGCACGCTGGTCTTCTTCCTGCTCTGCTCGCCGCGCTGGCTCTACCTCGTGCCGGGGAGCCTGGCCGTCCTGGCCGGCCTCGCCGGCTACGCCCTGGCCTTGCCCGGGCTCTCCGTCCTGGGCGCCAATCTCGACGTGCACACCTTGCTGTTCGCGACGCTGCTCGTGCTGGCCGGCCACCAGGCGGTGCTGTTCGGCATCTTCGCCCGCACCTTCGCGGTGGGCGAGGGGCTGCTGCCGCCGAGCCGTCCGCTCCGGCGCTTCCAGCAGCTGTTCCGACTGGAGCGCGGATTGGCGCTCGGCGCCGTGGCCCTCTTTGCCGGGGCGGCGCTGCTGCTGGGCGCGATCGACCGCTGGCGGCGAGCCGATTTCGGCGACCTGGACTACGCCGCGACGATGCGCTGGGTGATCCCCGGCGTCCTGCTGTCGCTGCTCGGCACCCAGACCGTCCTGGCGAGCTTCTTCCTCTCCGTGCTCGGCCTGCGGCGCCGCTAGCGTTCCTCGCCGGAGGACCGGCGCCCGGTTCGCGGCCCTCGGCCCGCCACGGTTCGGAGCGGTTCCTTGCGAGCACCCGGGCCGACCGGGCGAGCGACTGCAGGCTCGGGGCCGAGCCCGCCCTCGAGCGCCGCGGCTTTCGGCCCGGTTGCCGTATCGTATCCGGCACGGCATCGACGCCGCTCGCATGAACCCGATCGAGAGCATCCACGAGCGGTTTCACGCCCCGCGCCGGGTCCGCGTCCTGGCGGGGCACCTGGCCGAGCTGCTTCCGCGTGGCGTCTCGGTGCTCGACGTCGGGACGGGGGACGGCCGCATCGCGGCGGCCGTGGCGCGCCGGCGCCCGGACGTTGAGATCCGCGGCATCGAGGACCGGCCGCGCCCGGGCGCGAGGATCCCGGTCGAGCCGTTCGACGGCCGCCGGATCCCGTTTCCTCCGGCGAGCTTCGACGCGGTGACGTTCATCGACGTGCTGCACCACGCGCAGGATCCGCTGCAGCTGCTGCGCGAGGGGATCCGCGTCGGCCGGCGCGTGCTGATCGTCAAGGACCACACGTGCGACGGCCTGCTGGCGCTCCCGACCCTGCGCCTGATGGACCGGGTCGGAAACCGTCGCTTCGGCATTCCGCCGGCGGCGGACTACTGGACGGAGCGGCGCTGGCGCCGGAGCTTCGACGATCTGGGCCTGGGGATCGCGCTGTGGCGCAAGGATCTCGGGCTCTATCCCTGGCCCGTGCGCTGGCTGTGCGAGCGCTCGCTGCACTGCCTCGCGCTGCTCGAGATCCCGGACCGTTCCTAGCTAGTCCGCCTCGCGCAGCGGGAAGCTCTCCGCCACCGACTTCGGCTGCGCCAGCCGTTCACCGGCGACCGCGAGCATGGTCTTCTTGAAGACCAGCGTCTGGCCGCGACTGCCCAGCGTCGCCGGCCAGTCGATCTCCCGCTTGTAGTGGTCGCGGCGCTCGACGGGCACCCGGCGGGCCGCCTTCGTCGCATCGTACTCGACGGGACCGGCCCAGGCGACCTCGAAGCCGTTGCCGCGGTACTGCAGGATCTCGGTCAGCCGCTGGTCGATCAGCGGGTCGCCGTGGCTGTCGAAGGAGACGATGATCTCGTTGATGCCGTCCCCGTCGAGATCGACGAGCTGCAGGTCGCCGCGACCGACGTGGCCCTCGTGCTCGGCGCCGAAGTCCCGCGTATGGATCGAAGCCAGCGCTCCCTCGCGGCGGCGGAAGACGTCCAACCGTACGTTGACGGCGCGTCCTTCCTCGCGCGCGCCGGTGAAGTAGGTCGTCACGCTCACGACCAGCTTCTCGGCGTCGGGGAGCACGCGTCCACTCAGGACGGTTCCCGACAGCACGTCGCCGGGCGAGATCCCCATCGTGCGATAGGCGTCTGCCGCGGTATCGGCGTGGGCCGTCGCCGCGGCCGCGAGCACCGTGCCGACCCACAGCAGGAGGCGTTGCAGGCTCCGGTGCATCCGATCCTCCAATATAGGGCAGAGCGCCGGCCGTCGCTGTCCGGGCTGCGGCGCCCGCGCCGGCTCACGAGCCGGCAGCGGAGCCGCGCCCATCCCGGGCGGCAACTGCGGGCCGGCGCCGGCCGGCGGCCGCGCCGAGGCTCCTATAATCTCCCGCCGGAGGCGGCTCCGCGTCGAGGTCGTTCCGATGGTGGTCTATGCCTCGCGCTGTCTCCTCCCCGTCTCGGGGCCGCCGGTGTGGGACGGCGCGGTGGCGGTCGACGCCGATCGCATTTCCCGATGCGGCCCGCGTGCCGAGGTCCTGGCGGCGGCCGGCGGTCGCGCGCGCGACCTCGGCCAGGCCGTGGTCTTTCCGGGCCTGGTCAATGCCCACACCCATCTCGAGCTGTCGTGGCTCGGTGACGATCCGCCGGCGGGCGGCGGCTACACCGGCTGGGTCCGCGCCCTGCTCCGGCGGCGCGAGGCGCCGCCGGCATCCGAGATCGTGCTTGCCGCGGCCGAGAGCGCCGCTCGGCGGATGGTGGCACGCGGGACCGTCGCGCTGGGGGACATCGGGAACGAAGGCTGGACGCCGGCACTGCTCGCGGACACCGAGCTGCACGCGCGCTGCTTCCTCGAGGTCTATTCGTTCCGGCGGGCAGACGCCGCGCCGAGACTCGCCGAAGCCGCGCGTCGCCTCGAGTGGCTGGCGCGGGATCCGCGGGTCCGTCGCGCGGGCGAGCGCGTGCGGGTCTGTCTGACCCCCCATGCGCCGCACACGACGTCGGAGCCGCTGCTGCGGGCGCTCGCGGAGCGTGCCCGCGATCGCTCGGCACCGCTGTCGATCCACGTTGCGGAGAGCGCCGACGAGGTCGATCTGCTGCGCGACGGCTCCGGGCCCTTCGCCGCCCTGCTCGTCGAGCGTGGAATGTGGGACGGCGGCTGGGCACCCCCGGGGCGCACGCCGCTTGCCCAGTTGGCACACGCCGGTGCGCTCACGCCCCGGACCCTGGCCGTCCATTGCGTCAAGCTCGCGGCTGCGGACGTCGAGCTGCTGCGGGCGAGCGGGGCGACCGTCGTGAGCTGCCCCCGCAGCAATCGCAGGCTCGGGGTCGGCACGGCTCCGGTCGAGCGGCTGATCGCCGCCGGGGTTCCCGTGGCGCTCGGCACCGATTCGCTGGCGAGCGCGCCCGATCTCGACCTGTTCGGCGAGATGGCGGCGATGCGCGAGGCCCATCCGCTGGTCCCGGCCTCGGCCGTGCTGCGGATGGCGACGCTGAACGGCGCTCTGGCGCTCGGCCTCGACGAGCGCCTGGGGAGCGTCGAGCCGGGCAAGCTGGCCCGGCTGAACGTCGTCCCGCTGACCGCGCCCGACTCCGACCCGCACGAGGTCTTGTGCTCGTTCCCGCGGCAGGTCCACGCGCTGTCCCAGGCGCCGTGGGAGCCGCTGCGGTGACGGCAACGCTCGATGCGGTCCGGGCCTGGGGGCGGACGGTGAAGCTGTCCCATACCCTCTTCGCCCTGCCCTTCGCGCTCTCCGGTGCGGCGCTCGCCGCCGCCGAGTCCGGGATCACGGCGGGCCAGCTCGGCTGGATCGTCGTCGCCATGTTCGGCGCGCGCAACTCCGCGATGGGATTCAACCGGCTGGCGGACCACGAGATCGACGCCTCGAACCCGCGGACCGCGCAGCGCGAGCTGCCGGCGGGGCGGCTCGCGCGGCGCCAGGTCTGGACGATGACCGTGGCGCTGGCCGCGCTGTTCGTCTTCGCCGCGTTCCGGCTCGGGCCGCTGTGCGGGTGGCTCTCGCCGGTCGCCTTGGCGGTGATCTTCGCCTACAGCTACACCAAGCGATTCACCTGGGCCAGCCACTTCGCGCTGGGGCTGGGGCTGGCGCTCGCGCCGATCGGCGGCTGGCTGGCCGTGGCCGGGACGCTCGATCCGGTCGCGCTCTTGCTCGGGGCGACGGTGCTGCTGTGGGTCGCCGGGTTCGACGTCGTCTACGCCTGCCAGGACGTCGAGTTCGACCGTCGCGCCGGCCTGTACTCGCTGCCCGTCCGGATCGGCGTGGGCGGAGCGCTCGCCGTCGCGCGCTGGCTGCACGCCGCGGCGCTCACCGCGATGGCCGCCGTGGGCGTCGCGGCCCGATTGCGGCCGGCCTACTGGCTCGGCTGGGGCGCGATCGCGCTGCTGCTCTTCTCGGAGCATCGACTCGTGCGCCGCGACGACCTGTCGCAAGTGGGCATCGCGTTCTTCAACCGCAACGCCGCGATCGGCGCCGTCTACCTGGCCGCGATCCTCGCGGGCCTGCTGCTCTGATCCGCCGGCCCCTCAGCTCCGCTGGCGGCCGACCCAGTACTCGCGGAAGGCGCGCAGCCTGGGCAGCGACTCGCGGTCCTTGACGCGCCCGGTCGCCGCCTTGCTGGCGATGACATCGTCGATGTGGCAGACGGGGAACCGCTCGACCTCCACGTGCCGCCGCCACGCCTCCTCGAACGTCTCGATGCCGTCGGGAGCGAAGATCAGGTCGAGGTCGAACGGGCCGTTCTTGAGCTGTACGAAGTCCTTGCCGCGCCGGATCTCCTCCGCCTGGACGTCGGTCAGCCCGAAGCCCAGCTCGCGCAGCGCATCCACGGCCGCGCGCGCGTTCGGCTCGCTCTTCTCCACGAACAGGTCCGCGTCCTGGGTCGTGTCCGGGTAGCCCAGGAGGATCGCGGCGGACTTGCCGATGAACAGGTAGCGGACGCGGTGGCGGGCAAAGGAGTCCCGGATCTCCTCCGCCTGGAGGTAGTCAAACCTCGCGGGCATACCCGAGCCACGTCGGCAGGTTGGCTTCGCACCAGCGGCGATAGTCGGCGGTCGTGTCGAAGGCGCGGTAGACCTCGTCGTCGAGGACCGGCTTGTACGTGCGGATGAAGGCGTACCGCATCCGGGTCCGCAGGGTGCGGCGCGCCGCGGCGTCGAACTCCGCCTCCCAGTCCCGAAGCTGCTCGCGCGGCCCCGGGGTCGCCCGGGCGGCGGCGGCTTTCCCGTCCTTGCCGGCCACGCTGGGCAGCCTAGGTCGCGGCCGACCCGAGCGTCAAGCCTGGGCCGCGCGTTCGCGCCGCGACTCGAGCACGTGCTCCGGAACGGGGTGCAGGTCGCGGATCACGCGCAGCCAGGACAGCAGTTTCAGGAAGTAGTAGGTGACGTCGATCTCCCGCCGGCGGAACCCCTGGCGCGCCGAGCCCGGATAGCGATGGTGGTTGTTGTGCCAGCCCTCGCCCATCGTCAGCAGCGCGATGATCAGGCTGTTGCGGCTGTGATCGGTGGTGTCGAACGGCCGGCTGCCGACGCAGTGGGCGAGCGAGTTCACGAGGCAGGACACGTGGAGCAGGATCACGGTCGAGACGAAGAAGCCCCAGATCAGCATCTGCCAGCCGCTCGTCCCCAGACCCGGCGCCGCCAGGCGCAGCAGCTCGCCCAGGCCGAAGGTCCCCGCCGCGACGACGGCGGGCACGAGCGTGTCGTGGCGATCGAGCCAGCGCAGCTCCGGATAGCGCGCCAGATCCGGGACCCGCGACAGGTCGGTCGGGAAGTTCCGGGGATCGGTCAGCCAGCCGAGGTGGCTCCACAGCAGCCCGGTCATGTGCGGCGAATGGGGATCCCCTTCGTGGTCCGACGTCCGGTGGTGGTGGCGGTGGTGCGCCGACCACCACAGCGGGCCCCGCTGCACCGCGGCGTTGCCCAACAGCGCCATCGCGAACTGGACCCCGCGCGAGGCGGCGAAGGCGCGGTGCGAGAAGTACCGGTGGTAGAAGCCGGTGAGGAACACGATGCGGAGCATGTAGAAGCCGACGGCGAAGGCCAGAGCGAACGGGCTCCAGCCGACCCAGATCACCCCGAGGCAACCGAGGTGCAGGAACAGGAACGGGGCGATCCGCGCCCAGTGCGGGCGGCCGCCGACCGCCTCGCGCACGACCTCCGAGTTGTCGATCCACGACCGCATCCCGCCCAGGATCGAGGCAACGACTGGCCGCACGTTCGATCTCCTCACCGCGCCAGTCGCGCTTCCCGGCGTCGGCGAGCCTCGCGGACCCACCGCGCGCCGCGCCACGGGCGAGCACGTATTCTGCACGGCCAGCGTCCCGAGCGCCACTCCGCTCGGGACGCTCACGGGGGCGAAACGTAGCGCCTGTCGCGTGACCCGACAAGCGCGAGCTGCGAGCCCGCGGCGGGGCCGTCGAGCCCCCGTGAGGCGGGCGTACCGCCCGGCGCGGTGCGGTCCGCGTCAACCGCGCGCGCGACGAACGGGCGAAGCTCGTCCGGCGGCGATCCGCGCCGACGTCTCGTCCCGGACCGTGGCCTACCTCGCCCCGGAGCCCGACCCGTGCTCAATGCCGCGGTTTTGCGGGCCCGAGACGGAGCACGTAGAGTGGCCGCCATGAGCGGCCGGCTGGTCGTCGCGATCACGGGGGCGAGCGGCGCCCTCTATGCCCTGCGGTTCATCAAGGCCGTGCTGGAGCTGGGGCTGCACCTGGACGTGGTGGTGACGGACTACGGGCACCGGCTGCTGATCGAGGAGTGCGGCCTGAACCTCAAGACCACAGGCCTTGCCGCGTGGCTCGACGAGCGCTACGGGGCCGCCGAGCGGCGCGGCGCCGTCAGGCTGTATCGCGAGCAGGATCTCGACGCCCCGATCGCGTCCGGGTCGCAGAGCTGGGACGCGATGGTGGTCGTGCCGTGCTCGATGAAGACCCTGTCGGGCATCGCCGCCGGCCGGTCGTCGAACCTGGTCGAGCGCGCGGCGGACGTGACGCTCAAGGAGCGCCGCCCGCTCGTGCTCGTCCCGCGCGAGACCCCGCTGAACCTGATCCACCTCGAGAACATGGCCCGCGCCGTTCGCGCGGGCGCCCACGTCGTGCCGGCGATGCCCGCCTTCTACCACGCGCCCGCCAGCTTCGAAGACCTCGCCGACTTCATCGCCGGGCGCGTGCTCTCGCTGATCGGCCTGCGTCACGACCTGGTCCCGCCGTGGGGCGGCCGCGAGCCGGGGCCGTGAGACACCTCAACCGACGCGGACCGGACGGCCCGCCGCGAGGTCGAGCAGACAGCCGGCCACGGTCTCCGGCGTGACGGCGGCGAGGAGCGCGCTCCCGTCCCGGCGGCGGCGGCGGCGCGTCCAGCGCGAGCCGGCGGCGCTGTCGGCGACGAGCGCCCAGCCGTTCCCGGAGTACGGTCCCCAGCGCGATGCGCCGCACGTCGCCCACGGCGCGTAGAGGCCGAGGACCGGCGCGCCGACCGCGGCCGCCAGGTGCAGCGGGCCGGTGTTGTTGCCGGCGAAGGTTGCGGCCCGCCGGGCGAGAGCGGCCAGCTCGGCGAGGCCGGCGCTGAACCGCGGAGCCTCGCGCGCCGCGCCGGCGGCCGCGTCGAAGGCCGCCCCCGTCGCGGCATCGCCGGGTCCGAGCGAGATCACGGCCTGCCGCCCCGCATCGCGCAGCAGCGTCACGAGCCTGGCCCAGGACTCCGCCGGCCAGCTCGGGCACGATCCACCGCTTCCGGGATGCAGCACGACGAACCCCGCTCGGCCCAGGCCCCGCGACTGGAGCCAGTCCGCCGTCGACCGCTCGGCCCCGTCCGGCACGACGATCCCGAATCGCTCGGGCCCGGCCGCGGCACCGGCCCGGTGAGCGAAGGACAGGGCGTACTCGACCTCGTGGCGCCCTCCGCCGCGCCGGTGCTCATCGACGCGGCGCTCGAACAGAACGGAATAGAAGCGATGCCCCGCCCCGACCCGGTGGCGGACGCGGGCGCGGACGCCGGCCCAGGCCGGGGCCGGTCCGCGGGAGATGCACACGAGGAGGTCCGGCTCGATCGCGCCCAATCTGGCGGCCAGCCGTCCCGCGCCGGGGCCGACGCCGATCGCGTCGTCGACGCCTTCGACCATGCGGATCAGCGGCACCAGGCTCTCGCGAACGAGCACCGCCAGCCGCGCTCCGGGATAGCCGGCACGGAGCGCGGCCAGCGCCGGCAGCGACAGCACCACGTCACCCAGCCGGTCGAGGCGAGCGACGGCGACCGTGCGGACCCCCGTGTAGCGCGACCCTGGAGTGCGCACCTCGGCCGGCCGGCGCTCGACCTGCAGGACCCGCGGCCGGACCTCGGGGATCACGACACCGCTACAATACCGCGATGGCCCCGGCGCTCATCCTGTTCGACGTCGACGGCACGCTCGTCGACACCGCCGGCGCCGGTCGGCGGGCGATGGAGCGCGCCTGCGCGCGGGTCTTCGGCCTCGACGGGGTCGAGCTGGGGAGCGCGGGCGTGCCGTTCGCGGGCCGGACCGACCCCGTCATCCTCGAGGAGGTGACGCGCGCCCTCGGCATCGAGCCGGAGCGGTACCGGACGAGCCGCGCGGACCTCGAGCGGCGCTTCCTCGAGGAGCTGCGCTCCGAGCTGGCCCGGCCGGAGCCGCAGCGCCGCGTCCTGCCCGGAGTCCTCCCGCTGCTCGACGACCTCGCGACCCGCGACGAGCTGTGGCTCGGGCTGCTGACGGGCAACATCGAGGCCGGAGCGCGGCTCAAGCTCGAGGTGTTCGACCTCAACCGCTTCTTCCCGTCCGGCGGCTTCTCCTCGGACGATCCCGACCGCCGCCGGATCGCGCGGATCGCCCGGGCCAAGCTCGAGGCCCATTCCGGCAAGCGCTTTCCGCCCGACCGCGTCACGGTCGTCGGCGACACGCACCACGACGTCGACTGCGCGCGGGCGAACGGGTTCCGCAGCGTGGCCGTGAACTCGGGCTGGGTCGAGCGCCGCTCGCTCGAGCAGGCGCGGCCCGACCATCTGCTCGAGGACCTGTCGGACCTCGAGCGCACGCTCGCGGCGCTCAGCCTGGCCTGAGCCGCCGCCGGCTCGGCCGCGGTCACGCTCCGCCGCGGTCCGTGCGCCTCGCGTGGCGTCACCCGCCGCTCTTGCCGCGCCTCGGGGCGGCTCCGGGCTCGTCCGGATGGCGGCCCGATCTGGCCAGCCGGACGGCGCGGCGCAGCACGGCGTCGAGCATCGGCCGGGTCAGGCGCCCGGTGAAGGTGTTCTGCTGGCTGGGATGGTAGCTGCCGAGCAGCACGATCGGCGGCCGTCCCGGGGTGAGCGCGAGGCGGGCCTCCGCCCCGTGGGCGAACGCCGGGCGCGGGCGGGGGACCGCGGCGGGCGCGACTTCCGCCGCGCGACGCACCGCGGCGTCCCAGGCGATCTTGCCCAGCGCGACCGCGACACGGACCCGACCGAGCAGGCACAGCTCGCGGTCGAGGTACTCGGCGCAGCGGGCCAGCTCGCGCGGCGCCGGCCGATTCGCCGGCGGAGCGCAACGGCAGGCGGCCGTGACGAACGCGCCGCGGAGGGAGAGCCCGTCGCCGCGCCGCAGGGAGTGCGGCTGGCTCGCGAGCCCGGCGCGGTGCAGGGCGGCGTAGAGCCAGTCACCCGAGCGGTCCCCGGTGAACATGCGCCCGGTGCGGTTGGCGCCGTGTGCCGCGGGGGCCAGGCCGAGGAGCAGGATGCGCGCCTGCGGGTCGCCGAATCCGGGGACCGGCCGGCCCCAGTAATCCTCGTCGCGATACGCCAGGCGCTTGCGTCGCGCGACCGTACGGCAATGCCGGCGCAGCCGCGGACAGCGCTCGCAGGCCACGACGTCGCGCTCCAGCCGCCGCCAGGCGGCGGCCGTCGCCCGGCGGCTCGTCACGAACGCCGGCTTCGTCATGATGGCCGGTCCGCGAGTCCTGCGCGATTCTCCGCGGGGCGGAAGCGCAGGAGCACGAGCCGATCACCGCCGGCGACCAGGAGCTCGTCGCTCCCGTCCTGGTCGAGGTCTCCCGCCGCCAGTCCGCGCGCGCCCGGCCAGCGCGCGCGGAAGCGGGTTCGGCGCTCGGCGTCCAGGACGAGCAGCTGCCCATCCGCGGTCGCCAGCGCGAGCTGCGGCGCGGCGGCTTCGAGGAACCGACCGGAGGCCCAGGCCGAGACGCCCGCTCCGGTCAGGGCCAGGAGGTCTCCGCCCGGCGCGGGAAGAGCGAGGGCGGCATCGAAGCCGGTCTCCACGCTGCGCGTGACCCTCAAGTCGCGATCGAGCCAGGTCAATCTGCCACCGGGACCGAGCACCGCCACGGCATCGTCCGCCACGACGACGTCGAGCACCTCGCCGAAACCTTCGACGGCCACGAACGGTGCGCCCGCGGGAAGCGCCCGGTACAGGCCGGAGATCGTCCCCAGCAGGATCCCGTGAGCACGCGGGCCGACCTCGACGTCGAGCACGGGGAAAGGGGCATCCCAACCTTGCGGCTCCTGCTCGCCGGGCTGCACCAGGACCACGCGTCGCGCTCCCGGCCGGAAGGTCAGCACGCTCGGTCCGGCGATCGACGGCGACCGGACCGGGCGCAGCCGGCCAACGGACGGACCCACCTTCGATCGACTCAGGACCGAGCCGTCGGCGGCCAGCACGGCCAGCTCGCTGCCCACGGCGAGCGCGATCCGGCCCGCCGCGGCATCCTCGCCCGGCGGGAGCAGTGCCAGGCCTTCGATCGCCGCCGGGACCTTGCGCGCCCACTCCGCCTCGGCCAGCTCCGCGCCGACGAGCACCTCGGCCACGTCCTCGAGCTGGACGCCGCCCGCGTCTTCCAGGAGCTCCCGCGCGAGTGCCGCGATCTCCTCCTCCGACCCCCTGCGGTAGCCGTCGGAGCGCAGGCGAATCCGGCCGTGCCGGTCCGTCACGATCGTGGTCGGCAGACTCTCCACGCGGAGTGCCTCGGCGGACCGCTCGTCGGCAAGAGCGATCGGCAGCTCGAGAGCGAGCGCTTCGGCGAACATCGCGACCGTCTCGACCGGCTCGCCGATGTTGATCGCGACCACCCGCAGACCGCGCTCCCTCTCCGCCTGCATCAAGAGCTGGAGGCGCGGCAGCTCCTCGGCGCACGGAACGCACCACGAGGCCCAGAAGGCCAGGACCACGGCCCTCGCCTCCGGCGGCGGCAGCCGGATCGCGCGGCCGTCGATCGAGGCGAGCGTCAGGACCGGAAACGGAGGGTGCCACGCCGGCGCCAGCAGCGGCTGTGGCTCGTCCGCGGTCGATCCGCCACCCAGCGCTCGCCACCGGAGCCGCGCCTCGGACCCCGCTCCCAGGGAGATCGCTCGCTCGAGCAAGGCCCGGGCCTCTTCGGTCCGGCCGGCCTCCGCCGTCGCCAGCCCGGCACGCTCGATCAGGCCGCTTCCCCCGGAGACCGATCCCACGTCGGCGACCCGGCCCGCTTCCGACAGCCAGGCCACGCGCACCGTGCCGTCGTCGAGACGCAAAGCCTCGAGGAACGCCGTCGCCGCCTCACGTGCCCGGCCGAGTCCGCCGAGCGCGCGGCCTCGAAGGTCGTGAGCCGTCGCCGCCGCGCGCGCGTCGGCGGCGAGCGGATCCCGGCGGGCGAGCAGCAGGCGATCGAGCGCGGAGAGCGCGACAGCTTCCCGGCGCTGCGCCAGCAGATCCTCGAGCGCCCGCCACGTTCGCCAGTCCAGCTCCGCTCCCCGGGCCCAGGAGTCGAGGCACTTCTCGCGTGCGCCGGTCGGGCCCGCGGCACAGGCCGCGAGATCGGGGGGTGGAGTCGCGGGGAGGCCGAGCAGTCCCAGCGCCGCGATCACCGGTCCCAGGCCGCGCATCGCCGGAACAGGGTAGTTCCTGGCGCCGCTCTCCGCTCGGTGCCGCGGGCCGGGAAGCGGGCGGATCGCTCAGGCGCTCGCGTCTCGCGCGCGCCAGAGCGAGAAGATCTCGGCGGCCTTGGCCGTCTCGATCTCGACGAACCGTCGGTACACCTTGCGCAGCCCGGGGTCGATCTGGTAGGTCCGCTGCTCGAACTCGAAGCTGACCATGGACTGGAGTTCGCGCTCCGTTTGCCTCGGCTTCCTCGGCATCGCGGTCCCCTTTCCCCGGTTCTCGGTCCGGCGTGTCACGAGTGACGTACAAGCCGCGTACCAACCTCCCCGTCGGCCTCGACCCGGCAGCCGCTTCCGCGCGCGGCGCCATCACTCTTCGGGACTTACGGCCCCTCCGCCGCGATTACCGCGAGCGATTTCCGCTGGAACCGGATTGACTCCAGTCGGCCAATCTGGCAGACTCAGTTTGCCTGTCTCGGCCAAGCTGGCTTCGTTCCCGGCAATGTCAGTCTCCACCCAGGCCAAGCGCCTGCTCGTGGTCGATCCCGACGGATCCGGCCGCGAGCGGGTCGTCGAGATCCTGCTGCGGGCCGGCTACCAGGTGACCGCGCTCGATGGCGTCGAGGCCGGCTGCGCGCATCTCGCGGGGCGCGACTGCGACGCCGTGCTCGTGGCACTCGGGGAACCGGGCTCGCGCGAAGGCCTGCAGCGGCTCCGCCAGCGGGCCGCGCCCGCCCCGCTCCTGGCGCTGTGCGAGCCGCGGCGGATCCGCGCCGCGATGAAGCTGCTCCGCACGGGGTTCGAGGACTACCTGCTGTACCCGCCGGATCCGTTCGAACTCCGGGCGCGGCTGGAACGGATCCTGGAGCGGCACGACCTCGACTCGCGGATCACGTTCTTTCACGACGAGATCTCGAAACGCTCGGCCCTCGGCGGGCTCGAGACGCGCTCGCCGGCGATGCGCGCCGTGCTGGAGCAGGTGCTGCGCCTGGCACCGATCCGCTCCACGCTGCTGATCCAGGGGGAGAGCGGCGTGGGCAAGGAGCTGGTGGCGCGCTCGATCCACTTCAACTCGCCCCGCAGGCGCCAGCCGTTTCTCGCCCTGAACTGCGCCGCGATCCCGTCCACCCTGATCGAGTCCGAGCTGTTCGGCCACGAGCGGGGCGCGTTCACCGGCGCCCACGCGCGCATGCGCGGCAAGTTCGAGATCGCCCACCGCGGCACGCTGTTCCTGGACGAGATCGCCGAGATGGAGCCGGCGATCCAGGCCAAGCTGCTGCGCGTGCTCGAGGAGAAGGAGTTCATGCGGGTCGGCGGGGACCACAGCGTCCGCGTCGACGTCCGCCTGATCGCCGCCACCAACGCCGACCTCGATCTGCTCGTCTCCGACGGGCGGTTCCGCCGGGACCTCTATTACCGGCTGAAGGTCGTGACGCTGCGGGTCCCCCCGCTGCGCGAGCGGCGCGAGGACCTCCCGTTCCTGGTCGCCACCTTTCTCGACCAGCTGTCGCGGGCCAACGCGGTCGAGCGCAAGTCGATCGGTCCCGAGGCGCTCGAGGCCCTGCTCGGCTACGACTGGCCGGGCAACGTCCGCGAGCTGAAGAACCTGCTCGAGAGCCTGCTCGTGTCGGTTCCCGGCTCGCGGATCGCGCCCGAGCACCTGCCCGCCCACGTCCACGGCGGGGCCAGCCGGGGCGGTTCACCGACGCTCGAGCCCGGTGCCCGGCTGGCCGACATGGAGCGCGAGCTGATCCGGCGCACGCTCGAGCACACCGGCGGCAATCGGACGCACAGTGCCGCGCTCCTCGACATCGGCGTGCGCACGCTGCAGCGCAAGATTCGTCTGTATGGCCTTCGCATCGCCCCGACGCGCCGCCGCCCGCGCGCCGCCCCTGCGCCGCGCCCGATCGCGGGAGCGGACGTCCGCTCGACCCCGGCCCCGGGGGCCACCTCGGGGGAGCGAGACCGGACCTCGGCCGTCCGCGACGGTGAGCCCTCCACCGCGCCATCGCCGCCGATGGCTCGCCCCGGGACGTCCGACCCGGGACCCTAGTCGCCGATCGGGACGCGCTGGGGGGTGTGCGGGACCGGGGTCGGGAGCGGGGGCGGGTCCCCCACGGAGAAAATGTGGACGCCTTCGATCACCACCGGCTCGACCGGCCGTCCGTTGGGGTGTGCCTTCACCTCGCTGATGCGGTAGACGACCTCCAGGTCCGACACCACCGTGCCGAAGCAGGTGTGGCTTCGTTCGAGATCCCGGTTCGCCGAAGCGGTGACGAAGAACACCGCACCGCTCCGGCCGATCCCGCGCCGCGACGTGCCGAGGCGCCCGGCACGGCCGAAGCCGTAGATCGAGTTCGACTCCCAGGGCACGAAGACCTGGGGGACCCCGTCGCTGTTTCCGTGGGGGTCACCGACCTCGAACAGGTGTCCGGCCCGCACGAAATTGACCGGAATTCCCTCGTAATACGGGGCTTTTTTCACCTGGCCCGACGGCGTGCGCCACTCCAGTTCGCCCCGCGCGAGCGCCGCGAAGTGCGCGACGGCCTGCGGCGCCTGGTCCGGGTGCAAGCGCGCCACGATCCGCCCGTGGGAGGTCTCGATCCGCGCGTACCACCCCGCCGCCAGCTCGGCCGGCGGCACGAAGTCGGTGCCGGTCGGCGCGTCGAGTGCATCGGCTGCGCCGGCCGCGAGCAGCAGCGCGAGCACGGCGACCGTCGTTCGCATCCTCGCATGCCCCATCGGTGGTCTCCGCCGATCGCTGCATGCTAGTCACGCCAACATCCTGAGGCAACCGCTCGGTGCGACCACCGATCGCGACACGGCATGGGTTTTGGGTCTTGACTCCAGAATTCAACTCAATATATGTTCTAGTCGTTCGGCGCTGGAGCGCGACTCGATCGAGTTCGTCGCTGCACCCGGACGAAGGACGGAAGGAGGTGATTCGGATGGCAAAGCGCAAGAAGAAGGCGGCGAAGAAGAAGACCGCCAAGCGGAAGACCAAGAGAAAGTAAAGGCCACCGAGGGAGCCGCGAGGAAAGCCGACAGGCACCGCAAGTAAAGGCTCCCGAGCAACAGACATCACCTGGAAGGGGCCGGCGGAGATTCCGCCGGCCCTTTTCTTCTTCTCGGCGCCGCGGGCGGCGGGCGGGGCTCAGCGGCCGGGGCCGGCCGGCTGCCGGCTGAGATCGACCAGCTCGATGCCCAGCCGGGGCGCGACCTCGAGGCTGCGCTCGTCGCGGTAGAACTCGCCGTAGTAGACCTTGCGGATGCCGGCGTTGGCCAGCAGCTTGAAGCAGCTCCAGCAGGGAGAGGCGGTCGTGTACAGCTCGGCCCCGTCGATCCGCGCCCCGTTCTTGGCCGCCTGGAGGATCGCGTTGGCCTCGGCGTGGACCGTGGCCACGCAGTGGCCCCCTTCCATCAGGTGCCCCACGTCGTCGCAGTGCGGCATCCCGCGGATCGAGCCGTTGTAGCCGGTCGAGAGGATCGTCCGGTCGCGCACGATGACCGCCCCCACCTGCTTGCGGTCGCAGGTGGAGCGGGTGGCCGCCTGACGCGCGATGTTCATGAAGTAGGTGTGCCAGTCGACGCGGCTCATGGCCGGACCCCCTCGAATCGGTCCGGCGCACACTAGCGCAACCGCGGGTGTGAAGGAAGGGGGCGGGCCGCCCGGGGGGCGTTCCCCGGGCGCTGGCCGACCGCTCGCTCGGCGCTACCGAACTCCGGACCCGGCGCCGGGGGACTCCCGCCCCGGAGCGGACGGCGCGCGAGGCGCCCCGCGGCGGACGCCGGGACGGCTCGGGGGGCGCAGCCCGGCCCGGCGCTGCGCGCCGAGGACTCAGACCACCAGCTTGTTCTTGCTCCAGCGCGGGTTCTTGATCTCGTACTTGGCGACCTTGTAGTTCATCACCCGCGACGAGATCCCGAGGAACCGGGCCGCGTCCTTCTGGATCCAGTTGTTGACACGCAGCGCTTCCAGGATCGCCTGCTTCTCCAGCTCGCCGAGGTCGATCCCGCCGGGGGGCAGGCGCAGCTGGATCGGAGCGTTCTCGCCCGCGGCGGCCCCGCTCTCGGGGCCGAGGCTCAGGTCCTCCTGGCGAATGAAGGGCTGCTCGCACATCAGAACCGCCCGCTCCAGGCAGTTCTTCAGCTCCCGGATGTTCCCCGGCCAGGTGTGGCGCTTGAGCATCCGCACCGCGCCCGGATCGAAGCCCCGCACGTCCTTCTTGAGGTCGGCGCCCGCCTCGTCGATGAAGTGCTTGGCCAGGGGCAGGATGTCCTCCTTGCGCTCGCGCAGCGGCGGAACCACGAGCGTCACGACGTTGAGCCGGTAGAACAGGTCCTCGCGGAACCGGCCCTGGACCATCGCCTCCTCCAGGTTCATGTTGGTCGCCGCGATCACCCGCACGTCGACCTTGATCGTCAGGGTCCCGCCCAGGCGCTCGAACTCGCGCTCCTGGAGCACGCGCAGCACCTTGGCCTGGGTCGAGAGGCTCATGTTGCCGATCTCGTCGAGGAACAGCGTCCCGCCGTTGGCCAGCTCGAAGCGGCCGATCCGGCGGCGGTCGGCGCCGGTGAACGCTCCGCGCTCGTGGCCGAACAGCTCGGACTCCAGCAGATTGTCGTGCAGTGCCGCGCAGTTCATCTTGACGAACGCCTGGTCGGCGCGGCTCGAGGTGCGGTGCAGCGCTTCGGCCACCAGCTCCTTGCCGACGCCGGTCTCGCCCCGGATCAGCACGCTGGCGTTGGAGCGCGCGACCTTGCGGATCGTGGCGAAGATCTCCTTCATCCCCGCGCTCTCGCCGACGATGTTCTCGAAATGCGCGACGACGCTCTGCTGCTCCTGGGCGTGGACCCGCGCCAACAGCCGCTTGTGCTGGACCCCGCGCTCGACCTTCAGCTCCAGCTCGTCGAGATCGAACGGCTTCAGCACGTAGTCGTAGGCCCCGGCCTTCATCGCCTCGACCGCCGACTCGACGGTGCCGTAGGCCGTCATCATGATCACCACCGTGCCCTCGTTGAGCAGCGCGCAGCGCCGGATCACGTCCAGGCCGCTGCCGTCGGGCATGCGGAAGTCGGTGACCACGACGTCGAACACCTCGCCCTCGAGCTGCGCTTCGGCCTCGCGCCAGCCGGCGGCGGCGGTCGGCTTCCAGCCGCGATCCTCGAAGGCGCGCACGACCCCCTCGCGCAGGTTCTGCTCGTCCTCGACCACGAGAATCCGCTTCATCGATTGCGCGCCTCCGGCGCGCCGAGCACCACCGGCAGCCGCACCGAGAACTGCGCGCCTCCCCCGGGGAGGTTCTCGACGTCGATCAGCCCGCCGTGACTGTTGACGATCTTGCGCACCACGGCGAGCCCGATGCCGGAGCCCTGTCGCTTGGTGGTGAACATCGGCTGGAAGATGCGATCCAGATCCGCCTCGTCGATCCCGGCGCCGCTGTCGGCGACCCGGATCACGACGAACTGCTCGGCGCGGGGCCACGGATCGCCGCGGCCCGTCTCGGCCGGACGGTAGGGGATCGTCGTCTCGCTCTGGGCGTCGATCGCCTCGGTCGCGACGCGGACGCTGCCGCCGCCGGCGACGGCCTCCAGCGCGTTGAGCAGCAGATTCTCGAAGACCTGCCGCATCAGCGGGGGGTCCATCAGGAACGGGGGCAGGTCGTCGCGGAAGCTGCGTTGGATGGCGATCCGCGGCCCGCCGCTGCGGATCTCGGCGACGCCGATCGCCGCCTCGAGCAGCGGGCCGAGCGCGGTCGGCTCGAGCCTGGGCGCCACGGGGCGGACGAACTCGAGGCTCGAGCTGACGGTCGCGTTCAGCCGGCGCACGTCGGCGACGATCTTGTCCAAGAGCTCGCACGGCTCGCCGCCGGGCACGCGCCGTTTGAGCAGCGAGCAGCTGACCTCGATCGAGGCCAGCGGGTTGCGGATCTCGTGCGCCAGGCTGGCCGCCATCTGTCCCAGCTCGGCCAGCCGGTCGCGCAGCCGCTCCTGCTCTTCGTTGTGCTCGATCCGCGTCAGGTCCTTGAAGAACAGCGCCGCACCGGCGGGACGGCCGCTGGCATCGGCGACCAGCGACAGGGTGAAGCCGATGGTCTTGCCGCCGTCGCGGCCCAGCTCCAGCTCGGCACGGTTGGGGAGGCTCGACAGGCGGAACGCCTCGTCGAGCATCTGGACCAGGCGCGGGTGGTCGGCCAGCACCTCGGCGGCGAGAGCCCCGTCCGGCACCGGCTCGAGGCCGAGGATCCGGCACGCCACGCGGTTGACCAGCCGCAGGCGGCCGGAGGCGTCGATCGCGAGCAGGCCGCAGCGCATTCCCTGCACCAGGCCGTGCAGGAACGGTGCGTCGCCCGCGACCGGGACGGCCTCGAGCGTCCCGGCACCCACGCGTGGACGGAGCGTTCCACCGATCAAGGCGTGCGCACTCTCTCCCGTGCGCGGGGAGCGAGGGCTCCCCGGAAGGTGCGTGACCCGTGCGGGAAAACTTAGGCCCCGGTCCGGGCCCAGGCAAGGGTCGGGAGGGTGCGGGGGAGCGACGCCGGGCGGCTCAATTCGCGCTGAGCGTCCCGCCGTGCCAGGCGATCCCCGGGATCTCCTGGGGAACCGCTTGCGCGTCGAGCAGCGCCATGTTCTCGAAGGCGAGATGGGACGAGCCCGGACCCAGGGCGCGGAACGTCAGTCGCACCAGGCTCAGCGGAGCGCCGACGTCGATCCCGGGGCCGGACCCGGAGAGACTGACGCCGATCACGACACGCCCGGGCTGCTCGGCGACGAGGTAGAACGGCTGCTGCCCGCCGGATTCGAGCAGGTCGCCCGCCGACCAGTCGACGAAATCGACCTTGGCCGGGTCGAACGTGACGTCGAGCGAAGCCGAGCGGACGTCGTCGACCTCGCGGACGCTGACGCGCAGCCCGGCGGTGTCGCCGACCAGGGTCTCGATCGCGAGCGAGCTCGAGGCCGGGCCGGGGTTCGGCTCGTCGGCGGTGAAGGCGAGCGCGACGCCGCCGCTCTTCTCCGCCCCCGTCGGGTCCGCGCCCTCCGTGCCGCCGCCGGATCCGCCGCCACAGGCGACGAGCAGCGCCGCCAGCACCGTGCCCGCGAGCGCGGGACCGCGAGCGGGGAGCCCCCTGGTCATGCTGGGCAATCTAGGCCTCGCCGCGCTGCGAGCAAGCCTCGACGGTCCAGTCGTCGCTCGCGTGACAGCGGCCGAAGATCGAGGCCAGGAGCGCCAGGTCCTCTCCGTCGACGTCGGCGTCGCCGTCGAGGTCGAGGTCGAAGTCGAACGCCGGGTCGCCGAAGGCGGAGGCCCAGGCCCGCACCAGGGTCGCCAGATCGTCGCCGTCGACGCGCTCGTCGGTTCGGTCGTTGCTCCGGTTCATGTCGGCGCGCGTCGGCTCGAACGCCACGTCGAGCGACACCGCGCCCTGGCGATACACGCCTCCCGGATTGACGATCTCGACCGGCAGGTCGATGCGACCCAGGCCCATCGCCTGCAGCCCCGACGCGGTCGGCTCGATCGCGACGGCCGCCTCCACGCGGTGGCAGGAGGTGGCGGCGGCCGGCCCGACCTCGACCAGGGGGTTGCCGTAGGGATCGGAGGGCACGGCGCTGGTGTCGACCGTGACCACGGCGTCGGCGTCGAAGTTGGTGCCCGAGATCTCGAGCAGGATCTGCCCGCCCTGCTTGGCGGCCAGCGTCTGTGCGGTGATCTCCGGGTGCGGCCAGCCGACGATCTCGTTCGAGAACCCCGCGGACTCGCCGCCCTGGTTGTAGGCCTTGACGGCGACGTAGTAGGTCGTGCAGTCGGCGAGCGCGTCGAGCGACGCGGCGGTGACCTTCCCGACGTCGATCGACGACTGGTACTGGCGCGAGGCGGTTCCGTAGTAGACCCGGTAGCCCGAGGCGCCGATCACGCTGTTCCAGGCGAGGTCGATCACCCCGGCACGGACGGTGGTGGCTCCGCCGACCATGAGCAGTCCGGCGAGCAGAGCGGTGTTGATGGTGGTTCGCATGCCCCTTCCCTCGTTGCCCGGGGCTAAGGCAACGTCGGTGCCAACGGGCCGTTCACGCGGAAGACGGCGAGAACGCGGAATCGGCCGCGGTGGCGGCCGTCCGCGCCGTGGATTCCCGTTACCGAACTCGACCGGTCGATTACCCGGTCGTCAGCGACCCCGCGCGGGCGGCATCCGCCGCCGCGCTTCGAGGCGCCTCGGCCCGACCGGCGCGGCTCGCGCCCGGGAGGTCTCCGGCGCACGACGCCGACGCGCCAGGGACCCGGCCGGGGATCGGCCGGGTCCGGCCCCGCGACGCGGCTCGGCCGGGCCGCGGCCCTGCCCGTCGGTCCTCCGCGCTCGCGCCGCCGCTCCGCGCCGCGAGGCTCCGCGGACCCCAAGCCCTACGCCGCCCGATGCAGACCGCGCGGGCGGCTCGGGCTCGAAGCGGCGAGCCGCTAGGGGCAGGCGTTCGAGGTCTGGTCGGCGATCGCCGACCCCCACGTCCCGAGCAAGCACGGATCGGCCTTGGCCCGGACGAGGAAGTACGACACGGCTCCCGGCGGCTCGTCGGCGACCGTGAACGTGGTGTCCGGCAGACGCCAGGCGAGGCACTCCGAGCCGGAGAAGCTGCGGTCGGACAGCAGCTCCGCGAGGCTTCCGCCGAGCACGTCGTAGACCGCCGCGCCGGAAACCGGCTGCCAGACCAGCGTGTTCGGATCGGAGAACAGCAGCCCGCCCACGTCTCCCGGGGCCCCGCCCGTCCCCGGCGGGCAAGCGGCCGTGTCCTGACAGTCGATCAGCCCGTCGCAGTTCTCGTCGACCCCCGAGCTGCAGACCTCGACCGCGCCGACGTCCAGCGCGCGCAGGTTCGGGCAGTCGTAGCCGTCGAAGTAGGCGCCGGAGTAGTAGTGGTCGTCGAGCAGCGTGCCGAGAGGCGTGCCGAGCGGTTCCTGCGCGAGCAGGCGCGAGGCGGCCGAGGCGTCGTTCTTCAGCCAGCGGTCGAACCAGCCCAGCGTGTAATAGTGCACGCGATCGTGCTGGACGGCCGAGCCGCCCAGGCCCCACCAGGCGCCGCTCGAGCCGGAGAACACGACCTGCATCGTCTCCCGCCCGGCCCCGCGCCACCAGGCGTAGGCGGTCTGCTTGGCCCCGGCGCTCTTCACGCAGCCGTCGGAGGCCTGGCCCATGGCCGGGACGCGTGGGGTCCGCGGCGGACCGGGCGTGGCCGAGCACACCGGCGAGCCGTCGTCGCCGAGCTCGCTCAGCGCGAGATTATCCCACTCCACGACCGCGTCGATCCGCAGGTCGGACTCCTGCGCCAGGGTCAACGCGGCGCTCGCGACCGGTCCGCCCAGGGCCCCGATCCTCTCGGTGTCGGTCGCGGACGGCCACGGGTTGTCGCCCGACAGCATGTAGTCGATGCCGCTGCGCACCGCCCGCTCCCGCGCCGCCGGAGTCTGCGCGGAGGGCCGCACGGCGATCGCCACGTACCCGTCCTGCGCCAGCCGGTCCCCTTCCCAGGCGATCTCGTTGAGCGATCCACCGGCCGGCGGCACCATCGAGATCAGCGGGCAGGCGACCTGCTGGCTGGCCGGCGCCGGCCGCCAGATCCGGGCCGAGAGCAGCCCCGTTCCGCCGGATTCCGGGATCAGCGCCGTGGCCAGCAGCGGCGTGCCGCCCTCGAACCGCAGGCAGGAGTCGTTCGGGATCGGCTCGAAGCTGCGCCACACCACCAGGTCGTCCTCGGCGTGCGCCAGCAGGACGATGCCGGTCGCCGGCGTGACCCCGTGCTTGGGGACGATCACGTCGTCGAGCGTCGCCGTCAGCGACTGGAACACCGGGAAGGGCGCCGCCTGCTCGAGCGCGTCGAGGTCGTCGAGCCCGGCCTTCCGGCGCCGTCCGACACCGCCGCCGGAGTCCGACGAGTAGACGTAGATCTCGCGCAGCTCGGTGTCGACGACGATCGACGGGCGCGTCTGCGGACTCGGATCCTGGGCGCGCGTCACGACGTGCCGCGACCAGAGCCCGCTCGGCGTCCGGCGCAGCAGCAGCAGCTGGGGGTCCGTCCCGACCGCGGGCTGGGTCTTGACCACGAAGTATTGATTGCCCTCCGCGTCCCGCGTGGCGTGAACGTGGTTGTCGGGGACCTCCTGCCCCAGCGGCCCGGGGACGCTGGCCGAGAGGTCGGTCCAGTTGCCGGCGAGACCCGGGTCGGCGTCCTGGTCGATCAGCCAGTAGCGGTAGCGGGAGCTGCTGCCGACGTCGCCGTCCTCGCTCGCGAACAGACCGACCCGGATCGTTCCGCCGTGCTCGAAGTCGACCCAGCTCGTGGTGCCGAGGGCCGCCGCGGGGTCGAGCCGCAGCGGGCTCGCGAGCCAGGTGTTCCCGCCGTCCGCGGATCCCTGGACGTCGAGGGCTCCGTCCTTCATGACCGCGACCCACACGTGACCGTTGGGACTGACGTGCAGGGTCGCGGGGTTGTTCAGCCCGTCGAGCCCCGCGGCGTGGCTGATCCCGGGCACGGATCGGGCGTTCACGCCGGGATCGACCGCGTAGAAGTCGCCCGGCGCGTTGTAGACGACGCGCCAGATGCGGGAGTCGGTTCCGTGGCTGCCGAGCACGAACAGCGCGCTCGTCGCGGCGTGCCAGAAGACGTCGGGGAGCGCCGAGTTGCGATCCTCGAGCTTCACGCCGGTGAATCCCGGCGCGCCGGCGACGTCGACCATCAGGTAGTGGTCGCTCGTCGACCCCGCGCCGCCCTTCGGCACCACGGCGTCCCAGCGGCCGGCGGCGGCGTTGTACCAGATACGGCTCTGGTGCGGCTTGCCGTAGCCGGCCTGCTGGACGCTCGTCAGCGACGAGGTGTCGGAGCCCGGGATCGGCGAGCCCACCGGGGTCAGCGCCGCAAGGGTGACCGTGGCCGGATCGCTCACGATCGCGATGCCCTCGCGCGCGACGTAGGTGAACGAGTCGAGCGTCTCCGCGCTGCCGTTGTGGGTGTACACGAACGAGCCGTCGAGCTGGAGCTGGACGCTTCCGCTCGAAGGGCCGGATACGAGCGATGCCGTGAGGTTCCCGCCCTCCGGATCCGTATCGTTGGCCAGCAGCCCCGGGGCGGCCACCGTGAGCGGCGTGCCCAGCTCGAACGGATAGAAGTCGTTGACCGCCACCGGCCGGTCGTTGACCGGGGTCACGGTCAGGCTGACGGCCACCGCGTCGCTCGTCGCGCCGCCGTCGTCGACGGCTTCGTAGTGGAACACGTCGGCGGCCGTCTCGCTGCCATCGTGAACGTAGGTGTAGGAGCCGTCGGGGGCGAGGGTCAGCAGGCCGTGGGCCGGCAGGCCGACGAGCGCAGCGCCGATCGGGTCGCCCTGCGGGTCGCTGTCGTTGCCGAGCACTCCCGGCGCCGGGACGTTCAGCGTCGCGCCCTCGGCCACGACGGCGGAGTCGGGCACAGCCGACGGATCCTCGGGCCCGCGGTCGACGATCGCCTCGGCCGCGACCCACACGGTGCGGGCGGTCTCGTTGTGGGCGAGCACCACCACGCCGCTCGTCCCCTCGACGTGGCCACGCGGGGCGATGGCGTCGTCGAACACCGCGCCCGGCTCGTGGAACAGGACGAACTGCGGCGCGCTCGACAGCAGCTCGAGCTGGTTCAGCGGCGCCCGCACGCGCACGCCGTCGCCTCCCCCCTCGTTGGTGCTGAAGACGTACAGCCGATCGTTGCGATCGTCCAGGACGACCGACGGTCGCGTCTGGCGCGGGAGCTCCTCGGCCGTCGTGACCTCGTAGCGTGACCAGACGCCGTCCGGGGTCCGCTTGAAGACCTGGATCCGCGGAGAGACCGGCGTGCCGCCCTCGGTCTTGGCGACGAAGTACTGGTTTTCGTCCTCGTCCCGCGCCGCGCAGACGTGATCGTCCGACAGCTCGCCGTCGACCGAGGCCGGGATGGCGGCGGAGTCGTCGGTCCACTGCCCTGGGTCGGAGGGGTCGGCGTTCTCGTCGAGGTACCAGTAGAAATAATCGGTATCGCTCTTCCCGTCGCCATTCTCTGCGGCGAACAGCCCGACGTAGGTCGTCCCGGCGAGGGCGAAGTGCGTCCAGCTCGTGACGCCCACGTGGGTCGTGGCATCGAGCACGACGGCAGCCGGCATCCAGGTCGTCCCGCCGTCGACGGAGTGCTGCACGGCGAGCGCTCCGCTGCGCAGGACGGCCGCCCAGACGTGTCCGTTCGGGCTGACGTGGACCGTCGCGGGCCAGTTCTCCGACGCGTGGGTGACGCCCGGCACCTCGACGCCGTCGGCCAGCGGGTCGACGCTGTAGGTGTCCGTCGCCGGGTTGTGGACGACGCGCCAGAAGAGCGGCGTCCACATGTGACTGCCGAGCACGTACAGCGTGTGGCCGGCATCGTCCCAGACCACGTCCGGCCGCGCGTCGTCGCGGTCCTCCAGCTCGAGGCCGGTGAACAGCGGCGCGCCCGCGACGTCGAGCACGACGTAGTGGTCGCTGGCCGAGGACCCGCCGTCGTTGCGTGGAACGAGCGCGTCCCAGCGACCGGCGGCGCTGTTGAACCAGACGCGGCTCTGGTTGGGCTTGCCGTAGCCCGTGCCGTTCGGGTTGGTCAGGGTGGAGGTGTCCGAGCCCGCGACCTCGGTGCCGGCCTGGGTCGGCGAGATGGGCGCAACCGCCCCGGCCGCCGCGAGCGCGACGCCGAGCAGAAGGGGCAGGAGCCGATGCGGGCGCCGACGCCCCGATCCTTCCACGCTGCCTCCAGGATCCAGGTAGCCGAAGTCTCTCCCGCCGCGAGCACCCGGGGCAGGTCGGCGCGCTGGCTGGGTGTCTCCCTCTTACTGTACGACGGGCGGCGGGATCGGCAACTGCCGCGAGGGCCGATGGATTGCGAAATCGTAATCCCGCATCAGCCCGCGGCCCGGGCGGAATCTCCGCGCCGCGCCTCGTCCACCCAGCGCTCCAGGGCTGCCACGCTGGCCCCGTCGAAGAAGTGTCGGTACCACAACTCGACGTTGAACAGCAGCCACAGCCGGTAGTTGTGGTCGACCCGCCCGCCCAGGTGCTCGTCGGCCAAGCGCCGCAGCTCCTCGCGCCGGAAGATCCCGGCTTCGACCAGGCGGCTCTCCCCGACCACGCGCTCGACGAGCGGCCGGAGCTCCCCCCGCAGCCACAGCCCGAGCGGGAAGCCGAACCCCTGCTTCTTGCGGTACAGCAGATCGCGCGGCAGGTAGCGTTCGCCGAGCTTTCGCGTGACGTACTTGATGCGGCGGCGCTTCATCTTCCAGGCGGCCGGGATCCGCATCGCGAACTCGGCGACGCGCCGGTCGAGAAACGGACTGCGCGCCTCGAGGCTGTGGGCCATCGCCATCCGATCCACGATCGGAAGCAGGTGCTCTGCCAGGCGGGTCATGCAGTCGGCGTGGAGCATGCGGTCGACGAAGCTGTGCGCGGCCCCGTCGCGGAAGTACTCGTCCAGCAGCCGCTCGCTCTCCCGCGCCGACAGCTCCCGCCACACGGCGGGCGCGAACAGCCGCTCTTTGAAGGCGTGCGGGAAGCGGAGGAACGCCGCGCTCTCGGCGTAGCGCGCCACGTCGTCCTTCTCCGCCATCCGATCGAGCCAGCGCAGCTTCGTCGCCCAGCTCTTGTAGCCGAAGCTCTCGGGCACGAGCGCCACGAGCGGCCGGAGCACGTGACGGCGCAGGCCGGCCGGCAGCTTGCCGTAGACCTCCGCGACCTGCTGCCCGATGTAGCGGTCGTAGCCCGCGAACAGCTCGTCGCCTCCGTCCCCGCCGAGCGCCACCGTCACCCGCTCGGCCGTGATCTCGGAGACGACGTAGACGCCGGCGGCGAACGGGTCGACCGGCTCCTCGAGCGCCGCGACCATCCGCGGCGCCAGGCCGGCGAGGTCGGGCGCCATCACCTTCTCGAAGTGCCGGGTCCCGTAGCGCTCCGCGACCCGGCGCGCCCACGGCAGCTCGGACTGCGCCTCCTCGTGGACGCCGATGCTGAACGTCGAGACCGGCTCCCGCGACGCGCGCGCGGCGTAGGCCACGACCAGGCTGCTGTCGATCCCCCCGCTCAGGAACGCTCCGAGCGGGACCTCGCTCATCAGGTGCTCCGCCACCACCTCGGTCATCCGGCCGTCCAGCTCGTCGAGCAGCGCGCGCTCCGAGCCGCTCCACTTCGGCGCGTAGCGCGGCTCCCACAGCCGGCGCGCCGTCCGCGCGCCGTGCGTCGCGCGCAGCAGGTGGGCCGGCCGCAGCTTGCGCACGCCGGCGAACAGCGTCGCCTCGCCCGGCAGGTAGCGCAGGCAGATGAAATGCGACAGCGCCTCGAGGTCGAGCTTGCGCGGGACGAGGTCGGCGGCCAGGAGCGCCTTGATCTCCGAGGCGAAGGCCCACCCCAGCTCGCACTCGGCGTGGTAGATCGACTTCTGGCCCATCCAGTCCCGCGCCAGCGCGAGCGTCCGCTCCCGCTCGTCCCAGACGGCGAAGGCGAACATCCCCTCCAGGCGGCGGATCCCGTCCTCGCCCCAGCGGTCGAAGGCGTGCAGCACGACCTCGGTGTCGGATTCGCTCGCAAACTCCTGGCCCAGGTCGCAGAGCTCCCGCCGCAGCTCCCGGTAGTTATAGATCTCGCCGTTGAACACGATGACCTTGCTGCGGTCCCGCGAGAAGATCGGCTGCTGCCCGTGCGCGACGTCGATGATGCTCAACCGCCGCACACCGAGCGCCACCTGGGGCGTGAGGTGGTAGCCCTCGTCGTCCGGGCCGCGGTGGCGGATCGCCTCCGCCATCCGGCGCAGCGGCTCGGCCAGCCGTGCCGGGTCGCACGGCTCGCGCGGCAGGATGCCGACGATCCCGCACATCAGGCGGCGATCCCGCGCGGCGCGCGCGCCCGGCGCCGGCGGCCCGCGCTCAGCGCGAGGTGGGCGAGGGTAGGGCCGTTCCCCACTTGCTCCGCCCCTCCCACTTGCGGCGCGTCTGGGCACTGCCGACCGGACCCTTCACCAGGAACGGCCCGATGGCGAGGTAATCGAGGGCGCTGTCGAGGAAGGCGCGGAACGCGTCGCTCGGCGTGCGGACGATCGGCTCCTCGTGGATGTTGAACGACGTGTTGACGACCACCGGCACGCCCGTCCGGCGCGAGTACTCCTCGATGATGCGGTAATACGAAGGATTCTCCTCGCGGTGCACGATCTGGGGCCGGGCCGTGCCGTCGACGTGGACCACTCCCCCGCAACGCTCGCGCATCCACGGGGTGCAATGGAACGTGATCGTCATGAAGCGCGCCGTATCCTCGCCGCCGGCGGCGTTCCGGTAGAGCTGCGGCGTCGCCTCGTGCAGCGAGGCGGGCGCGAACGGCATGAACTCGGTTCGCTTCAACAGCTCGTTCAGCCAGTCGTTGACGGTCGGGTCGCCCGGCTGGTACAGGATCGTGCGGTTGCCGAGCGCGCGCGGGCCGTACTCCATGCGGCCGTCGAAACGAGCCACGACCTTGCCGCACGAGAGATGGTCGGCGACGACCGACTCGAGCGAGCCCGGCAGGTGCTCGGCCTCGAGACCCGATGCGCGCACCGCCTGCTCGACCTCGGCCGGTCCGAAGGCGCTCCCGAGGTAGACGTCCGGCAGCCGCCGCGGCTCGTGCCGCCTGGCGCTGCGGCGGTCGGCGGCGGCCTGCGCCGCCAGCGCCGCGCCCACCGCCAGCCCCTCGTCGGTCATCCCCGGGTGCACGAACGTCCGCTCGACCTCCGGCAGGGCGTGGACTTCCTCGTTGATGCGCACGTTGGCGAACAGCCCCCCGGCCAGCGCGACGTTGCGGTGGCCCGTGCGTCGCTGCCAGTGGCCGACGTAGCGCCGCGCCAGCTCCTCGCAATGGACCTGGATCGAGGCCGCGAGGTCCTCGATCGACCAGCCCGCGGGCAGCCGCCGCCGGATCTCGGCCAGCGCCTCGTCGAACAGCACCCGGCCGTGGTTGATCAGGCGCCCGTCGTCGCAACCGATCATCGACGCCAAAAGCTCCAGGTGAGCCGGGCGTCCGCGTGCGGCGAGCCCCGTGATCTTCCCCTCGTGCCGCTTGGCCTTGAACCCGCAGATCGCCGTGACGTACGCGTAATAGTTCCCCAGCGAGTCGTAGGAGTCGATCGCCGCCAGGCGCTCGAACTGCCCGCGCTTCACGCTGTAGACGTGCGAGCTGTGCCCGTCGCCCCCGCCGTCCATCGTCACGACCAGCGCGTCGTCGAAGCCGCTCGTGTAGTACGCCGACGCGGCGTGTGCGTAGTGGTGGTTGACGAACTCGACCGGAGCCGCGATCGCGAGCTCCCGCTCGACGATCTCGCGGATGCGCGCGCGGCGGCGGGAGTAGGCCGGCGTCCGCAGCGCGTAGTAGGCGCGCTTGAGCAGCGGCAGCCGGGCCGCCCATCCGCCGTAGCGCGCCGCGACCTTGAAGAACGCGCTGTGCAGATCGCGGTCCTCGGCGCGAGCTTCGAACCAGCCCGGCCAGCCGGTCACCTGCTCGCGCAGCTCCATGTTCTCCTGGCCGACCGCCACGGCGGCGACGTCGCGCGGCTCGCTTCCGCTCAGGCGCAGCACTTCGGTGATCGAGTGCCAGGGGAAGCCGCGGGCCATCTTGATGCGCGCGATCCGCTCCTCGCTGATCGCCGCCAGGATGCGACCGTCCTCGACGATCGCGGCGCCGCTGGTCTGCCCGTCATGGATGCCGAGGATGCGCATGCCTTCCCGCCGAGAACCGGCTCCGACTTCGGGCGGAGATCGGGGTCGCGAGGCCGATCGGTGCCAGGGTCGAAAACATAACCATATCACGCGATCCGGCAACCCTCGGACCGCCGGCGGGACGGCCGCGCCCGCGGTGGACGGCCCTCGCGCGTGGAGCCGGACGATACGGTTCAGCCGGCGAGCAGCCTCGAGCCGAGCGAGTCGAGCCCGGCTTCGAGCGCTCCCTCGACCACCCGCCGCACCGGGAGGTAGGCGCGCGCGGTGCCGGCCCGCAGGCCGCGCAGAAAGGACTCCCGGGTGTCGAGGTAGCGGACCCAGTAGACCAGCGCGAGCGCCCCGACCGCTCCCGCGTCGACCTGCAGCCGCCGCAGGTAGTCGGCGATGCGCCCGCGATCGGTCGCGCCGCACCGGCCGCGCAGGAAGTCTGCGAGCCGCGCTCCGGGATCGTAGGGGCGGAGCGGACCCTTGCGGTAGAACAGCAGGTGGAGCGGGTCCTCGAGCGGCGGCGCCTGCGCGTCCCCCAGGTCCCAGTCGAGCACGCCGGTCACGAGACCGGTATCGGCGCTGCACACCACGTTCCCGAGCCAGAAGTCGCCGTGGCCGTGCACTCCCGGCACGACGTGGCGCCGCAGGCGGCGCTCGACGTAGGAGCCGACCGCGTCGGCGAAGCCCACGCCGTCGGCACTGACCTGCTCCCCTGCGCGGCGCAGGACGGCACGCGCCTGGTCGGCCAGCGACTCCGGCGCCCGCGGCTCGCAGCGAGTGGCCGCGTGTAGCTCGCCGACCCACGACAGGGCGGCGTCGACCCCCCGCTCTCGCGCCCCGACCCGGTACATGAGGCGCGCCGCGGGCTGGCCCTCGATCCAGGGCTCGACGCGGTAGGCCGCCTCGCGGTGCTCGCCGGCGGCCAGGGCTCCGGGCAGCGCGCGCGCGATCGGCGGCGGGAGTCCGCGGCGGACCAGGTTCCCGACGACGCGCGTGTCGCGCGCCAGACGGTCGCGAAGCCGCTCTCCCTGCCCGACCTTCAGCGCCAGCACCGCGCCCTGCCGCGTCCGGATCTGGCAGATCACGAGCCCCGTCTCCGTACGGTCGATGCGCCCGAGCGAGTCGCGCACGACCTCGTCGGCGATCGGGGGCCCGATCCGGCCGAGCAGCTCCGAGAGCCAGACGCGCTCGAGACCCCGGCCCCTGGCGACCAGCTGGATCTCGTGCGTGGGCCGCTCGGCCAGGCCGAGGAGCGAGCGCGCCAGATCCACCTTGGACGCGCTCGCGAGCGGTCGCACCCATCCGGCCTCGGGCCGCCACAGCGAGCGGCCGCGGGCCAGGAACCGGATCGCGTCGAGCGGCGGGGGCACGGGCACGGGTCGCTCGCCGCTCCGCGCGACCCAGATCACGACGCCGTCGGAGTGAATCGAGGTCCACAGCCGCTCGAGCGAGCGGGGGGACGGGTCCGGCCCTCCCGGCAACCGCACCGCCGCGGCGAACGACCCGGCTGCGCCGTGGGTCGCGCCGCGCCGACCCTCGGCCCACAGCGGCGCTCCGGCATCGCCCAGCACGAGCAGCGCGGCATCGCGGTCCGCCGGGAGCAGCAGCTCGAGCGGGGCCCGGATCAGCGGTCGCATCGCGCCTCCAGCAGGCGGCAGATCTCCGTGACGACCGAGGCCGCGGTGACGGCGGTCGGTCGGTCGGTCCGCACCTCCCGCACCGGCGTGACCGTGGCGACCGTGTGCCTCAGTCGCTCGAGAAGCGCGGCGCTCTCCGCCACCGAGCGCTCGGCCTTGCGGCGGTGCAGCACCTCCGGGTCCTCCCACAGCAAACAGGTCAGGTCCGGAGCGGGAAACAGCCGCGGCAGGAGCTGCTGCAGCGGCCGGCGGTGGGCGAGGCTCGACGGCTCGCGCTGCGCGACGTCGAAGCCGTAGCGATCGGCCAGCACGATCCCGCCCTGCTGCAGGCAGGGACGCACCTGGAACCAGTGGCGGGCCCACTGCTCGAGCACCCAGTTGGCGAGCCCGGCGAGATCGGCCAGGCGCGACGGCGCCCGCGGCGCGCCGCCGGGCCGCGCGGCGCGGGAGCGGCCGGCCTTCCGCTCGTGGAGCGCGCGGATCCAGCGGCTCGTGGGCAGGAACGGCTCGCGCTTTCCCATGTAGACGGTGCGCAGCGGAAACGGGCCGCGCGGCAGCATCGAGGCCACGGCCTCGACCACCGTGCTCTTGCCGGCACCGTCGGGGCCGACGAACACCACGAGTGCCCCGCGCCTCCGGCCCAGGATCCTCGCGCGCCGTCGCAGGCGCACGAACGCGGGACGCACGAGGTTGAGCGGATCGGAGGCTCCGAGCGCCCGCCTCAGGCGAGCGGCCAGCCCGGGGAGGTCGGCCGTGCGGCCGCCGTCGCGAATCCAGACCTCCAGGCACGCGGCGACTCGGCCGGGCAGCGCCGACCGGCAGAACGCCGTCAGGGCCGCTCCGTCCTCGATCGCCGGCGTCTCGCGGGTCGGATCACGGGGGACGGCATGGTCGAGCGCGAGATGGAGCACGAGCGCGACGACCCGCGCTTCGCGCCGCGGGCGGGGGAAGATCGGTCCCTCCACCCGGCCCTCGAGGAACGGCTCGGCCGCGGCGTAGCGGAACCCCTTGAGCCCCAGGCGGTCCTGCAGGTCGAGGTGCACGCACGCGGGTGGCACCCCGTCGCCGCCGCCAGCGCGCCACAGGAGCAGGTGTCGGTGGTTGGCGACGCGCTCGCGAAACAGGACGCGCCAGCCGGCGGCCTCCGCCGTCTCGCGCGCGACGCGCTCGGCACGCAGGAAGTGTGCGGGGTGGATCAGCAGGTCGACGTCGCGGGCCGGATCCAGGAACCCGTCGTCGCCCCGCAGCAGCACGACGGGGATCTCGGCCGCACGGAACGCGGAGCCGACGAGACCCAGCAGCCGTCCGGCGTCAGCGGCCATCGGTTCGACCGCGGCGCAGCACGGCGACGGCATCGAGGTCGGCCCGGCCGAGCAGCCCGAGGGCCATCGCCAGGCCGAGCGCGACGGGAAGCTCGAGCACGCCGAGCACGAACGGCGCCGCAACCACCGGCACGCCCAGGAGCCCCACGAGCGCGACGACCGCGGCGACGGACGCCAGGTGCGCGCCGACCAGCCCGACCCAGCGCGACTGGAACGGAGACAGCCCGAGCGTGACCCGCGTCGCCACGACGTTCAGCAGGGCGCGGCAGGAGACCGACGCGGCGTACGCCGCGGCAGCCCCCGCCGCGCCGTGCGCCGGGATCCACAGCACGCTCGCCGCGACGACGACGGCGAATCCGCAGAGCGTCAGCGCCATGTGCAGCCGCGTCAGCCCGGCCGCGACGAGGTTCAGGCCGGTCAGGCCGCACGCCGCCCGGAACAGGTAGCCGGCGGCGAGCCAGCGCATCGCCGCGGCGCCCGCGACGTAGCCCGGCCCGAACAGGATCCCGATCACCTCCGCCGGATAGCACAGGCAGACCGCGGCGATCGGAAACGAGAGCGACAGCGTCCAGTGCGCCACCGCGTTGTTGATCCGCTTCCAGCCGTCGCGATCGCCGCGCACGAACAGCTCGGTCGCCACCGGGAGGTAGACGAAGGCGAAGCTCGTCAGGATCGCCCCGGCCAGCATCGGCGGCTGCGAGGCCGAGCGGAACAGCCCGACGTCATGCTCCGTGCTGAGCGCGCCGAGCAGCAGCACGCTGATCCAGGCCAGGAGCAGCTCGACCAGGTCCGACACGACGAGCGGCGAGCTGAAGCCGATCAGGCCGCGCCACGGCAGCCGGGTCTCGCTCGCGCCGGCCGGAGCCGCGGTGCGCAGCGCCGACCGCACGAGGGCGAGCGACAGGACACCGACCGCGACGTAGGCGAGCGTGCTCGCGTGGGCCAGCGGCAGGACCCCCCACCCGGCAGCCGCCACGCCGACGGCGCCCGCCACGCGCAGCACGGGCTCGGTGACGTCCTCGACCAGGACCTTCAACGACGGCCGCTTGAACCCGCTGAAGATCACCGTCGCCAGCTTGCGCACGCCGGCGAGCGGCACGACGAGCGCCAGGGCGCGCAGCAGCGGGGCCAGCTCGGGCTTGCCGAACCACGCGGCGGCGAGCGGGGTGGAGAGCGCGAACAGCGATCCGCCGAGGACGATCCCGCAGGCGGTCGGCCAGATCAGCCCGAAGGCCACGAGCCCGCGCACCGGGCCCGGTTCTCCCCGCTCGCAGTGATAGCTGATGAACCGCCGCAGCGAGTTCTGCAGGCCCAGCGCCGGAAGGGACCCGGCGAGCGTGATCACGGTGAAGGCCAGCGAGAACAGACCGTAGTCCGCCGGTCCCAGCTGGCGTGCCGCGAGCAGCTCGAAGCCCATCAGCAGGCCGACGCGGACGACCATCCCGCCGAAGACGATCGCCGAGTCGGAAAACAGGGCGGCGACCGGGGTCGGCGGCCCACGCCGCGCGCGGACCGGCATCCGCCGCGCGGTGGCCTCCGCTTCGACCGCGGGCGCGGCCGCCGGCTGCGTCCGGTCGCGGTCCGTCAGCGGCTTCATCGGCCCGCAGCGACCTCGCGAAACAGCGCCAGCGTCTCGGCCGCGCAGGCCTCCCAGGTGAAGGCAGCGGCGCGCCGGCGGCCGCGGGCCACGAGATCTTCGCGCAGCCCGCCGTCGCCCAGCACGCGGCAGATGCCGTCGGCGATGCTCGCGTCGTCCCCGGGATCGACCAGGAGCGCGGCGTCACCCGCGACCTCCGCCGGTGCGCCGCGGTTCGAGGTCACGACCGGACAGCCGCAGGCCATGGCCTCGACGATCGGGATGCCGAACCCCTCGTACAGCGAGGGGAAGGCGAAGACGGCCGCCTGCCGGTACAGCGCCGGCAGGTCCTCGTCGGGAACCCAGCCCAGCCGCACGACGTCGCGCTCGAGGCCGCAGGATTCGATCAGCGCCAGGTCGCGCTCGGCCTTCAGGTGCGGCTTCCCGGCCAGCACCAGCCCGCAATCGAAGCGCTCGCGCACGCGGCGGAAGGCCCGGATCAGTCCGCCGACGTTCTTCATCGGATAGATCTGCCCGACCCACAGCACGTAGCGCTCGGGGAGGCCGTGGGCCTGGCGCAGCCGTCGCGACTCCGCCGCGTCCGCGGCGCCGCAAAAGCGCGGGTCGACGCCGTGGTGGATCGCGCGGATCTTGCGCCGATCGATGCCGAGGGCTCGCGCGATGTCGTCGGCGGCGGCGTGCGTGGCCGCGACGAAGGAATCGGCGAAGCGGCAGTACAGCGGGCCGAAGACGCGGTGGTAGAGCCGGAACGCGGGGCTGTAGTTCTCGGGGAAGACGAACCACTCCCCGCCGTGCATCACGAAGATCTTGCGACACCGCGCCAGCAGCGGCACGGAGAGCTTGGGGTTGAACACCAGGTCCAGCCGGTGCTTGCGCGCGAGCGCCGGGACCGTCCATTGATCCCACAGCAGGCTCGATCGCGCCGGGACGGCCTCCTCGATCACGCGGGGAGGGTCGGCGCGCGAGCCGACGAGTGCCGGGTCGGAATACAGCAGCACGTAGTCGTTGTCCCGGTCGTGCCGCAGCAGGTGAGCGACGAGGCTGCGGGTGTAGGTGCCGACGCCGCCGAGCTGGGCCACGTGTCGCAGCATGATGCCGATCCTCACGCGCCCCGCCTCTCGGCGAGCGGCGCCGCGGTCTCGGCGGCGACCACGAGCTTGTACCCCGGCTGGAGGAAGAGCAGCGCGTCGAGCCGCGAGAACAGCCACAGCGCGGGGTAGCAGAGCTTGACGAGACGGCGGCCGGCGCCGCGCCGGGCCAGGTCGTCGTGGGTCACGATCGAGCCCTTGCCCGGCCCCGTCGCGGGAACGGCGCCCGGTCGCTTGGCGCGGTCCACCGCCAGGCGCAGCGCGGTGTCGAGGATCTCCGAAAACGCCCGCGAGTAGGTGTGCGTCTCGCGGATCCGGAACCACGGCGCGAGCAGCTCCCGCAGGCCGGCGACGGTATAGCCCGGCCGCACGTGGCCGTGCAGCTCGTCGGTCTGGCCGACGGCGCGCCGCAGCCGGTCGACGAGCGAGCGCGGCTTGACGTGGGGGACGTTGACGACGAGCCGCCCGCCGGGCCTGAGGATCCGCCGCAGCTCCGCCACGAACTCCCGGTCCGCCGGCACGTGCTCGAGACAATCGACGATCACGACCAGGTCGAAGCTCGCATCGCCGAACGGGGTCACGACCCCGTCGATGCGGCACACCCTGCCCCCGACCAGCGCGCGGATCTCCGCCACCGTCGTCTCGTCGAGGTCGGCGCTCGACCACTCCCCCCCCCGCTCGCGCAGCAGCAGGCTGATCACGCCGTTGTCGCTGCCGACGTCGAGGCAGACCTTGCCCCGGGTGTCGCCGATCATCGCGGCCAGCGCCCGCAGCTTGGCCTGCTTCGTCACGGACACGGCGAACAGCTCCCGCGCGAGCCGCACCCGCTCCTCGCCGGTCGGCGTCGACATCAGCCCACCCGCCCCGCCGCGACGCGATCGTAGCTCGCCTCGACCTCGGCGATCTGGTGTGCGGTCTCCTCCGCGCTCCAGCCCAGCTCGCGGCCGGCGACGGCGGCACAGCGCTCGATCGCGGCCCGGCCGGGCCACCCCGGCGTGCCGAGCCCCGTTCGGCGGAAGACCACGTCGCCGAGCGTCCGCGCCGACTCGACTCGCACCCCGTGGACCACCTCGGCCGCGATTTCGCAGCGTCCCGGCGCGATCGGCTCGAGCAGGGCGCGATCGTCGGCGGCGATGCCGAGCACTTCACGGAAGGCGGTCCCATGACGGGCGATCAGCCGCTGCAGCACCGTCGGCGGAACGCCGGCCGGCAGGCGCGCCGTCTCGGCGGCCAGGTACGCTTCGAAGTCCCCGACGTCCCCGCCGTGAATCGCGTGCGCGGCAGTCGTGCAGCCCGGATCGACGCGGCCGAGCTTGCCGAGCGCCAGCGTCACGGTCTCCTGCGCGACGTGGCGCGCCGTCGTCCATTTCACGCCGATCACGGACAGCCGGCCGCGGATCCCTTCCTCGCGCTCGTGGTCCACGATCCGGTGGCGCTTGGCGGCGGCCAACGCGCGGCCGCTCCCGCGGGGCAAGAGCCCGACGAAAACCTGGCTGACGTCCCTGCGCCGCAGGTCGATCGGCGGCGAGGCCGCGCGCAGCTCGTCGAGGAACCCTTCCAGCTCCTGGGCCGACACGCCAAGATGCCCCGGATCGCCGTCGAACCCGGCGTGGAACGTGCCGACGAGGGCCCGGTCGCGCCATGGCGTCACGAAGTAGTTGCGCGATCGCTCGGGGATCACCTTGGCCGCGGCGTGATCCGAGCGGCCACCGGCGAGCACGACGGCCGCCCCGCTGACGAGCGGTCGCGTCGCCAGCACGACCGCGCGAAACGACGGCGGGAGCGCGACGCGGCCGGCATCGGGCGCGCCCGCGAGCGCCGGCATCGCCCCGGTCCACGGCCCGACGCACGTCACGACCAGCCGGGCGAAGACCCGGATCGAGCGGCCGGCGAGGCGGTCCTCGGCCTCGAACCCGGCGACCGTCGAGCCGTCGGCGAGCCAGCGGGTGAGCTGCACGTGGTTCGCGACCTCGGCTCCCGCCACCCGGGCGGAGCGCACCACGGCCAGGCACAGCCGTTCCGAGTCGTGGACCTGGGCGTCGTGGAACAGCGCTCCACCCGTGCACCACGACCCGCGCACCGCGGGCAGGGCTTCGAAGCAGACCTCCGCGGAGACCAGCCGGCCGTCGGGAATCCGGCGCGTCTCGCTCAGGCCGCGATTGCGCCCCGCGCTGAGCCAGTCGTTGAGCTTGATCGCGGCCCCGAGCGCGGCACGCCCGTTCATCCCCCGCCCCCCCGTGGGGACCAGCACGGGAAGCGGGCGCACCAGGTGCGGCGCCAGGCGCAGCAGCGTCGCGCGCTCCCGCACCGACTGGCGAAAGCGCGCCAGGTCGAGCTGCTGCAGGTAGCGCAGCCCGCCGTGGACGATGCGCTGGCTGTTGGCGGAGGTGGCGTGCCCGAAGTCGCCCTGCTCGACGAGCGCGGTCTTCAGGCCCCGGCGCGCGGCATCGAGTGCGACCCACGCCCCGTGGATGCCGCCGCCGACGACCGCCAGATCGAACTGCTCGGATCCCAGGCGCTCCGGCTCGCGCCGCAAGACACCGGCGACGTCAGCCGTGGCGGAGCTCGTGGCTGGGGCCCGCATGCGTCCCCGGGATCTCCTCGGCCGCCGGCGCGACCTCCCGCACCTCGGGCGCGTCCCGCCGCGAGGCAAAGAAGATGATGATCTCCCCCAACAGCCCGATCGCCGTCACCTGGACCCCGAGCACGATCAGCAGCACCCCGAGCAGCAGCAGCGGCCGATTGGCGAGCGCCGAGAAGCCGAGCAGGCGCTGCACCGCGAGGTAGGCCGAGATGACGAAGCCGACGGTGCCGAGCGCGAGACCGACGAGCCCGAAGAAGCGCAGCGGCTTCCGCGTGAAGCGCGCGAGAAACAGGATGTTCAGCACGTCCAGCACGCGCCGCGCGTAGACTCCGGGCTCGCGCAGCCGCAGGCCGAGGTTCGCCGCGTGCTGGCTGCCGCGCAGCTCGGTCACCGTCAGCCCGTTGCGCGCGGCAATCACGGGGATGAAGCGGTGCTGGTCGCCGTAGAGGTCGAGCGCGAGCGCGGCCTCGCGCGTGAAGCCGCGCAGCCCACAGGTCAGGTCGTGGAAGTCCTGGTTGACCGCCCAGCGCACGAGCGCGTGGAACACCCGCGATTGCAGCCGGTTCGGCAGCGCGTCGCGCCGCGGCCAGCGGCGGGTGACGACCGCCTCGTCGCCGGCCTCCAGGCGCGCCAGGATCTGCGCCACGAGGCCGGCTTCGATCTGCGGCCGATCCGGGATCGTGATCACGAGCCGCCCGCGGGCGCGCTCGAAGCCGATCTGCAGCGCGGTCGCCTCGCCGAATCCTCGTGCCATGCGCAGCACCCGCACCGGGAAGCGCGCGTCGCGGATGGCGAGCACCTCGGCGCTCGCGGCCTCCCGTGGGCCGTCGATGACGTAGAGGAACTCCGCCGCGCACCCCGTCCGCGCGAGCACGTCGGCGTATTCCCGGTGGCTCGCCGCCAGGCCGGTGGCGTGCACGCCCACCGGGCAGACCACGCTGACCTCGACCGCGCTCACGCCCCGGCTCCTCGCCCGGCCGCCTCGGCCGGCCGGCCGGCCTCGATCTCGACGGTCAGCACCTCCGCCAGCCGCCGCAGGTCGCGGTGGTCGTGATGCGCGAGCAGGATCTCGCTGATCAGGGAGAGGCCGAGCATCCCGCTGCCGAGATAGAGCGCGACGACCGCCAGCGACGAGAACACGACCGTGCGGCCCTGGCCCGTCCCGGAACCCAGCAGCCAGGCGCCGGTGGCGACGACACCCAGCCCCAGCCAGGGCAGGGACAGCGTGGCGAACCACAGCCCCGGCCGGCTGGAGAACTGGGTGATCATCTTGATCGTGATCATGTCGGCCAGGACCTTGAACGTGCGCGAGATCCCGTACTTGCTCTGGCCGCGCGTCCGTGGGTGGTGGCGCACGACGATCTCGTCGATGCGCGCGCCGGTCATCGAGGACAGCGCGGGAAGGAAGCGGTGCATGTCGGAGTACAGGTTCAGCGCCTGCACCACCTCGGCGCGGTAGGCCTTGAGCGAGCAGCCGTTGTCGTGGATCGGCACGCCGGTGATCCAGGCGATCAGCCGGTTGGCGATGCGCGACGGCAGCGTGCGCGACAGAAAGGCGTCCTGGCGCTGCTTGCGCCAGCCACAGACCACGTCGTAGCCGTGGTCGAGCCGCCCGACGACCAGCGGGATGTCGCGCGGGTCGTTCTGCAGGTCACCGTCCATGCTGACGATCACGCGGCCGCGGGCGCGGGCGAAGCCGGCCGCCATCGCCGCCGTCTGCCCGGCGTTGCGTCGCAGGCAGACCGGGCGAACGCGCGGGTCGGCTCCGGCTTCGCGCCGGATCCGCTCGAGCGTGCGGTCCGTGCTCCCGTCGTCGACCAGCACCAGCTCGAAGCTGCGCGGCCAGGCGGCGAGCGCCTCGCGGATCGCCGCGCACAGCGGCGCCACGTTCTGCTCCTCGTTGAAGACCGGGACGACGACGGAGACGTCCGGGGCCGGGAGCGAGGTCATCCCACCATCCCGGCCGACAATCTATCGCCCCCGCCGGGCGGAATCCACCGGCCCCGGGGGGCGTCGCGCCCGCTCCCCGCCGCCGCTCGTGCGGTCGGTGCCCCCGCCGTCCGGGAGTCCGCCGGGCCACGGGAACGCATCGGAGCCGACGGCCGACGGGCCGGCTCAGAGCGACCGCGCCAGCCGCCAGGCCTGGAAGCCGGCGATCTTGAGCAGCGACGCGGTGTGGCGGGCGGTGAGGGCGCCGCGCCGCCAGAACCCGGGCAGACGACCCGGGTCGTGCCCCTCGTCGAGCAGCTGCAGCTCCCCCGGAACGAGAAACTGCCGGATCTCGCTCGCCGCCGCCCCGAGCGAGGGGGCCGAGAGCCAGATCAGCAGGCGGCGCAGACCGTCGTGCTGGGCGTCGACCTCCAGCACCACCTCCGACAGCGGCAGGCTGTTCAGGCAGCGTCGAACGAGCGGGCGCGGGCGAAGGGCCGACTCGACCGCGTCCGGTACGGCAGGCCCCGCCAGCGCTCGCCCGAGGTTCAGCAGCACCCAGACCGCCGTCGCCATCCCCTGTCGCTCCGCCGTCCCCGCGAGCCCCGGCGTCCCGGCCGCGCCGACCTTGACCAGGAGCGCGGCATCGATCAGCCGCCGCAGATCGGCGTAGCCGCGCCGCAGCGCCTGGCAGGCGGCGTGGAGCAGCTGGTCCGAATCGGCGGGGACACGCAGCGCGGCGCCGCCGTGCTCGATGACGCGAGCCCGGCCGAAGAACCCGTCGAGGTCGAACCGGGTGTAGTCGGTCGGACGGGAGAGATCCCAGTGCAGCTCGACCAGCACGCCGGCGGAGCTGCGGAAGCGCAGGTGGAAGTGGTGCTTGGCGTAGAACTGCGGATGCCGGACCTCGTCCGCGGGGCGGTACCCGAGCTTCCCCAGGGCTTGGCCGGCGGCGTCGAGCGCGTCGCGTCGGACCAGCAGGTCGAGGTCCGAGACGACGCGCTGGCTCGGGGCCGGGTAGAGGCTGCGTCCCAGGGCGAGCCCCTTCAGCACGACGGGCTCGACGCCCGCCCGTTCGAGCTGCGCCAGGAGGCGCGTCAGCTCGAGGCCGAGCAGAGCGCCGCGACGATGCAGCCCGTGATTCTGCAGCGCCAGGGCCTCGCGGAACGCGCGGGGCACCGTGCTGCCGTCGATCTGCTGCGCGACCGTCGGCCCGATCCCATGTGCCTGGAGCAGTCGGCCGAGTCGCTCCCAATCCAGTCCGGGCGGCGGACGGGTCGCGGCCGAGCCTCCGGAGACGAAGGCCCGGACGAGCTGCGCGATGTAGCCAGATTCCGGTGACACGGCGGTCGCTTCGCTCGGTCCTCGGGTGCCGCTCTGGGCTCAGCGACGCCCGGCCGCCGGCTGCGGTCGCCGCGCCGCGGCGGCGCGACCCGCGACCGGCCTCCGCTCGGGCGGCGGGCTCGTCGCCCAGGCCACCCGCGCGAGGGCGCCGCCGAGCAGCCAGATGTACACCATCGTGCTGACGTTGCGAAACCGGGTCCCCGAGGTGTCGAGCAGGACGAGGCAGATCGTGGCCGCCACGAGACCGGCCCCGAGCGCCGCGAGGAAGGGGTCGTCGCTGGTCCGGCTGACCCGCCAGCCCGCCCATCCCAGGGCGCCGATCAGCCAGCAGTAGGCGGCGAATCCCACGAGCCCCTCCTCGACGAGGAACTCGATGATCGAGCTGTGGGCCGACCGCGCTTCTCCGTAGGGGTCGTACGGCTGGAACAGCTTGCCGTAGGTCCGGAAGCCGTGTCCGACGAGCGGCGAGCCGGCCCACAGGCCGGCCAGCGTCTTCCACTGCACCAGCCGGACCCGGGTCGACGGCTCGACCGTCGAGTCGCGCTCGAACACGCCCTCGTCCCGCTGCACCGTGGACTCGGCCCGGTCCAGCACCTCCTGAGGGATCCAGAAGACGGCGCTGATCGCGAGCAGCAGCAGCAGCACGCCGACCTTCGCCCCGCGCGCGACTCCCAGGTAGCACAGGCCGGCCAGCGCTCCCAACCACGAGCCGCGCGACATCGTGGCCAACAGGGCCACGCCGGCCGCGACCAGCGAGGAGGCCCACAGCGCGCGCTGTCGCACCGTCGCGCGTCCTGAGAGCACGATCGAAAACAGGATGACGATCATCAGGGCGAGAAAGGCGCCGAGCGCGTTCGGCTGCCAGCCCATGATGCCGACGGCCCGGTTCCCGAACTTGGCGAACTGCGGCAGCTTCATCGGCAGGAGGAGCATGGCGTGCACGGAAACGATCGCGGTCACCCAGGCGATGAGGTTGACGGCCGAGCGCAGCAGGCGCGGAGTCCACAGCAGGCGAAACGCGAGCGGAGCGACGAACGGGACGAACACGTAGCTCTTGACGTCGGACAGCAGGTCCCACAAGCCGTGCCCCGTCCGGCCCGTGACGAAGGAGATCATCCCGGAAACGACCATCACGCAGGTGTAGAACACGACCGGCGCCAGCATCGGGTTCGACTGCGGAAATCGGGGCACGTCGGTTCGCACGGCCGAGGCGGCGAAGGCCAGCGCGAAGATCACCAGCGTCTCGAAGTTGATCCCGGGCAGGATCGCGCCGCTGGTCGGGAACAGCATCATCGTGGGAAAGAAGACGATGAACACGAGCATCGTGTGCTCGGGGGCGCGGCGATAGCAGGAGAGGAAGGCGAGCGTCAGCAGTGCGACGAAGGCGTAGACCGCGCTCCACGAGCGAGCCAGCGCGATCAGCGCCACGCCTGCGGCGAACGAGATTCCGATCCATTTCGGGAGGGCGACCGGTTCGAGATCCGGAGCCTCGCGCGGGTTCGACAAGGTTCTTTCGCGGGAGCGAGCGCCCACGGTCCGTGCATCGGCCGGCTCCGCTCGCGCCGACCTGCGCCCTGCACCGATCCGATCCTAGGGATCGGGCGGGCCGAGTGTCAAGCTCGCGTCCGCGCTCGGCGGCCCCGGGACGTCCCCCCGTGGCGCGCTGCGGACGACAGCTCGCGTTGCAGACGCGGTCGTGGGGTCGGACGGCCCACGACCTCGCCTGGCGAGGGTTCCGTTGGACGGAACCATCACCCCCGCCCGGCTGGATTGACCCCGGTCGCGGCGGGCGTTATCCTTGCGCGGTTCCTGCCGCGGATGCAGCGTCCGGTGCAGCGCCCCGGCCGTTGCTCGCCGCAAAGGTCGAGCGGGTGACGTCGAGGATCGTGGCATGAGCGGCGGCGAGACCGCGTCACTCGACGAGGCCAGGGCGCGCCAGGCACGGCCGACTCGATCGGCCGGATGATCGCGGGGCCGCCGCGCCGGACCCTCCTTCCGGGCGCGGTCATCGGGATCGTGCTCGCGGTCCAGTGCCTCGTCGCCGTCCGCGTCGCGCTCCACGATCCGCGCCGCATCCGCACCCCCGACTCCTCGACCTACGAGCTTCCCGCGCGGGCCATGCTCGAAGATGGCCGCTTCTGGACCGCGCCCGGATCGGGCGATCCGGAGATCAAGCGCACCCCGGGTTACCCCGCGCTGATCGCCGCGACGTACGCCGCCTTCGGCGAGCGGCGCGCGGCGGTGATCTTGCTTCAGATCTTCATGAACGGCGCGATCGTCGCGCTCATCTGGCGGATGGCGGGCCGCGCGGGCCCGGCGGCGGGAGGAGTGGCCGCGGCGTTCCTGTGCTTCGATCTGCCGTTCCTCGCCTGCGCCCAGTACTTCTTGACGGAGACGTTTTTCACGCTCCAGATCGTGCTCTTCGCCGCGGCTTGGATCCGGATGGACGATCGGCCGGACGCATCGCGGCGCTGCGCGGTCGCCGCGCTGGCGGGACTGTGCCTTGCGGGTGCCGCCCTGACGCGGCCGATCGCCTACTATCTGGCTCCCTTCGCTGCCGCCGCGGCGGCCGTCGCCGCGCGCCGCGGCGGCCTCCCGCTGCGCCGCGCGGCGGGCTGCGGCCTCGCTCTCCTCGTTCCCTTCGCCGTCCTCTGCGGCGGCTGGCAGCTGCGGAACCTGCGGGCGAGCGGCTCGGCCGAGTTCAGCCAGATCAAGAGCGTCAATCTGCTGCGCTGGCGCGCCGCGGGGATCGTCGCGCTGCGCGACGGCATTCCGTTCGAAGCCGCCCAGGCGCGGCTGGAGCAGGAGATCAAGCTCCGCCATCCCGCCGCGAGCGGCGCGGAGCTGTTCGGCCTCTACAGCGCCGAGGGGCGCCGGATCATCCGCTCCGAGCCGCTGCTGTTCGTCAGGACGGCCGTGGACGGGTTCATCCGGATGACCCTGGTTCCGGGCGAGTACGTCGTGCTGCGCCTGCTCGGCGTGGATCCGCCGTCGGGTCCCGTGGGCGACCTGGCGCGACTCGGCTTTCAGGGGTTCTTGCGAACGTGGGTGCTCGGCCGGCCGTGGGAGCTCCTGCTCTTCTGCTTCGCGGCGCTCCACCTGCTCGCGCTGGAGGCGTTCGCGCTCGTCTCGCTCTGGCGCCTGCCCTCGCGACCTGCCGCCGAGCGCTCGCTGGCGCTGCCGGCCGTCGCGCTCGTCGGCTACTTCGTCCTCGTCTCCAGCGGGCCGGAGGCCTATCCGCGCTTCCGCGCGCCCATCGCCCCGTTCCTCGCCCTGCTGGCGGGAATCGGCGTGCAGCGCCTGCTCGCGGCCCGCGGGCGCGCCGATCGCGGCTGAAGGCGGCCGGGAGCCCCCGCGGTCGTCGTTCGGGGCGCGGCCATGCCCGACGTCGAACGGGACCCGTGCGGCATCGCTCAGTTCGGGCCCGGCTCCTGCGTGTCCGTGCGCCACACGTCTTCGGGCGGCGGCAGCGGGTCCTCCCCCGGCGGCGATCCGTCGCCCAGCGGAAGGAAATCGACCGGTCCCTTCACCTGGTCCGCCGGGTCGTCATCGCCCCAGACGTTTCCCTCGGCCTTGACGACGGTCTGGGCGACGGTCTCGTTGTTCACGTCCAGGGTCGAGTCGGTGGGAGAGCGATTCCCCTGGAACACGTTGCCCCCGGCGCTCGACAGCGTGCGATTGTCGAGCGTGACCGAGCCGCCACCGAGATCCACCTGCGCCGCATCGCCGATGACGACGCCGCCCAGGCGGTTCCAGCCGGTCGCGACCCCGCCGTTGTTCGAGAACAGGTCGCCCTCGAACAGCGCCTTGGCCTTGTCCACCACCGCGACCGCTCGCGCGCCGTTGTTCTTGAACTGGTTGCCGCCGAGCGAGACGAGCTTGGAGGACCCGTCGATGCGCAGCCCCTGCTTGCAGTTGAACACGACGTTGTCGCCGAAGTAGACCACCGGGTCCTGGTTGGGGTGCGTGTAGTGGCCGAGGTAGGGACCGTGACACTGGAAGGTCGTGCCGGAATCGCGGAACTGGTTGCCCACCACGAGGTGCCGCCCTTCCGAGAACCCGATCGGCGTCTGGCAGTTCTCGAGAAGGTTGTTCAGGAAGCGGATGTCGTAGTCGGGATAGGTGGTCGTGCTGACCTCGCGACCCTGGACCTGGACGCACTTGTCGCAACCGTCGCGGAACGTGCTGTTCTGCACCACGTGCTGTCCCGAGGTCTTGTCCAGGCTGGACAGGGCGTCGTCGCAGTTCCGGATGCCGACGACGTTGTCGATCGTCACCGCGCGGGAGTTGGACCAGATCTGGAGACCCTCCCAGAAGTAGCGGTAGGTGAAGTTCTTGAACGTGATGTTGGCGGCGTCCGCCCGCAGCAGGAAGTCGTGGCTTTCGACCTCGGTGCAGCCCAGCGGATCCTTCAGCCGCTCGTGGCAGCCCGGCGCCAGGTCGAAGGTCACCTTGTTCTGCCCGTCGACGGTCACGCCGGCGCAGGTGATCGTCCGCTTGTCGATGAACGCGTAGGCCGGATTCACACACGGGTTGACCGCGCCGGGAGCCGTGGCCGGCGGGCAGCTCGAGCAGCCGACGACGCCCAGGCTCCAGTTCGACCCCTGGACGTCGCAGTCCTGGTCCTTCGACCGGTCGCCGATGCTGGCCGACAGCGGGATCACGCTGCCGGCGGGGCAGTCGAAGGTGATCGTCTTGTCGCCCGTGCACGCGGCGTTCAGCTGCGCGATCCGCAGATGCAGCGCCTCTTCCGTGCAGGGGATCGACAACGCCCGAGCGTCCGGAACCCCGAGGATCGAGACCAGCAAGCCCACGAGCCCGGCGTTTCGCACCACCGTTGCTGCACCCTTCATCGTCGCACCCCGGAGCATCGGGCCCGCCCGGATTCGGTTCGCGGCCCGACGTTCCTGACCATCGCCATTGCAAACGCGCAATCGCGCCCCACCGGTTGAGTTCGCCGAGCGAGCGAGAACCCGCGCGGCGGTGGGCTGTTCTCGTCGTCCGGTGTACCGAGCGCGTTGCAGAACATACTGAACAGGCAACTCTCCTGCCAGCCGCACGGACGCCCCCCGCGGACGGCGGACGGACGTGCGCCGTGGAGTGCCGCATCTGCAAGAAGTTAAGGAGATCGGCGGGGAATCTGCGTCGAGGGCAGTTCTTGAAAAACCTTCAAGTACTCGTCGGCAATGCGGGTCCATGCGTAGCGCCGTCCCGCTCGATGCGCTTCGCCGGCGAGCGTCCGACGCCGGGCTTCGTCCGAAAGCAGCAGGCCCAGCGCCTCGGCCATCGATTCCACGTCGCCCGACCTGGCGATGACCGCCCCGCCATCGAGCCCCGCGTCCCCGTTGCCGGGGGCGTCGGTGAGCACGCACGGACGACCGCAGGCCAGCGCCTGGGCGTTGACCTGCGAGAAGCCCTCCATCAGCGAGGGGCTGAAGAACACGTCCGCCGAGCGGAACAGGAGCGGCACCTCGTCCGCCGGTGCCTGTTCCAGCAGGCGTGCACGGCCGGCGAGCGCCAGCTCGCGCACGAGCGGCTCCAGCCGGGCCATGTCGCGGCCGATCAGCACGTAGACCGCCAGCGGAAACCGCGGACTCACGCGTGCGAAGGCCCGCAGTCCCAGCTCGTAGCCCTTCACCGGCTGGTTGCGACCCACGGACAAGACGATCAGCGTCCGGTCGGCCAGGCCCAATTGCCGGTGCAGCCGGTCGGCCGGCCCGCCCTGGAAGCGCTGCCAGTCGACTCCGTTCGGGATGTCGACGATCCGAGCGGTGGCACCGATCTTCTCCAGCTCGACCCGCATCGCGCGGCTGACGCTTCCGATCACGTCGACGCGGCACACGTTGTCCCGGACCATCCGATCGAATCGCGGCTGGAGCCGGTCGCCATAACCGATCGCGGGGAGCACCTGGACGTCGCCTCCGCAGGTCGTGGCCACCACCGGAACCCCGGTGCTCGACTTGACTGCCAGTCCGAAGCTCGTCGGCATGCCCAGATGGTGGCAGTGCAGCACGTCGAAGCGCTGGTCGCGGTGTCGGCGCAGGATGGCGCGCCGGAACGACGCCTGCGTCAGGCCCAAGCGGCCGGTGCCGGGCAGCGGCCAGCCGCACCAGTGGACGGCGTAGTTCGGCGTCACGGGGAGCGGCACGGAGCGGATGCGGATCCGATCGCGGCCGGCGAACACGTCGACCACGTGTCCTCGCCGCGTGTACTCGGAGGCGAGATGGTGGATCTTCCACTCCAGCCCGCCGACGCTCGGCAGGAACGAGGGTGAAACCAGAGCGATGTGCATTGCCGGTCTCGTGTCGCCGGTCACGGGCAGGTCGCCGCGAGGCCGATTGACCCTGCTCGTGACCGATAGTATCTTCTCCGCCATACGCCGGCTGCAACCTGCGGACTCCGTGTCTTCTGCGCCGATCAACGTCCTGACCGTCGACCTCGAGGAGTGGTTCTGCGCTTCGGCGTTCGACGGCGTCATCTCGCGTGACGCGTGGCCGCAGCTCGAAAGCCGCGTCGAGCGGCCGACGCGCCAGCTGCTCGAGATCTTCGACCGGCACTCGGTCAAGGCGACGTTCTTCGTGCTGGGCTGGGTCGCGGAGCGGCATCCGGCGTTGATCGCCGCCGTCGCGGAGCGGGGTCACGAGATCGCGTCGCACGGCCATGGGCACTGCCTGATCTCGCGGCAGTCTCCGGCCGAGTTCCACGACGACGTCGCCGGCTCGCTGCGGGTGCTGCGGCAGATCACCGGCCGACCCTGCCACGGATACCGGGCGCCGTCCTTCTCGCTGCGGCGCGACATGGTCTGGGCCTGGCGGATCCTGGCCGAGCTGGGCATCCGTTACGATTCCTCGATCTTCCCCGTGGTCCACGACCGCTACGGAGACCCGGGGGCGCCGCGCTTCCTGCACCGCATCCGCAGCGATCGCGGCGAGATCGTCGAGTTCCCGCTCTCGACCCTGACCGCACGCGGCCGGAACCTCCCCGTCGGTGGGGGCGGGTATCTCCGCCTCTACCCCCTGCGCGTCAGCCGCTGGGCGATCCGGCGCATCAACCGCGAGGGCCACCCCGCGGTCGTCTACGTGCATCCCTGGGAGCTCGATCCGCAACAGCCGCGGCCGCGCGCCCCCTGGTCCACGCTGCTCCGTCACCGCGTGGGGATCGACTCCGTGCGGCGCAAGCTGGACGCGCTGCTGAGCGAATTCCGCTTCGGTCCGATGCAGCCGGCGATCGAAGCGGCGGGCTTCGGGGTCTCCGCGCCTTCCGCCGGCGCCGCGCCGGGCGATCAGCCCGACAGCACGGAGCGGTAGATCCGCTCGTGCTGGGTCGCGACGCGCTCGACCGTGCAGCGGTCGCGAACCAGCTCCAGGCCGGCCCGCCCGAGCCGCGCGCCGAGGGAGGGGTCGTCCAGCACCTGCCGGATCCTGGCCGCGAGTTGCACCGGCTCGTCGGGCGCGACGAGCAAACCCGTTCGGCCGTCCGCGATCAGCTCCGGGGTGCCCCCCACGGCGGTGGCCACGACCGGCAGTCCTTCGGCCAGGGCCTCGAGGATCGTGTTGCTCAGCCCTTCGCTGCGTGACGGATGGACGAGCAGGTGCGCCGTGGCCAGCAAGGCCGGCACGTCGTCGATCCCTCCCAAGAACGAGACTCGCCGCTTCAGGCCCAGGTCCGCGGCGAGCCGTTCCAGGCGCGGCCGCTCCGGGCCGTCGCCGGCCAGCGCCAGTTCGAACGACACGCCTGCTGCCGCCAGCTCGCCCAGCGCACGCAGCAGCACGTCGTACGCCTTGAGCGGGATCAACAGGCCCGCCGCCGCGATGCGCGGCACGGCGACGGCCTCTCCCGGCCTGGCCCGGCCGCGTGCGATGACGATGTTGTCGACGACCTCGCTGGGGGGCAACGCCACCCCGGCGGCGCGCGCGGACTCGAGCGCCACGCGCGAGTTGCTGACGACACGGTCCGCCCTGGCGTAAATGCGCGCGTTCGCGACGCGGGCCGTCGGCCTGCCCGCCGGATCCGCGGTCGGATCGTGGCGGAACGCGAAGATCCGGCGCGGGCGCGGCCGGCTCCACAGCCAGCTGGCATAGACGTTCGTGTGCTGCGACCACGAGTGGATCAGCGCCGGTCGCTCGCTGCGCACGATCCGGCCGAGCCGCCACAGGCGCCACAGCTTGTTCCGGTGGCGCGGCACGCCGCGCAGCGGGAGGCCGGTGACGGCGAGCCGGTCGTCCCACGCCTCTCCCGGGCGGAACGTGACGATCACCTGGTCCCAGCCCCGCTCCCGCAACGCCTGGGCCAGCTGCAACAGCTGGCCCTCGGCGCCACCGCGCTCCAGCTGGCCGATGAGGTGCAGGATCTTGGCCGGGCCCGGCGGTCGGGGCTGCATGCCGTCACGCGGTCCGCGGTGGCGCCGGCTCCTCGTCCATCGCGATCAGCGCCTCGTAGCTCTCGCGGCGGCGCAGCACCCGCGCCTGGCCGGCGCTCGCCAGGACGACCGCCGGCCGGGGGAAGGCGAAGTCGTTGGCGAACGAGGTGAAGTAGGCTCCGGCATCCATCACCGCGAGCAGGTCGCCGGGAGCCAGCTCGGGGAGGTCCTTCCGCACGTAGGTCCAGTCCCCGGGCGTGCACAGACCGCCCACGATCGTGTGGGTCACCCGGCCCGGGTCGCGCGCCCGGTTGGCGAGGATCAGCTCGTGGTACTCGTTTCCGAGCGGCGCGGCGCAGGTCGAGCGCCCGCCGTCGCAGATCGCGATCCGCGACCCGTCCGCCCGGCGCTTGACCACACCGACCGACAGCAGCAGCACCTGGGCCTGACTCGTGAGCGCCCGCCCGGGCTCGACGAAGACGGCCGGGACGGGCAGGCCGTCGATCGCGGCTCGCGCCCGCAGCGTCGCGCCGATCCGCTCGGCGAACGCGGCCAGCCCCGGGCGGCGCGGATCCGGGGGTCGGGCCGGGCGCCGCAGGCGCTTGTGGAACACGGTGTCCCACAGGCCGAACTCGCGCACGGTGGGAACCGGGAACCCGCCGCCCAGGTCGAGATGGTCGAGGATCGCGCCCGTCGACTGCTTCACCGCGGCGCGCAGGTCCATCATCGCCCGCGCCGCGGCGACGTAGACGTCGGGGGACTCGATGCTCGTGCCGAGGTGCACGTGGATTCCCGACAGCACCAGCTGCGGGATCGCGTGGAGGCGCCGGAACACCTCCAGCGCCTCGCCCGACTGGACCTCGACGCCGAACTGCGCCTTCCAGCCCGCACCGGTCGAGACCCGGACGCCGACGCGCAGCGGAGCGCGCGCCGCATCCAGCACGCTTCGCAGCCGCTCGACCTCGTCGAGCGAGTCGATGTTGATCGAGCGCACGCCGTGGGCGGCGGCCAGGCGCAGGCCTTCGAGGCTCTTGTTGACGCCGTTGTAGAGGATTCGATCGCCCGGCAGGCCGAGGCGGATCGCGAGCCACGTTTCGTAGGGCGAGATCGACTCGGCGCCGACGCCCTCGGCGTGCAGCAGCCGCAGCACTCCCGGAACGCAGTTCGTCTTGTAGGAATAGAAGGGCTGGACCTCGCCCAGGGCCGCGCTCAGCGTGGCGCGGAAATCGCTCACGGCACCCTTCAGCCGCGCCTCGTCGACGACGTGGAGCGGCGTGCCGAAGCGACGGGCGAGATCCACCGCGTCGCAACCGCCGAGGACGAGGTGGCCGTCGGCGTTGAGCGAGAAGTTCCAGCGCGCGAGGTCCGGCTGCCGGCGATCGCTCACCGCACCTCCTCCGGCTCTTTCGCCGCGGCTCGGTCGCGCACGAAGTAGCGGAGCTTGCCGCTCGAGTCGCGCTCGAGCCGCGGCACCTGCCGGACCTCGAGCCGCACGCCGGCGCCGAGCACACCGCGCGCCAGGGCGGCGATCGCCGCGAGCGCCTCGGCGCCCAAGGTCTCCGCGGCCACGAGCTCGAGCCGGAAGTCGTCCGCCTGCGCCTGCCGCACGCGGAAGTTCCGGATGCCGGGATGGCGCGTCGAAAAGGCGTCCGCGAGATAGGCGAAGACCTCGCTGTGGACGAGTCGCCCGTCGCCCAGCCGGATCATCTCCGACGTGCGCCCGTCGATCCGCGCGAGCGTCGGCAGGCCCCGGCCGCAGGGGCAGGGCCGCGCCTCGTCGGGCACGACCACGTCGCCCAGGCGATACCGCACGAGCGGCGCGTCCGCGCTGTACAGCTCCGTCAGCACGACCTCGCCCGGCTCGCCCGGACGCGCGGCCCGGTCGCCGGCCAGCACCTCGATCACCAGGTTGTCGACCGACACGTGGAGCCGGCCCTGCTCGGGGCAGGGGAACGCGATCACGCCGGCCTCGGTGCAGCCGTATTCGTTGACCACCCGCGCGCCGTAGCTGGCCGCGAGGAAATCGCGCTGGAAGGCGTGGAGCGTCTCGCCGGTGCAGACGAGCACGCCGGCCCCGCAGCGCCGCGGATCCGCGCCGTCCTCGATCAGGAAGCGCGCGAAGGCCTCCATCGCCGAAGGGTATCCGTAGAAGTGCGTCGGCGGCGTGCGCCGCAGCGCGGCGAAGTAGCCGCGCATCCGCTCGGGCGTGAGATGCACGGGATCGAGCCGGTGCTTGTTGAGGATCAGGTCCTGGAGATCCTCGCGCAGGCGCGCGCGTCGGTCGACGGGATGCCCGAGCAGGCGCGCCTGGCGGCTTCCGATGTCGATGCCGTACCAGCGGAGGTAGCGGTACCAGATCGCCCGGATGCGGGCGGAGGCGTCGCGCGGCTTGAGCAAGAGCAGCGGCACGCCGGTCGATCCCGAGGTCCGGCGGCGGTCGAAGCGCCCGCCTGCCGCCGCGGCGACGAGCCGGCGGCCGGCGGCTCGCAGCTCCGCCTTCTCCAGGATCGGGAGCCGGGCGAGATCCTCCGGGCCGCGAACCGCGGCGACGTCGACGCCCGCGGCCCCGAAGCGGTCGCGGTAGAACGGCACCTCGCGCGCCGCGCGCAGCAGCGTCTGCCGCAGGCGCAACGCTTGCCGCTCGGCGAGTACCTCACGCGACTCCCACTGCGAGGCCTCGAGATCGCGCAGGTGGCGGAGGACCCGCTCGCCGCGCAGCGCCTGCAGCGGGAGGTAGAGCAAGTGCTTCGAGACCCACGCCCTCACGCCGGCGCTCCGCGCGTCGGAACGGCGTCGACGACGGGCAGGATCTTCCCGTTGAGGGAGCGGGCGAGCTCGCCCACGAAACGCACGTCCAGCGGGCCGCCGGCCATCGCGCGCCAGCGCTCGGCCACGGACTCGACGGCGAACGGCTCCCCCACCAGGCGCACTTCGGCCGGCCGGCGGTCTTCCCGCGCGACGAGCTGGAACGCCCGCACCGGGCGGCCGACGAGCCCGGCCGCGAAGTCGTGCGGCGTCAGCAGCGCGCCGGCGGCGGAGCGCAGCGCGTCGCGGCAGCGGCCGTGGACGCGCTCGAGCAGCGGATAGGGACGGCCGCACGGGCAGCTCCCCGCGCGCCACGCGGCGAGATCGCCGAGACGGTAGCGGACGATCGGCATCAGCCGGCTGTCGAGATCGGTCACGAGCACCGTGCCGACCTCACCGGCGGCGGCCGGACTCCCGTCCTCGCGCACGATCTCCAGGCGCACGCGGTCGGTCGCGACGTGCAGGCCGCCCCGGTCGCATTCCTGTGCGAGCAGCGCATGCTCGTTGCAGCCGTACCGCTCGCGGACGGGTGCGCCGAAGGCCCGTTCCAGCGGCGCGCGCTGGAAGTCGAAGAGCGGTTCGGCCGCGGCCACGACGCCGCTCCGGACGCGACAGCGCTCGTCTCCCCGGCGGGCCGCCGCGATGCGGACCAGCGCGCTCGAGTAGCCGGCGACGAAGTCGAGCCGCAGGCGCGACAGCCGCAGCCAGTGGGCCCGTGCGCCGGCTTCGTCGAGCGCGAACGTCGGGAGCAGGGTCCGTCGCAGGATCAGGCCGCGGAGCCGGCCGCCGAAGCTGGCGTAGCTGTTGTCTTCCGGCGGCGGCCCCCACAGCAGAGCGTGGCGGCGCGTCGGATCGGCCCCGAACCACAGAAACGAGCGAATCGTCGCCGCCGTCTGTGCGTCGTGCGCCTCGGCGTCGATCAGCAGCCGGACGGGTGGTCCCGTCGTGCCGCCCGAGGTCACCGTCGTGGCGCGGCCCCGGCCCGCCGCCGCCGGTCCGCCGCGGGCAACGAGCCGCTCGCCGGCCGCGGCGATCTCCCGCTTCTCGAGCACCGGGATGCTCGCGAACGCCTCGCGCGCCAGGCTGCGCGCGTCCCCCGCGACCCGGTCCAGCCGCTCGCGGTAGAACGGAACCTCGCGCCGGCAGTGGTCGAGCAACGCTTCGAGGCGCGATCGGGAGTAGGCCTCGAGCGTGCCGGGATCCATGCGGTCTCGCTCCAGGGCGGCATCGAGGCACGCGACGACGCCGCGGGCGGACAGGCGGTCGAGCAGGCCGTACAGCAGACGGATCCGTCTCACGGGCGCGCACCCTGGAGTGGCCCCGCGGCCGTCGCCCGGCGCGCCGCCGCCAGCTCCTCGTAGCGTTGCAGCATCCGCCCCAGATTGTGGTCCGCGCGCATGTGTTCCTCGACGAAGCGCCGGTTGCGCAGCACGGCCCGGGCGCGGAGCGCCGGCGACGCCCAGACCTCGCGGATCGCCTGCGCCAGGCCCGCCGCATCGCCGACGCGGACGAGCCGTCCGTTCCGGCCGTCCTCGATCAGCCGGCGATTGCCGGGATGGTCCGTCACCAGCGGGAACGCACCGCAGGCCATCGCCTCGACGAGCGAGGCGGAAAGCCCCTCGGTGATGGGAGTGGACAGGTAGAGATCGCTGCTCGCCAGCAGCGCCGGCAGCTCCGCGTGGGCGACCTTCCCCAGAAACCGCACCGCGCCCGGGGCGAGCTGCCGCGCCTGGGCCTCGAGCCGCGCGCGCAGTGGGCCGTCGCCCGCGACGTCCAGGCACGTCTCGAGGCCCTCGTGACGCAGGAGCGCCAGCGCCTCGAGGATCTGACCGTGGTTGTAGTCCTCGTGAAGCGTCCGGGTCACGATCATGCGGACCGGCCCCGGGGGGTTCTCCGCCGCGGATCCGCCGCGGGCGAACGGCTGGGCCGCGAGATCGCGCCCCGGGACGAACTCGTCGACCTCGATGCCCCGCGGCAGACACAGGATCTGCTCCTCGCGCGCGCCGGCCGCGAGCAGCGACGGGACCATCGTCGGCGCCCAGGCCTGGATCAGATCGGCCCGGGGCAGGATGCGCCGCAACAGCAGCCGCTTCAACGCCAGCGCCGGCGGCCACAGTTCGGTCTCGCTCTGCGCCACGAGCACGACGGGCCGGAAGCCCGTCAGCGACGAGAGCACGCCGTAGCTCGGGATGCGATAGCCGATCAGCACGTCCGGGCGGATCCGTCGCACCGCCCGCCGCACGAAGGGTGCGGCGAGCCCGAAGCGCACCGGTCCGAGGCGGGGCGGAAACGGCAGATCGACCACCGGCACCGGCCCGACAAACTGCATTCCGGTCCCGAGGGACAGCAGCGTGACCCGCACGCGGTGGTGGCGCACCAGCGACAGGACCCAGCTCTGCAGGTTGTCGGATCGGGGGTCGCCGTGGAAGCAAACGTGGATCAAGCCGCGGGGCAGTATACTCAACCCGCCGATGAGCGTTCCGCGCCCCCCCACCGCCACAACCCCGGAACCTCGGCCGCGACCCGCCCGGCGCTCGCTCCTCCGCCGCGCCGCCCGCGCCGTGCGCGACACGATCCTCATCCTGCTGATCACGCTCCTGCTGGGTGAAGCGCTGACGCGCTGGGCTCTGGGCATCGAGCCGCTCGCTCTCGAGTCGATCATCTGGGAGGACCACCCGCGATGGGGCTGGGCTCACCGGCCCCACGCCGAGGAGACCTTCGCCAAGCTCGGCTGCCGCCAGCGGATCCGGTCCAACGCCCGGGGGCTCAGGGAGCGCGAGATCCCCCACGAACGGACCCCGGGCCTGCTGCGGATCCTCGCCGTCGGCGACTCGGGTCTGGTCGGCTTCGAGGTGGCGGCGGAGGATGTCTTCACCCGCGTCGCGGAACGGGCGCTGCTCGACGCGGGCCACCGGGTCGAGTTCGTCAACGCCGGCTGCCGCGGCTACGGGACCGACCAGGCGCTGCTGTTCCTCGAGGACGAGGGGCTCGCGTACCGGCCGGACGTCGTGCTCTACTGGTTCGGGCCGAACGACCCCGACGACAATCGTACCGTCCACCGCCCGTATCGCCGCTTCGGCAAGGGCTACTTCGACCTCGACGCCGACGGCGAGCTCGTGCTGCACGGGACGCCGGTGCCCCAGTTCCCCTATCGCCGCGGGCTGCTCGTCGACGAGCACGGCGCGCTTCAACCGCTGGAGCTGTCGGCCGCTTCCCACGCGAGGCTGTGGGCGCGCGACAACCTGATCTGCCGCAGCTCGGTCCTGACCGCCGCGGCCTACGTGGCCGCCGCGCTCCCGTCGCTGGCCGGTCGTCTGCGCGGCGCGGGCTCCGTGCGGCTCGAGGAGCCCGGCGGGCCGGAGCGTGGCTCGCGCCTGTTCCGCGTGACGGCGGCGATGGTGGCGCGGATGCGGACGCTGGCCGAGGAGCAGGGGGCGCAGTTCTTCATGATCGGGGCGCGGATGCCGTGGACCGTCGCCCTGCGCGAGGAGCTGACCTTGATCGAGCTCGGAGACTGGCAGCGCTTCCGGGCGCGCCTGCCGCCGAACGCCAAGATCCACGTCCCGTACGACACGCATTGGAACGAACTCGGCCACCGGGTCTACGGCGAGGCGCTGGCCGCGGCGCTGATCGAGAGCCGGGCCCTCGCCGACCTGCGCGACGGCGCGGCGGTCAGCGAATCGCGTGACTCCGCCGCAAGCGATCTACGGCGATCTCCAGCAGGGCGTCGTGCGTCCGGGTCAGGCCCCGGTAGTTCGAGTGGTTGATGTCCCAGAACTCGTCCTCCGCCAGCAGCCTCGACAGGTCGATGAACGGCACCGCGTGTCGCTGGCAGACCCGGCGTGCCTCCTCGCGGTAGGCGCGCGGCAGCTCGAGCTCCTCGAATGGCGCCCGGTGCGGCAGCAGGACGAACGTCACGTCCACGTCGCTCCGCTCGAGGTACGTGATCAACCGGTCCAGCTCCGCCATCTGGCGCGGCAAGCTCTCGCGCCAGCTCGGCCCGCCGATCGCCCGGCGCGCCCAGCGGGCGACGGCCGCCGGATCCTCGAGCCGCTCGGTCTCCGACAGCGGGATCCCCAGGGAGACCGTGATCAGCCGTGCCAGACGGTTGAGGTTCCCGCCGAGAAACCCGCTGCACCGCGCGCGCTCCTCGCGCAAGCGCCGCTGCCAGGGGTCGAGCCGGATCGGCTGGATCCCATCGCGCTCGCTGTAGCGGTACAGGCCGTGCCGCTCCCACAGCGGACCGAAGAACGTCGCCGGGGACCAGTCGAGGGCCATCGCCCAGTAGAACGCGAGCACCACGTGAACCCGGTCGCCCCCCGGAGCGAGCAGCCCGCGGTGCTCGACCAGGTAACGGATGAACTGCGACTGCAGGGCGTGGCTCGTCGCCCCGATGCCGTAGTTGTGCACCAGCGGGCGGAGCTCCGCCGGCAGCTCCCACAGCTTGAGCCCCCACTTCAGCGACGAGGTGCCGAAGAAGAACACGCCGCCGCGCGTGGCGTCGGTGTTCGGCAGCTCCTCCAGGATCAGGCGATCCTCGAACTCGAGGAAGCTGCCGCGATCCATCAGCCGCTCGCGCCCGGCCTCGAATCGTCGCAGGTCCCAGTCCGCGATCCGCGCCGCGAGCCAGCGGTTGCGCGCGGCGAGATCGACGACGGCGAAGGTCCCGGCGATCACGCTCAACAGCGCCAGCGACAGTCCGCAGCGCGTCCGCGCCAGGCCGGGAACTCGCGATCCGACCGCGTCGCTCATCTCAGAACGCCTGGTACAGCACGACCGGAGCTTGGCTGCTGCTCAGCAGCAACAGCGTGACCATGCCGGCCAACAGCAGCGTGACCCACAGCAGGAGCGACGGGTGCCGCCGACCCCAGTCGTTCCCGCGGCCGGCGCCGGATCGCCCGCTCCCCGGCCGGTTCGTTTCGCTCATCGTCTCCTCCGCTAGCCGAATGCGGCGAGCCGCAACGACGACGCCACGACGCGCAGCGGGATCAGACAGCGCTCCAGCCGGTCCGGGAAGAACAGCAGGGCGAAGCCGGCGTAATGCAGCGTGAGCACGATCGCGGCGGTGCGGACGAGCCGTGACTGCAGGTACTGCCGGAGGTAGGCCCGACCCCGGCGCCGCACGAGCGTCATCTCCCACAGCTTGACCACCGAGGCCCCGACCCCGTGGATCAGGCCGAACACGACGAAGTTCGTGGTGCTGCCGTGCCAGATCCCGGCGAACAGGAAGGCGAGGAAATAGCAGGCGAACGCCAGCGACGGGGCCCACGTCGGGCGGGCTTCCGCGATCGCCTTGTACGTCGGCGTGAACAGGTAGTCGCGGATCCAGAAGCTGAGCGTCTGGTGCCAGCGGGTCCAGAAGTCGAGCAGGTTGCGCGACAGGTACGGGCGGTCGAAGTTCTCCGGCAGACGGAGGCCGAGCAGCGCTCCCGCGCCGATCACGATGTCGCAGTACCCCGAGAAGTTGAAGTACAGGTACAGCGGGTACAGGTAGAACAGCGCGGCGAACTGGGCGACGGCGGTGCCCGGGGGCACCGGCCCGCCGTAGTGCGCCATGCGCTCGAAGATCTTCTCGTGGGCGAACAGGCAGGCGGCCGCCAGGCCTGCGATCTTGATCGAGCCCAGGAGGATCCGCAGCCAGGTGATCAGGATCTCGTGACGTTCCGCCGGAACCGGCTCCAGCCGATGCCACGAGCCGCAGAAGTCCTGGAAGCGCTGGATCGGCCCGGCCACGAGCGTGAACGGATTGAGCTGGTAGTTGAGATAGTCCCAGATGCGGGGACGGTCGATCTGCGCCTGCATCGAGTCGACCAGGAAGTGGATCTGCCGGAACAGCATGTAGCTCAGCCCGACGATCGCGACGGGATGATCGAGCCACGGGGCCGGGAGCAGCAGCTCCAGGAAGCTGTACTGCTTGAGCAGCAGGAACGCCGCGACCAGCACGAGCAGGTACGAGCCGGCGAGCGCCGGGCGGGGCCGGGAGCGCAGCGCGCGCCCGACCGCGTACCCCGACAGCACGAAGACGCCCAGCGTCAGCCACGAGATCAGGTTCGGCAGCAGCGAGTACAGCAAGCCCGCACTGCACGCCGCGAGCAGACCCTGTCGCGCGCGAACGGCGCGAAGCGCGGGGAGGATCGCCGACACGACGACCAGCGCAACCAGGAACTCCAGGCCGCCGACCGCCATCCGTCGCTCAGCGGCGGCCGACTTTGGCTGCCACCAGCTCGAGGAACGTGCCCACGTTCTGCCCGTCGCGCTTCAGCCCCGAGATCTCGGCCGTGGCGAACTTGATGCCGAAGTGCCGCTCGACGGCGATCACGAGATTGACGTGCATCAGCGAGTCCCAGCCGATGATGTCGGCGGCGGTCATCTCGTCCTGCAGCTCGATCGCGTCGTCGCCGAACACCTGGCGGAACAGCAGCTGCATCTCGCTCCGGAACTCGTCGCTGGACACGGTCCACCTCCGCCGGGGGTCGCGGTCGGCGGCGGAGCGCCGCTCCGCGTCCGCCCCGGGCCCGTCCGGACGTCCCGTTACGCGGTCCTCTGCGCGGATCGGCGCAGGCCGGGCCGGGGGAAGCTACTCATCGTCGAGGATCTCCCGGATGAAGCAGGTCCGCGGTTCGAGCTCGCGCGACAGCGGCAGCTCCCACCACGTATGGCCGTCGGCGTCGGCTCGCGCCTGAAGGAAGCCGAGTCGTGAATAGTGCTCCCGCACCAGGCCGTTCTTCGCGGTCGGAATGTACTCCCCGCGGATCACGGAGAGTCCCCGGCCCCGCGCCAGCGCGGCAAGGTGGTTCAGCACGAAGTCCTCGACGCCGCGCTTCAGCACGCGGCAGCTCATCAACCAGGTGTCGATGCCCAGGGCGTCACCCTCGATCCTGGCCAGCACGACGCTGATCAGCCCGTTGTCGCCGAAGCGGTCGGCGAGCGTGACGGTGCGCGTGATCCACTGCTCGCTGCCGACCAGCTTCAGCACTTCCGCCGGCGAGTAGCGCCGCGTGGTCAAGTTGAACTGATTCGAGCGGCCGATCAGCTGGGCGCTGCGCTCCAGCGTCGTGGGGTTGATCGGCCCGATGCGCGCCGTCATCGCCAGCGACTGGAGGAACTCGTCGATGTTGGCGCTGGACACGGCGGCCTGCTCGCGCGCGGCGTTGGCCCGATAGAACTGCGTGCGCTGGAAGTCCTCGCTTCCGACCGACACGACCTGGAAGTGGCGGTGCTGGTCCAGCGCCCGAATGTACCCGGCGGGATCCGCGGGCAGCTCGGGCACGGCGACTTCCGGGGCGAGCTTGCGCACGATCGCCCGCTCCGCCGGGTTGTCGTCGACGAAGACCAGCGAGTTCAGCCCGATGTCGAGCCGGCGCGCGATCGCCCGCAGGTTGCTCGGCTTGTCCTCCCAGTTGGCGACGAAGCACGAGATGTCGTCGAGCCGCAGCACCATCTCGGGGTGCTGCTCGAACACGGTGCGGGCGATCGACTCCTCGTTCTTGCTGCAGACGGCCAGGATCACGCCGCGCGACTGCAGGGCCTTGACGTAACGCTGAAAGGCCGCGTACGCCTCCCCTTCCGCCTCGCCCTGGCCGAGCCGGATACCGCCCAGCCCGTCGTCCCCGATCACGCCGCCCCACAGCGTATTGTCCAGATCGAGCACCAGGCACTTCTTGCCCAGGCCCAGCTGGGCGAGGATCAGCGACGCGACGCTGTGGGCGTAGTCGACGAGCGATTCCGGCGCACACGGCAGCTTGGCGTGGTGGAAGTACCGTTCGTCGCCCCACGCCCAGCGTCCGGCCGCCGCGGCGAGACTGTCCGTGTCGTGCAGCGTGACGTGCAGCGGGGCCCGCTCCATCAGCGTCGCGTTGATCCGCGCGATGTAGCGGGCCAGTCCCGCCGGATGCCGCAGCTCGTGGTTGCCGAAGGCGCGCCACGGCGGTGGGTCGAAGCCGTTCTGGATGATCTGGCAGCCGAGCCGATCGTGCGCGGTCTGCCACAGCCCGGACCACTCGGCGAACTCTTGCTCGGCGAGCGACTGCACCGCTTCGCGGGTATCCGTCGGGACGGGCAGGTGACCGAGATCGCGCCAGGAGGTCGCGAGGAACACGACCCGAGGTCGAAAGCGGTACAGCTCCGAGTCGGGGTCGAGGATCTCCTGGCGGAAGACGCCGTAGTCGGCCTCCCACACCTCGGGTCGCGCCCCGCCGGCGAACAGGAACAGCTCGATCAGCTGGGTCAGGGGCTCGCTCGTGAAGCTGCCGAGCACCGCCAGGCGCGCGACGCTGCCCGTCGCGGGCAGGTGCGGGCGGACCGAGCGGTAGCTGCGGTACAGGGTCTGGGCCGAAGTGTAGTCGAGGGTGACCACGATCGCCCGCCGGAGCGCCGCCGCCGCTTCCCCCAACGCCCCGGCGCGCATCGCGCCCTCGAGCTCGCGGGCCAGATCGCGCACCGCCCGCGGCCGTCCGGCTTCGTCGGCGCAGACCTGCCGCTCGAGGGCGAGTTCCAGGCTCTCGGCCACGGTCACGCTGGGCGTTCTCCCGCTCCGACCCCCGCGGAACGACGCTCGGCAGGGAGTCCGGCGGCCGGCCGCCGAGAAGACGCCGGTCCGCCGTGGGAGCAATGTAATAGTCGTCTCCCCGCCCGGGCGCAACCGGCCGCCGCCGACCGGACCGTCGCGGGCGGGCGATCGTCCCGGCCTTCCCCGGCGGCGGACCTCGCGGCCCGGTTCCCGGTTCCCGTCCCGAGACGCCGGTCCGGCCGTTCCTTCGCGTCCTCGTCTAGCATGGACCGCCGTTGCCCACCGCTTCCACGAACGGACCGCCGCCGGTCGAGTCGCGCTCCGGGCTCGAGCCCTGGAGGCGGGCCGAGCTGCCGGTTCCGCCCGCTCCGCGCGGCTTCGGCTGGCTCACGGCCGTGGGGCCGGGGATCATCGTACTCGGGGTCTCGATCGGCAGCGGCGAGTTCCTGCTCGGGCCCGCGGCGTTCGTGCGCCACGGCCTGTCGCTGCTGTGGGTGGTGGGGATCGCGGTCCTGTTGCAGACGATCTTCAACACCGAGCTGATGCGCTACACGCTGGCCACCGGGGAGCCGGTGTTCACCGGCTTCATGCGCACGCCCCCCTCGTCCACGCTGTGGGCCTGGATCTACTCCGTCCTCTACCTGCTGCAAGTGGGATGGCCGGGATGGGCCGGCACGGCCGCCGGGGCGATCTTCTTCCTCTTCACGAGGCGGCTCGCCGTGGCGGCCGACGCGAGCACCATCTACCACATCGGGGTCGGCACGTTCCTCGTCTGCGTGGCGATCCTGTCCTTCGGCCGCCGCATCGAACGCACGCTCGAGCTGCTGAACTGGGTGCTCGTGGTGACCATCCTGGGCAGCTTTCTCGTGCTGGCGCTGCTGTTCGTGCCGGCGAGCACCTGGGCCGCGGGGGGGCTGGGCCTGATCGGCTTCGACCTGACGCGCGGGAGGTTCGACCTCTTCCCCGCCGGGGCGGATCTGTTTCTGATCGGCGCGCTCGTGGCCTTTTCGGGCGCCGGCGGCGTGACCAACATCGTGCTGTCGAACTGGGCGCGCGATCGCGGCTATGGCATGGGCGAGCGGGCCGGTTACATTCCCGGCGCGATCGGCGGGCGGAAGGTCCTGCTGGCTCACCACGGCTTCAGGTTCGAGCGGAGCGCGGACGGGATGCGCCGCTGGCGCGGCTGGTGGCGGATCGTCCGCGCCGATCAGTGGGGGGTGTTCTGCGCCGGCGCGATCCTCGGCATGATCCTGCCGGCGCTGCTGTACGTCACGTTCCTCCCACGCGGCACCGACATCCGGGGGCTCGGCATCAGCGCGGCGCTCGCCCAGGCGATGAGCGGGACGGGCGGGGCGCTGCTCGGCGGCGCGATCGCGTTCCTCGGCGCCTGGGTGCTGTTCAAGACGCAACTCGATCAGCTGGAGGGGATGGTCCGCGCGATCACCGACATTCTCTGGACCGGTAGCAGCCGCGTGCGCACCTGGCGTGGGGGTGACGTGCGAGCGGTGTATTACGGCGTTCTCGCCCTGGCGGTCGTGTGGGGCATCATCGCCCTCGGCCTGGCGCAGCCGTTCGTTCTGATCCAGATCAGCGCCAACGTGGCCGGCTTCGTCATGGTGGTCGGTTCGATCCATCTGTTGTACCTGAACACGCGGGTCCTGCCGGAGCACGTCCGGCCGCCGAGGTGGCGGCGCGCCGCGTTGGTCTCGATGTCGCTGTTCTACGGCTTCTTCGTCGTCCGATCGGTCGCGACGTTCCTGACCTGAGCCCCGGATCCGGCCCGGTCCCCGCTCGGGTCGGGGCCAGCGCCCCACTCGTCGGGTCGCTCCCGACGCCAATCCAGCAGGGCCTGTTCCAGCGTGTAGCGCGACGGGTAACCCTCCCGCCTCAGGTACTCGGCCACCACGTGGTTCGAGCGCACCAGCTTGCGCAGGCGCACGGGGTCGAACGGCTGGCGCTTGCCCAGCGCGCGGGCCACGGCCTGGAGGCCGACGGACGTCGCGTACAGCGGCCCGTACGGCAGGCGGGGGACGAACCTCCGGACGCCCGCCACTTTGCAGATCGCCTCGACGTAGTTCGCGACCGAGGGCGGGGGGTCGAGCGTGAAGTTGTAGAGCTCGACCCCGTTCCCGCTCCGCGCCTGTCGCTCGAGCACCCAGCTGACGGTGTGGCACAGCTCCTTGACGTATCCTCCGGCCTTGAGCACGTGGCGGCTGCCGATGTAGACGAAGTAGCGGCCGAGGACGGCCCGGATCAACAGCGACACGTGCCCGCCCTCGCCCGGTCCGAACACGACGCCGGGGCGGACGATGACCAGCCGCCGCCCGCCGTCCGCCCGCTGCCAGGCCAGGTGGATCTCCTCCGCCGCGAGCTTGGACCGTCCGTACGGCGTCTCGGGCGCCGGCGCGGAGGCCTCCGACTTCGGCTCCTCGCTCGGTCCGTACGGCGCGATGCTGCTGGTGAAGACGAGCCGCGGGCAGCCGATCCGCGCGGACCAGGCACAGACGTGCTCGGCGCCGCTGACGTTCGTTTCGAAGTACTCCGCCGGCCGGTGCCCCGGCTCGCGGTGGACCGCGGCCAGATTGACGACGAGATCGGCTCGATCGGGCAGCGCGGGCCCCTCGATCGGCTGCCGCACGTCGACGACGGCGAAGCGAACCGTGCCGTCGCGGAGCCCGCGCGCCGCCGGCGGCGGGAGCGCCGCATCCGGCGGCCGGACGAGATCGCAGAGCCAGACGTGCTGGGCGAGTCGTTGCTCCAGCAGATGGGCGGCGAAGTGCCGACCGATGAACCCCGAGCCGCCGAACAGCACGGCCGTCGGGTACGTCATCCCCGTCCCCGGCGTGCGGCGCGGCTCCGGAGCGCGACCGGGACGCTCACGGTCCCGTATCCTCGCCGCGGGCGTGCGCCCGCCACTGGCGGAACCCGTAGAGCGGGTAGTAGAGCGTCGCCCCGGGGTCCCGCAGGCTCGCGATCGCCTCGTCCTTGCGCCACGGGCTGAGCGCCTCGAGCAGCTCGCGACCACCTGCGCTCCCCTCCCGCAGGTAGCGGCCCAGGCTGAGGAGATCCCTCAGCAGGTACTGCCAGCGCACCCCGTCGCGCTGCCGCCCGATCTGCGGCTCGAGCGGGCGGCCCACGAGATCGCGGTAGGCGTGGTACACGACGTCGCAGCCGGCCGCGCGACACAGCGAGAACCAGAGCGTGGGGCGCGGGTTGACCTCGATCAGCTTCCAGCGGCCGTCGCGCGGATCCGGCTTGTACTCCGTCCCGCAGATCCCCGCGTAGCCGAGGCGCCCGACGAGATCGAGGCTCAGCCGCGCCACCTCGGCCTGCCACTCGCTCCGCAGCAGCGATCCGCTGCCGAAGCGCGGCGGATACTGTCGCGTCTTGCGGGCGGTGAACGCGGCCTGCGGCGTGCCGTCGGCGCGGAAATAGGCGGCGCAGACGAAGATCTCCCGCTCCGGGCCGGGGACGACCTCCTGGACCGTCATCCCAGGACCGTCGTCGCCCAGCGTCTCGAGGGCCCGCAGCAGGTCGTCTCGCGAGCCGACCTCCAGCACCTTCGCCCCGTGGAATCGCCTGCGCCAGCGGTAGCCATGCGCGGGCTTGAGGATCACCGGGAATCGCAGGCCGGCGAGCCGCGGCTCGAGCGCTCCGGCCTCGTCGAGGAACAGCGTGCGCGGCAGGTCCACGCCGAGATCGAGGCAGCGCCGGTAGAACGTCCGTTTGTCGACGAGAACCGGCGCGATCTCCGGCCGGTAGCCGTCGGTCAGCAGGCAGGATCGACGCAGCAGCCGGTGCTGGGCGGAGAGGAACTCGCACGCCGGATCGTCGGCCGGGACCAGGACCGGCGGGCCCGGCTGGGTGCCGGCCCAGGCCGCGACCGCCGCGGCCAGCTCGGCGCCCGGCGGCTCGAAGCCGAACGGCGGCCGGCGCAGCTCCGTCGAGCGGTGCCCGACCTCCCAGCGCTTGGAATCGACGCCGTAGACCGTGACGCCACGGCGGTGGAGCGAGCGGGCGGCCGCCAGGCCGGTCGCCGTCATCGCGAAGACCACGGCCGGGTTGGGCGCGACGCTCACCGCTCGGTCTTCCAGCCGGCGAGTCGCGCGCCGCCGAGGTACTTGGCGAGGCCGACGAGAAACGCCAGGTTGATCGTGGCGAAGAACAGCGGCGCGGCGAGCGCCCGTGCGGAGAGGCCGAGCCGCGACGCGACCCAGCCCAACCCCGCGGCCAGGGACAGCAGCAGCAGGGCCGCGGCGGGCAGCAGCCAGGCCCCGCCGCGCGGCGCCAGCAGCAGCGCCGCGGCGGCCGCGACGGCCAGCAGGACCGGGCTCAGCCAGCGCAGCACCTTGTGCGACAGGACCTGGAACACGTAGAGCGGATCGCGGCAGCGCGGCAGTCCCCGCAACAGGTACGGCAGGAAGCTGTAGGCGCGCACCGCCAGTCGGACTCGCGTCCGGAACTCCTCCCCGGCCCGCGCCCGCGCGGTTTCGAGCGATTCCGCCGCGTCCTCGTAGACGGTGCGCTGCCCGGCCTGGGCCACGTGCAGCGGATGCACCATGTCGTAGGACAGCTCCGGCGGCGCCGGGCGGAACGACGCGCGGCGGATCGCGTGGATCGATCCACTGACGGAGGTCTCGCTGCCGAAGCGGCTCTCGGCCTTGCGTTGGGGGACCACGAAGCGCTGGTACGCCGCGAACCCGCGCGCCGCGACGCCGGCATCGTAGTGGTAGGCGACGCGGCCGGTGACCGCACCCACCGCCGGGTCGGCGAAGTTGGCGACGAGCGCGCGCAGCGCCCCGGGATTGAACCGGCCGGTGGCGTCGGAGAACACGAGCACCTCGCCGGACGTCGTCGGCACGACGGCGTTGGCCGTTCCGGTCTTGCCCAGATGCCGCTCGGGAACGAACAGCCGCACGCCGCGCGCCGCGTACGACCGGACGATGTCGTGCGTCCGATCGGTCGATCCGTCGGAGGCGACGACGATCTCCAGCCGGTCGCGCGGATAGTCCAGCTCCAGCGTGTTTTCGAGCTTGGCGCCGAGGCTCTTCTCCTCGTTGTAGGCGGCGATGATCAGGCTGACCGTGGGCTCGATCGCCGCGCGCCGGACCGGGCGCGGCCGCAGCCGGGCCAGGAGCTGGACCAGGAGCGGGTAGCCCAGGTAGGTGTAGCCCAGCGCCAGGAGCGAGACGACCAGGCCGATCCGCGCCGGGCCGTAGGTCGGACCGAGCGTCATGGGTGGGCGAGCCACCAGACGACGAACAGCGCGGCCAGAGCCGCGACCACGAGCGTCGTGGCCAGGGCCCGCCTGAAGTAGCGCAGACCGAAGTAGCGCCCGAGGAAGGTCGCGAACAACCGGCGCCGCAGCGGCAGCCACAGGCGGGGACCGAGCAGGCGCGCCGGCACGCGCTTGATGCTGTTGATGCAGCGCCGCTGCACGATCGCGTGCGCGCCCAGATTGCGAGCGAACTCGGCCAGATCGAACGTGCCCTCGATGATGAAGCGCCGCAGGTGAAACGGGTCGGAGCCGCCGTGGATCGTGCCGTTGTCGGAGGTGCAGACGGCGTGGTAGCCCGCGGCCCGGGCCGCGCGCCGCACCTTGGGCCCGTACCAGTTCAGCGGCACGCCGAAGTAGCGCACCTCGTGCCCGAGCACCGACTCCAGGTAGCGCTTGGACTCGCCCAGCTCGAACGCGATCTCCGGCTCGCTCATGCTCTCGAGCGCGCCGTGGCTCACGCTGTGCGAGCCGATGGTCACGCCGCTCCGGTCCAGCTCGCGGATCTCCTCCGGGGTGACCCGGCGCTGGGGCCGGCTGCCGAGCGAGAAGACCCAGGCCGCGGGGTCCGTGGTCACGAACAGCACGGCGGGCCAGCCCAGCTCGCGCAGCACCGGCAACGCCTTGTCGTGGACGCTGACGCTGCCGTCGTCGAACGTCACGAGCACCGGCTGGGGCGGGAGCGGGGTCCCGTCGCGCAGGTAGCCGACGACCCGGTCGAGGGAGACCGCCTGGTAGCCCTGCCGTCGGAGGTAGCTCAGTTGCTCGCGAAAACGGCGCTCCGGAATCGAGAACAGCTTCTCGGTCGGCGGACCGCTCGCGTAGTCCTCGTCGCTCACGACGCGGTGGTACAGCAAGCCGAGGACCCGGTCGGGTCGATTCTCCCGCCGGTAGGCGAGCCAATAGCCCAGCCCCGCGGCGACGGCCGCGCTGGCCAGCAGTCCGACGGCGATCGGCATCCGCCCGTTGCTCCCGCTCCCCCGCTGTCGCGTGCGAATCTGCGTCGGGAGCCGACCGCCGTCAACGGCCCGGCGCGCGCTCCCGGCCGGCTCGGCCATCATAGCCACTCGCCCGGGGAGTCCCGCAACGGCGGGGGGCGGTCGCGTTGATTCCCGGCCCGCGGCGGCTGTATCTTTTGGATGTCCTCCAGCGGGACGCAACGTGCTCGAACTCAAGCAGCCGCTCCCGGCGGGGCGGACCTACGACAGCGTGCTTCGGCACTTCGAGGTCGAGCGCAGCATCGCCGAGCGCCTCAAGGCCGCGACCCGCGCCGGGCGCAAGGCGATCTACGAGACGATGTACGACGAGCTGTGGGCTCAGGTGCCGGACCACCCGCGCCTGACCCGCCGCGAGGACCCGCTGGAGACGCGACGGCGGATCGAACGGCTGCTGCCGCTGGTGCAGTGCCTGGTCCGCCCGTCGAGCGTCTATCTCGAGTTCGCGCCCGGGGACTGCCGCTTCGCGTTCGAGGTCGCGCGCCACGTCGCCCAGGCCTACGGCGTGGAGATCAGCGACCAGACCGGGCCCTCGGCGCGCTTCCCCGCGAACTTCCGCCTGGTGATCTACGACGGCTACGACCTCGACCTGCCGGACGAGAGCGTCGACGTGGTGTACAGCGACCAGCTGATCGAGCACCTCCACCCCGAGGACACCGAGCTGCACTTCCGCCTCGTGCGGCGGCTGCTGCGCCCGGGCGGACGCTATCTGTTCCGGACGCCGCACCGCCACTCCGGCCCGCACGATGTCTCGCAGTTCTTCTCGGACGAGCCGCAGGGCTTCCACCTGAAGGAGTGGACGTACGGGGAGCTGACCCGGCTGCTGTCCGCGGTCGGCTATCGGTCCGTCAGCGGCTGCTTCTGGGCCGGCGGCCGGCGGCTGATCCGGCTCCCGCGGCTCGTGTTCGCGGGCTGCGAGACGATCTCGGGGCGCCTGCCCCGCGTCTGGGCGCGCCGGCTCGACCGCGGCTTCCCGCGCGGGATCACCATGATCGCGCGCAAGTAGCCCGGCGCGGCCGCGCTAGAGGTATCCCAGCGCCTTCAGCTGCCGCCGCGTCTCCTCGTCCATCTCGAGCGTGTCGCGCTCGACCGCGAGGTGGCCCAGGATCCCCAGCAGCGACTGCAGCCGCCCGGAGAGATCGGCCGCCCGGCCCGGCTCCAGCACGCTGGCCGTCTCCTGCGGATCCTGCACGAGATCGTAGTACTCCTGCACCGCGCGGTGGGCGATGTCCGGCGTGCGCAGCTTGCGCGCGATCTCCGGCCGGTTCTCGATGTACTTCCATCCCGCGCCCCGCAGCGCCGCGTACTGCCCGACCTTCTCGGCCAGCACGAACTCCCGCTGGCGCGACTGCACCGGATCGTCGAACCCGGCCGTCAGCGAGCGGCCGCGAAACTCCGCCGGCAGCTCGAGCCCCGCGAGCTCGACGATCGTGGGCACGATGTCGAGCAGCGAAACCGGCTCGATCCAGCGCTGACCCTCGGGCACGCCGGGCCCCCACAGCAGGAACGGGACGCGAACCTGCTCCTCGTACAGGCTGTGGCCGTGCCCGTAGTCGCCGTGGTCGCCGAACGCCTCGCCGTGGTCGGCCGTGATCGCCACCGTGACCGGGCGCTTCAGCTCCAGCCGCCGCAGGTCGTCGAACAGCCCGCCGAGCATCGCGTCGGTGTAGAGGATCTCGCCCAGGTAGCGCCGTTCCATCTCCCGCACGCCGCTCTCCGGCACGTTGCCCGGGTCCCGCTCCACGTCGTCCAGCGTGTAGCGCTGCGACAGATCGGGGTTGAACACCGCTTCGTACGCGTCCGGCGGATCGTAGGGCGAATGCGGATCCATGAAATGCAGGTAGAGGAAGAACGGCTCCTCGATCGCCCGAACCTGCCGGATGCCCTCGGTGCGGAGATCCTCGGCGCGCAGGCCGACGTGATGGGTCCGATCCGTCGGGAACCAGCCATCCACGCGGTCCAGGTAGCGGGCGAAGATCGACCGCCCGACGATCGTCAGGCGGCTCATCCCCGAGCTCTGTGGATCGCGGAACACGTCGAACCCCTGGTCGAAGCCGAACATCGAGCGCAGATGGTGGTTCGCCACCAGGCCGATCGTGGTGTAGCCCGCCGCCTGGAACACCTCTGCGGCCGTGAGCAGCTCTTCGGGCATCCGGCTCGCCTCGTCGACGACTCCGTGCACGCTGGGCTCGAGCGACGTGAACAGCGATGCCGTGGAGGGCTTGGTCCAGTTGGACGCCGCGACGCAGTTCTCGAAGACGATTCCCGACTCGGCCAGCTCCCGCAAATGTGGTGTCGTGTCCTCGTCGTATCCGTAGACCGACATGTAGTCCGCGCGCAGCGTGTCGATCAGGATCAGGATCACGTTGGGCCGGCCCTCCGGCGCGGAGCGCTCGACGCGCTCGGGCCGCGAGCGGTCCATCCAGGTCGAGGCATCGACGAGCGAGAGCACCAGCACCGCGGCCCACAGGGGCCCGGGCCGGCGGCACAGCGCGCCGAGGACCAGCAGCAGGCCCAGGCCGGCCACGGCCCCGGACGACGTGCGCAGCAGCGAGCGCGGGTCGAAGAACCCGAGATCGTTCCCCGTGGTCCAGCGCACGAGGGCGACGCCGACCAGGACCGCCCCGAGGGCCAGGGCCCACGGGATCCAGGCGCGCCGAGCGCTCCCCCCGCCGAGGAGCCCGAGCAGCCTCCAAGCACCGGCAGCGAACCCGCCGCCGACCGCGATCGCCGCGAGCGCCCCGGGCAGCGCAGGAACGCCCCGTCCCACGACCAGGAAGTCCGAGACGGTCGCGCCGAGCAGCCACGCCGCGAACAGGAGACCGCCGAGGATCGCCGGCGGCGGTGCCCCCGCCTGCCGCTTGCGGCCGGACCACTGGCCGAGCACGCCGCCGACCAGGCCGAGGACGAAGAACAGCGGGAGGTGGTAGCGGAAGACCAGCAGCAGATCCGGCCAGCGGTGGACGTGGGTCTGCGCTCGGGCATTGAATCGCAGCTCGACGTAGGCGTAGAGGAAGCAGAAGCCGGCGGCGGCCAGCGCGCTCGAGCCCAGGGCCCACGGCAGTCCGCGCCGGCCTTCGCTGGTCACGCGGTGCGACTCCGTTCCGGCAGGCGGATCGCGAGCTCGGGGGCGAGCGGGGTGGTGGGGTGTCTGCCGCGCCAGTCGCCGGCGAGCAGGTACCGGGTGTAGGCGACGATCCCGCTCAGCTGCGCCGCCAGGACGTTGATCGAAGCGTTGTCCGTCACGCCGGTGATCCGCAGCGAGAACGGATCGCAGCCGGCGGCGTTCCGCCCGACGTCGATCGTGCGCGCCGAGGCGTAGCCGGCCTCCATCGCCAGCCGGATCTCGCGCGCCGTGTAGTCGCCGTTGGGGTAGCTGAAGTGCCGGACCTCGCGCCCCAGCAGCCGCTCGAGGTCGGTGCGCGAATCGCGGATCTCGCGGCGGCAGTCCTCGTCGTTGCACGCCGTCAGGATCGGATGGGTGCAGGTATGCGATCCGAAGTCGACCCACTCCGCCAGCTCGTGGATCTCCTCCAGGCTCAACGCCTGGCGCGTGTCGGGCGGGAACTCGGTGGTCGGCTCGAAGCCCAGCTCGGCCCGCAGTCGGTCGCGGCGGCGCTCGTCCGGCAGCAGCTTCAGGGTGTCGAACTGCGCGCGCGCGTCGACGAACCAGAAGTGGCGCCGCGTCCCCACGAGCCGGCTCACCAGATAGATCGTCGGCCGGATCCCGTAGCGCTTCAGCAACGGCAGCAACGCGTGATTGCCGCGATGGCCGTCGTCGAACGTGATGACGAGGCTCTTGGGCGGAAGCGCCGCACGGCCCCTGCCCTGCAGGGCGGCGACGAGCTGGTCCAGGCTGATCACCCGGTAGTGTTTCACGAGGTAGCCGAGGTGGCGTTCGAAGTCGGCGGGGCGCGGGTCGTGGTACAGGACGATCGTCGCCCTGCGCCGGGCGACGGTGTTGCGGATCAAGCACGGAATGCCGCTGACGCGGATGGCGCAGGCGATCAGCTCGCGGAATCTCGACATCGACGTCTCGCACAATCTGCGTCGCGTGCCGACGAAGCGCCAGCGTACCGCATGCCCCGCGCTGGCGCACGGCGCGCCACGGTGCCTTGACAGCGCCCGAGGCGTCGAGGACAATCGACGACCGAACTCGGAACGTGCCGGGGCCGGCGGCGTGCACCCGCAGGGCGAGCCGCTCGTGCCCGCGTGAGTTCGCACCCTCAGCCCGGTGGCCAGGAGCCGCGTCATCTCCTATGTTTGCGCAGGCGGTCGCGGAGCGCGATGACGATGCTCGGCTTCGGCGGCGCGTGACGCGCGCCCGCGCCGCGACCGAAACGGCGCGCCGCCTCCAGGCCAGCGATGCCCCGATCGTCTCCCACGGGTGAAGCGTCGTTGTCGGGTCGAGGCCCGGGGGTGCGGGGCGAGGTGTGGGTCCTGCTGGTCGTCGTGGCCGCGGCCGCCTGCCTCCGACTGGCCTGGCTCTCCCGCCTGGGAATCGTCGGCGACGAGGACATCTCGCAGCTCGCCGCGCGGGGGATCCTCGCCCGAGGCTGGCCGGAGCTTCCTTCGGGGCACCTGTACTGGCGCTCGCCGCTCTACCATTACCTGATCGCGCCCCTGGTCGCGAGCGGCGTCGACTGGCTGCCGCGCCTGTTCCCGGTCGCCACCTCGCTCGCGCTCTGCGCCGCGATGGCGCGCCTGGGACGGCGCTGGGTCGGGGGCCACGCCGCGCTGGTCGGCGCCGCGCTGTTCGCGCTGTCGTTGTTCGAGATCTCCTTGGCGCGCACGGACCGGATGTACGCCCCGTACCAGCTGGCGGCCCTGCTCGCCGTCTTCTGCGTCTTCCGGCTCTGGTCGGAGGGGGGAACCGGCTGGGGCTGGCGCGCCATCGGCGCGCTGCTGCTGGCCCTGGCGTTGCACGAGATGGCGGTCACGCTGGCCGTGCTGCTGCTTCTCGCCGCGGTCCGCCGCTCGGGTCGAGAGCGCTGGCTCGCTTGCGCCGGCCTGGCCCTGGTATCGGGTGCGAGCGTGCTCCAGCGCGACTGGATCGGCTGGCACTACCGAGCGGGCCATGGGCCGGTGCGGGAGGCGAGCGCGAGCGCGGCGGAGACCGGTCGCGCCGCCGTGACCCGCGGGGCGGATGTGCTGCTCCGGACCGACGTCACGGCGATCCCCGTGGTGCTGGTGCTGGCGGTCGTCGCCGCCGGAGTCGGCGCCTGGCTGGGCTGGAGGTCGGCCGTCGATCGCAGCCTGTGGGCCCGGCTGCTGGCCGCGGGCAGCCTGGCGGCTGCGCTTGTGGCGGCGGCAGCCGGTCATCTGGGCTTGGGACTGTGCTGCGTCACGTTGCTCGTGCTCCAGCGTCACGAGCTGTTCTCCGAGCGTTGCGGAACGCGCGCGTTGCTCGCCGTCACGGGGTTGATCCTGCTCTGCGGCGTCGGCTGGGTCGTGGGCTCGATCGCCCACGGTGATTCCGCGCAGCAGGCGGTCTACTCCGTTCTCGGGCGCGGCCTCGGCAGGTACGTGCGGCATCTCGCCCTGTGGCCCCCGTTCGTCACGGTCGCGGCCATGGCCGGGGCCGCGGCCGTCCTGCTCCGGGCCTGGCGCGGAACGGCGACGGACGGCGAGCGGTTCCTGCTGGCGACCGTGATCGGCGTCCTGACCGTCCGCGCGGCGCTCTCGTCCAAATGGGCCATGCGCTATCTCGCCGACCTTTGGCCGCTGTGGGAACTGATCGCGGGCTGGGCGCTCGTGCGCGCCGTCACCTGGGTGCGGGGTGCGCCGCCGGCCGTCGCTCGACGCACGCTCGCCGCGACCGCCGTGGGGGCTCTCGTCGTGCTGGCGATGGTCCTTCCGGGCACGGGACCGCGCGAGACGATCGGTTTCCTGGCGGTGCGGCCCGGGACGACCCTGCCCCGCGGCCTCGACATGTCGTTTTTCCCCGACTCGAAGGGAGCGGCCGAATGGCTGGCGCCACGGCTCGAGCCGCAGGATCGCGTGATCGCGACGGACTGGCTCAGCACCTACTACTACCTGGGACGCCTGGACTACTGGACCCGCTGGCGCGGCTACGGATCCCAGTCGGTGCTGGTCGAGGGCGTCCCGCGTGACGTCTACCTCCACGCGCAGGTGCTGCCGGATCTGCCGGCGCTGCGCGCCGTGCTCGAGACCCAGCCGGCATGGCTCGTGGCCGGGGGCCTGGAGTTGGCGGGGCTCGACGACAAGCTCGACCCGCAGCTGCGCCAGTGGCTCTCCGCCCGCACTCCCGCGTTCGTGGCGCGGGACGGTCGAACGTCCGTCTACCGGTTCGTGCCGGGATCGACCTCGGGCGAAGCCGCGACCGCTCGATGATGCAGCTCCGATCCCGGCTGCGGGGCGCCTTCGCCGACCGCTCGACGGTGACCGGCGACTTCCTGAACACGTTCTTCGGGCGGCAGGTGGCCACGGTCGTCGGCATCCTGCCGACGATTCTCGTTCCGGTGCTGCTGGGGCCGGCCAGCTACGGCGTCTGGAAGCTGCTCACGGCGATCGAGAACTTCAGCCGCGTCCTCCACCTCGGAACCGTCAGCGCGCTGAACCGCCAGGTACCCTATTACGAAGGGCGCGGCGACCCCGAGCGCGCGCGGACGGCACGCGGGACGGCCCTCGGAATGACGATCCTCGGCGGCCTGGTCAGCTCCGCCGGAGTGATCGTCGCCGCGCTCTGGGTGCGGGGCGGCGCGCTGCTCGTGCCACTCCTGCTGTTCGCCGGGTACAGCTTCGCCAACCGACTCCTGCTCTACTACCAAACGCTCTTCAACGCCGAGCGGCTGTTCGGCAGCAAGGCGCGCATCGGCATCATCGAGGCGGCGATCTCGACCCCGATCGTGCTCGCGGGTGTCTATTTCTTCGGTCTCAGCGGGGTCATTGCGGCCAGCACCGTCGTGCTGCTCGTCGTCGTCGGGCTGCACCGGCGCCGGTTGGGAACGATCGTGACGCCCAGCATCGACCGCCGCGAGCTGCGCGCCAGCATCGGCGTCGGGCTGCCGGTCCTGCTCTACGGGATCGTCGGCTACGCGACCCAGAGCACGGACACGCTGATGGTCGGCTGGCTCTTGGGAGCGAGCCACGTCGGCCTGTATGCGCTGGGCGTGAGCCTGGCGGAACGGCTCGGGCAGCTCGCCTGGATGCTCGGCTCCGTGATGATGCCACGTTTCGCTCGGCGCTACGGCGAGCAGGAGGAGATCGGGGCGCTGCGCGAGATGGTCGAGCAACCGGCGCGGTTCGTCGGTGTCGTCTTCCCCGCGCTGAGTCTGGCCGCGATCGCCTCGGCCGAGGTGCTGTTCCTCACCGTTTGGAAGTCGTACCGACCCGGGCGCGACGCCTTGACCATCCTCGCTCTGGGCGTGATGTTGGTCGCCGTGTACGACAGCTACGCCGGGTTCTTCGCCACGATCAAGAAGCAGATCCACCTCGTGTGGATGCTGCTGGCCGCGCTCGCGGCGAACGTCGTCGGCAACTACGTGCTGATCCGCGCGGGCTGGGGCATCACCGGCGCCGCGCTGTCCACCGCCAGCTGCATGGGCGTGTTCTCGCTGGCGCAGACCACGCTGGCGCTCCGCCAGTTCTCCGGCGGGGAGAGCGTGCCACGCGGGCTGGCCCGGGTCTACGCCGGGAGCGCCGTCGCCGTGTCCCTGGTCGTGGCGGGCGAGGCGATCCTGCGGCTGGACGCGCTCGAGCCGGCGCGGTACGCGACGCTCGGCGTCCGACTGGCGGCTCTGCCGCTGTATGGGGTCTTCGGCTACTGGATGGCGGTCCGCAACGGGTTCGACCCCCGCAGCGTCCTGCGGCGCTTGCGGGAAGGGCCACCGGGGACCACGACGAGTCCCGAGGGAGCGCTCGGATCCTGACTGCGGGTGACGGCGGCGGCCGCCGACTCGAGCGGGGAGAGCGGAAGCGGTGCTGAGGCAGCGAGCGGCGCGGGCGGTGCGGTGGCTGGCCTACGCGACGGGCGCGGCCGTGTGGAACGCGAAGCGGACCTGCCGCATGCGGGTGCTGAAGTTCCACGGGGTCGGGACCGGGGAGTATCCGCCGGACCTGCTCGAAGCTCAGCTGCGGTTCCTCGCCGAGCACTTTCGCCTGGTGCCCCTGCTGCAGATCGTCGAGACCGCCCGCTCCGGCCACCCGATCCGCGGGGACGAGGTGGCGCTGACCTTCGACGACGGCCTGCGCAACAATGCGCGCGTGGCCGCCCCGCTCCTGGCCCGCTACGGCGCGCCGGCGACGTTCTTCGTCTGTCCCGGCCTGATCGAGCGCGGAGCCTGGTTGTGGAACCACGAGGCGCGAGAGCGACTGTCGTCGTTGGCGGCCGAACGCCGCCGCGCTACGCTCGCCGCCATCGGCGCGCCGCCGAGCGCGATCGGGGAGGGTGACGTCGAGCCTGCGATCGAGTGGATGAAGACGCTGCCTCGCGCCGCACGCGAGGTCGCCGAAGGCGAAATCCGCGCCGCCACGCCGGCGTTCGAGCCTTCGGCCGAGCAGCGGCAGCGTTTCGACATCATGACCTGGTCCGATCTGCGGCAGGTCGACCCGACGTGGATCACGATCGGCTCGCACACCGTGAGCCACCCGATCCTGCCCACGCTCGGCCGGGAGGAGCTCGACTACGAGGTGGCCGAGAGCCGCCGCTGGCTGGAGGCGACCCTGGGCCGTCAGATCGAGCTGTTCTGTTACCCCAACGGCGCGGAGAACGAGCGGGTGCGGTCCGCGGTCGCCGCGCGCTACCGTGCGGCGGTGACGACGGTGCCCGGCAGCATCCGGCACGGGCAGGACCCGTTCTCGCTGCCGCGCATCGGGATCCGCCTGGACCTGCCGCAGCTCGCCTGGGAGCTGCAGACGACTTGAAGCCGGCTGGATGACCACGAGCGCCAGAGCGACGAGCGGGATCCGCATCGGCGTCGTGCGCGACCGCCGCGAGCTGGAGCTGCTGCGGGGCGAGTGGAACCGGCTGCTCCGATCGAGCGCGACCGATTCCGTCTTCCTGTCGTGGGAGTGGCTCTCGACCTGGTGGGAGGTGTTCGGCGACGGTCACGCCCCGTTCTACGTCACCGCGCGTGACGCCGGTGGCGAGCTGGTCGGCCTGGCGCCACTCGTCGTCGGTGCCGGCCGCGGGCGCATCGGGCGGCGCCTGAGGACCCTGATGATCGCCGGCCAGCAGGCGGAGACGCTGTCGGAATTCCTCGATCTCGTCGTCGTGCGCGGACGGGAGCCGGAGGCGGTGCCGCTCCTTGCGCGATCGATCCTGGAACACGCGGGGAGCGAGTGGGACCGCCTGGTCTTCGAGCGCGTACCGACCTGCTCGCCGAACCTGCCGCTGCTGGAGCAGGCGCTGCGCTCGGCGGGCCTCGACCCGCGGCGCTCGGCGGGAGAGGCCAGCCCCTACCTTCCGCTCCCGGCCAGCTGGGGCGCGCTGTTCGACTCGATGAGCCGGAACTTCCGCAGCCAGTGGAACCACTCGATGAACAAGCTGGCACGCGACGGTGAGGTCAAGCTGCGGTTCGCCGGGCGCGACGTCGCGCTGGACACGGCGATGGACCGGCTGGCCGAGCTGAACCGGGCGCGCTGGGGCGCTCGGGGCGGCAGCTTCCGCTCGGAGGCCTACCTGCGCTTCCACCGGCTGCTCAGCCGGCGGCTGCACGAGCGCGGAGCGCTGCTGCTGGTGCTGCTCGATGTCGGCGACACGACCGTGGCCGTCCGCTACGACTTCCTGTGGGCGGGCAAGATCTGGTGCTTCCAGGGCGGCTGGCTCCCGGCCTACGAGCGGATGAACGTCGGCACGATCCTCACCGGCAAGGTCCTGGAGTGGGGCATCGAGAACGGCTACCGCGAGTACGACTTCCTCAAGGGAGACCGCCCGTACAAGCGTCGCTGGGCCTCCGCGGCGCGCACGCTGGTCGACCTCACCGCCTGGAGCCGGAGCCCGAAGGCCCGCTGGTGGAAGGCGGTCGATCGCGCCGCCGATGCCGTGCGAGGCCACGCCCCTCCGGCGCTGCGCCGGGCCTGGGCCCGGCTGCGCTTTTCCGCTTCCGAGTCCGGCGACGCGCCGGACTGAACGTGCGCGGTGGCGCGCTTCGCGCGCCACGCCTGTTGCGTTCGCGACGGTGCCACCCGATGCTATGATCCCGAATCGGAAGCCCGCCGTCGGTTCCGCCGGACCAGCGATCCGGAGCACGCGCTTTCGCACACCGAGGCAACCTCACCGATGATCGCCCCCGGACGAGCGATTCTCGCGGCGGCACTGCTCGCGCCGGCGCTCTGCGCCGGCTGTCGCACGCCGGGTCCGGCCGCACCGGCGCGGGCCGAGCCCCTGCTCGACGCTCCTCCGCTGCACGGAACGCTCCGCCTCTCCACCTTCGGCGACGCCGCCGCGGCGGCCGCGCCCGCGCTCCACACGACCGTCTTCGTCAACGGCCCGGACTACGCCGGGATGGAGGACAACGACCTGCGCGGCTTCCTCGACGGGACGTTCGTGTACGGCTGGAACCAGGCGACGCAGGTGCACGTGCGGATGGGACGGCGGGACCGCAGTCCGCAGTACGGCGAGTTCGAGATCTTCCGGGTCTGCCAGCGCTGGGCCGACGTGCGGCTCCCGCCGCGGGCGACGGTCAGCGCCGCGTCGCTCACGATCTTCGTCGAAGTCCCGCCGGCGTTCCCGGTTCGTCTCATGCTCTACGAGATCCGCCACGACTGGAACCCGGGCGCCGGAGGCACGCTGCACGACAACGTGAGCCCCCCCGTGAAGGGCGAGGTGTGGTGGAACGCCCGGGCTCACGAGATCGAGCCGTGGGGGCTGCCCGGCGCCGGCTTCGCCTCGGACGTCGATCCGCGGGCCGACACCCCGGCGATGCCGCTGGCCGAGGCGATGGCGCACCCGGCGGACACCGCGGTGGTCTTCGAGTCCGAGGAGCTCGCGCGATACGCCACGCGACGGATCGGGGCGAACCAGCCCCTGCTGTTCCTGCTGAAGCTCGCCGACTACCACGAGGACACGCCCGGGACCACCGCCAGCCTCTACTCCGGAAACCACGGCGACTCCGGCAACACCGCCCGCCGCCCGACCTTGAGCCTGACCTGGAGCAGTGCGGCTCAGCTCGCGACGCTCGAGCAGCGCGTGCTGCTGGAGCGGGGCCGTAGCTACGACCTGCCGGCGATCGATACCACGGACGCCGGCGTTCTCGCCTGGTCCTTCGAGGCGCTGGCGGACGGACCTCGGCCGGCTTTGCGGCGCGCGGCGGGAGCCGGCGGCGCCGACGGTTGGGTTCGCGTTCCGCCCGTGGCTCCGGTCGCGAGCGAGCCCCTCCGGCTGCGCCTGCTCGCGGCCGAGGAGCCGCTCACTCTGGGTCATCCCTTCGTCGCGACGCTGACCGACACCTGGGTGCGCACGGCCCCGCCCGAGGAGCAGGCGGTGCCCTGGTCCTTCGTCTCCCCGTCGGGGGCTCGCCACGAGACGCGGGCGAGCTACCGGGGCGAGAGCACGTGGTCCGTCGAGTTCACGCCCGACGAGCCGGGGCCCTGGCGCTACTCCTGGAGCGTGAACTTCAGCGGCAAGCCGTTCCGCAGCGCCGAGGGGGCGTTCGACGTCGTCCTCGGCGACCGCGCGAACGCTCGCGCCCAGCTCGAGGCCTTCCTGAGCCGGATCGTGGCCGAAGATCCCAAGCAGGACGCGACCGCGTTGCGGCGGCGCATGATCGCCTTCGCCCGCCTCGAGCGCGCGGCGCTGCAGCTCGAGACGGCGGAGAGCTTCTCGTCGACTTCAGGAGCGGAGCTGCGGGGGCTGCTCAACCGGATCCGTGCACGGCTCGGCGAGCCGGTGCCGGACCCGATCCCACTCGTGCCCGATCGCCCCCCGGCCTGGGCGCGTAGCCCGAGCTGAGACCGGCGCGCACGGCGTCTCGATCCCCGCTGGCGACGGCGCGGCCGACGATCCGGCCGGCGGAGCGGGACCGCGCGCCATCCGGCGCCGTGATCGCGCTTCAGCGGCAGGCGAGAACGGCGGCGGCGATCTCGGCGTCGCGCGAGCCGTCCTGCGCCGGTCCGAACGAGTCGTAGCTCAGCGGGCCGAACGCCGCGACGCCGCGGACCAGGTACCACTCGCCGTGCCCGGCGAGCGGCTCGGCGTCGTAGGCGAGCGAGGTCGGCACCCGGTCGTCGGCCAGACACTCCGTGGTCGCCTGCGTGAAGTCTCCCGCCGTGCCGTGCAGGATCGAGAGGTCTCCGCGCACGACGTCGTAGCTCTGGGCCGGCGCCCAGGGGGTCCAGGACAGCGAGTCGAGCCCCACGGTCAGCACGGCGCCACAGCCGCGCCGCGGCTGCCACGACTCGGTGTCGATCGCCACGCCCAGCTCGGACGCGACGTCGGCCCACGCCGCGGCCTGGACCGGGCAGCACGCCAGGCCGTTGTGGAACGCGAAGATGCCCTGCTCGAACGGGTCGCCCAGCGGGATGTTCAACACCTCGATCCCGTCCGTCAGGCCGACGCCCTCGACCGTGAACTCCCCTACCGGCGTGTGCGGCGGCTCGCGCTGCAGCACGGTGAACTTTCCGGCGCCCTGGCTCGACGCGATCAGCAGGCCCGTGCTGCCGGCGGAACGGTAGAGGGCGAGCCCCTCGACCTCGGCGGCGAGGCCGCTCGCATCTCCGACCTGGGCGACGAGGACCTTGTCCGAAGCGTCGGACGTGCTGAGGCGCCAGATCCCGACCTGTTCCTCGGCGAGGTAGACCGTCCCGGCCTCGTCGTCGGCGACCATACCCTCGACGGTGCCCTGCTGCGATTGCCAGGCGGTCGGCGTGCCGGTGATCGCCCCCGCCCCGTTGTCGTGCAGCAGGTACTGGCGGACGGTGGCGCTCGCGCCCTGCGGGCCGGTGTACCCGAACAGGCTCCCGTCCGCCCGCCGCTCGAGCGCGAAGCCGTAGTTGGGCCCGGTGACGATCGCCCCGTCGTCGAGGCGCGTGAGCTGGCGCGTCACCGGGTTCACCTGGTAGACGCGGATCCGCTGCTCGTCCCGCTCGTTGAACGCCACCAGGTCGACGCATTCTCCGTCCAGCTCGACGCCGTAGCGCACGTCGATGTTGCCCGGCATCACGGCGGGTACGGTTTGGAGCGGAGTTCCCGCGAGATCGTAGACGTAGACGTCTCCCGACGCCTTGTCCGATGCGATCAGCGTGCTCGAGGCGGGATCGGCCGGGTGCACCCACAGACACATGTCGTCCTGGTCCACCGACGCGGGTGCGTCGAACGTCTGCTCGACCGGCACGGCCGCGATCGCAAGCGGCGCGAGCCTCGCTGTGCACAAGAGCATGCAGGCAGCGAATCCCGGCAGCCGACGGCCGCGCGTCGCGAACGAGCGCGGGTGGGCGATCGACCTGATGAGTCCAGGGTCCTCACGGTCGTCGATCCGGGGGTGACGGCCGAGGGCTCCTGCCGGTCGTCGGCGCGACGCTCCGCTCCGTCCGGCCATGACCCATCCTGCCCCGGGAGACCCACCGTCGCAACCGCCGAGGCGCGAGCGATCTCTGCGCTCCATCCGCGAACGGCGCGTGCCGGCAGCCTCAGGGACCGACCGCGCGCCACCACGCGGCGACCACCTGCTGCGCGGTGAGCGCCACGGGATAGATGGTCGCCTCGTCCACGGCACCGTTGAGCGGCGTGGCCCCGTCGTCCTGCGCGCCGAGCGCGAGGTCGATCGCGTTGGCGGAGACGACGAGGCCCGCTGCCGCGGCGGTCGTGTCCAGCGTTCCGTTGACGTAGAACCGGATCTCACCACCGTCGAAGGTCGCGGCCAAGTGGGTCCACACCGTCCCGCTCGTCGGGTAGTTCGCGGAGCCGAGCAGCCGGTACGTGTTGCCCGAGCTGGCCTGGTTGAAGCGCACGAAGGGCTTGCCCGTGCTCGACAGGGCCAGCTCGTAACCGTTGACCGAATTGGCGCGCGCTTTCTTGATCACCGACGCCGTCTGAACTGCCGCCGGGCGGACCCACGCCATCAGCGTGAGCGGCCCGCTGACGTCGAGCGCAGGATCGTCCGGGACGACCACCCGGTCGCCGCCGGCGAGGTCGAGCGCACCGTTCCGGATGCCCGCGGTCCAGACCGGGGTGCCGACGAGAGTCCCGTCGTTGCCCTCGGGCGAGCTGTCGGTCGCCGTCGTGCCGCTGCCGGTGTCGAGGCGCCAGTCTCCGGCGGCAGCGGGGAGCGGGGTGAGCGTCAGCTCGGCGGCGATCTGCGCCGCGGTCAGCGCCACGGGGAAGATCTTCGCGTGGTCCAGCGTTCCGATCAGCGGCGACGCGCCGTCGTCCTGGGCACCGAGCCCGAGGGCGACGCTGTTGGCAGCGATGACCAGTCCCGGCGCGGACTTGGTCCCGTCCAGCTTCCCGTTGACGTACAACCGGATCTCCGTGCCGTCGAAGGTGGCGGCCAGATGCACCCAGGTGAAGCCGTCGCTCGCGTAGCTCGCGGTGGAGTCCAGCCGATGCGTGTTGCCGGCGGTGGCCTGGTTGAAACGGACGAACGCCTTGCCGGCGGTCGATAGCCCCAGCTCGTAGCCGTCGACGGACCCCTGGCGCGCCTTCTTGATCAGGTAGGCCGTGTCCGTCTGTCCCGGTCGGACCCAGGTCATCAGCGTGATCGCGTTCTGGATGTCGAGCGAGGGATCGTCGGGAACGACCACGTAGTCTCCGCCCCCGAGCCGCAGCCCGCCCCCCAGGACACCGGCCGGGCGGCCGGGCGTGCCGACGATGGACCCCTGATTCCCGTTGGCCGAGTTGTCGAACGCGGTCGAGCCGCTCGCCTCGTCGAACCGCCAGTCGCCGGCCGCCTGGGGTCCAGCGCCCGCACCCGAGCAGGCCGGGCTGGGCCGCCCGCTTCCGTCGCTCGCTTCGCCCAGGTCGGGCACGCCGCAGCCCTCGCGGCCGACGAGGTAGTAGACGGTCTGGAACGGCGCGGGAGTGCCCGAGTCGACCGCGGAGGTGGTCAGGATCGGGCCACCCGTGCAGACGTGGTTGTAGGCGAAGGGTCCGGTGCCGTCGACGAAGCCGCGGAACAGCCGGAACGGGCCCGGGACGCTCTCGCCGTCCCAGCTCAGCTCCGCATCCGCACCACTCCTCCCGACGAGGACCGTATTGCCGACCTCCGGCGGGGGCGACGGATTCGCCGGGTCGAGCGGTGCGCAATCGCAGGCGTCGCCCAGCGAGTCGCCGTCCTGATTCGTCTGGTCGGGGTTCGATTCCGCCGGGCAGTTGTCCGGGCCGCTGCGAACGATGTAGGCGTCGCAGCCGGTGTAGGAACCGTCGCCGTCAGCGTCCACGCAGCTTCCGCACGAGACCCAGTTGTCGGGGTCGAGGTCGTCGCAGTCCGTCGCGTCCGCGACGAACCCGACCGGCTGGTCGCAGGCGAGCTGCGGTTGCGCGGCGTCGCCGTGGCCGTCGCCGTCCGCGTCGGCGTACCACGTGGCCTGGCCCGTCACGTCCGGATCGGCGTCGTCGATCAAGGTGTCGCAGTCGTTGTCCTGGCTGTCGCAGATCTCGACGTTGTCCGGGTAGTTCGCCGGATCCGCGTCGTCACAGTCGGTGGCGTTCGCGACGTGGCCCGCAGGCTGCGTGCAGGCGAGCTGCGATTGCGCGGCGTCGCCGTGGCCGTCGCCGTCCGCGTCCGCGTACCAGGTTGGTTGACCCGTCACGTCCGGGTCGGCATCGTCCGCGAGCGTGTCGCAGTCGTTGTCCTGGCCGTCGCAGGTCTCGGCGTTGCCGGGGTAGTTCGCCGGATCCGTATCGTCGCAATCCGTCCCGCCTGCGACATGGCCCACGGGCTGCGTGCAGGCGAGCTGCGATTGCGCTGCGTCGCCGTGACCGTCACCGTCCGCGTCCGCGTACCACGTCGACGGTCCGGTCACGTCGGAATCCGTATCGTCGCAGTCCGTGCTGTCCGTGACGGTCCCGGCGGGCTGATCGCAGGCGAGCTGCGATTGCGCGGCGTCCCCGTACCCATCGCCGTCCGCGTCCGCGTACCACGTCGTCTGGCCCGTCACGTCCGGATCCGCGTCGTCGACCAGCGTGTCGCAGTCGTTGTCCTGGCCGTCGCAGATCTCCGCGTTCCCCGGGTAGTTCGCTGCGTCCGCGTCGTCACAATCGTCGCCGAGCGCCACGTGTCCCGCAGGCTGGAAGCAGGCG
>Ga0187892_10000378_pt1 | contig 116796 bp, 113 predicted proteins | sample MA1701073metaG_FD_139345 | JGI IMG/M metagenome (GOLD analysis project Ga0187892, IMG submission 139345) | Bio-ooze microbial communities from a basaltic lava cave in the Kipuka Kanohina Cave System on the Island of Hawaii, USA - MA170107-3 metaG ... | reverse complement strand
TAGCGAATGAGGGGCTGGGCGTCATTAAGCAGGCCGGTGCAAAGAATTCGTCCCTCCTGCCCTGGGGCCACCGGCCGCCCGGTCTCGTCCACAATCTCCACAATCCCGAAGTCCGGATGAACGTGCAGGCGCCCATGTTCACATTCGGTGGCCAGCGCACAGTTCTCGACCGATCCATACTCTTCAAAAGGCCGGGCCCGAAAGGCCTGCTGAATGGCGACCTTCATTTGCGAGGTCAGTTTTTCACTGCTCAAAACCAGCGCGGCCGGCTCGTAGTCCAGCGCGATGGCCTCGATGCGGAGCTCGCCCTGGCTTCCGATCTCGAGGTCCCGCAGCTCGAGACCGCGCAGGTCGATGCGCGCGACGGAGAGCGCCACGGGCGCGAGTCCGGCCCGGCCCAGCCCCGCGGTGATCAGCCAGGCGGCCAGAGCGCGCCGCTCCCACAGGGCCGCGGCCGAGGCGAGCAGGAGCACCAGTGCGAGCGCGCCCACCCGGGTCGGCCAGCCGATCCGCCGCCTCACCACCCCCCCGTCCGGCCCACCGGGGGGCAGCATGGCACACCCCGCGGCCCCGGAAATAGCCGCCTCCCGGACCCCCGGACCCTGGCTGCACTGCGTCGCGGCGCGGCTCGAGCGCAAAAAAACCTACAAATCCCGGCTCTTTCTGTCCGATCTTTCATGACGCAACGCGTCTTGACCCGTGGTGCAGTGCGTCTACAATCGCGGGCCGTGACCCGCCCCCGACTCGCGAGCGTCCTGTGCCTGTCGCTGGCCGCCCTCTCCTGCGACCTCTCCGGTCTGGCGTCCACCGCCCGGGCGGCCGCAGATCCGGCGGAGGCGGCCCTCGCGCTCCCCGCGCTCCCCGCCCCGGCGCTGGCGGCGCGGTTCGGCTCGGCGCCCGCGAGGCCCCTGGGCCCCGATGCCCGCCTCGCGCTCCACCTCGCGGCCTACCTGGCGGCCGAGGAGACGGGGCTCTCGGGCGCGGAGCTCGCGCGCCTGGCCGAGACCATCGTCCTCGAGGCCCGCGCCAGCCAGCTCGATCCGGCGCTCGTCCTCGCGGTGATCCGGGTCGAGAGCGGATTCGATGCCTTCGCGGTCTCCCCGGCCGGGGCCTGCGGGCTGATGCAGATCCTGCCCGCCACCGGCGAGCACCTGGCCGGCCGCCTGGGCCTGCCCTGGGTGGGTCCGCGCAGCCTCTTCGACCCCGTGACCAACGTGAAGCTCGGCGTCGCCTACCTCGACGAGCTGCGCCGGCGCTACGGGAGCCTGGAGATGGCGCTGGCCGCCTACAACTGGGGCCCCGGCCGCATCGATCGCTTCCTCGAGGGCGGGCACCCGGTCCCGGGCTCCTACTCGACCCGGGTCCTGCGCCGCTCCGAGGAGAGGCCGCCGGAGCGGCTCGGAACGTCCTGACCCGGGCGGGCCCGCCGGTCCCCGGCGGCCCGCGCCGCCTCCAGGGGATCGCAGCGGCGCTCGAGCGCGCCCAGGGCCTCCGCGATGCGCTCGCGCAGCGCCCTCGGCTCCTCGCCGACCCGCGGCTCGAGGGGGGTCCCGCAGTGGATGGCCACCCGCGAGAAGGGCTTCGGGATCTGCAGGCGGTCCCAGCTGCGGGCCAGGATCCAGCGCCGGTCGGGCAGGGCGGCGATCGGCACCACCGCGGCTCCGCTCCGGCAGGCGAGCTCGGCGACGCCGAGGCGAACGCGCCCGCGCGGCCCGCGCGGCCCGTCGACGGCGAGCAGCGCCGAGACGCCGGCTCCCAGGCGCTCCGCGAGGACCTCGAGCGCCGCGCGGCCGCCCTTGTCGCGCGCGCGGCTCCGGGTCGAGCCGCGCACCGCCTCCACCCCGAGGAGGCGCAGGCCGGGGACCAGCAGGTCCCCGTCCGGCGAGCGCGAGACCATGGCCGCCAGGGGAGTGGCGTCCTTCGCCAGCAGGGCCGCGAGCTGGTGCGCGTGCAGCAGTGCCACCACGTAGGTCCGCTCCGCGGCGGACTCTCGCCGGCGCGGATCGTCCACGATGTGGGTGCGGCAGCTCGCGCGCCAGAGGAGCAGCAGGGGCACCGCGAGCCAGCCCGCTGCGCGCTGGAGGAGGCGTCGGAGCGCGAAGGCGGCGCGGCCCCTCGGGCGGCTAGAACGCCGCGTTGAGGGTGAGGATCTCGATCGCATAGCGGGGTGTCTGGCCGGCCTCGATCCGGGCGGTGTAGAGCGCGATCTCCTCGCCCGTCGGCCCCCAGGCGAAGTCCTGCACCAGGACGCGCCGGTGGCGGTTCGCATCGTTGAGCTCTGTCAGCGGCAGCCGCCGGCCGTCGCGGGTCAGCGCCCAGAGCTCGAGGCGGAGGGTTCCCTGGGGCTGCGGCGGATTCTCCCAGGCGGTGGGGAGGCTCGAGCGGTAGGCGACGAGGGTGCCCCAGGGCGAGGGCTGGGGCTGCTCCTCCCAGGTGCCCGGCGACTCGGAGAGGTTCACGCGCTCGCTGCCGTCCAGCTGGGCGCGAAAGATCTCGTCCACGTAGGCGCGCGGGTTGGGCGTGAGGGAGAACCAGAGCGTCTCGCCGTCGAGGGCCGAGGGTCGCTTGATGCCGCCCTCGCCCGCGTAGAGCTCCCGTCGGTTCGAGAGCAGCGCCGGCCCGCCGGGCGGGCGCGCGAAGTCGGCGACGGCCAGGTGCCAGCCGTCCCAGGGGTTCTGCTTGCCCGGGGTGCGGTCGAGGAAGGCCGGGCGGACCTTCTCCCCGGTATCCCGCCGCGCGCTCCAGGAGATGCGGTCGCCCCCCTGCGAGAATACCGGGCTCATGGAGCCGCCGAGGGGCTCCGCCTGCTCGAGGAGCTCGGCTCCGGAGCCGTCGGCGGCCACGAGCCACAGGTCGTGGTGGATCCCGAAGGGCGCCCGCTCGTAGGCGGTCCCCCCGGCGTGCGGGCCGGCCACCTGGATCACCAGGAACTCGCAGCTCGGATGCCAGGCCGGGCTGCTGTAGTAGGCCCGCGGGGAGGCCGGAGGATCCGCGCCGGGCGCTCCCCCGGCCGGGAAGAGGCCGCCGCAGGTGAGGCAGCGCAGGTCGGAGCCGTCGGGGCGGATCGTGTAGACGTGGCTCCTCCCCGAGCGCTGGCGCTCGCGCGAAAAGGCGATCCGGTCGGAGCCGGCGCACCAGTCGAGGAAGCCGCCGTCCTCGCTGAGGACGCGCGTCCCCCGCACCCGGGGATCGGGCCGCTCGAACGGGCTGGGGAAGGCGAACGGGTGCGGCGGCGGCGCGGCCCGGCAGCCCGCGAGCGCGAGGGCCAGAGCCAGGGCGGCGGCGGGAAGCGCGCGCGGCGACATGGGAGCGGGGCGACCTCGCGACGGGGCGGTGGGTCGCAGAGTCTACTGCACGGCGCCGCGGGTGCGGCGCGGGGCGCTACCAGAGGCCCCGGACCAGCAGTCCGTAGGAGCCGCGCTCGGCGCGGGCCTCGAACTCGAGACCGGATGCCAGGGGCCCCGAGAGGAGGTGGCTGCTCAGGATCGCGAGGGCGGCGCCCGCGACCACGTCTTCCACGTGGTGGTCGTCGGTGTGCACGCGGCTCCAGGCCACGAAGCCCGCCGCCCCGTAGGCGGGAAGTCCCAGGCGCCAGCCGTAGCGGCGCGTGAGGAAGGAGGCGCCGGCGAAGGCGGCGGCCGTGTGGCCGGAGGGGAAGGAGTGGCGACCTCCGTTCGGGCGCCGGGAGTCGACGGCGACCTTGAGGGCGGTGGTGGCCGCGAGGGTGCTCACGGAGGAGCGGAGGAGCTGCCGACCGCCCTCGAGGTCGTCGTGAGCCAGCGTGAGCGCCAGGGCGGACGCGGGAAGCGCGAATTGCAGCAGGTCCGCCGCGTTCTCCTCGGCGCTCTCGCCCGGCGCGGGGGCGGCCAGGAGCCCGGCGGCGACCCCCGCGGCGAGCGCCCGCCGGATCACGGGGAGGGCTGCGCGCCCCGTGGGCGCGCGCGCGGCCAGCCGGCCCCCTCTCCGGCGAGGCGCGCCACCAGCGCCCGCACGGCGAAGTCCACCGCGTCGGCGTGCCAGCGGACCAGCGCGTCCTCCGGGGCCCGGAGCCAGGTGGACTCGAAGCGGAAGCGGCTCGACTGGCGCGACTCGACCAGGGTCCGACCCTCGCGGTCCCGGGCCCGCACGCCGAGATCCAGATCGAGATCCCAGGTGGTGGGGAGGAGGGGCTGGAGCAGCAGGACCGAGAGCCCCACCGCCAGGTCCTTGAGGAGGTTCTGCCAGGGGTGGAGGTCGTGCTTCGAGGCCACCTGCACCTCCAGCGTCACGTCGGGCTCGACCGGGGAGAGCTCCGTCAGCGGGAACACCACGTCGGCGAAGAGCCCGGCCTCGCGCAGCTCCCGGGCGAAACGCTCCGCCACGTCGCCGGCCCGGATCCGGCCGACGTTGGGTCCCGCCGAGGCGTCGCGCACCCCGGCGCGGAGCGCGAGGGGCTCCGCGCGGACCGGCGCGGGGGGCGCGCTCTCCTGGGGGAAGCTCCGCGCGCTACAGCTCGCCAGGACGAGGGCGAGGAGCAGGAGCGGCGGCCGCAGCGCGACCCCGGGCACGACTCGTCCTGCCTGCGGCCCGCGACCCCTCACCCGGGGCTCGAGTATGGCACCGATCGCGGAGCCCCGCGAACGCGCCCGCCGGCGCCCGCGCCCGCGCGTGTTACGCTTTCCGGGCCTTGGTGCGCCACCTCCCCACCTTCACCCGCGCGCCTCTCGCGCGGGGCTCGCTGCGCGTCGTGCTCCTCTCCGCGGCCCTCGCCTGCGCCGTCTCGCCCACCGGCCGGCGCCAGCTCATCGTGCTCTCCGACGCCGAGATGGATTCCATGGGCCTCGCCGCCTACGACCAGATCAAGAAGGAGACGCCCCGCTCCCAGGACGCGAGCGCCACCGCCTACGTGCGCTGCGTGACCGGCGCGATCACCCGCGAACTCGGCGGGCGGACCGACTCCCAGGCCTCCCAGGGCTGGGAGGTGAACCTCTTCGAGGACGACTCCGCCAACGCCTTCGCGCTGCCCGGCGGCAAGATCGGCGTGCACACGGGCCTGCTCGGCGTGGCCCGCAACCAGGACCAGCTCGCGACGGTGCTCGGGCACGAGGTCGGGCACGTGCTGGCCCGCCACGGCAACGAGCGCGTCTCGCAGAACTTCGCCGTGCAGGGGGGCCTCTTCACGGCGGGCGCCCTCCTGGGCGTGATCGCCGATCCGGGCGCGGGCAACCACCAGCTCCTGATGGGGGCCCTGGGCCTCGGCGCCCAGGTGGGCGTGCTCCTGCCCTACGGCCGGGTCCAGGAGAGCGAGGCCGACGAGATCGGCCTCGACCTGATGGCGCGCGCCGGGTTCGATCCGCGCCAGAGCGTCGAGCTCTGGAAGAACATGCTGCGCGCCGGAGGCGCGCGGCCCCCGGAGTTCCTCTCGACCCACCCGGATCCGGAGAACCGCATCAAGCGCCTCTACGAGCTCATGCCCCAGGCCCTCGAGACCCAGGCGCGGGCGCGCAGCGCGGGCCGGACCCCCAGCTGCTCGCGGGGCTCCTGAGCCCGCGCCGGCGCCGCGCGGCAGCCGGCTCAGCGCGACCGCAGCGCGTCGCGGATCTCGCCGAGGAGCACGACCTCTCGCGACGGCGCGGGGGGGGCCTTCGGCGCCTCCTCCTGCTTCTTCCGGGCCGCGTTCATGAGCTTCACCATGGCGAAGATGGCCGCGGCGACCACCAGGAAGTCGATCACCGAATTGACGAAGGCGCCCCACCGGAGCGCCACCGCCTCCGCTTCCGCCGTCTTCTCGCGGAGCGTGATGGCGAAGTCCGCGAAGTCGACGCCTCCGAGCAGCAGGCCGATCGGCGGCATGATCACGTCGTTCACCAGCGAGCTCACGATCTTGCCGAAGGCGCCCCCGATGATGATTCCGACCGCCATGTCGACGACGTTGCCGCGGAGCGCGAATTGCTTGAACTCCTGGACCATGGACATCGCTGGGCTCCTCCCCGGTTGGCGGAGCCACCCTACCACGATCCGCGCGTCGCTCGGCGGCGTTACACTGGAGCGGCCCCTCTGGAAGAGAAGGAGACGAGCCATGGTGTTCTCCCCCCGACCTCTGGTCCTGGTCCTCCTGCTCCTCGCGGTCCCCGCCTGCGGCAGGAGCGGCGGCGAGGCCGACCTCGAGGCCGCTGCCCGGGCCCTCGCCGAGGCGCGGGCCGCGGTCGCGAGCGCCCGCGCCCAGGTCGACGAGAGGCAGGCGGCGGCGGAGGGAGCGCGCACGGAGCTGGAGCAGGCGCGGGCGGACCTGCGCGAGGCGGAGGATCGCCTCGCGAGCGCCGAGGCGGCCGTGGACTCCACCGCCACCGACGCGCTCCTCTTCCGCGCCGTGCAGAAGAAGCTGCTCGAGGACGAGGCCCTCGCCGAGGTGGCCGTCCAGGCCTTCGTCGAGAAGGGCGTGGTGACGCTCATGGGACGGGTCCCGAGCGACGGGGTGCGCGAGCGCGCCCGGGCGATCGCCAGGGCCACCGCCGGCGTCGTCCAGGTCGAGGACCGCATCGTGGTGGAGGCGGCGAAGCGGGAAGGCTAGGCTGGAACGCGAGTCGGGAGCCCGCCAGGAGGGCCGCCAATGGCCACCGCCAGCCGTTCCACGCCCGCCGCGCGCGCGGAGGATCTCCGCGCGCCGATCGATCCGGTCACCGTCGAGGTGATCCGCGGCGCCCTGGAGACGGTGGCCTACGAGATGGCCACCCACGTCTCCCTCACCGCCACCACGCCGATCCTGAACCAGTCGAACGAGCGCAACGCCACCATCCTCGACGGGCGCGGGCGCCTGGCCGCGCTCTCGGTCGGGATCCCCCAGTTCATGCTGACCTCCACGCTGCCGGTGCGCTTCGCCCTGGACTTCTTCGCGCCGGAGGGCCTCCACGCCGGAGACGTATTCGTGGCGAACGACCCCTACCACGGGGGCGGCCACCTGCCGGACTACAACGTCTTCGCCCCGCTCGTGGTGGACGGCGCGGTGGTGCTGATCGCCTCGATCCAGTGCCATCACGCCGACACCGGCGGCGGTGTACCCGGCGGCTACAACGCCGAGGCGGTCGACATCTGGGCCGAGGGCGTGCGCTTCCCCGCGGTCAAGCTCTTCGATCGCGGCGTCGAGCGGCGCGACCTCACCTACTTCATGCGGGTGAACAACCGCACCCCCACCTTCCTCGGGGACCTGCGCGCCCAGGTGGGGGCCGCCCAGCTCGGCGTGCGGCGCCTCCGGGAGATCGTGGAGCGCTACGGCGTCGCGGCGGTGGCAGCGGCGGTGGACCATTCGATCGCCTACGCGGCGCGCCGCTTCCGCGAGGAGGTCGCCTCCTGGCCCGACGGCGTGTACGAGGCCGACGCCTTCGTCGACCACGACCCGATCGGGAACCCCGACATCCACGTCCACGTGAAGGTCAGCGTGGCGGGCGACCGGCTCAGCGTGGACTTCACGGGGAGCGACGAGCGCCCCGAGCTCAAGGCCTGGTCCAGCTTCGGGAACACGCGGGGCTACGTGGTGGCCCAGCTCGCCGCGATGATGGACCCGGCCATCCCGAAGAACGAGGGCTTCTTCGACTCGATCGAGCTGATCGTGCCCGAGGGCTGCGTGCTGAACCCGGCGGCGGGCCGGACCGTCGCGGCGGGAACCCACCACCCGGGCGTCGAGGTGGGCGAGGCCATCTGCAAGGCGCTGGCGCCGATCCTGCCCGCGCGCTCCTGCCCGCAGATCTACAAGCTCGGCATGCCGACGGTGATCTTCGGCCAGCTCCCGGGGAGCGGCGAGGTCTTCGTGGACCACTCGGTGGACGTGCTGGCCGCCTATTGCAGCGCCGTGAAGGGGCAGGACGGCTGGGGCTCCATGCCCGCCTCCTTCGGCAACCTGATCCGCGCCACCGCCGAGGTCAACGAATCGATCTTCCCGGTGCGCCACGAGTGCTGCGACTACCAGACGGATTCGGGCGGCGCCGGCCAGTGGCGCGGCTGCCCGGGCTCGCGCGTCGTGAAGCGCGTGCTCGTCCCCGCGAGCGTCACCACCTACATGGTCGGGATGAAGTACCCGATGAGCGGGCTCGCAGGGGGACGCGACGGCTCCCCCAACCGCCTCACGGTGCGCTGCGGCACGGACCGCGCCGAGGCGGTGGAGGTGATGGCCAACGGCGTCCCCCACGCGGCGGGCGAGGCCTTCGAGTACCTCTACGGCGGCGGCGGCGGCTGGGGCGACCCGCTCGCCCGCGACCCGCAGGCGGTGCTCGAGGACGTGCAGGACGAGCTCGTGTCGCGGGAGGCGGCGGAGCGCGACTACGCCGTGGTGCTCCGCGGGAGCCCCGAGGCGTGGGACCTCGCGGTGGACGCGGAGGCGACGCAGCAGCAGCGCCGGCGGCGCCGGGCCGCGGCCTGACCCCGAGCTCGCCCCATGCACCCCGCCGACGATCCCCGCCTCACCCTCGGCCACTTCCTGCGCGACGTCGCGGCCCGCCACGGCGCCCGGCGCGCCCTGGTCTTCGAGGGGAGCGCCCTCTCCTACGCCGGGCTGGAGGCCGAGGTGCAGCGCCTGGCCCGCGCCCTGCTGGGCGCCGGGGTCGTGAAGGGCGCCCGCGTGGCGCTGCTGCTCTCGAGCCGGCCCGAGTGGATCGCCGCGGCCTTTGCGGTCGGGCGGCTCGGGGGAGTGCTCGTCCCCGTGAACACCTTCGCGACCCGCGAGGAGCTCGACCACATCCTGCGCCACAGCGACGCGTCGCTCCTGCTGCTCCAGCCCGCGCTCCTCAAGCACCGGTTCCTGGACGAGCTCCTCCTCTCCTATCCGGAGCTCGAGAGCGGGCGGGCCGGGCGCCTGCGCTGCCCGGCGCTGCCGCAGCTGCGCCGCATCTTCTGCCTGGGGCTCCCGGCGCCGCGCGGAGGGGTCGAGACCTGGGAGGCGCTCCTGGCCGAGGGCCGGGACGTGCCGGACGCGCTCGTCGACGCCGCCAGCGCCGAGGTGGTGCCCTCCGACGACGCCTGCATCATCTACACCTCGGGGAGCACGGCCCTCCCCAAGGCGGTGCTGCACAGCCAACGGGCGGCGGCGCTCCAGTCCTATCGCTACGTCGACTTCCTGCGCCTCGAGCCCGACGACGTGATCTACACCACCTATCCCTTCTTCTGGACCGCCGGGATGGCCATGTCGATCGGCGGCGCCTTCGCCGCCGGCGCCTGCCTGATCGTCGAGGAGAGCTTCGACCCGGCGCGCGCGCTGGCGACCATCGAGCGCGAGCGCGCGACGGTGCTGCACGCCTGGCCCCACCAGCACCGCGCCCTGGCCGAGCAACCGGGCGCGTCGGAGCGAGACCTCTCGTCGCTGCGCAAGCTCGACTTCGCGAGCCCGGTGGCGGCCCTGGCGGGCCTCGAGAAGGACCTCTACGGCTACGGCTGCTCCTACGGCCTCTCGGAGACCTTCACGCTGGCGACCGCCACCCCCGCGGATGCTCCGGCGGAGCTGCGCAAGTCCTGCCACGGGCAGGTGCTCCCGGACACGCTGATCCGCATCGTCGACCCCGAGACCGGCGCGCCGCTGCCGCCGGGCGAGGAGGGGGAGATCATCGTCAAGGGCGCCACCTTCATGCGCGGCTACTACAAGCTCCCGCCCGAGCGCTACCTGGACGAGAACGGCTTCTTCCACACCCAGGACGGCGGCTTCTTCGACGCCCAGGGCTTCCTCCACTGGTCCGGGCGCCTCTCGAACGTGATCAAGACCGGCGGCGCCAACGTCTCGCCCATCGAGATCGAGCGGGCGCTCGACAAGCTCGAGGGTCTCAAGGCGGGGGTGGTGGTCGGGATCCCGCACCCGACCCTGGGCGAGCTGCTGGTGCTATGCGCCGTGCCCCAGGAGGGCGCGAGCCTCGGCGAGGACGAGGTGCGCCGCTTCCTGCGCGGGAAGCTCGCCGCCTACAAGGTGCCGCGGCGCGTGCTCTTCTTCCGCGCCGAGGAGCTCTCGCTCACCGCCAACCAGAAGATCCAGGTCGCGCCCCTGCGCGAGGCGGCGCAGCGGCGCCTGGCGGCCGAGGGCGCCCTGATCGAGGGCCACCGCTACGGCCCGCCTGCCGGCTAGCGCGGCCGCTGCGGCTTCCGGGCGCGGTACTCGCAGAAGGCGCCGGGCACCACGACCTGGTAGCGGGGCTCCTCGAAGCCCGCCTCCCCCATCGCGGCGAGGATCGCCTGGGGCGAGACGCACTGCTCCACGGTATCCCAGTAGTAGTCCATCAGGAGCTTCGCCTCCCGGCTCCGGGTCGAGAGCAGCGTCATCCCCGGGATCACCCGAGCCCAGACGAAGCGCGTGAGGCGGTGGCCGAGCCGCGAGGCGGGGACGTGGCCCTCCAGGATCCAGACCCGGCCGCCGGGCTTGAGCACGCGGTAGTACTCGCGGAACGCGGCCACCAGGTCCGAGACGTGGCGCAGGGCGATGCCCATGGTCACGAAGTCGAAGCGGTCGTCCGCGAAGGGGAGGTCCTGGGCGACGCCGCGGGTGAGCGGCCCCTGGAAGACCCGCCGCGCCTGGCCGAGCATGCCGCGGCTCGGGTCCACGCCGAAGACCCTTCCCTCGGGTCCGACCAGCCGGGCCGCGCCGCGCGCGACCGCCGCCGTGCCGATCGCGACGTCGAGCACCTTCATGCCGCGGGCGAGGCCGGCGCGGCGCAGGGAGAGGCGGCGGTACAGGAGTCCGCCGTTGAGGAAGAGCGCCTCGATGGTGTTGTAGTGCTTCGCGGTCCGATCGAAGAGATCGACGACGTAGCGGCTCCGCTCGCGATCCTCGTCGTAATAGCGGAGCAGGGGCGAATGGGGCGGCACGGGCTCGGTCGTCTTCCTGTCTCCGGGCGTGGCTACGGGCGACATCTTCCCCCCGCTCTCGAGAGCGACTGCGGTGCGCACCCGATGGTGCCGGGATCCGCCAGCGCTGGCAACCGGGCGATCTGCACTACCCTTCGCCGGGGAGGCGGGAATGCCGCAGACGGGGGGCCGGCCGGATCTCGCCATCGCCGCGCGCCTGCTCCCGGTCTGCTTCCTCTTCTTCGCGGTCTTCACCCCGGGGCACTTCCGCGGATCCGACGAGATCGGCCTCTTCCAGGTGACGCGCTCCCTCTTCGACGCGGGCACGCTCGCCGTCCCCCCGATCGTCCACACGGATCCGGGGCGCGACGGCCGGCACTACAGCCACTTCGGGAGCGGCCAGCCGGCGCTGGCCCTGCCCCTGTTCGCGCTGGGACGGCTGGCCCGGGTGGCGCTCCCGGAGGCGGCGCGGCGCGCCCTCGCGGGTCCCGACTTTCGCAGCGGCGATCTCCGCTACGGGGGCTCCGTGGAGATCTTCTTCGTCGTCCTCTACGGCCCCCTGATGGGAGCGCTGCTCGTGGCGCTCTTCTTCCTGTTCGAGCGGGAGCTCGGGGTGGCGCCGCGCGTGGCGCTCCTCGTCGCCCTGCTCTTCGGGGCGACGACCTACGCGGCGACGCTCTCGACCTTCTTCCTGCGCCACGTCGCCGAGGCGGTCGCGATCCTGGGCGGCCTCTATTTCTTCCATCGCTTCAAGGATCGGGGGAGCTCCCGCGATCTCTGGCTCGGGAGCGCCCTCGCCTCGCTCACCTTCCTGGTGCGCGTGCAGGCGGCCGTGGCCGGGCCGGCCCTGGCCGGCTACCTGGCCTGGTGCCTCTTCCTGCGCGGCGGGCGGCGCCTCGAGGCGGGGGTGCTGCGCCGGGCGGCGCCGGCAGTGGGGGTCCCGCTCCTGCTCGCGCTCGCCGCCTCGGCGACCGACGACCTCCTCAAGTGGGGAAAGCCCTGGAACGTGCCGGTCTTCCTCACGGCGTCCTTCCGCACCACGCCCCTCTACGTGGGGATCCACGGGGCGCTCTTCAGCCCGGGCATGAGCGTCTTCGTGTACTCGCCGCTCCTGCTCCTGGCGCCGTGGACCTTTCCGCAGCTCTGGAGCCGGCACCGCGCGGAGGCCGTGGCCTTCCTCGCCCTGGCGGCGAGCTTCCTCCTCGCCTTCTCGGGCTTCACCGGCTGGACCGGGCTCTGGTCGAGCCCCGGGCCCCGCTACCAGTTCCTGGCGACCCCGCTCTTCCTGCTGCCCCTGGGCCTCTGGATCCAGGCGACCCCGGGCCGCGCGAAGTGGCTCGCGATCGGCGCCCTCGCCCTGGCCGGGCTCTTCGTGCAGGTGGCGCACATGTGCGTCTCCTGGGGCGATCTCATCGCGCAGATGCGCTGGCAGGAGTTCCAGCCCAGGTTCTCGTTCCTGTTCCTCCCCGAGCACAGCCCCGTGGTCGGCGCCTCCCGGCTCCTCCTGGAGGGGCGGCACATCGACCTCTGGATCCGCTGGCTGTGGGTCGGCTGGGAGGGACAGCCGCCGGCGCCCGCCGCCGCGCTCTCCGTCCTCGGCTCCTGGGCAGCGCTCCTCGCGCTCGGCGTCCTCTCCCTGGCGCGCCAGCTGCGGCGCGCCGGCGCCAGCTAGCCCGATGAGCTCCGCCCGGCTTCGCCTGGCTGCGCGTCGGCCGACTCTCGAGTCGGCCTCCTAGCCGATCGCCCGGCGCCGGCGCGAGAGGTCGAGCGCCACGCGGCCGAGCTCGAAGGCCACGCGCGGCGCCTGGCGCAGCCCGACCTTCCCGCCCGGGACGTCGCGCCAGGAGCGGAGCGGGAGCTCGCGGAGCGCCGGGAGCGGCAGGCCCGGCGCGTCGGGGGCTCCGATCAGCAGGCGACCCAGGAGCTCCACGTCGAAGCACCAGCGCGAGAGGAAGGGCTCGGCGAGAGCCGCCTCCAGGGCGCGGGTCCGGCGGAAGAGCTTCGCGCCGCACTGGGTGTCGTAGACCGGCACGCGGAGGATCAGGGCTGCCAGCGTGGCGAAGATGCGCCCGCCGTAGTGCCGCAGCGCGCTGCGCTCGATCTGCGAGCCCAGGACCCGGACCCGCGATCCCAGCACGACCGATGGGCCCTCGGCGGAGAGCGCAGAGGCGAGCCGCAGGACCTCCTCGGGCGGGGTGGCGAGATCGGCGTCCAGGTAGCCCACGACCTCGGCGCCCGCGTGGAGCGCCGCGCGCAGGCCCTCCCGGACGCTCTCGCCCTTGCCGCGGTTGCGCGAGAAGCTCAGGAGCTCGGCCCGCGCGCCGGACCGCCCGCAGAAGGCGCGCAGGCGGGCCTCCGTGGCGTCCCGCGAGCCGTCGTTCACGAAGAGGAGCGTCGCGTCCGTGAGGCCCGCGAGGGCGGCGAAGGCCTCGGGATCGAAGCGCCGCGCCTCGTCGTAGCAGGGGATGATCAGCGCGAGCTTTCGCATACCGCCCAATAGCTGAGTCCCGGAAGCTCGAGCCGCCCGCGGGACGCCGCCCGCGAGACGCGGGCGTCGAGCCCGAGCAGGCGCTCCACGAGGCGCGCCGATGCCTCGCCGTGGCGCCACTGGAGGGAGCTCGGAGCGGGCGGCGGGGCCGGCCCGCGCATCCCCTCGAGGATCCGGAGCGGGAGTCGCAGGGCCAAGAGGCTCGCGAAGAGGCCGCCGCTGTGAAGGACCTGGAGACCGGCCGCGCGGAGGAGCCCGCGGCAGGAGCGCGGCGAGTAGCGGCGCTGGTGGCCGAGGGCCCGGTCGTGGGCGCCGAAGAGCCAGGGCCAGGCCGGGACGCTCACCAGCAGGCGCCCCTGCGGCGCCAGGTTCTCGCCCACCAGCGAGGTGAGGAAGGCCCGGTCGTCCTCCAGGTGCTCGAGCACGTCGAGCAGCAGCAGGAAGCCGAAGCGCTCCTGCGGCCGGTCGGCGCGAAAGCGCACCGACGCGGGCGCGTCGGCGACGAGGTCCCCCGGCACTCCGTCGGCGTAGCCCGCGTCCCAGCAGACGATCTCGCCGAGGCCCGGGCCCTTCCGCGCGAGCTCGCGGGCGAGCCAGCCGTCTCCGGCGCCCACGTCGAGGATCCGCGCGGGCGCTGCGCCCGGGAAGTGGCTCCGGACGAGCTCGCCGAAGAAGCGGGCGCGGGCCGTCTCCCACGGGTGTCGCAGGAAGGGGCCGCTCGGCCGCTCTCGCAGATCCATCCCTTCGCAGAGTAGCAGCGCCGGGGCGGAGGCCTGTGCGCGGGCCGCGGCGATCTTCCAGCCGCAGCGCCGCTCTGCTAGCCTCCGCCGGCCGTGAGCCACCCGTCGTCGCCGTTGGCAGGCAGGCGGGAGACGCTCCTGATCCTCGCCCTCGCTGCGTTGGCGGCGCTCCGCGTGCTGGCGTTCTCGGCGGCCTTTCCGTTCTTCGCCAACGTCGACGAGCACAAGCACGTGGACATGGTGTGGAAGTACGCGCGCGGCTACGTCCCGCGCCCGGGCGCCGACGCCTTCGAGCCCGAGATGGGCACGCTCCTCGGGATGTACGGCTCCCCCGAGTACCTCCACGACCCGGGCTCGCCGGAGAGCCCGCTCGCCCCCGCCTGGCGCGGCCCTCCCGGGGCGATGATGAACCGCCTCGAGCGGAACCGGGAGTTCCTGGCGGATCGCGCCAACAAGGAGGCGCATCAGCCGCCGGTCTACTACCTGCTCGCCGCGGCGTGGCTCCGGCTCGGGCGGATCCTCGGACTCCGGGGCGGCGAGCTCCTGTACTGGGTCCGCGCCCTCAACGCCTTCCTCGCCGCCGGGACGCTGCTGGCCGCGTACGGCCTGCTGCGCGGCAGCTACGGCACCGATGCGTTGGTGCGCCTCGGCGCCCCCCTGCTCCTCGCCGTCTTCCCCCAGGATGCCCTCTACTACGTCACGCCCGATGCGCTCTCCCCGCTGCTGGGCGGGCTGGTCTTCTGCCTGGCCGCCCGGCTGGCGCGCGAGCCCGCGAGGAGCCGCTTCGCCCATGCCGCGGCGGGCCTCGCGGCCGCGGCGGCGGTGCTCACCAAGTACACGAACCTGGCGCTCTGGCTGCCGCTCGCCGCGGGCACGGCCTTCGCGCTCGCGACGCGACCGCAGGCCCGGTCGCTGCGCGCCGAGGGGGCCCGCTGGCTCGCGCTCTGGCTCCTGGCCGCCCTCCCCGTCGCCGCGTGGCTCCTGCGCAACCAATGGCTCTTCGGGGATTTCACGGCCTCCGCCCTCAAGGTCGAGCGCCTGGGATGGGGGCACAGGGCCTTCCGCGAGGCCTGGGACCACCCGCTCCTCACGCCGGCGGGCGCCTGGGCCTTCCTCGTCGACCTGCTGCCGACCTTCTGGCGCGGGGAGCTCGCCTGGCACCGCGCGACCCTCTCCTCCCGGGGCGCCGATCTCTTCTACACGGCGTCTTCGATCCTGGCGCTGCTCCTCGCCGGCCTGGGCCTCTTCGGACGCGGCGCGGCCCGCGGCGCCCGGCTCGACGAGGGCCTGGCCTTCCTGGCCCTGCTGGCGTCGGCCGCGATCCTCGCCGCGCTCTCCGCGCTCTTCGCCTTCACGGAGGTGACCCATCCCTCCGCCGCGCGACCCTGGTTCGGCCAGGGCCGCCTCGTCGCCGGAGCCCTGGTCCCCTTCCTGCTCCTGTACCTGCGCGGCATCCGGGTGGCGGCGGTGCGGCTGGGCGGGCGCCGGGCGGCGGCCCTGGGCTGGGCCTGCGCGGCGGCCGTGGTCGCGGTGGTCGGCGCCTCGGAGCTCCGCCTCACGCGAGACGTCTTCGCGAGCCCCTACAACTGGTTCCATCTCCCGGGGGCGCTGGAGGGCGCGCCGCCCGCGGCTCCCGGGCCGGGCCCGACGGGCTAGGGCGGGCTCGACGCGGCGCTGCGCCGGCGCGCGCGCTCGAGGCCGGCGCGGACGCGCGCATCGCCGGGCAGCAGGGCCGCGGCGCGCTCCAAGAGCGGGGTAGCCCGCTCCGGCTCGTTCAGGCGCAGCCGCGTCACGCCCAGGAGGAAGAGGGCGTTGGGGTCGTTGGGGTTGTGCTCGAGCGCGGTCTCGAGGGCGCTCACCGCGACCTCGGGCTTCTCCCCCCGGAGCGAGAGCCGGGCCAGGGCCAACCAGGGCGCCGACCGGGGCTGCATCTGCGCGCTCTTCCGGTAGGACCAGGCCGCGTGCACGGGCTCGCGGCGGCGCTCGGCCACCTTCCCGATCCGCAGGTAGTCGTTCGCGGTGTCGGCGCGCAGCCACTGCAAGCGGCGCAGGGACGCCTGCACGCGCACCAGGTCGGCCTCGCGGAGCGCCGGCTCGAGCCCGAACTGCCTCACCGCGAGCCCGAGGAGCGTCGCGAGGGTGGCGGCGCCGCCCAGCGCGTAGATGGCGGGCGCGAGCCGGGGCCGGCGGCGCGCCAGCTCCTGGCCCCGCGCTCCCGGGTCCAGCGCCGGGCTCGCCTCGCGCCGGATCAGGATGCGCGCCACGCGGCCGTCGCGCAGCTTCCAGATCGCGCCGTCGAGGAGGAAGTGATGGATGTTCACGGCGGCGGCCAGCACCACGAACACGTCCTGGTCGAACGCGATGCCGCCCAGGGCGCTGCCCTCGACGCTGGCGCGGTAGAGCAGCGCGGGCGCGCTCCAGATGAAGGAGCCGGCGACCAGCGTCTTCGCGAGGTAGCCCACCCGGCGGCCGAACGGCGCGGAGCGCGCCGCGTAGTAGGTCGTGATCCACAGGTACTGGACCGAGTGCCCCGTCGCGACCCAGAAGAAGGCCGCGGCGGCCCTGTCGCTCGCGAAGGGCGAGTCGTCGCCGAACCAGCCCCACGTGCGCGCGGCCGCCGGCAGCGAGAACCACAGCATCTGGGTGAGGGCGAGGACGGCGCTGGGAACCAGATCGCCCGGCGCGGCGCGGCGCAGCAGCAGGACGGCCGCGGCGACGAGCAGCGCCAGATCGGCGCAGGCCACGCCGGCGAAGGCGATCTCCCAGCCGGGCGACGGGATCCCGAGCCGGATCGGGGTGAAGGCGCCCCCGCCGTAGGGCTGGACCGGCGCGTACTCGCCGCCCCCGGAGGCGCCGTGGAAGGCCAGGAGCGTCAGCAGGAAGGAGAGCAGGAAGGAGAGATAGATCAGCCGCTTCGCGGTCGGCGACACCTCGACGCCGCGCCGCCGCAGGAACATGAGCGCGATGCCGTAGTTCTGCCCCGTGTAGTGCCACGGGCTCCAGTTCATGTAGAGCGTGAGGAGCAGCGATCCGATCCAGGCGCTGTAGAGCCCGGCGTAGAAGAGCGCCCACACCGCGACCGTGGCGTAGAGCGTGAAGAAGGCGTAGGCGCGGCGGTCCGCGCGCTCGGCGTAGGCGCGCAGCAGCGTGGCCCCGTAGTGGGGCGTGCCGGTCAGGATGCTGACCAGGGCGACGAGACCCAGGGAGCTGGCGAAGCTCTGCGGCGCGTCGGCGAGCAGGAAGGCGGCCACGAGGAGCGCGTAGCCGAGGCCACAGCCGAGGAGCAGATCCGATCCGGGGCCGAAGAGCCAGCGCTGCGACTCGTCTCGGGTCGCCACGAAGCGAGAGTATCGCGCAGCGCGGAGTGGCCCTCTGGGGCCCCAGCCCGCTGCCGGCCCCGTGGGGGGGCCCGGGATCCGAATCCTTCGCGACGCGGTCCGTCCAACGTGGCATGCTGCGCTGGGCGTTCGGGAAGGGTCCCTTCCGAGGGGGTGCCGCCGTGCTCCGGGCGATGCCCATCCTGCTCGCACTCGCGCTCCATCTGGCCGCTCCGGGGGCGGCGCGGGCGGCCGCCGAGCTCCTGGACGACCTCGACGCCGCCGACCGGGCCGCCCTCGACGCCCTGGCGCGCTACCCGGAGAGCGAGCGGGTGGCCCTCCTGCGCGCCGCCACCCGGCCCGAGCTGCTGCTCGAGGTCGAGGGCATCCAGGCCCGCACGCGCGCCGCCTTCGACGCGCTGCTCGCCCGCCACGACGACGAGGCCCGCGAGCTGCTCTGGTCGCTGGTGCCCCATCCCGATCTCGTCGCCGAGATCGCGCGCGGGGGGAGGAAGTCGCGCGCGGCTCTGGAGGCGATCGCCGCGCGGCACCCCGAAGAGGTGCGCCAGGCCGCCGTGCGCGCGGGGGAGGCCTACCCGCAGGCGCTGGCCCGCATCCACGCGCTCCACGCGAGCGCGGAGCGCGACTTCGAGGCGCTGATCCGGGACCTGCCCGAAGAGACCCGGGAGGCCCTCCGCGCGCTGCTGCGCCTTCCCGAGGCCCTGAGCCTGCTGCTCCAGCACGCGTCCCTGACGGTGCTCCTGGGCGATGCCTTCGAGCGGGATCCCGAGCAGGTGAGCGAGTGGCTGCGAGAGCGCGGCGAGGAGCTCGCGCAGCGCGATCGCGAGGCCGGGCAGGAGCTCGCGAGCGCCGTGGCGGCGGACCCGGCGGCGGGCGCCGAGTTCGAGGCCTCGGCGCGCGACTACGCCAGCGCGGGCTTCGGCGCCCCCGCGTCCTCCACGACCCACGTCCACGTCCACGCCTACCCGTACTGGTTCGGCACCCCGGCGTGGATGGCCATCCACTACGGGACCTACGATCCCTGGTACTGGTGGTATCCGCGGGTCTACTGGCCCTGGTGCGGCAGCCGCTTCGGACCGCGCTTCCGCGTGGCGTGGGCGGGCTTCCCGAGCCACCACTTCCTCGACTGGACCCTCCGCGGACGCGGCCGGCGCACCCCGCACCTGGTGCGCCACGTCGAGCGCCACCATCCCCGCTTCGCCCCCTCCCGCGGAGCGCACGTCCGCGCCGGCCGCGTGGCCGCCAGCGCCGGACCGCGCCTGGCCCGGGAGCCCCAGCGCCCGCGCAGCGCGCCGGCTCCCCGGGGCCTGCGCCCGGCGCCGCATCGGCCGCGACCCGCGAGCGTCGCCGCGAGCCCTCCGCGCCCGATCCGGCCGGAGCCCGCCGGCCGGGGCCCGCGCCTGCCGCGGCGGGAGGCGGCTCCGGCCCGCGACCCGGAGCCGCGCGCCGCGGCGCCGCCGCCCGCGGAGCCGACCCCGTCGCTCTCGCGGGTCGAGCGCCCGCCCGAGGCGGGAATCGGCTCGCCGCCGCGGCGGGGGGCCTGGCGAGGCGGGAGCCCCGGGCACTCCGGACCGCGGGTCGGCCGGCCGACCCGCGGCGGCGGGCGCGCCGCCGCCGCCGACCTCCCCCGCCCGGGCCCGCGCGGGTCCGGCCGCTTCCGGGGCCGCTGATCCGGCTCGCCGCGCGCCTGCGGGCCCGCGCTCACCCGCCCCGCAGCGCGCGGATCCGCTCCGCGAGCGGCGGGTGCGAGTGGTGGAGCTTCACGGTCAGGGGATGCGGGGTGAGGTTCGCGAGGTTCTCGGCCGAGAGGCGCTTGAGGGCGGCCACCAGGAGCTCCGGCGCGCCGGTGGTCTCGCTCGCGAAGGCGTCGGCCTCGAGCTCGTTCCGGCGCGCAAGGGCCTGGCGGAAGAAGGACAGCGCGAGGTCGAGCGGCGCGTAGAGCAGCGAGAAGAAGACGAGCCCCGCGTGGACCGAGCGCCTCTCGACGAAGAAGGCGTCGTAGAGGCCCTGCTGCCCGAGGAAGACCGACATCAGGAAGAAGACGGCGCCCGCCTGAAGGATCGCGAGCAGCATGCCCTGGAGGATGTGGCCGCGCTGGTAGTGGCCGACCTCGTGGGCCACGATCGCGACGAGCTCGTCGGTCGGGTGCCGGGCGATCAGCGTGTCGAAGAGGGCCACGCGCTTGCGCTTGCCGAACCCGGTGAAGAAGGCGTTGGCCCGGGTCGAGCGGCGCGAGCCGTCGATGGTGAAGAGCCCCTGGAGCGGGAAGCCGACCCGCTCCGCGTAGCGCAGCAGGGCCCGGCGCAGCCCGCCCTCCGGGAGCGGCGTGAACCGATTGAAGAGCGGGAGGATCCAGGTCGGCGCCACGAACTGCACGACCAGCGTGAAGAGCGCCGTCACCCCCCAGCACCAGAGCCAGGCGGAGTCGCCCGCGCGCTCGAAGAGCCACAGGACCGCCGCCAGCAGCGGGCCGCCGAGACCCGCCGCGAGCAGGAGCCCCTTGCCGAGGTCGGCCCAGAAGGTCCGGGGCGCGGTCCGGTTGAAGCCGTAGCGCTCCTCGAGGGCGAAGGTCGAGACCCAGCGGAAGGGCAGGTCGAAGAGCCCCTTGCCGAGCGCCAGCGCCCCCAGGAAGAGGAGCCCCGTCGCGACCGGGCCCAGGGCCAGGCCGGAGAGCCCGCGGTCCAGGGCCGCGAAGCCGCCCGCGAACCAGAAGCCGAGCAGGAGGGCCAGGCCCGCGCCCTCCTCCCAGAGCCCGAAGCGGGTGCGCTCGCGGGCGTAGCGCTGCGAGCGCGCGTAGCGCGCGGGGTCGTAGACGTCGCGCAGCTCCTCCGGGAGCTCGGTCCGCAGGGAGCGGAGGTTCAGGAGGTCGGCCCACAGCGAGAGGGCGTGCTGGAAGACCAGGGCCCCGAGGATCAGGAGCGCGTAGCCGTTCATTGCGCATTTCCCCCAGGGGCAAAACGAGAAGGAGATTTCTTTCAATCCAGATGAAATGGAAGAATATTTCCCATCCCGGAATCGCTTCGCCGCCCGCAGTGAAAAGTAAAGTCTTTTTCCAGCAGTATCTTAGGCGATTGAGGGGGGAATTGCGCCCGAGCGGAACGAATCTTGCTATCTCTCGCTCCCGGGTAGAAGCGTTCCCCTGGGGAGGGGCCGCGTGCTCGGAGCAATCTCATGCGGAAGTTGGCTTTCGGCCTCGCTGCCTCTCTGCTCGCGATCGGCGCGCCCTCGGGTGCCGGGGCAACGGCCTACACCGTCTCGGCCCCCATCAGCATCACGGCCTCCAACAACGGGGGGACCGGGGTCCTGGGAACGATCCTGCCGGTGACGATCGTCTCGGGCACCTCGCTCTGCCTGGGCGGGACCTGCACGAGCCCGGTGCTTCAGGACTGGCTGCTCTTCGGGATCTCCCTCTCCGCCGGCTCGGCGCCCGTGGACCAGATCGGGGTCGGGGTGCCCGGGGTCGGCACGGTGGTCGGGGTCGGACACTTCGCGGATCCCTTCCAGGAGACGCCGACGGGGGGCGCCGTCGCGGGAAGCGTCGGGACGATCAACTACGACTACCTCGCCACGAGCCCCCTGAACCTCCAGGCGGGTGAGCTCAGCGACCGCCTCTTTGGCGCCTTTGCCCTGGGTGCCCTGCCCGGGCCCGGCATCTTCCCGATCATCCCGGCGGGCACCGTGAGCTTCATGATCAGCTCCGGCAGCAACTTCTCGGTCTCGACGACGATGGCCCTCGCGATTCCCGAGCCCACCACGGCCCTGCTCCTCGGGGCCGGGCTCGCGGGCCTCGCGGTCGCCGGCCGGCGCCGGCGCTAGCCCGCTGCCACTTTCGCCGCGATCCGACCACCTTCCTTTTCACAGGCCAGGGCTCGTGTGCCCACGGATGGGAAAGGCCTGCGGAGGCTCCACCACATGTCGATTCGGTTCAAGCGGTTCCAGAAGCTGGCGGCTGGGCTCGTGGCCTTGCTCGTCATGGCGGGCCCGGCGGCCCAGGCGGCGCCCGACGCCGAGGGCTCGAGCACGTTCGTCGAGCCGCAGTTCGGGGCTTACACGGCGACCAAGAGCTACCAGGTGTTCTCCGCCACCAACCCGGACAACCCGAGCCCCGTGGCCGGGCAGTACACCTACGTCTACACCATCGCCAACTCGCCCGGGTCCTTCGTCTGCCTGATCGGCTTCGACCTCGAGGCCCCGCTCGGGAGCATCGGGAGCGCCGGCTTCCTGCCCGGCCCGGGCGTCGACCCGAGCAGCACCATGGTGGGCGCCGTCGGAAGCACCGACGTCGTGGAGTGGGACTTCCAGCCCGACCCCGCCGGCGCGATCTGCCCCGGCCAGACGAGCGACCAGCTCTTCGTGCGCTCGGCCTACAGCCCCGGCACCGTGAGCGACAACATGTCGTCGGTGGACGGCCAGTTCGCCCTCGACACGTCGGGCGCCTGCGTGGGCCCCTTCGTGCCGCCCACGAACAACAATGGGGAGCCGCTCCCCTGCACGATCGGCTTCTGGAAGAACCGGGCCGACGGGAAGAAGGGCACGCTCCAGTGGTTCCCGAACGGCGACTTCACCAGCGTGGTGAGTGCCGCGACGGCGCTCTCCTCGGGGATCTTCCCGGATTCGTCCAGCCTGCTCACCTTCCTGGGGAGCAAGGGCTCGCGACCCATCCAGGAGCGCGCGAAGCAGCAGCTGGCGGCGACGCTCCTCAACCTGGCGGCGGCGGACCTCTTCCCGGACAACCAGAAGTGCAAGCTCTTCGACGGGAACGGGATCACGAACAACGCCTGCGGCCAGAACCTCACGATCATCAACGCGGTGAATACCGCCAAGGTGAACATCAGCGGGGACAGCGCCGCCCAGCACGAGGCCATGGAGTGCCTCGACGACATCAACAACGGGATCAGCGTCCATCAGTAGTCGAGGACACCCGGGAGCCGGGGCCTCCTCGTGAGGCCCCGGCTCCTCGTCTTCGCCGGCCTCCTGGCCCTCGCCGCCGCGGCGGCGCTCTACGCCTTCGGGCGCGGGCCGGGGGACCTGGCCCGGCCCGGAAGGCTGGCTCCTGCAGCGGGCCTCGAACGGGAGGCGCTCCCCCCGAGCGCTCCCGGCGGCGGCGCCTTCTCCCGGCCCGACGCAGGAACACCCGCCGAGGCTGTGGCTCCGCCGCTCGATCCGGAGCGCCCGGCCGAGCCCGGCCGACCGGAGCACGCCCACGAGCTCGCCACCGACACGCCGGACTTCGAGCTCTACCGCGGCCGCCCCATGAGCGCGGTCCCCCACCGCATCGTGCGCGCCTGGGGAGCCGCCGGTGGCTCGGAGACGCCCGGGATGGTGGGCGCCTTCGTGGTCGTGGAGCCCGGGATCTCCGACGAGGAGCTCGCGCGCCTGTGCCGCGACATCCGCGCCTACCACCAGGGGGCGAAGGCGCTCTCGGTCCGCGTCCTCGACTCCGAAGAGGCCGCCACCTACGACCGCCACGCGGACGGCGGCGCGCTGGCCAAACGCCATCTGGTGGCGAGCGTGAGCCGCAGCGAGGGGCTCGGCCTGGACTCGATCGAGGTGCGGGGCGCCCCGATCGAGCCCTGAGCGCAAGCCCGAAGGGCGCGCAGCGAGCCGAAGGCTCGCGGAGGGCGAGGGGAACGCGGACAGGGCCTCGGGGTGGACGATTGCTCCTGGGCCTCTGCGCGATCAGGGCGCTGCGCCCGCCGCACGGCCCAGCGCCGCGCGGAGCGCCTCGCCCTCCGGCGTCTCTCCCAGGGGCGAGGCCGTGCGCAGGCGCCCCAGCAGGCCCTCCGCCGCCGGCCGGTCCCCCGCCGCGAGCGCCAGGAGCCCCGCGTTGGCGAGGGCCTCCGGGTAGAAGGGGTTCGCGGCCAGGGCGCGCTCGGCGGCGCGCCGGGCGCCGCGCCGGTCGCCGGCGCGGGCCAGCGCCGTCGCGAGCTCGTTGTGGGCGCCGGCATCCTCGGGAAAGCGCTCCAGGAGGGCGTGCAGCTCCTCGATCGCGGCGTCGTTCCGGCCCGCCGCGAGGGCGGCGCCGGCCAGGCCGAAGCGCGCATCGCGGGCACCGGGATCGCGCGCCAACGCCCCCCGGAAGGCCGCCTCGGCGGCGCCGAGGTCCCCCGCGGCAAGGGCGCGATAGCCCTCGAGCACCAGCGGGCGCGCCTGCTCGCCGGCCACCGCCCGCGCGAGACCGAGCGCCGCCGCCCGCGCCTCGAGCGGCCCGGCCCCCGCCGCATCGCCAGCGACCCGCGCCGCGCGCGCGGCGAGCCAGGCGGCGGCGGCGGAGGGCCCCGCCTCCGCCTCGCCCGCCTCGGCGACGCGGACCAGCAGTCCCCACACGGGGCCGGCGCCGGCCCCGGATCGCAGACGCGCGCCCAGGGCCTCCAGGCGCGGGCGGTCGTCGGTGAGGAGCTCACCCGCGCCGAGCGCGGTGCGCGCGGCCGCCGCGCTCGCGATGAAGCCCGCGCGAAGCTCCTCGGCGTCGGGCAGCTCTCCCATGCCGGGCGCCGGCCGCGCCGCAGCGAGGCGCCGCCGGAGCTCCTCCAGCGGCGGCAGCACCAGCCCGGTGGCGCTCCCCACGGCGAGCAGGTTCTCGGCGCCCCAGAAGAGCCCTCCCTGGGGAAAGACCGCGTAGAAGGTGCGGAGGATCGCGCCCAGGCTCTCCGCGCCGATCCGCTCCACCGGGAGCCACTGGGCGGCGATCCCGCCGGCTGCGAGGGCCCCGGCCAGGCGCCGGAAGTACTCGACCGAGTAGAGGCCCGTCGCGCCCACCGACCAGGGGTGGAGCGTGTTCGCGACCGCGATGTCGTAGGCGGCCGGGTGGCGCGGCAGGAAGACCCGGGCGTCGCCGGCGAAGATCCGCACGCCCTGGCCCGCGCCGACGGCGCCGTTCGCCGGCGCGAACCAGGGGGCCGCCCGGAGGACCGAGTCGGCGATCTCCACGCAGTCCACCGCCTCGAGGGGGAAGCGCGCGGCGGTTCCGAGCGTGATGCCCGAGCCGAGCCCGAGCTCGAGGAAGCGGCGCGGCGCCGGGTGGAGGGCCAGGGGGAGGATCGCCAGCAGCTCCTCGGTGCGGCGCGCCTCCCCGGCGGTGGAGGCCTCGGGATCGCCGTCCACCAGGAGATCGCGCCGGCCCTCGAGGGAGGTGACGACGGCCGTGGCCTGGCGCCCGTGGTGGACGAAGAGCACCCGGGCGCGGGAGGCGGCCGGCGGCCCGGCCGGGGGCAGCGCGGCGGCGGCGAGCGCCAGCGCGCCCGCCCCCGCGGCGCGCAGGCCCGCCGCGGCGCGCCGCGGCGACCCCGCGACGAGGAAGCCCGCGGCGAGAAGAGCCGCGACCCCGGCGCAGGCGAGCGCACCGCCACGGGGGCCGAGCGCCGGGAGGAGAGCGAAGGGTGCGAGGAGCGCCCCCGCGATTCCCCCGGCGGTATTCGCGGCGGCGACGCCGGCGAAGGCGCGCGCCACGCCCCCGCGGCCCGAGGCGAGCCGGACCAGGAGCGGGAAGGCTCCGCCCAGGCAGACGGCGGCCGGCAGGACGCCGGCGGCGACCGAGGCCAGCGCGGCCGGCGTCAGGCCCTCGGCCGGCGCCGTGGGAGGGGTGGCGAGCTGCGCCGCGCCCAGCGCGATCGCGGCGGCGGCCGCGGCCTCGACCCAGCCGAGGGCCAGGAGCGGGCGCGCGCTCCTCACCGCAGCGCGCGCGAAGGCGACGTTGCCGGCCGCGAGGCCGGCCAGGAAGAGGGCCAGGACCGCCGACCAGGCGTAGAGGCTCGAGCCCAGCCGCAGCGCGGCCAGCCGGGCCGCCAGCACCTCGAAGCCCAGCGTCGCAGCTCCCGCCGCGAAGGCCGCGGCGAGGAGCGCGGGCCCCGGGCCCGCCCGGGCCGCGCCCGGCCCGCCCTCCCGCGCGGACCGGGGCGCGCGCGCCGGCGCTGCGGCCAGCGCTCCGATCGCGAGCGAGCCCAGCGCCGCGCCGAGCAGCGTCGCCCGCAGCCCGGCGCGCGGGATCGCCAGGGCCGCCAGGAGCGCGCCGGCCACGGAGCCCGCCGTGTTGGCTCCGGTGAGCCAGCCCGCAAGCCGGGGGGCCTCCTCGGGACGGCGGCGGGCCGCGGCGGCGAGGAGCGCGGGGAGGGTGCCGCCCAGGAGCAGGGTGGCGGGCGCGATGCCAGCCGCCGCCGCCGCGAGGCCGAGCGCTCCCGCGATCGGGGCTAGGGCCAGGAGCTCGAGCCCTGCCAGCGAGGCGGCGGCCAGGAGGCCCGCCCCGACCTCGAGCCCGGCGTACAGGCGCAGCGGCGAGGCGACCCGGTCCGCCAGGGGACCCAGCCAGCGCGCGCCGAGCGCGAGCCCGCCGAAGAACGCCACCAGCACCGCGGAGATCGCCTCGAGCTGGCTTCCGGCCAGGAGCGCCACGAGCCGGGTCCAGGCGACCTCGTAGACGAGGGCGGGGACGCCGGAGAGGAGCGCCAGGAGGACCGGGAGCTTCAGGACGGGACCCTTCCCGGCGGCGCAGGGTCGGCGGGCCCCGCCGGGCCGGGCCGCGTCCAGATCTCGTAGTCGACGGAGCCCAGGCGGCGCGCGAAGCCCGCGGCGCCCAGGATCCGGCGCGCCTCGCCGGCGCGCGGGGAATTGCGCAGGCAGACGCCATGCACGCCGAGATCGGCGAGGCCGGCCCGGAAGACGGCGGCGGCCTTCGGGCCCTCCTCGCCTCCGGCCACGTAGCGGGTCAGGAAGGCGCGCAGGGCCGCCTCCTCCTCGCCGAGCTCTTCGCGCTGGGCCCAGAGATAGAGCGAGCGCACCAGGAGCGGGTGGGTCGGGCGCGGGAAGGTCGGGAGCCAGGTCGAGATCTCCTCGGGTGCCAGGACCCGCTCGCCCGGCGGGACGCTCTCGTGGAGCGCGCGGGCCCAGCGGTAGGCCGGCTCCGGGACCTTGAGGCCCGGCCAGCCGAGCCTCACCCGGTAGCTCTCCGGACTGCCGTTGCCCGGGTGGAGCGCGCTCATGGGAGGCACGAGCCCGGCGAAGAGCGCGAGGCCGAGTGCACAGGCCGCCCCGCGCAGCGCGCCCGGACCCGGCAGGCGCAGCGGGGCCATCAGCACGAAGGTCGCGAGCAGCGGCAGCGGCAGGCTCCAGAGCGCGCGCCAGTGGGACCCACCGGTCACGTGGGCGCGCACCCAGTTCTCGGTCCAGGGGTCGAGCAGGACGAGGCTCACCCCGAGCGGGGCCGCGATGGCGAAGCGCCGGCCCAGGCCGGGCGGGCAGCAGGCCCAGCCCGCCAGCCACGCGAAGGCCCCGAAGAGGGCGAGGCGCCCGTCGCCGAGGAAGAGGCGCAGGGCCTCCGCCAGCCTCTGGCCGGGCACCCCCGGCTCTTCGTAGGAGGGCACCTGGGCCGCCGCTTGCAGCGCGCGCACCAGGAGCCAGCCCGCGCCGAGGACGTAGCCCGAGGCCAGGGCGCCGGCCGCGAAGACGCGAGCGCCGCGCCGGGTGGGCGGCACCGCCGCCCCGAGGGCGAGGGCCGCTCCCAGCGGCGCGCCCCACACCGCCGTCGAGCTCGCCCCGAGCGCCGCCACCTGCGCGGCGGCCAGCAGGGCGAAGCGGCGCGCATCCGGCCGCAGCGCGAAAGCCAGCGCGTGGGCCTGCACCAGGGGCAGGAAGACGAAGAGAGAGACCGCCTTGCCCTGCCAGATCCGGAGCAGGGCGGCGTTGCCCCACCAGTGGGAGACGCCGCCCACCGCGAGCAGCAGGAAGACCAGGACCCCGACGGCGGCGAGCCAGCGACGGGGCAGGAGGAGCCGGAGGAGCTGCGCGTGGGCGAGGGGCAGGAAGAGCGCCGCCAGCGCCGCGGAGACCCAGTGGAAGCAGGCGATCGGCGGGAGCCCGCTCACGAGGGAGAGGGCGGCGTTCCAGAGCTCCCAGGAGTGCAGCCGGTAGGCGGGCAGCAGGAGCGGGAGACCCGGCACGCCGAGGAGCGTGTCGGAGGCCAGCAGCGGGGCTCCGGGGGCGTCCGCCGCGGCCACCGCGACGTTCACGTAGAAGGCGTCGTCGTCGTCGGGCCGGTGGGCGGCGAGGGCCACGAGCGCGCTGAAGAGGGCCAGCGCGAAGAGCGCGCCCTCGCGGGAGGCGCCGCGCGCCGGGGGCCCGGAGCAAGGCGCGTCCCGCAGCAGGAAGGGCAGCGCCGCCGCGCCGAGGATGCCGACGGCGAGGACCCAGAGCAGGATCGCGCTCCCGCTGGCGGCGAAGGCGAGGGCTCCCGCGAGACCCAGGGCGGCGCCGGAGAGCGCCAGGAGCGGGCGCGGGCGGCGCCCCGGCGGCGCGGCCGGCGGCGGGACCCGGGCGCGCGTCCCGGGTGGCCCCGCCCCGCGCGCGCGACGCCGGCGCAGGGCCAGGCCCAGGGCCAGGGCCGCGAGGGCGCTCGCGGCGAAGAGCCCGAGCAGCGCCTCGAGCGACCCGCCGGCCGCCACCACCGCGTGGGCGCAGAGCGTCCAGAGAGCGAAGCCCAGGCAGGCCTGGTCGCACAGGCGCTCGCTCAGCGGCGCTCCGCGCACCGCGCACGCGACGGCGCTCTCGTCGGGCTCGGGCGCTCCGCCTTCCACCGGCTCGCTCTCGGCCCGCGCCCGGGAGCGGGCGGGGCGCTGCGCTCCACGCTATCACAGGCCTGCCGTGCGCTGGCCCCTGCGACCGCTGCTCCACTTCCTGGCCATCGGAGGCGCGCTCTACGCGCTCGAGCTCTCGGGGCTCGGCGCGCGCGCGGCGACCCCGGCCGGCCCCGTCCCGCCCGTGGCCCTCGGCCCCGAGCGGATCGAGGCGCTGCGCCGCGACTGGCTCGCGCGGGCGGGGCGGCTCCCGGAACCCCGCGAGCTCGAGGCCCTGGTCGAGAGCGCCCTCGACGACGAGGTGCTGCTGCGCGAGGCGCGCGCGGAGGGCCTGCACCTGGTCGACTCGGTGGTGCGCCAGCGCCTGGTGCAGAACATGCGCTTCCTGGAGGGCGAGGCCGGAGGGGACGACGAGGCCCTGTTCCGCGAGGCCCTCGAGCTCCGCATGGACGAGACCGACGTGGTGGTGCGGCGGCGCCTCGTCGGGATTCTCGAGCTCGCGGTGCTGGCGTCGGTGCGCGGGGCGCCGCCCGGCGAGGCGGAGCTGCGGGCGTACCTGGAGCAGCACGCCTCCGAGTACGGCTTTCCGGAGCGGGTGCGGCTCTCCCACGTCTACCTGAGCCGCGACGCGCGCGGCGCGCGCCTCGAGGCCGACGCCCGGGCATTGCTCGCGAGCCTGCGGGCCCGGGGCAGCACCCCCGAAGGCGCCGCCGCCCTCGGCGACCCCTTCCTCCTGCCCCGCGACCTGCCGCTGCGCTCCGAGGCCGAGCTCGCGCGCAGCCTGGGTCCCGACTTCGCGCGGGAGGCGATCCGGCTCGCGCCGGGGGCCTGGGCGGGGCCGATCCCGTCGAGCTACGGCCTGCACCTGGTCTTCGTCCACGAGCGCCGCGAGGCGCGCCCGGCCGAGCTCTCCGAGGTGCGCCCGCGGGTGACCGAGGCGCTCCAGGAGGAGCGCGGCCGCGAGGCGCTGCGCGAGCTCAAGGGCCGGCTGCGCGCGCGCTACGGCGTGCCGCGCGGGTCCTGGCGCGGATGAGGCGACGGGCGCACCTGCTCTGGCCCGCCGCCGCCGCCGGCCTCCTGGCCGCGGCGCCGGCGGAAGCCCATCGCCTGGCTCCCTCGCTCCTCGAGCTGCACGAGGGGGAGGGCGGGCGCTTCCAGGTGACCTTCAAGACGCCCCTCCTGCAGGCGCCGGGCGCCGAGCTCCGGCCCGTGCTCCCGGCCCACTGCGCGCCGCTCGCGCCGCCCGCGATCGAGACCGACGTGGCGAGCGCCACGCTCCGCTCGAGCATCGACTGCGGGACCCTGGGCCTCGTGGGGCACACCCTGCGCGTCGCGGGCCTCGGTGCGAGCCAGACCGACGCGCTCGTGCGGATCGAGCTCGCCGACGGCCGCACCCTGCGGGCGGTGCTGAGCTCCGACTCCGCCTCCCTCTCGGTCCCCGCGCAGGAGGACCGGCGCCAGGTCTTCGCGAGCTACCTGCGACTCGGCCTCGAGCACATCCTCGGCGGGCTCGACCACCTGCTCTTCGTGCTCGGGCTCGTGCTGCTCGTCGCGGGCGGGCGCGCGCTCCTGGCCACGGTCACCTCCTTCACCCTGGGCCACAGCCTGACCCTCTCCCTGGCCGCGCTGGGCTTCGTCCGCTTCCCCACGCGCATCGCCGAGCTCGCGATCGCCGCGAGCATCCTGGTGCTGGCCACGGAGCTCGCGCGGGAGCCCGGGGCGCGGCCCGGCGCCCTGCGGCGCTTTCCCTGGGCGATGGCGCTCCTCTTCGGGCTCCTGCACGGCTTCGGCTTCGCGGGTGCGCTGGCCGAGGTGGGGCTCCCGTCCGGCGAGATCCCGCTGGCCCTCCTCGCCTTCAACGGCGGGATCGAGGTCGGGCAGCTGCTCTTCGTGGCGGCGCTGCTCGCCGCGCGCTTTGCCCTGCGCCCCGCCCTGGCCTGGGCCCCGCGGGTCCTGGCGCGGGTCCCCGCCTATGCGATCGGGTCCCTCGCCGCCTATTGGTGCTTCCAGCGCGGCGCGGCATTCTAGGACCGGAGGCACACCATGTCGGAGAAGGTCCGCAAGAGCGACGCCGAGTGGCGCGAGGAGCTCACGCCCGAGCAGTACCAGGTCTGCCGGCGCAAGGGCACCGAGCCCGCCTTCAGCGGGAAGTACTGGGACTGCAAGGAGCCCGGCGTCTACCTCTGCGCCTGCTGCGGGAGCGAGCTCTTCCGCTCGCAGGCCAAGTTCGACTCGGGCACCGGCTGGCCGAGCTTCTTCGAGCCCCTGGCCAAGGATCGCGTGAAGACCGAGCGCGACGCCAGCCACGGCATGCTGCGGACCGAGGCGCTCTGCGCCCGCTGCGACGCCCACCTGGGCCACGTCTTCGAGGACGGCCCGGCGCCCACCGGCCGGCGCTACTGCATGAACTCCGCCTCCCTCGAGCTGCGCCGCGAGGAGGCCGAGGAGTAGGGCCGCGCGGCTCAGTCCGCGGCGAGCGCGGCGGCGAGCCCGGCCAGGCGGTCGAGGGTGCGGCCCACAGCGCCGGGCTCCTCGGGAATCGGGACCGGCACGGCGTGGAAGTCGGTGACGCCCAGGCCCGCGAGCTCGCGGAGTCGGCGCAGGACCTCCTCCTCGTCGCCCAGGATGGCCACGTCGGAGGGCCGGCTCGCGCCCTCCCGGGCCAGCACCTTCTGGTAGACGGGCAGGCGCGCGCTCCCGGCGAGGAGCTGCTCGGTGGCGGCGCGGGCGCGCTCCACGTTCGCGGTCACGGCCACCGGGAGGCCGCAGGCGATGCGCGGGATCGGGCGCCCGGCCTCGCGCGCGCCCTGCGCGATGCGCGGCACGGCGAAGCCGCCGACGAAGCGGGGACCCGCGAGCCAGAGGGCCACGCCGTCGGCCCGGGCGCCGGCGAGCTCGAGCATGCGGGGTCCCAGGGCGGCCAGGAAGATCGGGGGCGGCGGGACACCCGGGAGCGCGAGGGCGAGGGAGACGCGCAGGTGCTCGCCCGCGAGCTTGGCGTGCTCGCCCGCCAGCAGCGGCCGCAGCGCGGCCAGGACCTCGCGCATGTGGGAGAGGGGACGCGCGTAGTCGAGGCCGAGCCGGCGCACCACCACCGCCTCGTGGCTCGCGCCGATCCCGAGCAGCAGGCGGCCCCCGCAGGCGAGCTGCGCCGTGAGGGCCTGCTGGGCCAGCACGGCCGGGTGGCGCGGCTGGATCGGCACCACCCAGCTCCCGAGCTCGATGCGCCGCGTCTCGCGGCCCGCCAGGGCCAGGAGGGTCAGGGCGTCGTGCTCGAAGACCTGCCCCACCCAGGCGGTCGCGAAGCCGCGCGCCTCGAGCTCCCGGAAGCGCGCCAGCAGGCCGGCCAGGTCCGGGGAGGCGGCGGTCGAGACGTAGGCGCCCAGGCGCACGCGGGCCTCCTCCCCTCGCCCTGCTGTAGCACAGGGGGCGGCGCCGCCGCGCTTCTGAGATATCGTCAGATCGCCGGGACTCCCATGGCCAGGGCCAAGCGCGCAGCCGAACCCCTCGTCGACCAGGCCGGACGGCCGCTCGGCCCGCGCGCCCTGAAGACGCGCCGGCGCCTGCTCGAGGTGACCGAGGAGCTCCTCGGGCAGCGGCCCGTGCGCGAGATCTCCGTCGTCGAGATCGCGCGCCAGGCCGGCACCTCGCCCGCCACCTTCTACCAGTATTTCAAGGACGTGAGCGAGGCGACCCTGTGCCTGGCGGAGCAGGCGGCCGAGGAGCTGCCCGCCGTGGTGGCGCTCCTCGAGGGGCCCTGGGAGGGCGCCCGCGGGCTCGCCACGGCGCGCAGCGTGGTGCGGGCCTTCGCCCGCCACTGGGAGGTGCACCGCGCGGTGCTCCTGCTCCGCAATCTGGCCTCGGACCAGGGCGACCGGCGCTTCTACGAGGTGCGCCTGCGCTCCCACGCGGCGCTCCTCGAGCAGCTCGAGCGCCGCGTGACCGCGTCGCTGGCGGCGGGCCAGATCGCGCCGGGGCTCAACCCCAAGGCCGCCGCCGCGGCGCTGGTGTCGCTGCTCGAACGCCTCGGCGCCCACCAGCGCGGCCTCGAGCCCTTCGGCGTCTCCCGCGACGAGTTCCTCGAGGCGGCGGCGCGCATCCTGTTCCAGACGACGAGCGGCCGCGCCGCGCCGGCCCGCTGAGTGGCGACCCGGCGCAGCGAGCTTGACGACCGGGCGCCCGCGCCGGCGCTGCCGCGCGTCTTCCTGCGGGCGCCCCGGCCCGGCGACTGCGAGGCCTTCCTGGCGCGCGTCGCCGCGAGCCGCGCGCTCCACGACGGCTGGGTCGATCCCCCGGGCGATCGCGAGAGCTACCGCGCCTGGTCCCAGCGCGCCGACTCGCAGCGCTGCGCCGGGCGGCTCGTCTGCCTGCGCGGGGGAGGCGAGCTCGTGGGCGTGGCGAACCTGAACGACATCGAGCGCCGCGGCGAGGCGCGCGCGCGGCTCGGATTCTACGGCTTCGCCGGGCACACGGGCCTGGGCTACGTGGGCGAGGGGGTGGCGGAGCTCCTGTCCCTGGCCTTCGGCGCGCTCGGGCTCTCGCGGGTCCTGGCGGAGGTGCGCCCCGCGAATGCGCGCTCCCGGGCCCTGCTCGCGAGCCTGGGCTTCCGGCGCGACACGGCGCCCGCGCGCACGCTCCACGTGGGCGGGGCGTGGCGCGCGCACGAGTGCTGGGCGCTCGGCGCCCTGGCCTTTGGCTTTCGGGGCGGGGCCGGGTGCCCGCCGGGCCGCAGCCGGAGAGGCGCCCGACCTGATAGGTTCCCGGCCGGCGGAGGCGGAACGTGAACTACTCGCAGAGCGTGGCCATCGTGACCGGAGCCTCTTCCGGGATCGGGCGCCAGATCGCCCTCGACCTCGCCGCGCGCGGGGCGCGGGTGGTGCCCGTGGCCCGGCGCGGCGAGCTGCTCGCGGAGCTGGCCCGGCAGTGCGCCGGCCTCGGGGCCGAGGTGGAGCCCCTGGTGGGTGACCTCGCGGACCGCGCCTTCGTGGCCCGGATCGTACCGCGCACCCTCGAGCGCTTCGGGCGCCTCGACCTGCTCGTGAACAACGCGGGCATCCCCAAGCACAAGCAGATCTTCGACGTGACCGCCCTCGACGTGGAGCGGACCCTGGGCGTCAACTTCGTGGCCCCGGCGCTCCTCACCCTCGACGCGCTCCGCCCCATGCTGCGCCAGGGCGGGGGCTGGCTCGTGAACGTCTCCTCGGCAGCCGGGCGCATGCCGCCGCCCCGCGAGACGATCTACGCCGCCTCGAAGTACGCGCTCACGGGATTCAGCGAGGGGCTCGCCCTCGACCTCGACGGCTCCAACATCCACCCGATCGTGCTCCACGTGGGCCCCATCGACACGGAGATCTGGGAGAAGGCGGCCAGCGAGGCGCCGGTGCGCTTCCGCGGCAAGAAGTTCCCGCCCAGCGCGATCTCCGAGGCCATGTTCCAGTGCATCGAGAAGGGCCTCTACGAGGCCACCGTCCCGCGCTCGCTGTGGTGGGCCTTCCTGTTCAAGCTCCTGCTGCCCGGCCCGTTCCGCAAGGGAGGCGCGCGCTGGGATCCCGTGAGCCGCGAGGTGATCGAGGCCGCGCGCCGCAGCGCGCGCGGGTAGGGGGGCGGCGCGCGATGGGCTCGGCGCTCCGGAGCTGGGGCGAGATCCTGCGCACCCAGAACCCGCCGCGGGAGGGCAGCCTCGACGCGGTCTCGCGCTGGCTCCTGATCACGCGCGCCAGCGTGCTGCCCATGACCTTCACCTCCGCCGCGATCGGGGGCCTGCTCGCCGCCCGCGCGCCGGAGACGCACTGGCCCGCCTTCGCCGCGGCGCTGGTGGGCCTCGTCCTGGCCCACGCCGGCAACAACATGATCAACGACTACTTCGACCTCGAGAGCGGCGTCGACCGGGAGCAGGTCGTGCGAAGGCAGTACGCGCCGCACCCGGTGCTCTCGGGCCTGGTCTCGCGGGAGGGGCTCCTCCTCGCGATCGCGCTGGTGAACCTGCTCGACCTCGGGATCCTGCTGGCGCTCTCGGAGCTGCGCGGCTGGCCGGTGCCCGCCTTCGCCCTGCTGGGCCTCGCGATCAGCGTCTTCTACGTGGCGCCGCCGCTCCGGCTCAAGCACCGGGGCCTCGGCGAGCCGAGCGTCTTCCTGGTGTGGGGCCCGCTCATGATCGGCGGCTGCTACTTCGTCACGACCGGGAGCCTCCCGCCCTGGGTGCTGGTGGCGAGCCTCCCCTACGCCCTGCTCGCGACCGCCGTCCTCCTGGGAAAACACGTGGACAAGCTCGAGGCGGACCGCGCGCTCTCCGTCCGCACCCTGGCGGTGATCCTGGGCCGGGAGCGGGCGCTCTTCCTCACCCAGGAGCTCCTGGTCGGCTTCTTCGCCCTGACGCTCTGCCTGGTCCTGGTGGGGACCCTGGGCGCCTGGACGCTGCTCTCCTTCCTCGCCCTGCCGCGCCTGGTCCGGGTGCTGCGCGTCTATTCCCGCCCGCGCCCCGAGAGCGCGCCGCCGGGCTTTCCGATCTGGCCGCTCTGGTACGCCGCCTGGGCCTTCGGCCTCACGCGCTTTGCCGGGGCCCTCTTCCTGCTGGGGCTGCTCCTCGACGCGGCGGTCCCGGTGCATCTCTAGATCCCTGGATCCGGAGCAGCGATCCCGGCGAATCAGGCGGAGCCGGTTTCCGCCGGCTCCCGGACCCTGCGAACGCAGTCCTCGCACACCGCATACTCGAGGCTCGGCGGCGTGCTGAAGTCGAACAGGTCGAGGCGCCGCACGGCCTTGTCGGCATCCATCCAGGCGATGCCTTCGAGCTGGACGCGCTTGCAGACGCTGCACATGCGAAGGATCGACGACGAACGCGAGGTGAGGCGGTCGAGCACCGCGAAATGCGGGCGTTGCTGCTCGCGCAGCAGACGACCGACGAGCTGAAGCGAGTCTGCCTCCCCGGGCGCAATGTCGAGCTCCATGAAGCGGAAGACGTCGGGTGAATCGCAGCGGAAGGGGAGCGTCAGCTTCTCCTGTCGTTTCCGAACCCGATGGAAGATGACGGAGTACAGCTCCTGGGTCGTGCGTCCGGCGACGTATTCCCACACGCAGTGGCCGATCACGTTCTCGAGCTCGGGCGCGCCGTTGGCGCGCGCGAAGGCGCGCCACCCGTCGCCGGTGGCAACGATGGTGTCCGATGCATCGAGGCTGTAGGCACAGGTACGCGGGTCAGTGTCCATGGCGCACCCGAGGGGCGAGCCCGATGCGGCGGTCGGCTCGCCCGATGGGGAGAGGCCAACGCCAACGCCCTCTGGAGTTCAAAGAGCAAACGGGATCGAGAGCGGGGGGAACGTACCACGGCGCGGGCCGATCGCGACCTCGCGGCGCAGATCCCGAGTGCCATGACCCCCGAGGAGTTCGCCGCGCGCATGCTCTCGGAGGTGCTGGGGTCCTCCCCGAGCAGCGCCGCCCCGGCCTGCGGGACCTGCTGTCGCCGGGTTTCGAGCTCGGCGTCGACGCCCAGCTCGTGAATCCCACTCTCGCGATCGGCGACATCGCTGCCGCCAGACAGCACCAGCCCGAGCTGGTGGCGGAGGCTCGCAGCCCCCATCAGGAGGAGCCGCCTCCACCGCACCCGGCCTGCGGCGGATCTGGCAGGGAGCGGGTCACGCCGCGCCGGGAGCGCGGCCGAAGAATATCGTGTGCCTGGTACCAGCGGCGCCGGGTCCGCGCGCAGGAACCTGCAGCGACTCGGCGGCGTAGCCGGCCTCGCGCAGCCGCTTCTCGAAACGCCCGTCGGGTGAAGCGGACCACACCACCAGGAGTCCGCCGCTGCGCAACGCGCGTCGCGCCGCGGCGAGCCCGGCACCGGTGTAGAGGCCCTGATTGGCCTCGCGCGCGAGACCCCGGGGGCCATTGTCCACGTCGAGCAGGATCGCGTCAAAGCAGGCCGCAGCTTCGGCGATCACCCGCCCCACATCGCGCATCTCGACGCGCACTCGCCGGTCCTCGAGCGGGTTCGCCGCGAGGTGCCCCAGGGGCCCGCGGTTCCAGGCGACGACCGCCGGGGCGATCTCGGCGATCACCACGTGGGCCCCGGATGGCAGGGCGTCGAGGGCGGCGCGCGCGGTGAACCCCATTCCCAGGCCTCCGATCAGCAGGCGCGGGCGGGCATCGCGGCCGCCGAGTCTCTCCAGCGCGAGCCTCGCCATCTCGCGCTCCGAGTGACATGCACTGCTCGTCATGAGCTCGCGCCCGTCGACGCGAATCGAGAACTCGTTCCCGCGCTGGTAGAGCACCAGCTCGCCGCCATGGGGAGCCCGCTCGCTCCCGAGAATTCGCCACGGGTTCAAGCGGGTTTCGAGCCGATCCGGCGCTCGCGGCCTGCCCGGAGCCCGTTCCTCCTCGCTGAGGCGCCCACACCCCCTGACGGCATCGTGCGTCCATCATAACCGGAGGCGCGTCGGAAGGGCCTCCCGGGCCGACGCCACCCCCGGCGAGAGCGTCGCAACCACGGGGGGGACGGCCGCCCCGACCCGGGGGCGGCGGCGAGCCCCTAGGCGCGCCCCGCCACCTTGGCCAGGTGCTCGATCTGGCCATCCTCGCGCTGGTGGAGCACCTGGTTGTAGCTCTGGCCGCCGATGTGGATGCGGGCGTCGGGGCGGCTGAAGCCGACGGTGGCGCTGATGCGGTAGCGGGGCAGGCCGCTCCTCGTGGGCGGTGGCGCCGCGTGCATGACGTCGCCGTAGTGGATGGAGACGTCGCCGGGCTCGGCGCGGAAGGCCCTGCCGCGGGGGGCGCGCGCGTCGGTGGCCTCGGCGAAGGGGCAGGCGCGGCTCCAGGAGCCCGGCAGGAAGCGCAGCTCGCCGGTCTCGGGGGTGGCCGGCGTGAGAAAGACCGAGGCGATCAGCACCGGGCACATGACGCTGTGGCCGCCCATGCCGCAGTCGCGGTGCCAGGGCAGGTCCGAGAGGCCCTCGCCCATGGCGGGGCTCTTGTAGATGCAGGTGACGCCGTTGCCCTCGCCCTCGCGCTGCACCAGGGGCGTGTCGGCCAGGGCCGCCAGGCCGAGGATGCGCGCGTCCCGGGGCAGGGTGACCAGGTGCTCCTTGTCGGCGCCGCGGGTCACGCGCGAGCAGATCTCCTCGCCGTCCGCGCTCGTCGCCCACCAGGAGAGCTTGTCGCCCTTGCGGGCCTCGCCGCGCAGCGCCAGCGCATCGGCCAGGAAGCCCGCCACCTCGTCGGCCCCGAAGACGCCGCGCACGAAGCAGTAGCCGGCGCTGCGCAGGAAGTGGGCCATGTCCTCGCGCTCGTCCGCGAGGGTGAAGGCGCGCTCGAGGTCGAGGGGCCGCCCGTCGCGGCCGCGCAGGTCCAGGGCGGCGGGGTCGTAGACCGGGCGCCCGGTGTAGAGGGCGCGCAGCGCCGGCTCCCAGCCCACGAAGCGCATGGCGTCGCCGCGGGCGGTGCGCACGCGCCCGCTGTAGAGGAGCCCCGGCGCGCTCTCGTAGTCGTGGACCAGGCCCTCCCAGGCGTCGTGGCGGAGCTCCATCACGGTGTCGGCCGCGGCGTCGCCGGGCGCGATCTCGATGCCGCCCGGGCCCGGCCGGTAGGTCCAGGCGTCGCCCGACTCGAGCCGGAAGGCCAGGCTCCCGTGCTCGCGGGCGGCGCGCGCGGCCATGGCGCCGCGGCCACGGGCCAGGAGACCGGGCAGGGTCTCCCGGTGGTAGGCGCGGAAGTCGAGCGGTGCGAAGCCGGGGATGGCCATGGGCGGCCCTCCGGGGGGCAGTATACGCCCGGAGCCGGACCCGCTCGCGGGCGGCGCGTAGAGCGGGATGAGCGCGGCCTCGCGCAGCCAGCCCTCCTCGCCGTTGGCCCGATGCACCCGTCGCCAGCCCAGGAACTGGCCGCGCACCACCACGAGGGCGCCGGCCGCGAGGGGGCGCTCGGCCTGGGGCGCCTCGGCGTCGGTGGGGACCGAGCGCAGGCGCGCCTCGCGCACCAGGAGGGCGGCGGCGGGATCCGCGAGCGGCCCGTAGGTCCGAAGCGCCACGACCGCCGCGAGCGCGAGGAGCGCACCGGTGGCAGCGGCCGCGCGGGCCAGACCCGCGGGCGGGCCGCCGCCGCGGAAGCGCCGCCAGAGGCCGAGGCCCGCCGCTGCGCAGCCCAGGAGTGCCCCCGCCAGGAGCGCGGCCTGCCACTCGGCGGGCGCGGCCCAGCGTGCGAGGGCAGCGGCGCCCTCGGCGCGCGCGAGCCGCGCCAGCACGGGCTCGACGGGACCGGCGCGGCCGGCGAAGAGCGCCAGATTGAAGCGCAGGTCCGCGCGGCGCGGGGCGCGCAGGAAGGCGGCCGCCGTGTGGGCCAGGGCCTCGCCGACCTCCCCCAGCTGGGCGCTCGCGAGCCCCAGGTTGGCGCGGGCCACCCAGTCGTCGGGATGACTCGCGGCCCGGGCGCGAAAGCCGCGGGCGGCGGCGGCGAAATCCGCCCCCTGGTAGGCCTCGAGGGGGGTCGCCGGGGCCGGCTCCCCCGGCGCGTCCGCGCCGCCCGCGGGCCCCGGGAGCGGGCCGAGGAGCGCCGCGGCCAGGCCCAGGGCCAGCAGGTTCCTCGGGGCGAGCGCGCGCAGGGGGTTGAAGCGCGGGGCGCGCAGCCCGCGCCAGAGCTCGCCGGCGCGCGCGCACCAGTCCGGCGGCAGCTCGCCGCGCCCGTAGACGACGGCGTCGCCCTCGGCCCACAGCCGCTCCCACTCCCCCGCGCGCGCGAAGCTCTGGGAGGCGGCGGCCGCGGCGAGGGAGGCGGCGCTGGGGGCGCGGCCCCGGGCCTCGAGGGCCGCCGCCGAGGCGAGCTGCCAGTCGAGGAGCGCCGCCGCGCGCGCCGCGCGATCCGGGGCTTCCCGCGCCGCCTCGATGGCGGCGCCGAGGGCCCGGTGCGCCTCGCGGCGCGGCCGCCCGGGGTCGCTCTTGCGGGCGCGCGCCCCGGCGAGGGCGAGCCAGAAGAGGCCGAGGGCCAGGGCCGGCAGCGCCAGCCCGCGCGCCAGGAGCGGCGCCGCGACCGGCGTCGGCGCGGAGGCGCTCCCGGGGAGCGGCCCGCGCGGGAGCCTCGCCTCCTCGTCGGCACCCGGCAGGAGCGGGGCGGGGGGCTCCGGGATCTCCGGCTGCGCGGCGGGCGCCGGCTGCGCGGGGACCGGCGGCGCCGGCGGGGCGAGCTCGGGAGGCGCCGGCGCGAGCGCGGCCGGTGTCACCGCGATGCGAGGCGGCTGCGCCAGGAGGCTGCGGTAGCCCTCCGCCACCGGGTCGAAGTAGACGAAGCGGACCGGCGCGAGCTCGAGGGCCCCGGGCCGCGTCGGGATCATCACGAGGTCCTCGCTGAGCGCGCCGCTGTAGAGGGAGCCCTCGGCGAACTCGCGGCGCGTGCGCGGCTGGATCGTGCGCAGCTCGACGGGGACGGCGCGGGCCGGGAGCGCCACGCCGACGGGCCAGTTGCCGGTGCCCGAGAGGCGGAGCGTCCACGTCACGGGCTCGCCCACCGCCACGGACTCGGGCACGACGCTCGACTCGAGCGAGAAGCTCCCCACGGCGCCGCCGAAGCCCGCCGGCCGCGGTTCCGGGAGCGGGCGCACCTCGAGCTCCGGGGCGTCGCTCTCGATCCAGACCTGGGTCAGCTCGGGCTGGTTGAAGAAGAAGCCCAGCGTGCGGCGGCCGGTCTCGACGCCGACCTGCAAGCGCACCGGCGGAAGGGCGAGGCGGCCGGCGGCTGCCGCCTGCGCGCGGGTGGCGAAGCGCACGTAGCGGACGCCGCCGCTCGTCTGGACCTGCCCCTCGCCGAAGCCCTCCGTGGCGAGCCCGGCGGGCGCCCAGACCGGGTCTCCCACCTGGGCGCGCCGGCCCCCCCGCACGCTCACCAGGAGATCCAGCGGGAAGACCTGGCCCGCGTAGGGCCGGACCTCCTCGGGGCGGAGCTCGGCCCGCACCACGTCCTCCAGGGCCGCGCCGCCGGGGCCCGGGAGCCGCGCGCGCCCCACCCGCAGCTCGAGGGCGGGAACCGCCAGGGGCCCCCGGCTCGTCGCCACCTCGAAGGCCGGGAGCGAGAGCCGGCCCTCGCGTTCGGGCCGCACCGGGTAGCTGAGCGTCACGCTCGAGGAGGACCGGAAGTTCTCGATCGAGAACTGACGCGACTCGCCGGGCTCCCCCAGGACGGAGAGCCCTGCGACGCGCGGAAGTGTCACCGGGCCCTCCGGGTCGCAGTCCTCGAAGACGAGCTCCAGGCGCCCGATCTGGCCGGCCGCCAGGGGCTCGGGAGCGGCCCAGCGCACCTCGCCGGCCGCGGCGCCGGCGGCGAGGAGCGCGGCGGGGAGGGCCGCGAGAGCCCCGCGCGCAAGCCAGCCCTTGGCCGATCTCACCAGGCGGGCTCCCCGGGCTCGGGGCGGGGCTCGCCCTCGGCCCGCCGCATGGCCTCGAAGAGGCGCCCCGGCGAGTCGCGATCGCGCACCTGCTGCAAGCGCCCCAGGATCTCGGCGAGCTCGGGGTGCTCCGCGGCCTCGGGATTGGACGAGCCGCCCCCGACGAGGCGGGTGGCCCCGGCTGCGGCGGGCTCCGCGGCGTCCGCGCCGGCGTTCTCGTCGGCGCCGCCGGAGGCCGCCTCGGGGGGCTCGGCGGGCTCGGCGGAAGCCTCGGGGGAGCCCGGCCCGGAGGTCGGCTCGTCGAGGGCCCCCAGCGCGTCCGCCCCTTGCGGGCCGGTGGCTTCGGGATCGCGCGGGCCCCCTTCTCCCGCTGCCTGCGGCGGCTCCCCTGCCCCGCCGGCCGCAGCCTCGCCCGGCCCTTCCCGGCCTCCCCCGGGCTGCGCGTCGCTCGCAGGGCCCGGACTCCCCGCCCGGGGCTCCTGCCCCTCCTCGGGCTGCGCGGGCTCCTGCGGCGCAGCGGAGTCGGCGGGCGGCGGCTCCCGGCGCAGCAGCTCCTCGAGCCGGCGCCGGAGCTCGGGCCAATCGGCGGCCGCCGGGTCCAGGCGCACGCCCTCGGCCACCGCTGCCAGGGCGTCGCCCAGCACCCCTTCCCGGACCTCCGGGGCGAGCCCGCCGGGCGGCTCGGCCGCCTCGAGCGTGGCCTCGGCCAGGCGGGCGAAGTCGCTGGCCCCGAGCGCGGGCTCCCGGGCGAGCTCCCCCACCAGCGCCGCCAGCGGACTCGGCTCCGCGGGTCCCGCCGCCGGGGCCGGCTCCGGCGCGAGGGAGGGGCCGAGCGCGAGCAGCAGGGGGAGCGCCGCAGCGCGCCGGACGCGGGCCCCGCGCGGCGGAGCGGCGCCCCCTCGCGCGATCCGGCGCGGCCGCGGCACCACCGGGAGCTCGCGCCAGGCCGAGAGCAGCAGCAGCGCCAGGGCCGGGGCGAGGAGCCACTGGAAGCGCTCCTGGCGCAGGAGCTCGCGCTCCTCCAGGAAGGCGCCGGTGCGCCCGCGGGCCACCGTCGTCGCCAGGAGCTCCGGGAGGTCGACCCAGACCGCCGCGTCGGCGTAGCGGCCGTCCGTCGCCTCGGCGAGGGCGCGCAGCCGCTCGGGCTCGAGGCGCGAGAGCACCGCGGCCCCGCGCGCATCCTTGAGCAGCGCGCCGCCGGCGTCGCGCAGCACCGCCCCCGCCGGCGTGCCGATCCCCAGCGCCAGCACGCGCACGCCGCGCTCGCGCAGGCGCGGGAGCCAGGCGCGCCAGGCCTCGCCGTGGGCCTCGCCATCGGAGAGCACGACGAGGAAGCGGTCGGCCTCGCCGGCGGGGTCGAAGGCCGCGAGGCAGGCGCGCAGCAGCGCGGCGTAGTCGGTGCCGCCCTGGGGCAGGCTCTCGGGCTCGAGCCCGGGGAGGAGCTCGCGCAGCACCTCGGAGTCCGCCGAGAGGGGGCTCTGCACGAAGGCCGTGCCGGCGAAGACCACGAGACCCACGCGCTCGCCGCGCAGCTCCCCCAGGAGCGACTCCAGCAGGAGCTTCGCCCGCGCGAGCCGACTGGGCGCCACGTCCTCGCCGGTCATGCTGCGCGAGAGGTCGAGGGCGATCAGCACCTCGCGGGCGGGCTCCCGGGTGACCCGCTCGAGCTGCCCCCACTGGGGGCGCGCCAGCGCCGCGAGGGCCAGCGCGGTGCCGAGGCCGAGGCAGAGCCCGCGCGGGCTGCGGCGAGTGCGCGCGCGGGGGGCCGCGAGTCCGCGCGAGCCCAGCAGGCGCAGCGCCACGTGGGGCGGGGGCTCCGCCGGCGCCGCGCCCCCCGCGCCGCGGCAGAGCCAGAGGGCGAGGCCCAGGCCGAGGGGCGCCAGGGCCAGGAGCGCGCCGCTCGCGAAGGTCACGCCGCCGGCGCTCATGGGGCGACCGCCGCGGCGCGCGCCGCGCGCCGCGCGCCGCGGGGCCGCGCGAGGCCGAAGCCCGAGAGGATGCAGGCGAGCCCGGGCCAGGCCAGCCACGCGAAACCCTGGCGCGCGCGCAGGTCCCGGCGCGCCTCGAACTCGATCTTGCGCTCGGCGTCGATCGCGGCGAAGGCGGCCTCCACCGTATCCGGATCGACGGCGCGGAAGTAGCGGCCGCCGGTCCGGGCGGCGATCTCGCGCAGCGCCTCCTCGTCGAGGTCGCTCTGCACGCGGCGGTAGCCGACCTTGCGGCCGCCCGCGTCGAAGACCGGCATGGGGACGAGGCCGCTCCGGCCCGAGCCGATCGTGTAGACGGGGATCCCCTTCGCGGCGGCGAGCCCCGCGGCCTCGCCGGGGGCCAGCTGGCCCATGTTGTTCGCCCCGTCGGTCAGCAGGATCACGAAGCCGCCCTTGCGCCGCCCGGCCTCCGAGCGCTCCGCCTGGCCCAGGCGCGCCACCGCGAGCGCCAGCGCATCGCCGAGGGCGGTCCCGTCCTCGACGAGCCCCACCCGCAGGCGCGCGATCTGGCGCCGCAGCCAGCCGTGGTCGAAGGTCAGGGGGGCGAGCGTGTAGGCGCGCCCCCCGAAGGTCACGACGCCGATGCGGTCGCTCTCGCGGCGCGCGGTGAAGGCCTCGAGGACGGGCTTCAGCGCCTGGAGCCGATTCACCCGGGCGCCGTCCCGCTCCTGGTCCTCCGCCAGCATGCTGCCCGAGAGATCCACCGCCAGCACCAGGTCGTAGCCCTCGCGGCGGACGTCCTGGCGCTCCTCCACGCGCTCCGGGCGGGCCAGCGCCGCGACGAGGAGCAGGAGGCCCGCGCCCACCAGGAGCTCGGGCCAGCGCGAGCGCGGCAGCGGCGCCCGCCCGCTCCAGGCGGAGGCGAAGGGCACCACCCAGACCGGCTGCGCGCGCCGCTGGCGCAGCCAGAGCAGGGCCGGGAGCAGGAGGGCCGCGAGCAGCCACGCCGGGTCGTGGAGCGAGAAGGGGCCGGCGGCGGCGGGCCCCATCAGCGGCGCACCTCGCGCATGCGCAGGCGGAAGAAGCGCACCAGAGCCTCCAGGGGATCCTCGTCGCTCCCCACCACGAGCCGCGTGGCCGGCGCCGGGAAGAGCTCCCGGAAGGAGCGCTCGCGCTCGTCGCGCCAGGCGGCGTGCTGGCGGCGGGTGGCGCCGGAGCCCGTGTCGAGGGGCAGGAGCTCCCCCGTCGTGGGGTCGAGGGCGGGCACGAGGCCCCGGCGCGGGAGCTCGCGCTCCCAGGGGTCGTCCACGCGCACGCCGATGAGCTCGTAGCGCCGGCGCAGAGAGGGCCAGGCGGCGGGCGCCGGCCGCGGCGGGAAGTCCCCGAGCCAGAGCAGCACCGTGTGGCGCGGGAAGGCGGCGTGGAGCGGCTTCCAGTCGAGGCAGGGCTCCCCGGGGATCTCCAGGGAGGGGGCCGGCCGCGCCACCAGCTGGGCGGCGGCCCGCAGGATGGCGCTGCGCCCGCGCACGGGGCGCCGCACCTGGGAGAGCCCGGGGAGCGCGTGCCAGAAGCCCACCCGGTCCCGGCTCCCCGCGGAGACGAGGGCGAAGAGGCCCGCCATCTCGAGGAGCGCGTCCCGCTTGCTTCTCGCGGCCGTCCCGAACTGGAGCGAGAGCGAGTCCTCGAGCAGGAGCACCACGGTGAGCTCGCGCTCCTCGACGTACTTCTTGCGGTAGGGCTCCCCGAGCCGCGCGGTCACGTTCCAGTCGATGTCGCGCACGTCGTCGCCGAAGGCGTACTTCACCACCTGGTCGAACTCGCGGCCGCGGCCCCGGAAGGCCGAGCGGTAGTCGCCGCCGACCAGCGCGTCGGCGGCGTCGCGCACGCGCCACTCGAGCCGGCGCAGCAGGGCGTGGGGAGCCGCCCGGCCCGTTCGATCTCCGCTCGCCTGCGGCTCGCTGCGCGCCCTACGGGCTTGCACTATCCCACCCGCGGGACCGCCGTGGCCTCGAGCACCTCGCGCAGCAGCGCCTCCGCGCTGAGCTCCTCCGCCTCGGCCTCGTAGCTGAGGCCCACCCGGTGGCGCAGGCACTCGGGGAAGAGCTCCTGCACCAGCTCGGGACCCACGAAGTCGCGCCCGCGCAGCCAGGCCAGCGCCCGGCCCGCCTGCACCAGCGCCAGGGAGGCGCGCGGCGAGGCGCCGAAGACCAGGCTGCGGAAGGCCCGCCGGCCCGCCAGGCGCCCCCGCCCCGCGGCCAGCTCGCGGGTCTCGCGCACCAGCGCCAGCACGTAGCGCTCGAGGGCCTCGGAGACGTGCACCTCGTCCACCCGCGAGCGCAGCGCCAGCAGCTCGGGACCCGAAGAGACGGCGGCCAGCACCGGCTGCTGGGTCACCTTGCCGTAGCGGCCGAGCATGGCGCGCTCCTCGCTCTCCGAGGGGTAGTCGGCGACCAGCTTGAAGAGGAAGCGGTCCACCTGGGCCTCGGGCAGCGGGTAGGTGCCCTCCTGCTCGATGGGATTCTGGGTGGCCATCACCAGGAAGGGCTGGGGCAGCCGGTGGGAGTCGCCGCCCAGCGTCACCTGGCGCTCCTGCATGGCCTCGAGGAGCGCGCTCTGCACCTTGGCCGGCGCGCGGTTGATCTCGTCGGCCAGCAGCAGGTTGGCGAAGACGGGCCCCAGGTGGACGCGGAACTCCCCGTCCTGGGGCTTGTAGACCATGGTGCCCACCACGTCGCTCGGCAGCAGGTCCGGCGTGAACTGGACGCGCTCGAAGTCGAGCCCCATGGCGGTGGCGAGGCTGCGCACGAGCAGCGTCTTCGCGAGGCCCGGCATGCCCTCGAGCAGCACGTGGCCGTCGGCGAGGAGCGCCACCAGGAGCCGCTCGATCAGGCGCTCCTGGCCGACCACGGCTTTCTGGATCTCGCCGCGCACCCGCCCGAGCCAGGGGGACGACGGGGCCCGGGCCTCCTCGGCGGCTCTCCCGTGGACCTCCCGCACGAACGCGCTCTCGCGCCTCCCGTCCTGGTGGGCCCGGTCTCGCAGGCGTCCGGGGCGCCGGGCCCGAAACACGCGGGGCCGACCCGGGGGGCCGGCCTCGCGGTGGTCCCAGACTAGCGAATGGGCGAAGCGGGGGGCCTACCCTCCGCCCGACCGCACCTCGATCTGACGCGGCCGGTGCCGCGCCGCCTTGGGCAGGTGCAGCGTGAGCACGCCGTCGCGCATCTCCGCCGAGATGCGCTCCGCGTCGATGCGGTCCGAGAGCCGGAAGCGGCGCTGGTAACCGCCCAGGCGGTACTCCCGGTGCAGGGGCCGCCAGGCGGACTCGGGCTCCACGGAAAGCCGCGCATCGATGGAGAGCTCGTCCTCGTGGAGCTCGACGGAGACGCCGCCCTCGTCGACGCCGGGCAGGTCCGCGCAGACCAGGTATTCCTCCGCGGACTCGACGATGTCCACGTCGGGCCGGAACGAGAGACCCGCCCGGGTCCCCTCCTGCTTCACGGCCTCCTTCTCGCGCACCTCGATCTCGCCTTGGTTCGCCATTTCGACCTCCTCGTCCTCGCTCTCATTCGCTCGCGCGGATCGCGATCCGGCGCGGCTGCTGCGCGGCCGGCTTGGGAATGCGCACGACCAGCACGCCGTGCCGATAGGTCGCCTCGACCTTCTCGCGGTCCACGTTCTCGGGGAGCGCCACCGTGCGGTGGAAGACGCCGGCCTGCCGCTCGCGCCGGTGCACGCTCACGTTCTCCGCCGGCGCATCGATCCTGCGCTCGCCGCGCAGGGTGAGGCGCTGGCCGTCGAGGGTGACGTCGAGATCCTCGCCCCGCAGGCCGGGGACCTCCGCCGTCAGCACGTACTCGCGCTCGGTCTCGTAGAGGTTCACCGGCGGGAAAACGCCGGCGCGCGCGCCGCGGCTGGCGCGCGCTCCCCAGTCGTCCATCAGGGCGCCGAGCTCGCGCCGCAGCTCGTCGAAGGGCTGCCAGGAATCGCCCCAGCCGGGGCTCGAGAATCCGTAGATCGCCATGTTGCCTCCTGTTCCCGGGGTCCCGGGAAGGAGGTAAGCACCGCCTCGGCACTGTCAACGGGGCGCGCGGGGCCCGCGGACCGGGCCGCCGGGGGAGAGATCGGGCCCGGAGCGCCGCTCAGCCGCAGCCCTGCGGGCCGCAGCAGTCGCCTTCGGCCGCGCTGCGGGTGAGCGCGTAGCCCTGCCCCTTCGTCTCGCGCGGGTGGCGCGGCGCCGTGCGCGAGCAGTCGAAGGGCGCGCGCTCGGCCTCGGGCACCGGCGTCCTCGGCGGGACGGGGATCACCTGGCCCGCGTAGGGCTCCGAGGTGAGGAGCCGAAAGGTCTTGGCGCAGACGGCGGCGCGCTCGCCGCGGCGCAGCCAGTGGCCGTCGTCGTCCAGCACCTGCTTCCAGGGCCCGCGGTAGATCACGGCCTCGTTCGCCTCGGCGCAGGGGCCCTCCTTGCCCTTGCGGGCCGTGACCGTGACCGAGCGGAACTCGATCCCCTGCACCACGCGGAAGGGCTCCTCGCACCACTCCTCCAGGGCGATCCCGTGGAAGCCGGCCTCCTCGAGCTCGCGCAGGAGCTCCCCCTCCTGGAAGGCGCCGGAGACGCAGCCGCTCCAGAGCTCCGGGTCCGCCATCAGCTCCGCGGGGACCGGCTCGTCGCTCACGATGTCGGAGAGGGCGATGCGCCCGCCCACCCGGAGCACGCGGAAGATCTCGCGCACGAGCTTCGACTTGTCCCCGGGGCGCACCAGGTTCAGCACGCAGTTCGAGACCACGACGTCGACGCTGGCAGCGGGGACGAGGGGCTCCTCGCGGCGCAGCTTCTCGCAGACCGCGTCCAGGTCGGCGAGATCCGCGGCGCTCCGCACCGGGTGGCGCGAGAGCCAGGCGTCGAGGCGGTCGAGGTCGAGGGCCAGGTCCTGGATGCGGCCGCGCCGGAATTCCACGTTGGCGTAGCCCAGGCGATCGGCCACGAGCGGCGCGCTGCGGCGCGCGAGGGCCAGCATCTCGTCGTTGAGATCGACCCCGAGGACGTGCCCCTTCCGGCCCGCGACCTGCGCGGCGATGAAGCAGATCTTCCCGCCGCCGCTCCCGAGGTCGAGCACGCTGTCGCCCTCGCGCACGTGGCGCGAGGGATCGCCGCAGCCGTAGTCGCGCTCCAGCACCTCGGGCGGGATCGCGGCCAGGTAGCGGGCGTCGTAGTCGACCGGGCAACAGAGCGCGGCCTCGCGCTCGCGGGCGGCGGCGCCGTAGCGCCGGGCCACTGCGCGCTCGACTTCCAGGGCCGGGGGCGTGCTCATCGGGGCGGCCTCCTTGCGGGCGGGCCCCCGCGCGGACCGATCGGGGCGCGAGGGAGGTCGGGCGCAATGGAACGCCGCCTGCTCGGATGCCGCAAGGCCCGGCGGGTTTCGTCCCCGGGGGGGGCGGGCTCGGATCAGAGCTTCAGGATCGCGCGCTCGATCGCCTCGATGGCGCCGCCCTCGGCGTTGCTGCGCACCACCAGGTCCGCGGCGGAGCGCGCCGCCCGCACGGCGTTCCCCATGGCGATGCCGAGCCCGGCGTTGCGCAGCATCTCCGCGTCGTTCACGTCGTCGCCCACGGCGATGATCTCGCCCGGTGCGATCCCCTCCGCGGCGGCGACCCGGGCCAGGGCGGGCCACTTGCCGGAGCCCGGCGCCAGGAACTCCTGGATCACGCCGCGGTAGTTCTTGTTGAGGAGCGAGTGCATCACCACGCGCTCGCCCAGGCGCTCGTGGGCCTGCTCGCGCAGGCCCGCCGCCGTCTCCTCGTCGGTCATGGTGGAGAGCATGATCACGTCGCCGGCGTGGACGGCGCCCACGTCCGGCACGACCGCGCAGAACTCGCCCGCGTCGAGCAGGTACTCGCGCTGGAAGGGGTGGGCCTGCTCGGGCCGCTCGGTCAGGATGTCCGTGCGCCCGCCGACGCGGTCGACGTAGACCAGGGGCGTTCCCACCCCGCGCACCAGGGAGAGCACCTCGCCGTAGAGGTCGCCGGGGAGATAGTTGCCGTGGCGGGTCTCCCCGCTCCGGATGTCCTTCACGAGGGCGCCGTTGTTGACCACCAGGGGGCCCTCGAGCTCCAGGGCCAGCGCGAGGGGGAGGGCGGTGCGGAAGCGCCGGCCCGTACAGACGACGACGCGCAGCCCCCGGCGCCGTGCCGCTCCCACGGCCCCCTTCACCCCCTCGCTGAGGTTGCCGTAGGGGTCGAGCAGGGTTCCGTCGAGATCGAGGGCCAGCAGTCGATAGCGCATCGCGAGCGGGCTCTTGGTTGGTGGAACGGGCAGATCCCGAAGGGCGCTGGAGCCGCCCTCTCATCGAGAGAACGGCTCGCCTTCCTTAGCACGCGGGTCGGGGGCGAGCCCCTCCCGCGCCGCCGCCTTGCGCGCCTCCAGCTCCTCCAGGCTGCGCGGCCAGTCGCGCCGCAGGAGCCGCGAGAGCGCGCGGTCGGCCAGCAGCCGCCCGCCGGTCTGGCAGGGGGCGCAGTAGTTCGTCTCGTTCTCGGCGTAGGCGATCCGCTGCACCGGCGCGCCGCAGGTGGGGCAGGGCTCGCCGAAGCGGCCGTGGACGGCCATGCCCGGGCGGAAGGCCGTGACCTTCTCCGGAAAGCCCGCCCCGGTCTCCTCCCGCAGGCGTTCGGTCCAGCGCAGGAGGGTTGCGCGCGCCGCGTGGAAGAGCCGCCCGACCTCCCCCTCGTCGAGCTGGCCCGTGAGCCGAACCGGCGAGAGGCGCGCCGCGTGGAGGATCTCGTCGGAATAGGCGTTCCCGATCCCGCTCAGGAGCTCCGGATCCGTGAGCGCGCGCTTGAGCGTGTGGCTGCGCGAGGTGAGCCGTGCTCGGAAGGCCTCGAGGTCCGCCTCGAGGACCTCGAGGCCGCCCGGGTCGTGCCGCGCGAGGGCCGCCTCGCCGCGCACGAGGTGGAGCGTCGCGCGCTTCTTCGGGCCCGCCTCGGTCACGAGCAGCGTCCCGCTGGGGAAGTCGAGGGCCGCGAGGGCGAGCTTGCGCGCGAGCCGGGCGCCGGGGGGCCGCCAGCGCAGGCGCCCGGCCACCATCAGGTGGAGCACCAGGAAGAGCCCGCCCTCGAGCCCCAGGGCGATGCGCTTGCCGAGCCGTCGCGCCCCCAGGACGCGCCGCCCGTGCGCCTCGGCGATCGGCGGATCCACCGAGCGCAAGAGCGAGGGGCCGGCGATCCGGATGCGCTCGAGGCGCAGGCCCACCACGTGGCGCTCCAGAGCCTCGACGTAGACCGTCACGTCCGGCAGCTCGGGCATCGCACTCCTCCCCAGGGAGTTCAAGTATGGCGCGCGGCGGGCCGATCCAGCGCCGGCGTGGCAGCCTCCAGCTACCAGCCGGACATCCGCGAGATTCCCGGCCACTGCTATGCAGCGGTCTACTGGGTCTCGGGGGCCATCTGCCTGCCGGCGCGAAGGGCCCTCCAGGATCACCTGAACCAGAGCGAGGCCTTCCTGCGGCTGCGGGGAGCCCGGATCGCGGGAGCCGACTCCGAGCTCTCCTTCCTGGCCCTGCGGCGCGACTCCATCTCGATGATCGCGCCCTCGGAGCGCGCCGAGCGCCTGCAGCGAGACGGCGTCGGGCGACAGCAGGAGCGCCGCGTCACCTGCCTCCTGGAGGCGGGGGTCGTGACCGGGACCCTGGAGCTCATGGCGAGCCTGCGCGTCTCCGACCACCTGATGCGGGAGGCGGGGTTCATCCTGCTGCGCGACTGCGGGCTGGTCTGGGCGGCGCGGCGCGCGCCGCTTCCCTTCGCCTCGCCGGTGCCGGTCCTCCTGCTCAACACCCGCCACATCCTCGGCGTGACCGACACCCCCACCCCCCGCTGACGGCCCGCCGGGCAGGCGGAGCCGGTGGGGCGCCGGGGCTCAGCGCCAGGCGAAGACCGGCTGCTCGAAGTGCGCGACGCGAACGCTCAGCCCGCGCAGCGCCACCTCGCGCAGCTGGTAGAGGATCGCGGCGGTGGGCGCGTGGATGGCGGTGCCGAGGAGCGGCAGGGAGATCACGGGGCGATCGCTCTCCGGGATGCTTCGCAGCTGCGGCACGTCGGGCCGCTCGAGCTCGGCGAGCGGCACGCGGTGGACCTCGGCGACCTCCTGGGGATTGGGCACGAGGCGGCAGCCCGCGTCGGCCCAGACCACCACGGGCGTGATCACGTAGCCCGAGCGGGTCGCGTAGTCGTCGAGGAGCCCGAGCACGCTCGAGCCCGGGAGCCGGAGCCCCACCTCCTCGGCGAGCTCGCGGAGCGCCGCATCGGCGGGCCCCTCGCCCGCCTCCAGGCGCCCGCCCGGGAGCGCCCACTGGCCCGAGTGGGCGCGCAGACCCCGCGCGCGGCGGGTCAGCACGAAGGAGACCGCGCCGCTCGCGTCCCCGAGCAGCGCCAGCGCCACCGCCGATGCGCGCAGCTGCGACCCCCCCGGATGGGCGCGCCGCTCGAAGCGAGCCAGGTTCTCCGCCACGCGCTCGGGGACGGGGGTTGAGAATTCGACCGGATGCGACTGCGCGCCGCTGCCCATGGGATCGCCCTCGCGTCCGGTCAACTTCTCAACCCCCGTCCCCGCCCACGTCGCGGGGGAAGCCGCGGCTGAGCCAGCCGGCGAAGCCCTCGGCCATCGAGACGACGTTCGCGAATCCCATCTGCCGCAGGGTGCGGACCGCGAGCGCGCTGCGGTTGCCGCCGCCGCAGTAGAGCACGAGCTTGCGGCCGCGGTCCGCGAACCAGGGGTCGCGCTTCCCGTGCTCGAGGTCCGCGCGGACCTCGAGGAAGCCGCGCGGCGAGCTCTTCGCACCCGGGACGTGGCCCTCCGCGTACTCGTCGGGCTCGCGCACGTCGACGAAGTGCCAGCTCGGGTCCCGCTCCCAGCGACGCCGCGCCTCCTCGGGGGCGATCTCTTCGACCTCGCGCAGGGCCTCGCGCACGAAGTCCGCGAGGCTCATGGCCCCCACGGGCGGCCTACCCGGCCAGGTGGAGCGCCGCCACGGCCACTGCGGCGAAGCCCAGGATGCAGACCTGCATCGGGCGGTCCACCAGAACCAGCTCCTCCGCCTTCTCGCCGAGCCTCTGGGTCTCCACCAGCAGGTGATAGCGGAAGATCGCAAACATCACGAAGGGGAAGGTCAGCGCCAGCAGCTGGAAGCTCCGCTCCGAGAGGTGGCGCAGGTCGAGCAGGTAGAGCGCGTAGCTGATCAGGACCCCACCCATGGAGGTCGTGGTGTAGGCGGAGAGGGCGGAGAGCGTATAGGTGCCGAGCACCGGGCGCGTTCGCCCCGCGCTGCCCTCGAGGGCCAGGAGCTCCGCCTTGCGCTTCTCGAGCGCAATGAAGAGAGCGAGAAAGAGCGTGCACAGGATGAACCAGTTCGACATGGGAACACCGATGGCGAGCGCTCCGCCGGCCGCTCGGATCACGAACCCCGCGGCGATCAGCATCACGTCGAGGACCACGACGTTCTTGCCCGCGAGGGAGTAGAAGTGGGTCATCGAGAGATAGATCAGGACGGCCAGGCCGAAGCTGCGGCCGATCCAGAAGGCCAGGCCCAGGGAGACCCCCGTGAGGGCGAGGGCGAGGAGCGTCGCCGGCCCCGCGAGCACCGCCCCGGAGGCGATCGGCCGGTGGCGCTTCTCGGGGTGCAGCCGATCCCGCTCGACGTCGATCAGGTCGTTCACGACGTAGACCGAGGAGGAGGCGAGGCAGAAGGCGCCGAAGGCGAGGGAGGCGAACAGGAACGCGTGCGGGTCGAAGAGCTTGCGGGCGAAGATGAGCGCCGCGAAGACCAGCACGTTCTTCACCCACTGCTGGGGACGCAGCAGGCGGGCCCAGGCCGGCAGACCCGCGCGCGCGCGGCCCTCCCCGGCGCTCACCTCCTCCTGGGTCGAGGACTCGGACACGCGCTCTCCCGGCGGCGATCCTAGCGCACGCCCCTCGGGTTCCCCGGCCGCCCCCGGCTCACGCAGGGGCTCCCGCGCGCAAAGAAGCGATAGGGCAGCCCGGTGGCGCGGCGGATTCCGATCCGCGGGCTCCGCGCCACCGCGAGGGGCGGATCGCCGGCGGCGGGGCGGCGCAGCTCGAGCGGTCCGGCGAGGAGGCTCTGCCCGTACTCCCCGAGGCCGATCGCGAAGGCCTGGCACAGCCGCCCCGGACCGCTGGCGATCGCGCGGTCGGGAGCCCCTGGACCGAGCCCCCGGTGGGCGCGCATGCGATCCCTCCCCTCCACGGGCTCGAGCGCGCGCAGGAGCAGCGCCGCGGCCCGCCCCTCCTCCTCGCACACCACGTTGGCGCACCAGTGCAGGCCGTAGCTCCGGTAGACGTAGAGCCGCCCGGGCGGTCCGAACATGGCGCGGTTGCGCGGCGTGACGCCGCGGTGGGCATGGGAGCTCGGGTCCGTCCCGTCGCCCAGGTAGGCCTCGACCTCGACGATGCGCCCGGCGAGCCGCGCGCCGCCGGGGAGGTGGCGCACCAGGTAGGCGCCCAGGAGCTCGGGCGCCACCTCGAGGCAGGGTCTCGCGAAGAAGCGCTGCGGGAAGCGGGGCCCGAGCCGCACGCGCCGAAGCTAGCGCGAAGCGCGGCGCACCCGATATCATCTGGGTTCCCCGGAGCCACCCCAGAGAGACCCCCGTGAGTGAGAGAGAGGCCGTGGCGCGCACAGCCAAGCCGGAGCCGTCGGCGCCCCGGCGCGATCGCAGCCAGGAGGATCAGGAGGTCCCGCCGCAGCTCAGCGGCTTCGGCGTGAACGCCGCCCTCGTCGAAGAGATCCGCCAGCGCTACCAGGTCGACCCGACCTCGGTCGATGCGAGCTGGGCGGAGCTCTTCGGGGAGCGGGGTCGCGCGGCACCGCCCCCCGCGGCCCCGGCCGCCCGCGCCGGCGGGAAGGCCGCTGCGGCCGGGGACGAGATCGACCCCCGCCTGGCCGACCGCCACGCCCGCGTGCTGCGGCTCATCCACTCCTTCCGCGCCCGCGGCCACCGCATCGCCGAGACCGATCCCCTGGGCGGCCACCCCTCCTACTTCCCGGAGCTCGACCCCGCCCACTACGGCTTCGGCAGCGACGAGCTCGATCGCCCCTACATCGCCGGCGACCTCCCCGGCGGCGCGCTCCAGACCCTGCGCCAGATCCTCGAGCGGCTGCGCGCCACCTACTGCCGCAAGGTGGGCGTCGAGTTCACCCACGTGCAGGACCCGGGGCGCAAGGCCTGGCTGCAGCAGGCCATGGAGGGGAGCCAGAACGAGACGCCCCTCTCCGCGGCCGAGCGCCTGCGCATCCTCGAGAAGGTCTCGGCCGCCGAGCTCTTCGAGCGCTTCCTCCACACCAAGTTCCTGGGCCAGAAGCGCTTCTCCCTCGAGGGCGCCGAGAGCCTGATCCCGCTCCTCGACGCGATCGTGGAGGACGCCCCGCACCACGGCATCGGGGAGCTCGTCTTCGGCATGGCCCACCGCGGCCGCCTGAACGTGCTCTCGAACATCCTGGGCAAGTCGCTCGAGTCGATCTTCTCGGAGTTCGAGGACAACCCCCTGATCGACAGCCCCTTCGGATCCGGCGACGTCAAGTACCACAAGGGCTACTCGAACGACCGCGTGACCCGGAGCGGCGAGACGGTGCACCTCTCGCTCACCGCGAACCCCTCCCACCTCGAGGCGGTGGGCCCGGTGGTGGAGGGGCGCGTGCGCGCCAAGCAGCGCCGCGCCGGCGACGAGGAGGGCCGGAGAGTCGTGCCGGTGCTGATCCACGGCGACGCCGCCTTCGCCGGCCAGGGCATCGTGGCGGAGACGCTCAACCTCTCGAATCTGGCGGGCTACACCACGGGCGGAACGATCCACGTGGTGGTGAACAACCAGATCGGCTTCACCACCACCCCCGCCGAGGCGCGCTCCACGCTCTATTGCACCGACGTCGCCAAGATGATCCAGGTGCCGATCTTCCACGTGAACGGCGACGACCCCGAGGCCGTCGTGCACTGCGTGAAGCTCGCGATGGCCTACCGGCAGCGCTTCGGCGAGGACGTGGTGATCGACCTGGTCTGCTACCGCCGCCACGGTCACAACGAGGGTGACGAGCCGAGCTTCACCCAGCCGCTGCTCTACGAGAAGATCCGCCGGCGCGAGTCCGTGCGCAGGCTCTACACGGAGCGGCTGCTCCAGCTCGGGCTGCTGCGCGACGAGGACGTGAAGCGCATCGAGGAGGACCTCTCGCTGCAGCTCTCCCGGGCCCTCGAGGTGATCGAGGCGCGCCCGCCGGGTCCCGACGAGCCCTACGAGCCGCGCGGGCCCTGGACCGGTTATTCGCGGGTGGCCCCGCCGGAGGAGCCCGAGACGGCCGTCGCGCCGGAGAAGCTCGCGGAGCTCGCCGAGCGCATCGGCTCGGTGCCGGCCGACTTCCACGTGCACCCCAAGCTCCAGGCGCTGCTCGAGCGGCGCCGCAAGGCGGTGGCCGAGGACGCGCCCATCGACTGGGGGCTGGCGGAGGCGCTCGCCCTGGGCTCGCTCCTGCTCGAGGGCACGCCGGTGCGGCTCTCGGGCCAGGACAGCGTGCGCGGCACCTTCAGCCATCGACACGCCTCCCTCGTCGACCAGGGCACCGGCGAGGAGTACATGCCGCTCGCCCACCTGGCGCCGATCCAGGCGCGCTTCGAGGCCTACGACAGCCTGCTCTCGGAGGCGGCGGTGCTGGGCTTCGAGTACGGCCACAGCCTCGCGGACCCCAGCTGCCTCACGATCTGGGAGGCTCAGTTCGGCGATTTCGCGAACGGCGCCCAGGTGATCATCGACCAGTTCATCACCTCCGCCCACATGAAGTGGGCCCGCATGAGCGGCCTCGTGATGCTGCTCCCCCACGGCTACGAGGGCCAGGGCCCCGAGCACTCGAGCGCGCGCATCGAGCGCTTCCTGCAGCTGTGCGCCGACGACAACCTCCAGGCGGTGAACTGCACGACCCCGGCCCAGTACTTCCACGTGTTGCGGCGCCAGATGCGGCGCCGCTACCGCAGCCCCCTCGTTCTCTTCACTCCCAAGAGCCTGCTGCGCCTGCCGCGGGCGAGCTCCCGGGTGGCGGAGCTCTCGGGCGGGCGCTTCCTCCCGGTGCTCGACGACGCGGCGGCAGCGCGGGAGCCCGGCGCCGTGGAGCGGGTGGTGCTCACGAGCGGCAAGCTCTACTACGAGCTCCTGGCCGAGCGGGAGGGCCGCGGCGGCCCGGACGCTCCGCGGGTGGCGCTCGTGCGCCTGGAGCAGCTCCATCCCTGGCCCGCCGCGGCGCTGGGGGAGATCCTGGGGCGCTACGCGGCGGCGGGGCGCGTGGTCTGGGCCCAGGAGGAGCCCGCCAACATGGGCGCCTTCGGCTTCGCGCGCGACCGGATCCAGAGCCTGCTGCGATCCGAGCAGCTTCTGCGCTACGCGGGGCGCCGCGAGAGCGCGAGCCCCTCGGTGGGCTCGGCCCGCATCCACCGCGACGAGCAGGCGGCGATCGTGGCCGCCGCCTTCGACGCCTAGCCCGCGGGATCCCGGCCCGGGGCGCGCCCGGCAAGCCCCCCGGCCCCTCGGGATCCGCGCCGGCCTCCTCGCGACCGGGGCCTGCGCGCTGGCCTGCGCGGGCTCCCCGGCCCTCGAGCCGGGCGCGCCGGCCTCCCCCGGGCGCGGCGCGGAGCGCGCGCCCGCAGCCCCCCGCGCCGACCATCCGCTGCTCGGGCTGGCCGACGCCGCCCGCGAGCGCGGCGAGCTCGAGCTGGCCGCGGAGCGCTACCGGCGCGTGCTGGCGTCGCAGCCCGCCTCGGCCCGGGCCCGGCTGGGCCTGGGTCGGATCGCCCTCGAGCGGGGCGACCTCCCGACGGCGCGGCGCGAGCTCGAGGCGGCGCGCGAGCTGGAGCCCGACGCCCCGGAGCCCCTCCTCGCCCTCGGCCGCCTCTCCCGCCGCGAGGGCCGCCGCGAGGAGGCGCGCGGTCACCTGGAGCAGGCTCTGCTCCGCGACCCCGGGAGCCCGGGGGCCCACGCCGAGCTCGCGGAGCTCACCGGCGCTGCGCCCCGCGCAGAGCCGAAGAACGGCGAGGAGGCGCAGGCCCTGGCCCGCGCCCACCCCTACGACCCCCGGGCCCTGCTGCGCGCGGCCCTCGCGGCGGAACGGGAGGGCGGCGCCGCGGAGGCGGTGGCGATCCTCGAGCGCGCGGTCTGGCTCGCCGATCGCGACCGCGGGGCGGCGGCGCAGGCGATCGCGCGGCTGCGCGCCCTCGACCCCGCCTGGGAGGCGCGGCGCGTCGTCTTCGTGCACGCCGTGGCCGACGCGCCGCTGCGCCGGGAGGCGGGCTGGCGCTTCCGACTGCGGAGGCTCTTCGCCTGGGCCTCGCGGGCCCTCGATCCGGTCCTCGCCACGGCCTTCGTCCCGGTGAGCCTGGGCGCCTTCGACTCGGCCGCCGCGGGCGACGATCTCCTGGCGATCTTCGCCGCCGCCCAGGGCAGCGCGGGCCGCGCGCCCCAGCCGGGCCTCTTCGCCGTCTTCACCGGCCGCAGCCCCAGCGGTCCGGGGCGCTTCGAGCTCGGCGTGGCCGAGTTCCTGGGGCGCTGGATGGCCGTCCGCCTGGCCCCCGGCGAGCGCGAGAGCCGCGTGCTGGCCCACGAGATCCTGCACCTCTACGGGGCGATCCACGTGCTTCCCACCGCCGAGTCCCTGATGAACCCGAGCGGGGACTCCCTGGTGCTCGACGAGCTCAACGCCGGGATCGCCCGGGCCCTGCGCCCGCGCAGCTTCGGACTCGCCGGCTTCGATCGCGACGTGCTCGCGCGCGTCGACCTCGACGAGGCCACGGAGGCCTATCTGCGCGCCGTGCGCGGCAACCTGCTGCTGCGCCAGCGCGGGCTCGCCGACGCCCTCGAAGAGCGCCCCCGCTCGCGCTACCTGGCGGCGCGCGAGGCCCGGAGCTCCCTCCAGCTCGATTCCCATCTGGCCGACGTCTCCCTCCATCTGGCCCTCTTCCTGCGCGTCGGCGAGCGGCGCGCGGAGGCGGTGGCGCTGCTCGAGCTGGCCGCGCAGCTCTACGGCCCGGGCACGCGGCGCGGCCAGGCGGCGCTGGCCCGGGCGGAGGCCCTGCGCGCCGAGCTCGAGGCCCTCTACCCGGAGGCGGGGCGCTGAGCGGCGCGCGCCGGAGCCGCGGCGGCGCTCGCCCGCGTCGCGCTGCTGACAGCGCTGGCCTACGCGCCGGCGTGCCTGCGTAGCCCTGCGCTGCACCTCGGCATCCAGTCGGGCGCAGCGCAGCGGCGGTCCGTTGGGCGGCGCCCGACCCCGATGACGCGAGTCGGGAATTCTTTCGGCGCCGGCACGAGGGGCGCCCCGCCCGGGCGCCGGAGATCACGGACGATTCGTAGGACCGACTTCGGCTTGCGGCACCGGATCCAGGAGGAGCAATCGAACTCGAGGATCGGGGGCGCAAGAGAGGGGGTCGCCACAGCTCGTTCCAATCGATCCGTGGTACCGTTCTCGCGGCGGGCGCCGTGCCTCGGCGTTGGCGGTCAACGCTGTTGGGCGCAGCTGAACCGCATGTCCGTCGGGCAGACAGGCCTACGGAGCCCAGGTGAATCTTCTCTTCGATCTCGATGGCACGCTGACAGATCCCGCCGTCGGTATCACGCGTTGCATCCAGCACGCGATGTCCCAGCTGGGTCTTGAAGTCGCAGATGATCGCGCGTTGTTGCGCTTTATTGGCCCGCCGCTCAGGAACGCGTTCGCGGAGCTGCTCGCCACCGACGATGAACATCTCATCTCTCGGGCTATCGCACTCTACCGCGAGCGCTTCGTCGCACTGGGAATGTTTGAGAACGCGGTCTACCCAGACATCCTGCGTGGTCTCGAACAGCTGGTGGCTCACGGCCATCACCTCTGGGTGGTCACATCAAAGCCACGCGTATACGCGAGACAGATCGTCGATCATTTCGGCCTTCTTTCTAGCTTCACGGGCATCTACGGGTCGGAGCTCGATGGCAGGTACAGCGACAAGGTCGAGCTGGTCCGAATCGTGCTCGAGAGCGAACACATGGCACCGAGTGCCACGTGGATGATCGGCGATCGCGCGCAGGACGTCCGAGGTGGTCGCATGAACGGTACTCGAACAGCCGGCGTACTCTGGGGCTATGGAACACCAGCGGAACTCCGTGCCGAAGGCCCCGACGTACTTCTCGATACCATGGCGGAGCTTGTGGCCCACATGAGCTGCTCGATGATCGGATGACAGCCTACCTCCCTCGCTACGCTCGGTCGGCCTGGAGCCCAGCCGTGATGCGTTGGGCAGCGGGAAAGGGAGCCCACACGGAATGCGCGTGCTCGTGACCGGAAGCGCCGGGCACCTCGGTGAGGGACTCGTCCGGACCCTGAGGGAGCGCCGACACGAAGTCGTAGGCCTCGATCTTCTTGATTCTCCCTTTACCACCCACGTCGGCTCGGTTTCCGATCCCGACTTCGTTCGGCGGTGCCTGCGCGGCGTGGAACTCGTCATCCACGCGGCCACCCTCCACAAGCCTCACATGGTGACGCACTCACGGCAGGCCTTCGTCGAGACGAACATCGCGGGAACGCTCGCTGTCCTCGAGGCCGCGCTTGCCGCCGGCGTCTCCGGAGTGGTCTTCAGCAGCACGACGAGTGCCTTCGGCGCCGCCCTGAGGCCCACGGATGGTGAGCCCGCCGCCTGGGTCGATGAAGGCGTCGATTCCGTTCCGAGGAATATCTACGGGGTGACGAAGAAGGCGGCCGAGGATCTCTGCGAGCTGTTCTTCAGGTCGACCGGCCTGCCATGCATCGTGCTGCGGACCTCTCGTTTCTTTCCGGAAGCGGACGACGATCCCGAACTTCGGCGGCAGTACGATGATCTCAATCTCAAGGTGAACGAGTACTTGTACCGACGGCTGGACTTCGCCGATGCCGTTGATGCACACATCCTCGCAGCTGAGCGAGCTCCGGAGATCAGGTTCGGTCGCTACGTCGTGAGTGCAACAAGCCCGTTTGGGCCGCAGCACCTCTCCCGGCTCCGCACGGATGCACCGGGCGTGGTTCGAAGCCTGTTCCCCGACTACGAGGAGTTGTATCGGCAGCGCAGCTGGAGAATGCTCCCAGGGATAGATCGTGTCTACGTCAACCATCGTGCTCGCACCGAACTCGGCTGGAGGCCGCGCGTCGATTTCCGGTATGTCCTCGACTGCCTGCGACGCGGAGATGATGTGGTCAGCCCGCTCGCCAGGGCAGTCGGGAGCAAGGGATACCACCCGCGGCGCTTCGAGGAAGGGCCCTATCCTGTGGAGAGAAGCTCGTAGTCCGCCTGCTGCCCGACAAGCCCGGTGGATCGATCCATGCCACGTGACCACCGCGCGACCCCGCCCGCCACGTCGGGCTTCACAGGGGCTCGCTTTCTCATGGAAGGCGCTGCATGAGACATCGAAGCGATATGTCCGCGTTGAACGGGAACTGCGCGCCGCAGAGCCGGCAACGCCCGCTCGGGACTTGGGTGGCAGCACCGGCGCCAGTTCTGGCCATTCCATCTTCGATAGCCTCCATCGTCCACCCCGAGGCCCTGTCCGCGATTCCCTCGCACTCCGCTCGGCTTCGCCTCGCTGCGCGCCCTCCGGGCTCGCCGACTCAGTGCTCCCTGGCGCGCAGCAGCGCCTCGGCGCGCTCGAGATCGGCGGGCGTGTTGAGGTTGCGGAGGGCGATGCCGCGCGGATCGAGGGGGGCGAGGTCCGCGGGCTCGAGCCAGCTCGTGGCGAGGGCCCCGAGGAGACCCCGCAGCTCGAGGGCGCCCGTCGCGAGGCGCGCGCGCGCCACCGGCAGCACCGCCTCGCGCCGGTAGAGCGCGCAGAGGGGCTGGCTCCCTTCGCGCGGCCGCGGCACCACGGCGTCGGCCTCGGGCCAGGCCACGAGCCCGAGCAGGAGCTCCGGCGTGACGAGCGGGAGGTCCGTCGCGAGCACCAGGACCCGCTCTGCCCGGGCGTGGGAGAGGGCGGCCACGAGCCCGCGCAGGCCGCAGGCGGGGCCCTCCGGGTCCGGGACCCGGCGACCGGGCGCCTCCGCGGGCGGGTCGCCGCCCACCAGCAGCACGTCCTCGAAGAGATCCGCCAGGAGCGCGGCGATGCGCGTCGCGAGGGCCACCCCCCCGAGGCGCCGCTGCGCCTTGTCGCTCCCCATCCGGCGCGAGTCGCCCCCGAGGAGCACGGCGGCGGCGACGTTCGCGAGGCGCCCCTCGGCCGGATCGCGCGCCCTTCGGGCTTGCACTCAGAAGCCGGGCTCTTCGGCGGCCAGGAAGTCCGGGTCGAGCACCTGCACCGCGGCGCTCGCGCCCGGGGCGAGCTCGGTCTCCTCGGCCGGGAAGAGGAGGAGGCCCTGGGCGCGCGTCAGGGAGCGCAGCACGCCGGAGCTCTGGTTCCCGGTGGCGAAGGCCACGATCTCCCCGCCGCGGCGCTCGAGCCGCACGCGCACGAAGTGGAGGCGCCCGGCGGGCTTCGCGAGGCGCTCGGCCAGGCGCGCCCGCAGCGTGGGCCGGAAGAGCGCGCGGTGGCCCATCATCTGGCGCAGCGCCGGCCGCACGAACTCCTCGAAGGTGACCATGGCGGAGACGGGGTTCCCGGGCAGCCCGAAGAAGAGGGGACCCGCCTCCCGGGGCAGGCGCGCGAAGACCAGCGGGTAGCCCGGCTTGATCTGCACCCCGAAGAAGAGGAGGCTCGCCCCGAGCTTCTCGAGCACGCCGCGCACGTAGTCGCGGTCGCCCACCGAGACGCCCGCGGAGCTCACGACCAGGTCGGCGGAGAGGCCGGCGCGGAAGATCCGCTCGAGGTCTTCCGGGGTGTCGCGGGCGATGCCCAGATACACGGGCTCGAGGCCGAGCTCGCGGCACTGGGCGGCTAGCGAGGAGGAGTTGGAGGAGGCGATCCTTCCGCCGCGCAGGTCGCCGTCGGGCTCGACGAGCTCGTCACCGCTGGAGAGGAGGGCCACCCGCGGGCGCTGGTGGACGGCGACCTGGCTGCGGCCCAGGGCGGCCAGCATGCCGAGCTCGGCGGGCCCCAGGCGGGTGCCGGCCGCCAGCACCTCCTCGCCGGCGCGCACGTCCTCGCCGGCCGGGCGCACGTTCTCGCCGGGCCCCGGCGCGGCCCGCAGGCGCAGCCCCTCGCCCACCCGCTCCACGTCCTCCTGGCGCACCACCGCGTCGGCGCCGGGCGGGATCGGAGCTCCCGTGAGGATGCGGGCGGCCTCGCCGGCGCGGAGCGCCCGCGCGGCCAGGGCCCCGGCGGCCACCTCGAAGGCGAGGGCGAGCTCCACCGGACGCTCCGGCGCGGCCCCGAGCAGGTCCGCGCGGCGCACGGCGTAGCCGTCCATGGCGCTGTTGTCCGCCGGGGGGAGGTCGCGCCCCGCGCGGATGGGCTCGCAGAGGATCCGCCCCAGGGCTCGGGCGGCCGGCACCCGCTCCGCCGGGAGCGCCGGGGCGTTCTCGAGCACGATCCGCAGGGCCTCCGCGGCGCCGATCCCGGTTCGCACGCCGCAACCTTACCGCAGCCGGGCGGGGGCTCCGGCCCGCTCGACGCCAACCGCCGGGGGGGCTAGATTGCCCAAAGTTTAGGCAGCCCCGGGACGGTCCGGGCCCCCTCGACAGCGACAGCAGGCGAAGAAACCGCGTTCTGGAGGAGGCTCCGCTTGCCCTCGCCCGCCCCCATCGACCCCGCGGCGATCCATCCCATCCCCCTCCGGGGCGCGGCGGGCCTCGCCAGCAATCTGGTGATGGCTCCCATGGCCGGGATCTCGAACCTGCCCTTCCGCCTCATCGCCCGCGAGGCCGGCGCGGCCCTCGCCTTCAGCGAGACCGTGAGCGCCCGGGGGCTCGTGAGCGGCGGGCAGAAGAGCTGGCGCCTGCTCACGAGCTCGCCCCGCGAGGCGCCGGTGGCCTTCCAGCTCTTCGGCTCGGAGCCGGAGGTGCTGGGCGAGGCCTGCCGCCGCCTCGCCGACGAGGGCGCCGCCTGGATCGACCTCAACGCGGGCTGCCCGGTGAAGAAGTTCATCCGCAACTGCGCCGGCTCGGCGCTCCTGCGCGACCTCCCCCGCGCGGCGGCGGTGGTGCGCGCCATGCGCCGGAGCTTCCCCGGGATCCTCTCGGTCAAGATGCGCACGGGCTGGGACGAGCGCTCCATCGCGGCCCCGGAGCTGGCCCGCCTGGCGGTCGCCGAGGGCGCGGAGCTGCTCTCGGTGCACGGCCGCACCCGCGCCCAGCAGTACACCGGCCGGGCGAGCCGCGAGATCATCCGGCGCGTGGTGGAGGCGGTGCCGGGCACGCCGGTCCTCGCCAACGGCGACGTCACGACCCCGGAAGAGGTCTTCGCGATGCTGCGCGAGACGGGCTCCGCCGGCGTGATGATCGGCCGCGGGGCCCTGGGCAACCCCTGGATCTTCGGCCAGGCGCTGGCGCTCGCGCGCGGGGGCCTGGCCCGCGAGCCCACGCCCGAGGAGCGCCTCGCCACCGTCGAGCGGCACGTCTCGCTCCTGATCGGAGCCATCGACGACGCGCGTCTGCTGGCCACGAACCTGAAGAAGTACCTGGTCGCCTACTCGAAGGGGCTCGCCGGGAGCGCCGCCTTCCGGCAAGGGACCCTCGAGGCCGAGGGGGTGGACGCGGTCCTCGCCCTCGCGCGCCGCTTCTTCGCGCACCGGGATCTCGCGGCTGCCTGATGGCCCGGGACCTCCAGGCGGTGCTCGACGCGGTGCTCGCCGGGATGGTGGTCCTCGACGGCGCCGCGCGCGTGGAGCGCCTGAACGCCGCCGCCTGCCGCATGCTCGAGACCTCGGCCGAGTCCGCCGCGGGTCAGCCCGCCGAGCGGCTCTTCGGCAAGGGCCACCCGATCGCCCGCCTGGCCCGCGGCGCCCTCGAGAACGGGCGCGCCGTCGCCGCCGGCGAGCTGCGCCTCGAGCGGCGCGGGGAGCCCGATCTCGAGCTGGACGTGTCCGCGGCGCCGCTCTTCGACGCGGGCGGTGCCCCGGACGGCGTCGTCCTCGCGCTGCGCGACCGCACGCTCATGCGACGCCTCGAGGAGCTCGCCTCCCAGCGCGAGCGGCTCTCGGCCCTGGGCCGCATCGCCGCGGGCATCGCCCACGAGGTGAAGAACCCGCTGGGCGGGATCCGCGGCGCCGCCGAGATCCTGGGCGCCCGGGCCGGGGACCCGAAGTCCCGCGACGCCGCCGCGCTCGTGGTGCGCGAGGTGGACCGCATCACCGCCCTGGTGGACGAGCTCATGGTCTTCGCCCGGGGCGAGGACCTGCGGCTCGCACCCACCAACGTCCACCGCGTGCTCGACCACGTGCTGGAGCTCCTGGCCCTCGACCCCCTGGGCGCGGGGGTGGAGATGCGGCGCGACTACGACCCCTCGATCCCGGAGCTCGAGGCCGACGCCGCGCGCCTCACCCAGGTCTTCCTGAACCTGGTCCGCAACGCGCTCCAGGCGGTGGAGGGGAGCGGACGGGTCACGATCGAGACGCGCATGCCCGTGAATCTGCGCCTCGGGGAGCCCACCGGCGCCCCGCGGCCCACGGTCCTCGTGAGCATCCGCGACACCGGGCCGGGCATCGCCCCCGAGCTGCTCGAGCAGGTGGCCACGCCCTTCTTCACCACGCGGCCGGGCGGGGCCGGCCTGGGACTCGCGGTGGCGCGGCACTGGGTCGCGCGCCACGGGGGAGCCCTGCACCTGGAGAGCCAGCCGGGAGAGGGTCTGCGGGTGCGGGTGGCGCTGCCCCTGCGGCGGCGCGCGCCGTGACGGGCGTGCGGCCGCGCGCGCTCGTCGCCGACGACGAGGCCTCGATCCGCTTCGTCCTGCGCGAGGCCCTCGAGGAGGAGGGTCTCGAGGTGGTGGACGTGGCCGACGGATCCGCCGCCGGCGCGGAGCTCGCGAGCGGGCGCTTCGCGCTCGCCTTCCTCGACATCCGCATGCCGGGCACCTCGGGGCTCGAGCTCCTCTCGCAGCTCTCGGCCGCCGGCTCGGAGACGGCGGTCGTGATCATCACGGCGCTGAACACCTTCGAGAGCGCCGTCGAGGCCATGAAGAGCGGCGCCCTCGACTACCTCACCAAGCCCTTCGCCATGGCCCAGGTGCGGGGGCTGGTGCAGAAGGCGCTGCGCACCCGCGCGCTCGAGCGGGAGGTGCGCGAGCTGCGCCGCGAGGTGGCGCGCCAGGTGCTGCCCGGAGAAAAGCTGGTGGGCCGCAGCCCCGAGCTCCTCGAGATCTTCAAGACCATCGGCCGCGTGGCAGGGCGCGACGTGCCGGTGCTCCTCACCGGCGAGAGCGGCACCGGGAAGGAGCTCGTGGCGAGCGCCATCCACGCCGCGAGCGCGCGGGCCGCGGGTCCCTTCGTGCCCGTGAATACCGCCGCGATCCCCCGCGAGCTGCTCGAGAGCGAGCTCTTCGGGCACGAGCGGGGCGCCTTCACCGGCGCGGTGGCCGCCCGGGTGGGGCGCTTCCGGGAGGCCTCGGGCGGGACGCTCTTCCTCGACGAGATCGGGGAGATGCCCCCGGAGCTCCAGGCGAAGCTCCTGCGCGCGCTCCAGAGCGGCGAGGTCAGCCCGGTCGGCGGGCGCGGCACCGAGCACGTGGACGTGCGCGTGATCGCCGCCACCCACCGGGACCTGGATGCGGCGGTGCGCGCCGGGAGCTTCCGCGAGGACCTCCTCTACCGGCTGCGCGTGGTGCCGCTCCAGATCCCGCCGCTGCGCGAGCGGCGCTCGGACATCCCGGTGCTGGCCGAGCACTTCCTCAGCCGCTACGCGCCAGAGCTCGCCGGCGGACCGCGCTACCTGGCGCCTTCGACCCTGGAGCGGCTCTCGGCCCACGACTGGCCCGGCAACGTGCGCGAGCTCGAGAACGCCATCAAGCGCGCCCTCGTGCTGGCCAACGGCGAGGTGCTGGCCCCCGAGGACTTCGCTTTCCTGGCGGGCCCCGGGGCGGAGGTCTCGGAGGAGGCGGATCTCACCCGGCTCGTGACGCGGGAGGTGGAGGCGGCGCTCGCGACCGGGGAGCCCCACGAGATCTACCGGCGCCTGCTGGAGCGGGTGGAGCGGCCTCTCCTCGAGGCGGCTCTGGCCCACACCGAGGGGAACCAGATCCGCGCCGCGGCGCTCCTCGGCATCAACCGCAACACGCTGCGCAAGAAGATCGGCGAGCTCGGGATCCGGCTCCCGGGGCGCCCGTGACGGAGGGCGCCGCGCGGGCGGAGAGGGGGCGCCTGGGCGGGCTCTTCGTGCTCGCCGACGATGGCCCCGCCTGGCGGCGCGGCCCCGTGGAGCAGGCCGAGGCCGCCTGCGCCGGCGGGGCCCGGGTGGTGCAGCTGCGCGCCAAGCGCGCCACGGACCGGGAGGCGCTGCTCTGGGCCCGCGAGATCCGCGCCCTCACGCGGGCAGCGGGCGCGCTCTTCTTCGTGAACGACCGCTTCGACCTGGCGCTGCTGGCCGAGGCCGATGGCGTGCACCTGGGCCAGGGGGACGTCCCGCCGGCGCGGCTCCCGGCCGGGGCCCGGGCGAGTCTCCTGGTGGGCCGCTCCACCCACACGCGCGCGGAGCTCCTCGGGGCCCTGCGGGAGGGCGTGGACTACGCGGCCTTCGGGCCCGTCTTCGAGACCCGCTCCCAGGAGTCCGCCCCCGCCGCGCGCGGCCTCGCCGCCCTGGGCGAGGCGGCGCGGCTCGCCGCGCCGCTTCCGCTCATCGCGATCGGCGGGATCGCGGCCGCGCGCATCGCCGCGGTCTGCGCCGCCGGGGCCGCCGGGGTGGCCGTCCTCTCGGCGGTGGCCGGCGCCGACGACGCGCTCGCGGCGACGCGCGCGCTGGTGCGGGCCCTGGGCGCGGCGGAGGACCCGGCGGCGTGACGGGCGCGGGCGCGCGCCTCGTCCCGGCCCTGGGCCTCCTCGTGCTGCTGGGAATCGCCTGGGCCTTCTCCAGCGACCGCCGCCGGGTGCCCTGGCGCACCGTGGCCTTCGGCCTCGCCCTCCAGTTCGGCCTGGCGACGCTGCTGCTCCGCACGGCGCTGGGGCGGACCTTCTTCGACGGCATGAACGCGCTCGTGGCGGCGCTCACCCGCTACACCCGGGCCGGCGTGGGCTTCGTCTTCGGCGGGCTCGTGCCCGAGCGCTTCTCCTTCGCCGTCGAGGTGCTGCCCATCATCGTCTTCATGGGGAGCGTCTTCGCGGTCCTCTACCACCTGGGGGTGATGCAGCGCCTGGTGGCCCTCCTGGCCGCGGGGCTCTCGCGCAGCATGGGCACCTCCGGCGCCGAGAGCCTGTGCGCCGTGGCCAACATCTTCCTCGGCCTGGTGGAATCGGCCCTGGTGGTGCGGCCCTACCTGGAGCGCATGACGCGCTCGGAGCTCTTCGTGCTGATGACCCTCGGCATGGCGACGGTGGCGGGCTCGGTGCTGCTCGCCTACGTGGGAATGCTCGGGGGCGGCGACTGGGGCGGCCACCTGGCGACCGCCACGCTCATCTCGGCCCCGGCGGGCCTGCTCCTCGCCAAGCTCATGGTGCCCGAGACCGGCAGGCCCGAGACCGCAGCGGGCGCGCGCGTGAGCGTCGAGCGGAGCGCCGCGAACGTCATCGACGCCGCCGCCGAGGGGGCCATCGCGGGCCTGCGCCTGGCCGCCTACGTGGGGGCGCTCCTCGTCGCCTTCGTGGCGCTGATCGCGCTGCTCAACGACCTCCTGGGCCTCCTCGGGGGGCTCGTGGGCCACCCGGAGCTCACGCTCCAGGGGCTCTTCGGCGCGCTCTTGGCGCCGCTCGCCTGGCTGATGGGCGTCCCCTGGGAGGAGGCCGGCGCCGTCGGCGCGCTCCTCGGCGTGAAGACCGTGCTGAACGAGTTCCTGGCCTACGCCGACCTCGCGAGCCTCGTGGCCCGGGGGGGCCTCTCCGAGCGCTCGGCGGTGATCGCCTCCTACGCGCTCTGCGGCTTCGCGAACTTCGGCTCGCTGGCGATCCTGCTGGGCGGCCTCGGCGGCCTCGCGCCGGGCCGCCGCGCCGAGGTCGCGAGCCTCGGCCTGCGCGCGATCCTCTCGGGCTCGCTCGCGAGCTTCATGACCGCCTGCGTGGCGGCGATCCTGCTCTGAAGGCGCCGGCCCCGCCAGGCGATCAGGGGCTGAACGCTCCCTGATCGCGTAGCTGTCCGTACAGGTGGTCCGCCATTCAGAACGATCTTCACGAGGAAGAAGACCGCGCCGCTCTTGCGGATGAGCTCGACCACCTCCGCCTCGTACTGCTTCGAAAACGCTCGTCGCTTCCCCTTCCCCATGGCATGCTCCCACCGCACATTCGTGCGATCCGGAGTGTCCACCGAACCGGGGCAAGCTCAGACATCCCCACGGCTGAGTGATTGCCGGGATGAGTCGAGTGAACTCCGCTCAGAGAGCGCGCGGACCTACTGGCCGCTTCACCAATCCGGCGGCGGCCACTCGTGGAGAATCTCTCCGTCTCCCTCGATTCGGATGGACGAGTGATCGGTCGAGCGGACCGCATCCGCCATCAACGCGTGAGCTCGCTGCTCGAGCTTCTCCGCCTGGTCAATCTCGCCGAGCTTGCGCAGAAGCTTGGCGTACTCCATGAGACGGTTGAACAGCGCCGCTCGCCTGCCCTGTTTCAGAGTTTCAGCTTCGTCTCTTCCTACTCGTTCTCACGCTGGGCGAACTTCGCGCCCATCCTCTTCGCCGTGTTCATCTACGAGCCCTACGAGGAGGCCAGGCACAGCCAGGAAGTCTCGGGGGAGCGTCCTCGGGCCTGACCGCTCGCGGGCCGGGATCACCCCGGCTATCCCACGGCTACCCCGGGATGCGCACCCGCCTCAGAGTCGGAAGTCGCCGCCGCGCCAGGGCCTGCGATCGACGGGCGGGTCCCCGAAAGCGCGGCGCAGCTCTTCCATCCAGGCGAGCGCCGACGCCAGGTCGCCCGGATGGCGCGCCTCCCAGCTCGAGACCGCGGCGCGCGAGGCGGCGAAGGCCTGGCGCCGCTCCTCGGAGAGACCGTCCTCCCGGAGCGCCTCGAGCTCCTCGGGGGCGGGCTTCAACGTCGGACCTCCTCGAGCAGGGCGTCGAGCTCCTTCTCCCGGTCGAAGAGGCGGAAGTACTCCCGCATCCGCGCCAGATCCAGCTCGCGCGCGGCGCGCAGCAGGCTCTGGATGTCGGCCAGGTCCCGGTGCCGTCGCGAGCGGTCGTTGGACGAGGCCTGGACCTTGAGTCCGACCAGGTCCGTCGCGTCCACGACCTTGAGCGAGACGCCCAGCACGGGCTGTGCCGCCGCGCGCGCGAGCATCGCCTTCCCGTAGCTCCGGCGCGCGAACAAGAAGTCGACCCGGCCGCTCACGCACCCCGAGGCGGCGTAGTTCGCCACGTCGGGAGTGCGGTGCAGACACTCGTAGCCGAGCCCGAGGAGGATGCGGTGGACGTCCGCGTCACGCTCGCCCTCGGCCAGGAGATCGAGGTCGGCGGTGGCCCGCGCCGCGCCGTGGGCCGCGAGGGCGAGCCCGCCGATCAAGGCGAAGTCGATCCCCGCCCCCTGGAACGCCCCCACCAGGCGCACGAGCTCGCGCTGCAGGTCCATGGCCTGCGAGCCTACCCCGTGTCCCCCCGCGCCGCCGCGCGCACGCCGCCGACCCCCACGACCCGGCCCGCGTGGAGGGCGAGGCCCATGAGGAGGGCCAGCAGGTTCTGGACCTCGGCGTCGAGGAGGTTGTTCTCGAAGAGCGCGGCCGCCATGCTGCCGGCCAGGGCCGCGGCGCTGCCCCAGAGGATCCCCGCCTCGAGCTCCTGGCCGGGGCCCGCGCGGCGCAGGCCGGCGGCGCACCAGGAGAGCACGCTTCCGGCGACGAGCAGCCAGGCCGCGAGGCCCAGGGACCCGAGCTCGTAGGCGAGCTGCAGGTAGAGGTTGTGCACGCCCACGTGGGGCGGGTTCAGGTAGCGGTGGCCGCCGTGCCGCTCGGCCACGAGGCGGCGGTACTGCTCGTAGTCGGTGCGGTCGTTGCCGAGGCCGATCCCCAGGATCGGATGGGCGCGGAAGCCGAGCCAGCCGGCCTCCCACATGTAGAGGCGATCCCTGTCGTTCGCGAGGGAGGTGTGCAGCAGGCGCTGCACCAGGACCGGCGCGTCGGGTCGGCCGGCGGCCTGGAGCCGCCCCGTCGCGAGCCCGGCGGCCAGGAGCGCGCCGGCCGCGAGGCCGCCGCCGAGGAGCGGGAATGCGACGCGGCGCGGGAGCCGCAGGAGCAGGAGCGAGCAGCCCACGAGCCCACCGATCCAGCCGCTCCGCCCCATGGAGAAGAGCAGGCCCGCCGCCGAGGAGCAGGCGGCGGCGAGCCAGAGCCAGCGCCAGCGAGCGCGGTCCGCGAGGAAGAGCGCCAGGAAGAAGGCCAGCGCCAGCAGCTCGAAGCCCGCGTAGGTGAGGTGATGGGTGAAGGTGCCCTGGGCGTGGAAGACCAGGGCCCCGGCCAGGCGCGAGGGCCGCACGAGCTTCTCGCCCGCGGGCCGCACCCAGTCGACGCCCGCCTGGAACTGGACGGCGCCGTAGACGCCGAGCAGGAGCGCCCCCACCGCCAGGACGGCCAGCGGGCCGCGGCGGTCGACCCGGGCGAGCGCCGGCAGCAGCGCGAAGGGGAGGAGCAGCCGGTAGAGGTGTGCGAGCTCCGCGAGGTTGGCGAGCCGCCCCGGGTTCGCGAGGGCCGAGAGCAGGCAGGCGGCCGCGAAGAGCGCGAAGGGGAGGGCGAAGCGCCGCGGGGCCCGCGGCGCCCCGGGCTCGCGCCAGAGCTCGAGCGCCCCGAGCCCGAGCAGAGCCAGGCTCGCGGCGTCGATCGCGGAGATCGACCAGGGCGAAGCGGCGAAGAGCGCGTAGAGCGCGGCGCGCTGCCAGGTCTCGCGCTCGGGGAGGCGCATCAGTGGAAGCCGCGCACCCGTTCCTCGAGGGCGAGGATCCGCGCGCGGACGCCGAGGGCGGAGGGGTCCTCGGGGGCGCGCTCCAGGAAGCTGCGCAGGTCGGCCAGCGCCGCCGCGTAGCACTCGAGCCGCTCGTAGAGGAGCCCGCGCTCGCGCAGCTCGGAGACCGCGCCGGGCTCGACGAGCAGGATCCGCTCGCTCGCCCCGAGCGCGCGCAGGGTGTCGCCGCTGCGGATCCCCGCGTGCTTCAGGTTCGCGAGCATCCGCACCAGGGTCTCGCGGGGCGTGGCGGCGCGCAGGTGGAGCTCGGGGCGCAGCTCGACCGGGGACGCGACCACGGCCTCGAGGCGCTCCTGGCACTCGCGCCGGGAGAGCACGCGCCCGAAGAAGGCGTCCACGACGGTCTCCTCCCCGCCCACGACCTTGGCCAGGAAGTGGCCGGGAAAGCTGATCCCGAAGGCGCGCAGGCCGAGCCGCCGCGCCACCTCCACGTAGACCAGGGAGAGGGTGATGGGGATGCCGCGCCGGCGGTCGAGGACCTCGTTCAGGTAGCTGTTGCGGAGGTCGTCGTACTCCTCGCGGTTGCCGGCGAAGCCCTGCTCCTGGAACAGGAAGCGGTTCAGGGCCTCGATGCGCGCGGCGAGGTTCCCGGCGGCGCGCAGGGCCGGCGCCGCCTGCTCCGCCAGCGCGTCGAGGCGCGCCAGGTAGGCCGCGACGTCGAGGTCCGGGTACTCCTCGGCGGCGATCCAGAGCGCCGCCTCCGCGAGGTCGATCTCCTGCACGCCGGGCGCGACCAGCGCCGCGAAGCGCTCGCGGGCGCCCGGGGCCGGCCTCACCGCCCGGCGCCGACCGCGGGACCGCGCCGGGCCTGCGCCTCGGCCTCCCGCCGCAGCGCGCGGCGCTGGCGCTGCAGCCAGAGCCCGTAGGCCAGGAGCGAGCCGATCACGATTCCGTAGGCGGCGATCAGGTAGGTCACGACTCCCCCGCGCGGTTCCGCGGGCCGAGTGTAGGGCGTCAAGCGCCGCTCTTCGATGCGGCTTCAGCGCTCCTGCACGAAGTCCATGAACTGGTGCTTGATCTGGACCGGCGCCAGGCGCAGGGGGCCCGGGGCGGGCTCGCCCGAGAGCCGCAGCTTCACGTGCACGAAGCTCGGGCCCTTGCGCTTCTGGGCCTCGGCGATGCGGGCGGCCAGCTCGGCGGGATCGTCGGTCCACCAGACGTTGGCGTAGCCGCAGGCGACGGCCACGGCGGCCAGGTCGATGCTCGCGGCGGCGCTGGGCTGCCCGCCGGTGGTCTCGTGGGCCTCGTTGTCGAGGAGCACGTGGGTGAGGCGCGGCGGGCCGCAGTGGCCGATCGTGGCCAGGGTCCCGAGCCGCATGAGGGCCGCGCCGTCGCCGTCGAGCACCACCACGTTGCGGCGGCGGCGGGCGCGCGCCACGCCGAGCCCGAGCGCGGCGGCGCCGCCCAGGGAGCCCGCCACGTAGAACTGGTGGCTGCGGTGACCGAGGGCGAAGAGCTCGCGCCCGGCGCCGCCGGTGCTGGCGATCACGGCCTCCTCCCCGGTCAGCGCCTCCCGGATGGCGCGGACCGCCTCGAGCCGGGTCATGCGCTGCGCCGGATCGCGCAGGAAGGAGCCGGCGCTCTCCTCGCACACGCGCCGCGCGGGGCGCGGGCGCTCGCGCCGCGGCGGGGCCTCGACGCAGGGCCTCTGCATCACGAAGGCGAAGGGCAGCCCGTTGCTCTCCATGCTCTCGGCGGCGCGGGCCAGGGCGGGCTCGATCGCCGCCACCTCCTCGGGGAAGGGCTCGGACTCGACCCGCAGGCGCGCCAGGAGCTCGCCGGTGATGCGCCCCAGGAGCTCCTGGGGCGGGCCGTCGCCGAGCTCCTCGGAGCCGCGCTGGGTCACGATCAGGAGCAGCGGGAGTCGATAGGGGAAGATCAGCGAGGTGAGCGGGTCCACCATGTCGCCGAGGCTCGTGTTCGGGCAGATGGCGACTCCGCCGCGCCCCCCGAGCGCCGCGCCCGCTGCGATGGCCAGCGCCTCGCCGCCGCTCGTGGCGGCCACGTAGTCGAGGTTGCGGCTCCCGGTCACGTACTCGATGAAGGGGTCGAGCAGCGCGCAGGGCACTCCCGACCAGAGGGAGAAGTCCCGCTTCACGCAGGCGTCGACGAAGTCGCGCGCTTCGATCATCGACCCGCCTCCCGTCAGGGCGGTGCAGGCGGGCCGCAGATCCCGGGGCATCTCGCGGCCCGCGCGCCGCTTCTCCCCTCCCTTCGGACGGCGGGGCCCGCCGCTGAAGGCACCCCGGCCGGGCGCCCTCGCCCGCTCCCCGGGAGCGCCCTACCCTGGGGCTCCCCCCGGGAGCGTGGCGCGATGGCTGGGACGCTGTGGAGACCGTCCCCCGAGCGGGTCGCGGCGGCCCAGCTCACGGCCTTCCGGCTCGCCGCCCAGGAGTGCTGGGGGGTTCCGCTCCCGGACTACCGGGCCCTGCACCGCTTCTCCGTGGAGCGCCGCGAGCAGTTCTGGCGCTCGGTCTGGGACTTCTGCGGGGTGATCGGGGAGCCCGGCGAGCGCGTCCTCGCGGACGGCGACCGGATGCCCGGCGCGCGCTTCTTCCCGGAGGCGCGGCTCAGCTTCGCCGAGAACCTGCTGCGCCGCCGCGACGACGCCCCGGCGCTCGTCTTCCGCGGCGAGCGCGGCGACGAGCGCCGCCTCTCGCACCGGGAGCTCCGCACGCAGGTCTCGCGCCTCCAGCGCTGGCTCCGCGAGGTGGGGGTGGAAGCCGGGGACCGGGTGGCGGGCTTCCTCCCGAACGTCCCCGAGGCGGTGGTCGCCATGCTCTCCGCCGCGAGCCTGGGCGCGCTCTGGTCCTCCTGCTCGCCGGACTTCGGTGCGCGCGGCGCCCTGGACCGGCTGGGGCAGATCGGGCCCAAGGTGCTCTTCGCGGCGGACGCCAGCTTCTACGCCGGGCGCCTGCACGACCTGCGCGCGCGCGTGGCCGAGATCCGGCGCGAGCTCCCGGGGCTCGAGCAGCTCGTGATCGTGCCCAACTCCCTGGCGGAGCCCGATCTCGGCGGCCTCCCGGGCGCCCTCCTCTTCGAGGAGGTGCTCGCGAGCCACGGGCCCGGCGAGCCGATCTTCGAGCGCTTCCCCTTCGAGCAGCCCCTCGCGATCCTCTTCTCCTCCGGCACGACGGGGCCCCCCAAGTGCATCGTCCACGGCGCCGGCGGAGCGCTGCTCCAGCACCTGAAGGAGCACCGCCTGCAGGTCGACCTGCGCCGCGGCGACCGCTTCTTCTACTTCACGACACTGGGCTGGATGATGTGGAACTGGCTCGTCTCGGGCCTGGCCTCGGAGGCGACGCTGCTCCTCAGCGACGGCTCTCCCTTCCACCCGGAGCCGGACACCCTCTTCGACCTGGCGGAGCGCGAGCGCTGCGCCGTCTTCGGGGTCTCGGCCAAGTACCTGGACGCGGCCCGCAACGCCGGCCTCGATCCCAGCCGGAGCCACGACCTCGCCGACCTGCGCACGGTGCTCTCCACCGGCTCCCCGCTGGCTCCGGAGGGCTTCGACTTCGTCTACCAGAGGATCAAGGCCGACGTCTGCCTCTCCTCCATCTCCGGCGGGACGGACATCCTCTCCTGCTTCGTGGGCGGGGACCCGACGGGGCCGGTCACCCGGGGCGAGATCCAGGCGCCGGGCCTCGGCATGGACGTGGCCGTCTTCGACGAGGCCGGGCGGGCGGTGCGCGGGGAGAAGGGCGAACTCGTCTGCCGCAGGGCCTTCCCCTCCCTGCCGCTCGGCTTCTGGGGCGACCCGGACGGCGCGCGCTACCGGTCCGCCTATTTCGAGCGCTTCCCCGGGGTCTGGGCCCACGGCGACTTTGCCGAGGAGACTCCGCGCGGCGGGTTCCTGATCCACGGCCGCTCCGATGCGGTGCTGAACCCGGGCGGCGTGCGGATCGGAACCGCCGAGATCTACCGCCCGGTGGAGGCGATGGACGAGGTGCTGGAGGCCCTCGCCGTGGGGCAGCAGTGGCGGGGCGACGTGCGCATCGCGCTCTTCGTGCGCCTGCGCGAGGGCCTCGAGCTCGACGACGCGCTGCGCGAGCGCATCCGCGACCGGATCCGCAGCGGGGCGTCGCCGCGCCACGTGCCGGCGGTGATCGCGCAGGTGGCGGACCTGCCGCGCACGAAGAGCGGAAAGATCGCGGAGATCGCGGTGGCCGACGTGGTGCACGGCCGCCCCGTCCGCAACCGCGAGGCCCTGGCCAACCCCGAGGCCCTCGAGCTCTTCGCGGCCCGGCCGGAGCTCGCGGGCTGAGGAGACGAGCGCAAGCCCGAAGGGCGCGCAGCGAGGCGAAGCCGAGCGGAGGAGGGAGATGAGCGCGGCCCCGGCCTGGCTCCTGGCCGTACACGGGGGCGCCGGCGAGATCCCGGAGCGGGGCGAGGCCCCGGCCTGGGCCGCGCTGGCGCGGGAGGGCCTCGAGGCCTCCCTGCGCGCCGGGGGCGGCGTGCTGCGCGCCGGGGGCGGCGCGCTGGCGGCGGCGGTGGAGGCGGTGGCGGCGCTGGAGGACTGCCCGGCCTTCAACGCCGGGCGGGGCTCCGTCGCCAATCGCGAGGGCCAGGTCGAGATGGACGCGGCGGTGATGGAGGGGACGGGCCGCCGGGCCGGCGCCGTGGCCGGCGTGGGCGCCCTGGCCAATCCGGTGCGCGCCGCGCTCGCCGTCCTCGAGGGGAGCCCCCACGTGCTGCTGGCCGGCGCGGGGGCCGAGGCCTTCGCCCGCGATCGGGGCCTCGCGGCCGCGGACCCCGCCGAGCTCGCCGCCCTGGCCCGGCGCCTGGCGGAGACCTGGGCGCGGCGCCGCGGAGGGGCAGCCCGCGAGCGCGCCGTGGGCGGCACGGTGGGCGCGGTGGCCCGCGACGCCCACGGCCACCTGGCGGCGGCCACCTCGACGGGCGGGACGCCGGGCAAGCTCCCGGGCCGGCTCTCGGACAGCTGCCTGCCCGGGGCGGGCACCTGGGCGGACGACGCCACCTGCGCGGTCTCCGCCACGGGCTGGGGCGAGATGTTCATCCGCTGCGCCTTTGCCCACGAGGTGGACGCGCTGCTGCGCCACGCGGGGCTCCCCCTCGAGGAGGCCTGCGCGCGGGCGCTCCGCGCGGTGGCCGCCCTGGGCGGCGCGGGCGGCTGCATCGCCCTCGACCGGAGCGGCGCGCTGGCGCTGCCCTTCGACACGCAGGGCATGCCGCGGGGCCTCCTCGCCGCCGACGGCGCGCCGCAGCTCGCGGTCCACCCGGGCGAGGAGCTCGCGCTCCCGCCGGGCTCCCGGGGACCTGCGCAGCCCTGAGGATCCGCTCGCCCGGGGCTCGCTGCGCGGGCCGCTGCGCGGCCCTTTCCGCGAAGCCCGGCGCGGCGCGCGGGGTATGCTGGCCGCGTGCGCGTCGGGCTCTACCTGGACCTCCGCAATCCCCCCGCCTGGCGCCGGCCCTGGGAGGAGGTCTACGCCGAGGCGCTCGCCAGCGCCGAGGAAGCGGAGCGGCTGGGCGCCCACTCGGTCTGGCTCTCCGAGCACCATCTCTTCGAGGACGGCTACCTGCCCCAGCCGCTCACCCTGGCCGCCGCGCTGGCGGCGCGGACGAAGCGCCTGCGCATCGGGACGGCGGTGCTGCTCGCCCCCCTGCGGCCGGCGATCCAGATCCTGGAGGAGGCGGCGCTGGTCGACTGCCTGAGCGGCGGCCGCCTCGAGCTGGGTCTCGGCGCCGGCTACCGGGTGCCGGAGTTCCAGGCCTACGGGCAGGACCTGGCGGGCCGCTGGCGGGCGGTCGGCGAGAGGGTGCGCGAGATCCGGCGGCTCCTGGCGGAGGGGCGCGTGACGCCGCCGCCGCTCCAGGACCCGCTCCCGCTCTGGCTGGGCTTCCAGACGCCGCGCGGAGCCCGGCGCGCCGGCCGGCTCGGCGCGCACCTGCTCTCGGCGGACCCGGCGCTGGCCGCGCCCTACCGCGAGGGCCTGGCCGAGGCGGGCCTCCCCCCCGAGGCCGCGCGCATGGCCGGACCGCTGCACTTCCTGCTGGCGGACGATCCCGAGGCGGCCTGGCCGGTGGCGCTGCCCCACTTCCGCTACCAGTGGGACTCCTACCGGCGCTACCTGGCCGAGGGCCGGCCCGACCTCGAGCCCCCGCGGCCGATCGACCCCGAGCAGTGGCGCCGCCCGGGCCCCGGCGGAGCCCCGCCCCGGATCGGCGCCTTCGCGCCCGACGAGGCCGCGGCGCTCCTGCGCGGCTGGCTGGCGGGCTCGCCGGTCGAGGAGGTCTTCTTCTGGGGGGGCTTCGCGGGCCTGCCCGCGGCGCTCGCGCGCCGGCACCTGGAGCTCGTCTGTACCAAGCTCGGACCCGCGTTGGCCGATATCTAGTTCGATGAACTCCGCTCGGCTCCGCCTCGCTGCGCGCCCTCCGGGCTTGCTCTCGAACTCCGCTCGGCTCCGCCTCGCTGCGCGCCCTCGGGGCTTGCTCTCGAACTCCGCTCGGCTCCGCCTCGCCTTGGCTGCGCGTCGGCCGACTCTCGAGGCGGCCTCCTAGCGCTCCCATGCCGGCCGATCCCCTCGTCCTCGAGCGCTTCCGCGCCCGCGATCTCGCCTGGACCGCGCAGCGCGGGATGCGCAGCGCGCTGGAGGAGCTCTGCCACAGCCTCTCGGACCCGGGCGCGCTGGCGGGGGCCGCCCTCGTCAAGCGCTCGCTCACGCGCAGCGTCTGGCGCCTGCCGCTGGCGGGGCGCACGGTCTACCTGAAGCGCTATCGGGTGCGGAGCCGGCGCGAGCGCCTCAAGTACCTGGTCGCGCGGCCCCGGGCCCGGGCCGAATGGCGCGCGGCGCTGCGCCTGCGGGAGGCGGGAATCGAGGCGGCGGAGCCGCTGGCGGTGGCGCTCGGCCGGCGCGGGCCCTGGCTCGCCGATGCCTGGTTCGTGGCGGGCGAGGTGCCGGGCCTGTCCTTCCGGGAGGCCCTCGCGGAGCTGCGCGCGAAGGGCACCGAGAGCGTCGCGGCGCTCCTGCGCGAGACGGCGGCCCTGCTGACGCGCCTCGAGGCCGCGGGGCTCGCCCACCCGGACCTGCACGGCGCGAACCTCCTGGTGCAGAGCGGCCCGCGCGGGCCGCGCCTCGCGCTGATCGACCTCCACTCGCTCCGGCTCGGCCGCCTGCGCGCGGGGATCGCGCGGCGGAGCGCGCGCGCCAAGCTCGCCCATTCGCTCTGGCGGCTGCTCCGGGAGGACGAGCTCGCGCTGGCGCTGCGCCTGCTGGCCCCGGGGCGCGAGCGCCGCCTGCGGCGCGCCGCGGCGCGGATCGAACGCCGGCGGCTGCGCAGCCGCACCCGCCGCTGCCTGCGCTCCTCGAGCCGCTTCGCCCACGAGCGGGCGGGGGGCTTCCGCGTCTGGCGCCGCCGCACGGTGTCTCTCGAGGAGCTCCTGCGCCTCGCCGCTCCGCACGGCGAGGGCGCGGACGGCGCGCCGCCCCGCCTGCGGGCGGGCGGCGCCCTGCACCCGGTGCGGGTGGTGCGGCGCCGCGGGGCGGCGGCGCTCGCGGGATACCGACGCGCCTTTGCCCTCGAGGTGCGCGGGGTCCCGGCGCGGCGCGTCTACGCCTGCCTGCAGCGCCGCTTCCTGGGTCGCCTGCGCGAGGCGCTGCTCGTGGTGGAGGAGCTGCCCGGCGGCGTGCGCCTCGACCGGGTCGCCCCGGCGCGGCGCGGCCCGGCCCTGGTCCGCGCGGCCGTCGAGGTCGCCGCGCGCCACCACCGCGCCGGCCTGGGCGTGGCGCCCCGGGACCTCCTCGCCGCCGAGAGCGAAGCGGGCTGGCGCGTGGTGCGCGCCCGCCCGGGCTGGCGGTCGCCCGACCGCCCGCTCGCCGCCGCGCGCATCGCCCGCGAGCTCGCCCGGATCCGGGCCGCCGCCGGCGGCTGAGAGCGCGGCGGAGCCGAGCGCAGCCCCGAAAGATCGCGCTTGCATTCCACTTCCGCCCATATTACGGAGGGTGGGTGCGGCGGCGATCGGCACGCGGCGTCCGGGAGCTCGGGCTGGCGCTCGTCGCGGGGCCCGCGCTCCTGGCGAGCGGCGCGCTGGGGCGGCCCGCCGCCGCCCACGCCCTCGTCCTCGAGTCCCGGCCCGCGGTCGACGCCGTGCTCCCCGGGCCCGACCTGGCGATCGAGCTGCGCTTCAACAGCCGCATCGATGCGCAGCGCTCGAAGCTCTCGCTCTTCACGGAGGACGGGCAGGAGTGCGCGAGCTGCCGGATCGAGCTCGCGAGCGGGGGCGGCGACGGCACCCTCGCGGGGCGCGCCAGCGGCCTCGCGCCGGGCCGCTACCGCCTGCGCTGGCAGGTGCTGGCCCTCGACGGCCACATCACCCGGGGCGACATCCCGTTCCTCGTGCGCGCTCCCTGAGCTCGCCCGCTTGGCGCTCCTGCTCGACCTCTACGGCTTCCTGTCCGTGCTGCTCCGCGGCGGCGTACTGACCGCCCAGGCCCTCGCCCTGGGCGGCGTCGTCTTCGTCCTCGCGATCGCCGAGCCGCTGGCGGCGGAGCTCGGCCCCTCCGGAGCGGCGGCGCGGGAGCGCTGCCGCCGCCTGCTGCGCGGGAGCGCCCTCTTCGCGGCCGGCGCCGCCGCGCTCTCCCTCTCGGTCGAGGTGGCGATCCTCGCCAGCACGCTGGGAGCGTCGCTCGCCGAGTCCCTCGCGGCCCGCTTCGCGCTGGCCGGGCTCGCGCAGGGGGTGGCCGCGCTGGCCCTCGTCCCCCTCGCCGGGCGCGAGAGCCGGGGAGGCCGGCTCGGCCTGCTCGGCGCCGGGCTGGCGCTGCTCGCCGCTTCCAGCGCCACGACCCATGCCGCCGCCCGGCTCGACGCGCGGGGCGCGCTGCTGGCCGCGACCGCCCTGCACCAGCTCGCCGCGGCCGCCTGGATCGGCGGTCTCCCCTATCTGCTCGTCGCGCTGGCGAGCTGCCGCGGCGGCGGCGCCTGGCGCCGGATCGCGGCGCGCTTCTCGGGGCTCGCGCTCGCCGGCGTCGCGGCGCTCCTGGCGAGCGGGCTCGCGATGTCCCTCCGCTACGTCGGGTCGATCGAGGCCCTTACCGGAACCGCCTACGGCGTCATGGTCTGCGTCAAGGCCCTGCTGCTGGCGGGCCTCCTGGCGCTCGGGGGTGCGAACCTCCTGGCGACCCAGCGCCGGCGGCGGGACCCCCAGGCCGCGGGCCGGCGCCTGCGCCGCTTCGCCGAGGTCGAGCTCGGCGTCGGCATCACGGTGCTCTTCACGGCGGCTTCCCTGGTCTCGCTGCCGCCGGCGGTGGACCTCACGAGCGACCGGGTGAGCCTTGCGGAGATCGCGGAGCGGCTCGCGCCCCGCTGGCCCAGCCTGCGGAGCCCGGACCCCGCGAGCCTGGGGTTCCAGCAGCGGCAGGCGCAGCTCGACGAGCAGGCGCGGGCGGGGCGCTCCCGGGCCGCACAGGCCTGGGTGCCGGGCGGCGGCACGCCCCCGCCCCGCAACGCCGCCAACATCGCCTGGTCCGAGTTCAACCACCACTGGGCCGGGGTCGCCGTGCTCGTGATCGGCCTCTTGGCCCTGGCCGAGCGCACCGGTCGGGTCCCCTGGGCCCGCCACTGGCCGCTCCTCTTCCTCCCCCTCGCCGGCTTCCTGATGATTCGCGACGACGTCGAGAGCGGGGTCTACGGCGGGGTCGGCGCCCTGGCGATCCTCCGCGACCCGGAGTTCGTCCAGCACCGGATCCTCTATCTCCTCGTCGCCGCCTTCGGCCTCTTCGAGTGGATCGTCCGCACCGGCCGGCTCCGGGCCAGCGCCGCGGCCCTGGCCTTCCCGCTGCTCACCGCCATCGCGGCAGGCCTCCTGCTGGCGCACTCCCACGCGATCTCGAACGTCAAGGAGCTGCTGCTGATCGAGATCACGCACGTGCCGCTGGCGCTGCTCGGCATCGCCGCCGCCTGGGCCCGCTGGCTCGAGCTGCGCCTCGAGCCGCCCGGCGGCCGGCTCGCCGCCTGGGTCTGGCCGCTCTGCTTCACCGGGGTCGGGGTGGTGCTCCTGCTCTACCGCGAGAGCTGAGCGCGAGCCCGCCGGGCGCGGGCCGCGCGCTAGTGCTTGCCGGCCTCGAGCGCCACGCCCGCGCGCTTGGCGAGGATGTAGGCCTCCACGGCCTTCAGGCGCGGGTCGTTTTCGGCGAGCTCCGACCCCTCGAGGGGGTTGAGGATGCACCAGTTCACCATGTCCCGGAGCAGCGCCACCTTCTTCAGCTGGGTCTGGAACTTCGGGTAGGTCTCGGGGTGGGTGTTCGACGCGTCCGGGTGGCACATGGCGCACGCGATCCCGTTCGTGCCGAGCTCGTCGCTGTGGAAGAGGCGGTCTCCCTCCTGGACCATGCGATCGAGCTCCGCCTTCCAGATCTGCTTCTCCCGGGGGCTGGGATCGCCGAAGGAGGCCTTGGCGATCGGGAGCGGCCCGCCGGGCACGTAGTCGTGGTGCACCCGCCCATTGGCCTCCACCGAGATCGTCTCGTCGATCCCGACCCGCGCCGTGATCTCCTCCTGGCAGTAGCGCATCAGGTCCGTGAGGAGCTCCGCCACGAGCCGGGCCCGGGCCGGCGGCAGCTTCTCGTCGGGGCGTACGCCCTCCACGATCACCGCCTTGCGCCGGTCGCAGGCCCAGACGGTGCGCGAGGCCCAGCCCCGGGCCTCGCCGGCTTCCACGCGGGGCCCGGCCCCTCGGAGCTCCGCGGCGCCGCCGACCGCGGCCACGCCTGCCAAGGCGGCGCCGGCCAGCGCCGCCGCCCAACCGATCGAGCGAGCCGTCATGGAACTCCTCCCTGGGTCAGTAGGACGGGCCGGCATTGCCGCGCGGCCCGGAGAGCTTGTTGCCGGCGAGCTCCGCAAAGGTCACCGTGCGCGGGTTCCGGTCCCAGAGCTTGTAGTGCTTGTCGACGCGGCCGTCCTTCCGGACGTCCACCATCCCGTCGCCGCAGCCGTCGAACTGGTTGAAGGGATCCGACCGGGCCATCTGCACCGTGTACTCCGGGAGGCCCTCCGGCGCGTAGGGCCAGGGCCACGCGGTGGAGAGCATGCCGTGGAACGAGATGTTCTTGATCCGGTTGGTGAGGAGCTGGTGCGTGTGGCCGTGGATGACCGTGACCGTCTCGAAGGGGAAGAGCAGCGCCTGCACCTGCTCGGCGTCGTCGGTCCAGAAGTTCCAGGCCTTGTAGTACTTGTAGAGCGGCGAGTGGGAGAAGACCACGACCGGCGTCTTCTTGCCCACCTTGGCCAGGTCGGCCCTCAACCAGTCGCGCTGCTCCTCGCCGACCTCGAAGCGGCTCTGCCGCCCGTCGTCGAGACCCGCCACGATGTTCATGCGCTCCTCGGGCGTGTAGCCCGGCGCGGTCCAGAAGTCCTTCTCGATCACGCTGTTCAGCACGACGAAGTGCACGCCCTTGTGATCGAAGGAGTAATGATCGGCGCCGAACATCTCGCGCCACGCTTCTCCCATGTCGAGGTACCAGTCGTGCTCTCCCACCATCATCCGCACGGGCGGCTTGAGACCCGCGAGGATCTGGCGGCCGATCTCGAGCTCATCGCGCCGGCCCAGCTGGGCCAGGTCGCCGCCGAAGAGCACGAAGTCGGGCTGCGGGTCGAGGGCGTTCACGTCCTCCACGGCCTTGAGGGTGGCCTTGGCAAAGCGGTGGGCCATGCCCCGGGCGTAGAGGTGGGTGTCCGAGACGTAGGCGAAGCGGAACGCGACCTCGGGCTCCTGGCCCGGGGCCGGCGCCGCGTGGGCCACGTTCACCAGCTGGAAGCTCCGGGGCTGGATCACGCTGGCCGCCGCCGCCATCGCCGCGAAGCGCGCGGTCACCTTGAGGAAGTGCCGGCGATCGCAGTTCGCGAGCGAGCGGATCAGGCGCTCCGACTCCGGGCTGCGCTCCCGCAGCTCCCGCTCGAGCTCCTTCGGAGTGAGGTGGCTGGCCATGGTTCCCTCCTACTGCGCGGGCATGAGGTCGGCCAGCGGCGCGAAGCGCGCCAGGCCGTCGCTCGTGAAAGTCTCCATCAGCGCGACGAGGTCCGCCTTCTCCTGCTCGCTGAGCCCCAGGGGGCGCATGCCGCCGTCGAGCCAGGGGTTCGGGTTCCCGCCGCGGTCGTAGAACTCGATCACGTCGCGCAGCGTCTTCTCGCTGCCGTCGTGCATGTAGGGAGCCGTGAGGGCCACGTTGCGCAGGTGCGGCGTCTTGAAGGCGCCGATGTCCTTCTGCTGCTTCGTCACGAGGAAGCGCCCCAGCTGGTTCAGGCCCGGGTCGTGGGTGAGCTGGGAGATCTCGTCGGGATCGTTCTGCACCCGATGGGCGAGCTCCTCGAAGTTCACGTCCTTCGCCGCGACGCCGATGTTGTGGAAGAGCTCGTCGGTGAAGAGCGGGAAGGCCGCTACAAAGCCGTGGCAGTTGTTGCAGCGGGCCTTGCCGTTGTAGAGCGCCCAGCCGCGCCGCGCGGCCTCCGGGATGGCGTTCGCGTCGCCCGCTGCGAAGCGGTCGACCGGCGCCACGACGTCGAGGAGCGTGCGCTCGAAGCTCGCGATCGCCTGCGCGATGCGGTCCACCGTGACGCGCTCGTCGCCGAAGGCACTGCGGAAGAGGGGCGGATAGGCCGCGATCTGCTGGAGCTTCCGCTCGAGGCTCGCGTGGTCCGGCATGGCCATCTCCACGGGGTTCACGAGGGGCCCCTTCGCCTGCTCCTCCAGGGTGGCCGCGCGCCCGTCCCAGAACTGCGTGGCGAGGAAGGCGGCGTTCAGCACGGTGGGGGCGTTGCGCACGCCCCGGGCGCCCCCGACCCCCAGCGAGACCGGGCGCGGCTCGGCGAAGCCGTGCCGCGGGTCGTGGCAGGTGGCGCAGGCGACCCGGTCGTCGGCGGAGAGGCGACCGTCGAAATAGAGCTTCTGGCCGAGCTCCACCTTCGCGGGGGTGGGGGGATTGTCGTCGGGGACGAGCGGCGGGAGCACCTCGGGCGGGAGCGGCGGCAGGACGTCCCCGGCGGCGCCGGCGGCTCCCGCCGCCAAGAGCGCGAAGAGGAACGCGGCCATCGTCCCCGCGAGGCGCTGCTGCACCCACCCTCCCGGCCGCCGGCTAGACAACAATGAATGTTGTGTATAGTACCGGGGCAGCGCTGTCAAGCGAAAACGCGCGAAGGCTTGTCGGCGCGGCTCCGGATGGACCCGGACCGAGGACCCATGAGCGCCGGCCGCTCCTCCCGAATGACATCCGAGCGGACGGCCGCCGAGCGGCTCACGCGCCTGGGGCTCCGCGCCACACGACAGCGGGTCGCGGTCCTGCGCCTGCTCCTCGAGCGCCCCGGTCATCCGAGCGCCCTCGACGTGCACCGCGAGCTTCGGCGGCGCCACCCGACGCTCAGCCAGAAGACGGTCTACGAGATCCTCGACGCCCTGGTGGAGGCGGGCATCGCCGTGCGCGTCGCCCACGGCGGCGAGCCCGTCCGTCACGAGCTGCGGCGCGAGCGCCACTACCACGCCCGCTGCCGCGTGTGCGGCCGCCTCGAGGACGTGCCCGCCAGCGCCGACGGGCCGATCCGGGGTCGCGCGGTCCTGCCGGAGGGATTCCGGATCGAGGAGATCCAGGTGACCCTCGAGGGGCGCTGCGGCCGCTGTCAGGAGCCGCGCTAGCGGCTAGCCGGCCGGGCGGTCCCGCGGCGGCGGGCTCGCGTAGCCCAGCCGCTGGAGCGCCCGGCGCGCCTCGGCCAGGCTCGCCGGGTCGTCGATGGTGGCGGGCGTGCGCCAGGTCTCCGAGTCGGCGATCCGGCGCAGGGTGCCGCGCAGGACCTTCCCCGAGCGGGTCTTCGGAAGCCGTGCCACCACGCAGGCCCGCCGGAAGCTCGCCACCGCTCCGATCCGCTCGCGCACGAGCGCCACGAGTTCGGCCGTCACCTCCGCCTCGGGCCGCAGGGCCCCGGCGTTCAGGACCACGAGGCCCAGCGGAAGCTGTCCCTTGAGCTCGTCGCGCACCCCGATCACCGCGCACTCCGCCACGTCCGGGTGGGAGGCCAGCACCTCCTCGATCGCGCCCGTCGAGAGGCGGTGGCCCGCCACGTTGATCACGTCGTCGGTGCGGGCCATCACGAAGACGTAGCCGTCCGCGTCGATATAGCCGGCGTCGGCGGTCTCGTAGTAGCCCGGGAAGCGCGAGAGGTAGGCCTGCTCGAAGGCGGCGTCGTTCTTCCAGAGCGTCTTCGCGCAGCCGGGAGGGAGCGGGAGCTTCAGCACCAGGTGCCCGGTCTCCCCGGGCGGGAGCTCGCGCCCATCCTCGCCGAGCACCCGGACGTCGTAGCCCGGCACGGGCCGCGTCGGCGAGCCGCGCTTCACCGGGAGCGGGGTGAGCCCCATGCAGTTGGCGACGATGGGCCAGCCCGTCTCCGTCTGCCACCAGTGGTCGATCACCGGAACGCCGAGCGCGCGCTCCGCCCAGAGGAGCGTGTCGGGATCCGCCCGCTCACCGGCCAGGAAGAGCGTCCGCAGGCTTGCCAGGTCGTGCTGGCGCGGGAGGCGGCCCTCGGGATCCTCGCGCTTGATGGCGCGCAGCGCCGTCGGCGCGGTGAAGAGCGCAGCGACGCGGTGCCGCTCGACGACGCGCCAGAAGGCGGCCGCGTCGGGCGTGCCCACGGGCTTGCCCTCGTAGAGGACGGTCGTGCAGCCCAGCAGCAGGGGCGCGTAGACGATGTAGGAGTGACCGACCACCCAGCCGATGTCCGAGGCCGCCCAGAAGACCTCGCCGGGCTGCATGCCGTAGACGTGGCGCAGGCTCCACTTGAGGGCGACGGCGTGGCCGCCGTTGTCGCGAACGATGCCCTTCGGCTGGCCCGTGGTGCCCGAGGTGTAGAGGATGTAGAGGGGCTCGCTGGATCCCACCGGGACGCAGGGGGCCGGCGGCGCGCCGCGCACGAGCTCCTCCCAATCGAGGTCGCGCCCCGGGACGAGCTCGGCGCGCGCCTCGGGCCGCTGGAGGACCACGCAGCGCTGGGGCCTTTCGCTCACCTGCGCGAGGGCGCGGTCCAGCAGCGGCTTGTAGGCCACGACGCGCCCCGGCTCGATCCCGCAGGAGGCCGCGAGCACGACCTTGGGAGCGGCGTGTTGCAGGCGCTGCGCCAGCTCGTTGGCCGCGAAGCCGCCGAAGACCACCGAGTGGATGGCGCCCAGGCGCGCGGCCGCGAGCATGCCGAAGACGGCCTCGGGGATCATCGGCATGTAGAGGAGCACCACGTCGCCCCGCTCCACGCCGAGCCCCGCGAGGGCGCCCGCCAGCCGTTCCACCTCGAAGAGGAGCTCGCGGTAGCGAAACGAGCGCTGCGAACCCGTGACCGGGCTCTCGTACACGAGCGCCACCTGCTCGCCGCGACCCGCGAGCACGTGCAGGTCGAGGGCGTTGTAGCAGGTGTTGAGCATCGCCCCCGGAAACCAGCGCGGGAAGGCGGCCTTCGAGTCGTCGAGTGCCGCGCGCGGGCGCCTTACCCATTCGATGTCGCCGGCGGCGCGGGCCCAGAAGCGCGCGGGATCCGCCAGGGACTCGGCATGGACCTCTTCGTAGCTCTGCGGCACGTCGGCACCATGTTAGCCGGCGGCGCGGTACCCTCCGGCGGGCGCGCCTGGGAGGGACGGCGATGGCGGAGGCGACGGCGATCCTTCTCCTGTGGGTGCTCTTCGGCGCGACCCACATGGGGCTCTCGAGCCAGCGCCTGCGCCCGCGCCTGGTGACGGCGCTCGGCCTGCGCGGCTTCCTGGGCCTCTACTCCCTCGTGGCCCTCGCCCTCTTCGTGCCCCTCGTCTCCCTCTATTTCGCGAGCAAGCACGCGGGTCCCCACCTCTGGTACCTGGGCGCCTACCCGGCCGTTCGCTGGCTCGTCTACGCGGGGATGGGCGCGGCCTTCGTGCTCACGCTGGGGGGGCTCCTCACGCCGAGCCCGGCGTCGCTCGGCGGCGGCCGGGCGGAGGTGCGGGGCGTTCTGCGCCTCACGCGTCACCCGGTCTTCATGGGCGTGGGGCTCTTCGGGCTCCTGCACCTCGTCGCGGCGCGCGTGAACGCGGCGGAGCTCGCCTTCTTCGCGGGCTTCCCGCTCTTCGCCTGGCTCGGCTGTCGCCACCAGGACCGGCGCAAGCTCGCGGGGGGCGGCGAGGAGTTCGCCCGCTTCTGCGCCGCGACCCCGTTCCTGCCCTTCAGCGGGCCCGGGCGCTGGCGCGGGCTCGCCGAGATGCCCTTCGCCATCGCCCTCGGGATCGCCGCGGCTCTCCTGGTGCGCCTCTACGTCCACCCGCGCTGGCTCGGCTAGCGGGGACGTTCCTTGCGTTTTTTCGTTTCGCAGATGGGCTGCCATGAGTACCGCGGTCGTCGCCCCGAAACGAAAAAACGCAAGGAACGTCCCCGCCTCCTAGCCCCCCCTCGTATTACAGATTATTGATTGACTGGATGATTGTTGTAATATATGCGGGGCATGCCGCCGAACGCCCGGAGCCTGATCCTCGACCTGCTCGCCACGGTGCGGCGGGGGAGCGTCCCGGTCCGCGCACTGCTGGAGGCGGGCGCCCTCTTCGGGCTGCGCGAGAACGGCCTCCGGGTGGCCCTGGCGCGGCTTCTCGCGGAGGGCGCGGTCCTGCGCGAGGAGCCGGGCCGCTACCGCCTGGCCGGCGGCGCCCTGGGGGAGTGGGTGAGGTCCTGGCGCGATCTCGAGCGGCGCGTGCGGCGCTGGAGCGGGAGCTGGGTCGGCGTGCACACGGCGGGGCTCCCGGGCCGGGCCGCGCGCCAGCGCCGGGCCCGCGGGCGGGCCCTGCGCCTGTGCGGCTTCCGCCCTCTGGCGCCGGGCCTGGAGGTGCGCCCGGACAACCGCGCCGGCGGCGTGGCGGGGCTGCGCCGGGAGCTCGTGGGGCTCGGCCTCGAGCCCGAGGCCCCGGTCTTCGCGCTGCGCGAGCTCGCGCCGGCCGAGGAGCGGCGGGCGCGCTCGCTCTGGGACGTGGCGGCCCTCGTGGCCGGCTACCGCGCGACCGGCGCCGCCCTCGAGTCGAGCGCGGCGCGCCTGCCGGGCCTCGCGCCCCAGGCGGCGCGGGTCGAGTCCTTCGAGCTCGGCGGGGCCGCGATCCGCCAGGTGCTGCTCGACCCGCTCCTCCCCGAGCCCATCGCGCCGGAGGCCGAGCGCCGCGCGCTCCTCGAGTCCCTGCGCCGCTACGACGCGATCGGGCGGCGCGTCTGGCGCGGCTGGCTGGGCCCGGAGAGCGCGGCGGAGCCGGGCGGGATCCCGGCCGCCGTCAGCGGCGGGCGCGGCTCGCGGGCGGCTGCCGAGCTCGCCCTCGGCGCCGAGGCCTAGATGGTGCCGCAGGCCTCCGCGAAGGCGCCGGTCCCCCGCGCCCGCCCCTGGCGCGAGATCCTCACGGCCGCGGAGCGGCGCGCGCTGCGCACCCCCAGCAGCTGGCGCGGCGGGCTCTCGCTGGGCCTCGACTGGGGCCTCGTGGCCCTGGCCCTCGCCCTCGTGGCCTCGGCTCCGGGCCCGCTCCTCCGGGGCGCCGCGCTCCTCCTCGCGGTCCTCGTGATCGGCGGCCGCCAGCTCGGCCTCGCGGTCCTCATGCACGAGGCCGCCCACTACACGCTCTTCCGCAGCCGGCGCCTCAACGACTTCGCGGGCCGCTGGCTCTGCGCCTACCCCATCTGGGCCGACCTCGAGCCCTACCGCGCCTACCACTTCCGGCACCACGCCCGGAACTGGACGAAGGACGACCCGGACCTCGACCTCGCCAGCAAGTTCCCGGTGGCGGCCGCGAGCCTGCGGCGCAAGATCTGGCGCGACCTCTCGGGCCAGGTGGGGTGGAAGCGGGCGCGGGCGATCCTGGCGCGCGACCTCGCCGGCGCCCGCACCAAGAGCGCGCGCGGCCCGGGCTCCGCCGGCTGGCGCAACCTGCGGGGCGTCGCCGTGACGAACGGGCTCCTCGTGGCGCTGCTGGCCGCGGCCGGGCACCCGGCCCTCTACGGCGTCTGGGTGCTGGCCTGGCTCACGACCTACAGCCTCGCCACCCGCATCCGCTCGATCGCCGAGCACAACATGGTCCCGGACCCGGCCGATCCGCTGCGCAACTCGCGCACCACGCTCGCCTCCTGGTGGGAGCGCCTGCTCTGGGCCCCGAACCGCGTGAGCTACCACCTGGAGCACCACCTGCTCATGACCGTCCCCTTCTACCACCTGCCGCGCATGCACCGGCTCCTGCGCGAGCGGGGCGCGCTCACGGGGGCGCTGGTGGAGCGCGGCTACCTGCCGCTCTTGCGACGCGCGGCGGCGGGCCGTCCCGCGCGCGACAGCGCGGCGGGGCTCGTCTAGACTCCCGTCGGGTGCGCGATCCGCGCGCCGCCCCGCCGACCCGGGAGGAGCCCCCCCGTGATCGCCACGCGCGTCCACCACATCTCCTTCGCGGTGCGCGACCTCGCCGCCGCCCGCGGCTTCTACGAGGACCTCCTCGGCCTCGAGGCGATCCCGCGCCCGGAGCTCGGGATCCCGGGCGCCTGGTACCGCAGCGGCGCCTGCGAGGTGCACCTGATCGAGACGCCGGCGGGTGCCCCCGCCGGCGCGCCCCCGCGCGGGCCCCTGAGCCCCCTCGCCAACCACCAGGCCTTCGCCATCGAGGATTACGCGAAGGTGCGGGACGCGCTCCGGGCCCGGGGCGTCGAGGTGCTCGAGACGAGCCCCGAGCGGGGGCAGATGTGGATCCGCGATCCGGATGGCAATGTGATCGAGCTGATCGCCCCGCGCGGCTGACGCCGGCCCGGAGAGGAGCCCAGGAAATGCCGAATGTCTCCCAGGCCGCCGTCCTCGACGCGCTGCGCCCGATCATCGACCCCGATTTCGGGAAGAGCATCGTCGACCTCGGCTTCGTGAAGAGCCTGAGTGTCGAAGGCGGCGCGGTCTCCTTCGAGATCGAGCTCACCACGCCGGCCTGCCCGGTCAAGGCCGAGTTCGAGCGGGCGGCCCGCGAGCGCGTCCTGGCCCTCCCCGGCGTCGCGGAGGTCTCGGTGCGGATGACCTCGAACACGCGGGGCCGCGCGGTCGCGGCGGGTCCCCAGATGGCGGCCCTCCCGGGGGTGCGCAATGCGATCGCCGTGGCCTCGGGCAAGGGGGGCGTGGGCAAGAGCACCGTGGCGGTGAACCTGGCCCTGGCCCTGGCGGGGAGCGGTGCGAAGGTGGGGCTCATGGACGCCGACGTCTACGGCCCGTCGCTGCCCCTGCTCACCGGCGTGCGCGGCCGCCCGCGCGCCGAGGAGAAGCGCATCTTCCCCCAGGAGGGGCTGGGGCTGAAGCTCATGTCCATGGGCTTCTTCGTGGGAGACGACTCGCCGGTGATCTGGCGCGGCCCCATGGTGCATGGGCTCATCCGCCAGTTCCTGACCGAGGTGGAGTGGGGCGAGCTCGACTACCTCGTGGTGGACATGCCGCCGGGCACCGGGGACGCGGCTCTCACGCTCACCCAGCAGGCGCCGCTCTCCGGCGCCGTGATCGTCACCACCGCCAACGACCTCTCCCTGATCGACGCGCGCAAGGGCCTGCGCATGTTCGAGAAGGTGCAGGTGCCGGTGCTGGGCATCATCGAGAACATGTCCTGGTTCTCGCCGCCGGACCTCCCGGGGCGCCGCTACCACATCTTCGGGCAGGGAGGCGGGCGCCGCACCGCCCTGGAGATCGGCGTGGATTTCCTGGGCGAGGTGCCGATCGATCCGCGCATCGTCGAGGGCGGCGACAAGGGCCGCCCGATCGTGCTCGAGGCGCCGGACTCGCAGGCGGCGCAGGTCTTCCGCGACCTCGCGGGCCTGGTCGCGCGCAAGCTCGCCGTGCTGGCCGAGAAGACCCCGCCGCTGGCGGACGCCAACATCACCTGGGTCGAGAGCTAGAGCGCGGATGTCCGCGGACCCCGCCCGCACCCTGCGCGAGGCCCGGGACGCCTACTTCGCCGCCCATTTGCTCCCCCCCGATGGCGGCTACGGCGAGCGCTGGGTGAAGCTCCGCATCGGTCCCCTGCCCTTCGCCTTCCCCAACACCGGGGGGCGGCGGCGCGCCGTTCCCTTCCACGACCTCCACCACGTGCTGACCGGCTATGCGACGGACCTCGTGGGCGAGGCGGAGATCGCGGCCTGGGAGATCGGCTCGGGCTGCCGCCATGTGCGCACGGCGCTCCACCTCGACCTGCGCGTGCTGGGATTCCTGCTCCCGAGGCGGCCGCGCACGCTCTTTCGCGCCTTCCTGCGCGGGCGGAACAGCCGGAACCTCTATCGCGCCCGCTACGACGAGGCACTCCTCGCCCGGTCCGTCGCCAGCGCGCGCGAGGAGCTCGGCCTCGACCGCGAGCTCCCGCCGGCGCGGCCCGCCGACCGGCGGGCCTTCGCCGGCTGGGCCGCCCTGGCCCTCGGCCTCGTCTGGGGCCCGCTCGTCCCGCTGGCCCTGCTCGGCTGGTGGCTCGTCGCCCGCTAGGAAGCGGGGAGCGGGGACGTTCCTTGCGTTATTGCGTTTCGGGGAGCTGGCCCTCGCTTCGGCCCCAAACGCGAACCCCGAAACGCAATAACGCAAGGAACGTCCCCGCCTCACAGCTAGCGGCCCGACTTGCGCACGTTGCCGTGCAGCAGATCCGCGTAGAGGATGGGGACGGGGCCCAGGGGGCCCTGTTCGCCCCAGCGCAGGAAGTACTCCTCGATGGTCAGCCGCGGGAGCTCGACGCCGGGGTCCGGCTCGAAGAAGCGGTCGTCGATGGGGAGGCCGCTCTGCCAGTTGAGGAAATCCGTGGTGGTCGAGGCGCCGCGCGCGCGGTCGAAGATCGAGAGGCGGATGGGAAGCTGGCTCCCCCCGCGCATCACCCAGACCTCGCGGCGGCCCATGCGATCGGTGAGGCGGTAGATGTCGCACACGATCCCCAGGATCGTCTCCTCGCCCACCTTCTGGCCTCCCTGGTGCAGGAGCGCCTCGGCCTCGTTGCCGAAGGGGCGGCGTCCGGGCTCGTCGCGGGCCAGCGCGTCCGGCGTGCGCGCGAGGGCGATTCCCTCGCGGGCGAGCACGTCGTAGGCGTAGTACCAGGGGCCGTTCACGAGGGTCACGACCTTGTGGCCGGCCACCACCGTCTCCGCGCGCAGCTTCGCACCCTTGCTCCAGAAATGCGTCACGTTGAGGCCGGCCTCGCCGCGCGCCAGGGCCTGGGCGTACCAGGTGGGCTCCGCGCGGGCCGCCGCGGGAGCAGGGGCGGCGCTGGGCGCGGGGCGCGGGGTGGGCGCCTCGTCCGCGGCGCGCGCCGCGCCGTCGTCGGGGGGAGCCTCCTCGGCGGCCCACGCGGCCGACGCTCCGCCCAGCAGCGCCGCCCCGGCGAGGGCGGCGAGGGCACGGGGGACGAGCCTTTGGGGGGAGATCACGGGGAAGCCTCCGGGACGCGCGGCGCCCCGGGATCCTCGGACTTCGGCAGGAGCGCGGCAATGGCGCGCCCCTCCATCCAGGCCGGCGCCGGGAGGCCCAGCAGCGCCAGCACGGTCGGGGCCACGTCCAGCGCCCGCGGGCGGCCGAGGCGCGTCCCGGGGACGGCGCCGCGCCCGGCGGCCAGGAGGAGCCCCGCCATGCCCGGCGCCTCGGGGCGGTAGCCGTGCACGCCGCGCAGCGCGCCCTGGGGCGAGAGCCGCTTCGCGATGGCCACGCCCGGCGGCGCCAGCACCACCACGTCGCCGAAGCGGGGATGGCCCACGCGGAGCTCGGCGGGCGCCTCGCCGCGCGGCCAGGCCTCGAGGCCCGCCGCGCGGGCGGCCGAGGCGGCCCGGCGCGCCGCCTCGAGCCCGCCCGGGAGTACCGCGGTCGCGAAGCCTCCGCCCCCGAAGGTCCGCGCCCGGACCCGCGCCGCGCCGAGCGCCGCCTCGAGGTCCACCCGCTCCCGGACCTCGGCCATGCCGTGGTCCGAGACGAAGAGCAGCGTGGCCCAGGCGAAGGCGCCTCGCTCCTCCAGGCCCGCCACCAGGCGAGCCACCGCGCGGTCCTGCTCGCGCAGGGCCCCGCGCACCTCGGGGGTGCCGGGGCCGTGGCGGTGCGCGGCGCCGTCGGCGCCGTGGAACCAGGCCGTGATGAGGCGCGGGCGCTCGCGCGGGTCCGCGAGGTCGAGCCAGGCCAGGATCTGCTCCACCTTCTCGCGCTCCCCGGTGCGCGAGTCGAAGGGCCGCCAGTGGCGCGGCCCACGTCCGCTCGTCCAGGCGCCCTCGGAGCCCACCCAGTGGAAGGAGGCGGTCGCGACGCCCTGGCCCTCGAGGATCGACCAGAGCGGCTCGACCTCGATCCAGCGGGGGTCGGCGGATCTCTCGTAGACGCCGCGCTCGGGATCGAGGAAGGAGTTGTTCACGATGCCGTGCACGTCGGGCGCCACTCCGGTGACCAGGCTCACGTGGTTCGGGAAGGTGTTGGTGGGAAAGACGGGGAGGAGGGCCTCGGCCTCGGCGCCGCGCAGGGCCAGGCCCGGGAGCGCCTCGAGCCCCGATTCCCGGATCGCCTCCGGCCCGGTCCCGTCCAGCGAGATCAGGATCACCGTGGGCTGGGCGGCCCGGGCGGGCCCGGCCGCCGCGAGCGCCGCGCCCGCCAGGGCGGCGGCACCCGCGAAGAGCCCGCGCCGGATGCGCCCCCGGCGCGCCGATCTTATGCTCCGCCCCATGCGCGCGGCCCTCAGCATTGCTGGCTCCGACCCCACCGGCGGCGCGGGCCTTCAGGCCGACCTCCAGGTCTTCCGGAGCCTCGGCGTGCACGGGATGGGGGTGATGACCGCGATCACCATCCAGGATACCGCCCGCGTGCACCGGGTGCTGCCCGCCTTCCCGAGCGTGGTGCTCGACCAGCTGCGCACGCTGCTCCGCGACGTCGTGCCCGACGCGGTCAAGCTCGGCATGCTGGCCACGGACGACGTGGTGCTGAACGTGGAGCTCGCGCTGCGCGAGCTCCCGGCAGCTCCGCGCCGGGTGCCCCTCGTGATCGACCCGGTGCTGGCGGCGAGCGACGGGACGCCGCTCCTCGAGCGCCGCGCCTGGCCGCGCCTGCAGGAGCTCCTGGGCCGCGCCGAGCTCGTGACGCCCAACCTGTTCGAGGCCCAGGCGCTCACGGGGGAGGACTGTTCGAGCGAGGAGGGCACCCAGGCGGCGGCGACGGTGCTGCTCGCGAGCTTCGGCGCGCGCGCCGCCCTCGTGAAGGGCGGCCATCGCGACGGGCCGCCGCGGGACCTCCTCGCGCTGCGGGAGGGCGGGAGCGTCCTCCTCGAGTGGCTCGAGGGCGAGCGCCTGCCGGTGGGGCCGGTGCACGGGACCGGCTGCGCGCTGGCGGCGGCGGTGGCCGCGGGGCTCGCCCGCGGAGTCGAGCTGCGGCCGGCCGTGGCGGCGGCCCGCGCGTTCGTACTCGAGGCGCTGCGGCGCGCGGAGGCGCGCGGAAAGAGCGCGCGCTTCCTCGTCTACCCCTGAGGAGGGGCGCCGGGTGAGCCGAAGGTTCCAGGGAGGGTGACGATGTCCGGCGTGCGACCTGCGGCGGTGGCCGACCGCTTCTACCCCGGCGATCCCCACGAGCTCGAGCTGGCCGTGCGGAGCTACCTGGAGGACGCGCGCGTCGATCAAGACCCGCGGGAGCCCGCCCCCAAGGCGCTGATCGTCCCCCACGCGGGCTATCTCTACTCGGGCCCCGTGGCGGCCTCGGCCTACGTGGCCTGCGAGTCCGCCCGCGGCCGGATCGAGCGCGTCGTGCTCTTCGGGCCCTCCCACCGCGTGCCGCTGCGGGGCCTCGCTGCTCCCGGCGGCGACGCCTTCGCGACCCCGCTCGGCCCCGTGCGGCTCGACCGCGCCAGCCTCGATCGCATCCTGGCGCTCTCCCAGGTGATCCGCCTGGACCGGGCCCACGCCCTGGAGCACAGCCTCGAGGTCCAGCTTCCCTTCCTCCAGCTGGTGCTGGGGGACTTCGCCCTGGTGCCGCTGGTGGTGGGCGAGGCCACTCCCGGCGAGGTGGCCGAGGTCCTGGCGCTGCTCTGGGGCGGGCCGGAGACGCTCGTCGTGGTGAGCTCGGACCTCTCCCACTACCTGGACTACGAGACGGCGCTCTTCCGGGACCGCGCCACCACCCGCGCCATCGAGGCCCTGCGCGGCGAGGACGTGGGCCTGGACGACGCCTGCGGGCGCATCCCGATCCAGGGCCTGCTGCTCGAGGCGCGCCGGCGCGGCCTCGCCGTGCGCACCCTCGACCTGCGGAGCTCCGGCGACACGGCGGGCCCCCGTTACTCGGTGGTGGGCTACGGCGCCTATGCCCTCTCCTGAAGGCAGGCGCGAGACGAGCCCCGAGGGCCGGCGCGCGCTGCGCGAGGTGGCGCGGGCGGCCGTCGCCCGGGGCGCCCGCGAGGGCCGCGAACTCGAGGTCGACGTCCGCTGCTTCGCGGCGGAGCTCCGCGCGCCGGGGGCGGCCTTCGTGACGCTGCGGCGCGGCGGCGAGCTGCGCGGCTGCACCGGGAGCGTCGAGGCCGTGCGCCCGCTGGTGGAGGACGTGGCGCGCAGCGCCTATCGCGCGGCCCGCTGCGACCCGCGCTTCGCCCCCATCGACCCGGCGGAGCTCGCCCTGCTCGAGCTCCGGATCTCGCTCCTGGGCGGGCTCGAGCCCCTGCCCGCCGGCTCCGAGGCGGAGCTCGTGGCCCGCCTGCGGCCCGGCGTCGACGGGCTCGTGCTGCGCGAGGGAGAGCGCTCGGCCACCTTCCTGCCCGCGGTCTGGCAGTCGCTGCCGGAGCCCGGCCAGTTCCTGCGCGAGCTCCGGCGCAAGGCGGGGCTCGCCCCCGAACACTGGTCCGAGACGCTGCGCTTCGAGCGCTACCCGGTCGAGGAGTTCTAGCCGGCGGGGCGCTCCCCCGCGCGCCAGAGGCCCGTGGCGAGGGCCAGGATCGACCCGATGTCGCTGAGGCTCGCGGGCACGACGAAGGTGTTGCCCGCCTTGGCCAGGCGCCCGAACTGCTCCACGTACTGCTCGGCGATCCGCAGCTGCATGGCGTCGCGGCCCCCCTCCTGGCGCAGGGCCTCGGCGACCCGACGCAGCCCCTCGGCGGTGGCTGCCGCCACCGCGAGAATCGCCTCCGCCTCGCCCTCGGCCACGTTGATCTGCTGCTGGCGGGACGCCTCCGACTCCTTGATCACGCGCTGCTTCTCCCCCTCCGCCTGGTTGACCTTGGCGTCGCGCTCGCCCTCGGAGGTGAGGATCACCGCGCGTTTCTCCCGCTCCGCGCGCATCTGCTTCTCCATCGCGCCCAGCACGTCGGCAGGGGGATTGATGTTCTTGATCTCGTAGCGCAGCACCTTGACCCCCCAGGGCTCCGTGGCCTTGTCGAGCTCGCTCACCAGCGCAGCGTTGATGTGGGCGCGCTCCTCGAAGCTCTTGTCGAGCTCGATCCTCCCGACCTCGCTGCGCAGGGTGGTCTGGGCGAGCTGGGAGATGGCGAAGACGTAATCGCTGATCCCGTAGGAGGCGAGCCGTGCATCGAGAACCTTCATGTAGAGGATTCCGTCGACGCCGACCTGGACGTTGTCCTTCGTGATGCAGACCTGCTCGGCGATGTCGAGGGCCTGCTCCTTCAGGGTGTGGCGGTAGGAGACCTTCTCCACGAAGGGGATGAGGATGTGGAAGCCGGCCTGAAGGGTGCGGCTGTACTTGCCGAGGTTCTGCACCACGTAGGCGCTCTGCTGGGGCACGACCACCGCCGTCCGCGCGATCACGAAGATCACGAGGGCGACCACGACCAGAACGGGAACCAGGGTCTCCACGGCGTCCCTCCCTCCGGGGCTAGGAGCGGCCGGCGTCCGACTCGCGCCGCACGTGGAGGAGCAGCCCCTCCACGCGCTCGACGCGGGTGCGGGCGCCGGGCTCGAGCGGGGCGTCCCCCGCGTTGCGCGCGGACCAGGTGCTGCCGCGCAGCTCCACCCGGCCGGTCGCGCCGGGCGGGAGGAGCTCCTGCGCGATGGCGGTCGCCCCCAACAGGTCTTCCTCGGCGGGGCCGACGGGGAGGAACACGCGGAAGCGGTCGCGCACGCGGCGGCGGAAGATCACGAGCCCCCCCACCGAGAGCGCCCCGAAGAGCGCCCACTGGAGGGCGCTGGGGCCCGAGAGCCCGGCGAGCCCGAGCAGGCCCACCGCGAGGGCCGCGACGCCGAAGAAGACCAGGTAGAAGTCGGCGGGGACGAGCAGCTCGGCGCCCAGGAGCAGCGCGCCGACCACGATCCATCCCCACCAGGGCACTAGCGCAGCGCCTCCAGGAGACGCTGCCAGATGTTTCCGAACTCGCCGTTGCTCATGACGAGCACCACGTCGCCGGGCCGCGACGAGATCCGCAGGTGCTCGACGATCTCCGGGACGCCCCCCGGCGAGCGCGCGTCGATGCCGCGGGCCTGAAGCTCCTCCACCAGCCGCTCCGAGGAGAGCCGCTCGCTCACCTCGCCGGTGGCGCTGTAGATCGCGCCCTCGGGCACCCGCGCGATCACGACGACGTCGGCCTCGTCGAAGGCCTCCGCGTAGTCGCGCTGGAAGACGGCGCGGCGGCTCGTATTGGTGCGGGGCTCGAAGACGGCGATCAGGCGGCGGCGCGGGAAGCGCGCGCGCAGCGCCGCGAGGGAGGCGCGCACGGCAGTCGGGTGGTGGGCGAAGTCGTCGATCACGGCGATCCCGCGCACCTCGCCGCGGATCTCCTGGCGGCGCTTCACGCCGCGAAAGCCCGCGAGCGCCGCCGCGGCCTCTTCGACCGGTACCCCGAGCTCGGCCACCGCCGCGAGGGCCCCGAGCGCGTTCTCCAGGTTGGCCTCGCCAAAGAGCGGGACCCGCGCCCGGACCACCGGCGCTCCCTCGCGCAGCACGTCGAAGACGGTGCCTGCGGCATCGGCGCGGATCCCCCCGATGCGCCAGCGCGCCGGCCCGCCGCCCCCGGCGCCGTAGCCCACCACCCGGCAGGGAGCCTCGCGCAGCACGTCGCGCACGGCCTCGTGATCCACCGCCGCCACGATCGTCCCGTCGGCGGGGAGGCGGGCCACGCAGCTGCGAAAGGCCTCCTTCACGTGGTCGAGGTCGCGGTAGATGTCCGCGTGGTCGAACTCCACCGAGGTGAGGATCAGGGTGCGCGCCCCGTAGTGGAGGAACTTCGGGGTCTTGTCGAAGAACGCGGTGTCGTACTCGTCGCCCTCCACGACGAAGTGCTCCCCCGCCCCCTCGCGGAAGCTGCCGTCGAAGTCCAGGGAGTAGCCCCCGACGAGGAGCGAGGGGTCGCGGCCGGCGGCGAAGAGCAGCGCTGCCACGAGGCTCGTGGTGGTGGTCTTGCCGTGGGTCCCGGCGATCACCACCGAGTGCTTGCCGGCGATGGCGAGCTCGTAGAGCGCGTCCGGGAACGAGAGGTAGCGCAGCCCCTCGTCGATGGCCGCGCGGGCCTCCGGGTTGTCGGGCCGCACGGCGTTCCCGATCACCACGAGGTCGGGCTCCTCCGCCAGCACGTGCTCGGGCCGGAACCCCTCGGTGACGCGGATGCCCCAGTTCGCGAGCGCCGTGCTCATGGGCGGGTAGAGAGCCGAATCCGAGCCGGTGACCCGCAGGCCGCGGGCGTGGAGGAGCCCCGCCAGCGACCCCATGCCCGTGCCGCCGATGGCGACGAAATGGACGTGCCGCAATGCCTCGCTCACGTTCACCCCTTCTCGAAGGCTTCCCGGATCAGGTCGTGCACCAGCGGCCGCAGCCCGAGGCTGCTCCGCTTCGCCACCAGGTGGACGCGATTGGTGAGCATCACCACCACCGCCTCGGCCTCGAGGTCGATCCAGAGCGAGGTGCCGGTGAAGCCCAGGTGGCCGACCGTGCTCTGCGAGAAGTGCCGGCCGGCGTTGGAGCGCCCCTCGGTGGGCGTGTCCCAGCCGAGCGCCCAGCCGGAGCCCGCCGGCAGCCCCTGCCGGGTCAGGAAGGCGCGCAGGAGCTCGCGGGGGAGGGCCTGGCTCCGGCCGTGGGTGACGTCGAGGAGCACCGTCGCGAAGCGCATCACGTCGTCGGCACTGGCGAAGAGCCCCGCGTGCCCCGCGACGCCGCCCATGGCCCAGGCGTTGGGGTCGTGCACCTCCCCCCACAGGATGCGGCCGCGCCAGGGGCAGTCCTCCGTGGCGGCCACGCGCCGGCGGGCGGCCTCCCCGAGGCCAGCGGGCTCCGCCCCCGCCGCAAGCGGCACGAAGAAGGTGTCGCCCAGCCCGAGGGGGCGGAAGATGCGCTCGGCGCAGAAGCGCTCCAGGGGCTGGCGCGCCACCGCCTCCACCAGCGCTCCCAGCACCATGAAGTCCAGGTCGCCGTAGACGGCCGCCTCGCCGGGGCCGTGCACGAGGGCCGAGCGCAGGACCCGATCCAGGATCATCTCCCGGGCCGCCGGGCTCGCCATCAGCCGCTCGCCGGTCTTGCGCTCGCGCTCCAGCACCAGCTCGTGGAAGGCGCGCCAGGGCTTGAGGCCCGACGAGTGGGTGAGGAGGTGGCGCACCGTCACGCCGTCCTTCTCGCGCTCGGAGAATACGGGCAGGTGCTTCGAAACCGGGTCGTCGAGGCCCAGCGCGCCCTCGTTCACGAGGAGCATCACCGCGGTCGTGGTGGCGAGCGGCTTGGTCAGCGAGGCGAGGTCGAAGATCGTGTCGCGGCGCATGGGGATGCGCTCGGGGCGCAGGACCGCGAAGCCGCGCACCGACTCGTGCAGGAGGAGCTCCCCCTGCCTGGGCATGCGCGCCAGGACCACGGCGCCGGGGATCTCCGCCCTCTCGATCGCCTTGTCGATGGCGCGGTCGACCCCGGCGAGCTTGCGCCGGATGACACTCCACCTCACGATGCCCGGCTCACCCCCTGCTCCAGGATCCGGAGCTCGCCCCTCTCGCCATCGAGGGTAGCGCGGGCCCCCACGGGCCACGCGAAGTTGGAGGGCACGTGCCCGAAGGGAAGGCCCGCCACGAGCGGCAGCCGGAGGGGCCGCAGGACCTCGTCCAGCACCTCCTCCACCGCCGGCTCCGGGTAGCGCGGGTCCTCGCAGCCGGTGAAGCCGCCGAGCCCGATCCCCGCGGCGCGCGCGAGCACGCCGGCTCCCCGCAGCTGCTGGAGCATGCGGTCGATGCGATAGGGCCGCTCGCCCACGTCCTCGAGCAGCAGGATCGCGCCGCGCGCGTCGACCTGCCAGCGGGTGCCGAGGCTCGCCACCACGAGGGCCAGCGAGCCGCCCAGGAGGCGCCCCTCGGCGCGCCCGCCGCCGCGCCCCTCGCCGCGCAGCACGTAGGGGAGCGGCGCCTCGCCGCGCAGGAGCGAGAAGAGCCCCGCCAGGGCCACGGGATCGACCTCGCCTCCGCGCTCGAGCATGGGCCCGTGGAAGCCCACGAGTCCGGCGCAGCGCCGCTGCCAGAGGAGCAGCGCCGTCACGTCGCTGTAGCCCACCAGGGGCTTCGCGGCTCGCCGGACCGCCGCGGCGTCGAGCCGCGGGAGGATCCGGTCGCAGCCGTAGCCGCCCCGCGCGCACAGGATGGCGTCCACCTGCGGATCGAGCACCAGCTCCATGAGCTCGCCCGCCCGGCGCTCATCGTCGCCGGCCAGGTAGCCGCGCCGCGCGAAGAGATCGTCGCGGCGCCGGGTGCGGTAGCCCGCGGCCCGCAGACAGGCCTCGCCGGCCAGCACGCGCTCGGGCTCCACCGGGCCGCCGGGGGCGGCGATGCCGAAGACCGCCCCGGGTCGCAGCGCGCGCGGCTTGCGAAGGCGCGGCACCTAGAAGAGGTCGTCGTCGTCGTCGGGGGCGAGGTCGTCCGCGGCGCCGGGCGCTCCGCCCGGGGCGAAGCCGTCGCTCGGGTCGAAGGGAGCGGGCCCGAAGGCCTCGGGGGATCCCGGCGGCGGCGGCGCGAGATTGCGGAAGTTGGCGTAGCGCGCCTCGAACTGGAGCTTCAGCGTGCCGGTCGGGCCGTTGCGCTGCTTGGCGACGTTGAGCTCCGCGATCCCGCGGTTCTCCTCGTTGGGGGTGTAGACCTCGTCGCGGTAGATGAAGGCAATCACGTCCGCGTCCTGCTCGATGGCGCCCGACTCGCGCAGGTCGCCCATGTTCGGCCGGCGCTTGTCGGGATCGCGCTGCTCGGGGCCCCGGTTCAGCTGGGAGAGCGCAATCACCGGGATGTCGAGCTCCTTGGCCAGCGCCTTGAGCCCGTGGGAGACCTCGCCGATCTCGAGGTCCTTGCGCTCGCGCCGGCCGGGGCCGTCGCCGCGAACGAGCTGCAGGTAGTCGACGAGCACGAGGTCGAGCCCGCGCTCCGCCGCGAGGCGCCGGCACTTCGCCTTGATCTCGAGGACCGTCACGATCCCCGGGTCATCGATCCAGATGTCGGCGTCCGAGAGCGTGCCGGCGGCGCGCACCAGGCTCGTGTGATCGCCCTGGGAGCCGAAGCCGCGGCGGAAGCTCGAGAAATCGACGCGCGCCTCGGAGGAGAGCAGGCGCAGCGTGAGCGCGCGCTTGGTCATCTCGAGCGAGAAGATCGCGCACTTCTTTCCGTGGCCGACCGCGGCGTTGCGCGCGAGGTTGAGCGCCAGGGCGGTCTTTCCCATGCTGGGGCGGGCCGCGATGATCACGAGCTCGCCCGGCTGGAGCCCCCCGGTCATCTCGTCGAAGTCGCGGAAGCCGGTCGGGCAGCCCGTGAGCTCGCCACCCCGCTCCATCAGCCGCTCGACGTAGTCGATGGCGTCGCTCATCTCCTCGTTCAGGCTCCGGAACGTCGACTGGCTCCGCGCGAGGCCGATCTCGAAGATCTTCGACTCGGCCACGTCGAGCAGCTGATCGGCGCGGCCCGCCTCCTCGAAGCCGAGCTCGGCGATATCCGTGGCCACGCCGATCAGGCTGCGCTTGATCGACTTGTCGCGCACGATGCGCGCGTGGTAGACGACGTTGGCGGCCGTGGCCTCGTAGTCGGCGATCTCCGCCAGGTAGACGTGGCCGCCGATGGCGTCGAGCCGCTTCGTCGCGTTCAGGTGGTCCGAGAGGGTGTGCAGGTCGACGGGCTGGTTCTCGTCCTGAAGAGCGACCATCGCCTGGAAGATCTGCTGGTGGGCGGGGTGGTAGAAGTCCTGGGGCCGGACCTCGGTCAGCACCGCGTGGATGGCGTCGTTGGAGATCAGGAGCGCCGAGAGGACCGCCCGCTCGGCCTCGAGGTCGTGGGGCGGCACGCGCCCCTCGGCCCCCGCCGCCCCGGGGCCGGCGGACCGCACTCCTGAACCCCGCACGGCCCTCGGGTCCTCCGCCACGGCACCCCCTCCCGCTGGCGAATGGTCTGGCGAATCGGTGGGCGGCCCCGTCGGTAGCTCGCCGGGGCCGGCGCCGAGGGTAGCGTGGGGCGGACTACTCCGCCTGGGTCACGAGGACCCGCACCTCGGCCACGACCTCGCGGTGAAGCTTGACGGAGACCGTGTGCTCGCCGAGCGTCTTGATCGGCTCCGCCAGCTCGATGCGGCGGCGGTCGATCTCGAAGCCCTTCGCCTCGAGGAGCTCGGCCACGTTGGCGGAGGTCACGGAGCCGAACAGCCGCCCCTCCTCGCCGGCCTGGGCCGCCACCTCGAGGGTCAGCTGGCGCAGGCGATCCCGCAGGGCGCCGAGCTCCTTCAGCTCCTTCGCCAGCTTCTCCGCCACCACGCGTTTCTGGTGCTCGAGGTGCTTCAGGTTGGACTCGGTGGCGATGATGGCCTTGCCCCGGGGGATCAGGTAGTTGCGCGCGTAGCCGGTCTTCACGTTCACCAGGTCGCCCGCCTCGCCGAGGCTGGGCACCGACTCCCGGAGGATGAGCTTCACGTGGCGCATGGGACCTCCCGCTAGAGGGGCTGGCCCGCCATGGGCAGGAGGGCGATCTGGCGCGCCCGCTTGATCGCGATGGCGAGCGGGCGCTGGTGGCGCGCGCAGTTTCCCGAGATGCGGCGCGGGATCATCTTCCCGGTCTCGGTCACGAAGAGCCGCAGGGTCTTCACGTCCCGGTAGTCGAGCTTGAGGTTGGCGTCGGCGCAGAAGCGGCACACCTTGCGGCGCAGGAAGCCGCCCTTCTTCTGCTTGCGCGCCTTCTTGCGCGCCCGGGCCCGGAGGCGCGCCTTGACGGTGGTGTGGCGCTCGTGTCCGTCGTCCCGGTAGCCGCCCTCCCGGTAGCCCCCTTCGCGGAAGCCACCCTCCCGGTGACCGCCCTCCCGGTAGCCACCCTCCCGGTAGCCGCCGCCGTAGCTGCCGCGCGGGCCCGAAGGCCCCGTCCCTGCGCTCATGGGCCGGTCCTCCCCTCGCTACTCGTCGTCGTCGTCGTCGGAGTCGTCGCGGCGACCGCCCTCCGGCCGACCGCGACCCTCGTCCTCGTCCTCATCCTCGTCGGCGTCGGCGTCGCCGGCCAGCGCGGCGGCCCGGCCCTCGGCGGCGGCGCGCGCCGCCTCCTCGGCCTCGCGCGCAGCGCGCTCGGCGGCGCGCTGGGCGCGCAGGCGCTCGAGATCCGCCGCCTCGGCCTTGCGCGCCTCGATGTCCAGGACCTCGGCGCTCACCTGCACGGTGAGGAAGCGCAGGATGGCGTCGTCGAGCCGCAGGCTGCGCTCGATGTCGGCCACCGCCTCGCCCCGGTCCAGGTAGTGGAGCGTGATGTAGCGGCCCTTCTGGAACTTCTTGATCTCGTAGGCGAGCCGGCGCCGGCCCTGGTCGTCGTAGAGCAGGCGGACCGCGCCGCGCCGCTCGAGCAGCTCGTCCAGCCGCACCGTGAGCGCGGCGACGCGCTCGTCGGAGATCTCGGGCTGGACGATGAAAGTGGTCTCGTATTCCCGCACGGGTCCTCCTCGCGGACGGGCCACCCGGGCCCGAGCCCCCGCGCGCCTCGCGCGGGGCCCGGGTGAGCCGCCGCGCCGCCGGGGGCTGAGGAAGCATTCTGCGAGCCGGCTACCGGCCGGCTGTCGCCGCCATTAGATACCAGACCGGTCAGGCGAGGTCGAGGAGCAGGGCGTGGAGGCGGGGATCACGGGTCAGCTCCGGGTGGAAGGTGGTGGCGAGGATCCGGCCCTGGCGGACGCAGACGGGCCAGCCCTCCACGCGCGCCAGCACCTCCACGTCGGGGCCCGGCCGCCGCAGCCGGGGCGCGCGGATGAAGATGCACTCGAGGCCGGCGAGCTCCCCCTCGGCGACGGCCGAGAAGGAGTCCACCTGGGTGCCGTAGGCGTTCCGCACCGCCACCACGTCCAGCAGGCCCAGGCTCCGCACCGGGTGGTTCTCGACCTCCCGGGCCAGCAGCACCGCGCCGGCGCAGGTGCCGAGGATCGGCCCGCCGGCGCGGGCGAAGGCCTCGATGGGCTCGTAGAGGCCCAGGCGCGCCAGGCCCTTGGCGATGGTGGTGCTCTCCCCGCCGGGGAGCACGAGGGCGTCGATTCCGTCCAGGTCCTTGGCGCGCCGCACCCGGCAAAAGTCCGCGCCCACCCGCTCGAGGGCGGCCCCGTGGGCGGCCACGTCGCCCTGGATCGCGAGCACCCCGACGCGCCGGGCGGGGCGGCGAGGGCCGTCCCCGGGGCGCTGCGTCCGCGCCTCGCTCACGGGCTCTCCCCCGGCCTCCGCTCGCCTGCGGCCCGCTGCGCGCCCACCGGGCTTGCGCTCACCAGCCCCGGTTCGCGAGCCGATCCTGCTCGGCCAGCCGCTCCATCTCGATCCCCTCCATGGCGTGACCCAGGCCCCGGCTCGCGGCCAGCACCTCCTCGGGCTCGTCCCAGTGGGTCGTCGCCCGCACGATGGCCCGGGCGCGCGCCTCCGGGTCCTCGCTCTTGAAGATGCCCGAGCCCACGAAGACCGCCTCGGCACCCAGGGCCATGCACAGCGCGGCGTCGGCCGGCGTCGCGATCCCCCCGGCGGCGAAATTCGGCACCGGGAGCCGCCCGCCCTCGGCCACGCGCCGCACCCACTCCACGGGGGCCGCGAGCTCCTTGGCCCGGGCCGGCAGCTCCTCGGGCCGCGCCGCGGCGAGATCGCGGATCGCCCCGCACACGCGCCGCAGGTGGCGCACCGCCTCCACGATGTTGCCGCTCCCGGCCTCCCCCTTGGTGCGGATCATGGCCGCACCCTCCCCGATGCGGCGCAGGGCCTCGCCCAGGTCGCGCGCGCCGCACACGAAGGGAGAGCGGAAGTCGTGCTTCCAGACGTGGTGCTCCTCGTCGGCCGGCGTCAGCACCTCGCTCTCGTCGATGAAGTCCACCCCCAGCGACTCGAGCACGCGCGCCTCCGCGAAGTGGCCGATGCGGACCTTGGCCATCACCGGGATCGAGACGGCTCGCTGGATGGCCTCGACCACCTCCACCTTGCACATGCGCGCCACGCCGCCCTCCTTGCGGATGTCGGCGGGCACGCGCTCGAGGGCCATCACCGCCGCGGCCCCGGCGTCCTCGGCGATCTTGGCCTGGTCCGGCGTGGTCACGTCCATGATCACGCCGCCCTTCAGCATCTCGGCCAGGCCCACCTTGATCTCGAAGGAGGCGGCGCTGGCGCGCCGACCCGCGCCCCTGCCCGCTCCGTTGCCGCCGCCCGCGCCGGCCTGCTGGTCGTTCTCGCTCATGGTCTCCCTCCGTCTCCCGCCGGGGCTCGCCCGGCACTCCCTGGAACTCCGCTCGGCTCAGATGTGGATGCGGGCCGCCGGCGCCGCGCGCTGCCGCTCCCGCACGACCCGCGCCAGCGCCTGCGCACCCCGCCGCAGCGCCGCCTCGTCGGCCATGGCGAAGGAGAGGCGCAGGGCGCAGGAGGGCCGCCCGTCGTGGTTGAACTGCGAGCCGGGCGCGAAGAGGACGCCGGCGCGCGCCGCGTCGGCCAGGAGCTCGCTCGTGTCGAGCCCGGCCGGGAGCTCCACCCAGACCTGGTAGCCCCCCGCCGGCCGGGTGAAGCGGGCGCCCTCGGGCAGCGCGTCCTCGAGGGCCCCGGTGAGCGCCTCGCAGCGCGAGCGCAGCACCCGGCGCAGCCGGGCGAGGTGCCGCTCGTAGTGTCCCTCCTCCAGGAACCGGGCCAGGGCCGCCTGGAGCAGCATCGAGTCCGAGTGGTCCGTGGCGCGCTTGAGCGCGAGGAGCGCGTCGAGCGCGCGCCCGCGCGCCGCGATCGCGCCCACGCGCACGCCCGGGAAGAGCGACTTGGAGAAGGAGGAGAGATGCACCACCAGGCCCGACGCGTCGAGCCCCGCCAGCGGAGGCACCGGGCGCTCGCCGAAGCGGAGATCCATCTCGTAGGCGTCCTCCACCACGGGCTTGCCGCAGCGGGCGGCGACCTCGAGCAGCGCGCGCCGGTGCCCGAGGGAGGTGGTGAGCCCCATCGGGTTGTGGAAGGTGGGGATCGTGTAGAGGAGCTTCACCTCCGGGCGGCGCAGCGTGCGCTCGAGGGCCGCGAGGTCGGGGCCGTCTTCGCCCATGGGCACGGGGGCGGTGCGCAGGCCGAGCCCGAAGACCGTGGCGAGCACGTTGTTGTAGGTGGGCTCTTCGAGGGCGATCAGATCGCCGGGCTCCGCGAAGAGCCGGAGCGCCAGCGAGATCCCCTGGCTCGCCCCGTGGCAGAGCAGGAGCTCGCCGGGGCCGACCTCGAGGCCGGCGCCTCCGAGGTGGGACGCGAGCGCCTCCCGCAGGCGCGGGTGGCCCTGGGGATCGCCGTAGAGGAGGAGGTCGGCGCCGTGCTCGCGGAAGGCGCGGTTCAGCGCGCGGCGGAAGCCCTCGACCGGGTAGAGGGCGGGGTCGGGGATGATGGCGTGGAGCGGCACGGCGCCGTCCGCGCTGCCGAAGCGCGGGCGCGCCCGCTCGAAGCGCAAGAGGCTCTCGGTCAGGCCCGAGAAGGCCGCCTCGAAGGGCGCCCCGCCCGGGCCGGGATCGCCCGGGGCTCGCACGAAGGTGCCGCGCCCCACCGAGGACTCCACGCGCCCCGCCGCCGCCAGCTCCTCGTAGGCCAGGGCCACCGTGTCGCGGTGGACCTGGAGCCGGCGGGCCAGGTCGCGGATCGCGGGGAGCCGCGCCCCGTGGGCCAGGCGCCGCGCCTCGATGGCCGCGCCGATCTGGTCCGCGATCTGGAGGTAGACCGGCCTCCCGGCCCCGCGCTGGAGCTCGATTTGCATGCGAGCCCGAGTCTAGAGACCAGCCAATACCCGGTCAATCCGGTCAATCGGGCCATTTCATCGGGGAAGGACGAGCTTCCTGACCGGACAATTCGTCGGCCCGGTCGCGCGGGAGCCCGTCAGGTCGCGTCGGTCGGGTCGCGGTTGAAGCGGTTGGCCGCCGCCTCGATCCCCTCGCCGAGGGCCATCGCGAGGGCCTGCGCCGCCGCCTCGAGCCGCGGCGGGAGCTCCCGCTCCTCCGCCTCGGAGAAGCCCTCGAGCACGTAGTCCGCGGTGTCCTGCGGGCCCGCCGGGCGCCCCACGCCGAAGCGCAGGCGCGGGAGATCGCTGCGCCCCAGCCGCTCGAGCACGTGGGCCAGCCCGCGGTGGCCCCCGGCCCCTCCGCCGGCCCGCAGCCGCAGGCGCCCGAAGGGCAGGTCCACGTCGTCGAGCACCAGGACGAGGTCCCGGGAGGGGTCGGCGACCGGGAGGCCCTGCAGCGCCAGGGCCACCGCCTCGCCGGAGAGGTTCATGAAGCTCTGCGGCAGGAGCACCCCCACGTCGAGCTCGCCGCCCGCGCCGCAGGCGATCCGCGCCCGGCCGAAGCGCCCGCCGAAGCGCTCGCGCGAGAGCGCGATCCCGTGGAGGTCCGCGAAGCGCAGCGCCACCCGGCAGCCGGCGTTGTGCCGGGTGCGCGCGTAGCGGGCCCCGGGGTTGCCGAGGCCCACGACGAGCTTCACGGGGGACCGACGCGGCGCGGGCCCTTCGCCTACTCCTCGGCCTCCGGGGTCGCCTCGGTCGCGGCCCCCGCCTCGCCCTCGGCCGCCGGCACCTCGCCCTCCACGGGCGCCGCCTCGGCCGGGACCGCCTCCTCGACCACGCGCGGGATGATCACCGAGAGCACCGCCAGGCCCGGGTCGCTCTTCAGCGTCACGCCCCCGGGCAGCGGGATGTCGCGCACGTGCACGCTCTGGCCCAGGCGCAGCGCGGACACGTCGAGGACGAGCTGGTCGGGGATGGCGCGCGGCAGGCACTCGAGCTCGATCTCGCGCAGGTTCTGGTCGACGATGCCGCCTTCCAGGCGCACGCCCTCGGGTGTGCCGACGAGGTGGAGCGGCACCGAGACCTCGACCACCTGGTCGAGATCCACGGCGTAGAGGTCCGCGTGCAGGTAGCTCCCGCTCACGGGATCGCGCTGGAGCTCCTTCAGGAGCACCACCTTCCCGTCGATCTCGCCGCCGCCCCCCTCGACCCGCAGATCGATGAGCGTGTTCATGCCCGCGTGGCTGCGGGTGAGCAGGCGCGAGAGGGCGCGCGGGTCGAGGCTCACCGCGACCGTGGCCTGTCGGGCGCCGTAGCAGACCCCCGGGATGCGGCCCGCGCGGCGCAGCTGGCGCGCCACGCCCTTGCCCGCGGCGTCCCGCAGCTGCACCAGGAGTGCGTTCTCCTCCACTTTCGAACCCTCCGGATCAGACGAAGAGCGAGCTCACGCTCTCCTCGTTGTTGATGCGCCGGATCGCCTCCCCGAGCAGGGGCGCGATGGAGACGGCGTGCAGCTTCTCGCAGTCCCGGGCGTCCGGGCGCAGCGGAATCGTGTCGGTGACGATCACCTCCCGGAGCGGCGACTCGGCGATCCGCTTGATCGCGGGACCCGAGAGCACCGGGTGGGTGATCACGGCGGAGATGCGGCTCGCCCCCTCGCGGTGCAGGGCCCGTGCGGCCTCGGTGAGCGTTCCGGCCGTGTCCGCGATGTCGTCCACGATCACGCAGGTGCGCCCCGCCACGTCGCCCACCACGTTCATGACCTCGGACACGTTGGGCCCGTCGCGGCGCTTGTCGATGATGGCGAGGTCCGCCCCCAGGCGCTTCGCGTAGGCGCGCGAGCGCTCCACGCCGCCGGCGTCGGGGGAGACGATCGTGAGCGGTCCGCTCAGACGGGCGCGGATCGCCTCCAGCAGCACGGCGGTGGCGAAGAGGTTGTCGACCGGGATGTTGAAGAAGCCCTGGATCTGGCCGGCGTGCAGATCGATGCAGAGCAGCCGATCCGTTCCCGCCGTGGAGATCAGGTCCGCCACGAGCTTCGCGGTGATCGGCACGCGCGGCAGCACCTTGCGGTCCTGGCGGGCGTAGCCGTAGTACGGGATCACCGCGGTGACGCGTCGGGCCGAGGAGCGGCGCAGCGCGTCGATCATGATGAGGAGCTCCATCAAATGGGTGTTGGCCGGCGCGCAGGTCGACTGGAGCACGAAGCAGTCGCCGCCGCGCACGTTCTCGCCGATCTCGACGCGCACCTCGCCGTCGCTGAAGGTGCCGACCTCGGCCTTGCCGAGCTCGATCCCCAGGGTGCGCGCGATCTCGCGGGCCAGGCCCGGATTGGAGTTGCCGGTGAAGAGCTGGATGCGCTCCATGACGTCTGGCCTCGACAGCGGGGGGCTCCCCTGGGGGCGGGGCGCGGGCGGCGCTCCCCGTGAAACGCCGCCGACCCCTCCCGGGTCCCCGACCCCGGCGGGGGGCGTCCCTCCCGACCCCTCAGGAGTGTACCGTGGAGGCCACCCGCGCCCACACCCGGGGCGCCAGCTCGAGCTCCTCGAGGCGGGCCAGCCCGGCCGCCGCCCCGGCAGCGTCGTCGAAGGCGCCGAAGAGGGTCGGGCCGCTCCCGGACATGCGGACGCCCCGCGCGCCGACGCGGCGCAGGGCCGCCCGCAGCCGGGCCAGCGGGGGACACAGGCGCACGGCGGCGGGCTCGAGATCGTTCGCGGGCTCGGCGCCGGAGAGGCCCTCCCCCGCCGGCCGCGCGGAGCCGCCCCGGGCCGGCCCCAGGGCGTCGAAGGCCCGGAAGACCTCGGCGGTCGCCAGCGGGAGCCCCGGGTTGGCGAGGAGCAGCGCCCGCGCGGGCTGGCCCGGGCGGGGCTCGATGCGCTCCCCCACGCCCCGCACCAGGGCGGGGCGGGGGTCGAGGAAGAAGGGGACGTCGGCGCCGAGTCGCAGGGCCAGGGCCGCGAGGGCCTCGGGCGGGAGCGCGCCGGGCAGGAGCGCCGAGAGCGCCCGCAGGACCGCCCCGGCGTCGCTCGATCCCCCGCCCAGGCCGGCCGCCGCGGGGATGCGCTTCTCGAGGCGCAGCCGCACGGGTCGGCGCAGGCCCGCCGCGTCGAGGAAGCCCCGGGCCGCCCGCACGGCGAGGTTCGAGGCGTCGCGGGGCACCGCTCGCGCGAGGTCGGTCTCCGGGCTCGCGAGCTCGAGCTCCACGCCGGAGCCCGCGGCGTCGGCGCCGCCGAGCCAGAGCTCGACCTCGTCCGCCAGGTCGAGGGGCAGGAACAGGCTCTCGAGCTCGTGGGTGCCATCGGGGCGGCGGCCGAGCACGCGCAGGTGCCAGTTGATCTTGGCGGGCGCGCGAATCCGCAGGGCGAGGCCCGCGGGCGCGGCACCGCGAACGGGGTGCATCGCCATCGTCCCCCCGCCCCTAGCCGGCCGCCCGGCCCACCTCGACGAAGCGCATGCGGACCTCGTAGAGCAGGCTCTCGAGCAGCTTGCGCTCCTCCTCGTCGAGGTTCCCGCGCGTCTTCTCCTGGAGCATCTCGAGGGTGTCGATGGTCTGTCGCGCGAGCGGCAGGTTGAGCTCCGGGAGCGCGCCGGTCTCCGGATCCGGGACGAGGCGCAGATGGTGGAAGGCCGAGGTGGCCAGCGAGAGCACGAAGGTCGAGAAGTCCAGGGCCGCGAGCTCCCCGTGCTCCTCCGCTCTGTCCCCTCGCGCCACCTAGACGCGCTCCCCCAGGGCCTGGCGCTCCGCCGCGTCGATGCGCGCCATCTCGCGGTGGGCGCGGGCGAAGCGCTGGATCACGGTCACGGTGCTCCCGACGGCCAGGATCCAGAGCGCGGGCACCAGCTGGCCCGCGAGGGCTCCCGCGGCGAGGATCGCGATGCGCTCGCCCCGCTCCAGGAAGCCCACGCGGAAGGAGGGGATCAGCTGCTCGGCGCGGGCCTGGGTGTAGGAGACGAGCACGCCCGCGGCGAGGGTGTAGCCCGCGAGAAGCACGTGGCCGGGCTCCCGGGCCAGGGCGAAGTGCATCGTGATCCCGAGCAGCACGCCCATGTCGACCACCCGGTCGAGAGTCGAGTCCAGGAAGGCTCCGAAGCGGGTGGCGCGCCCGTGGTGGCGGGCCACCACGCCGTCCACCAGGTCGAAGAATCCGCCCACCAGGATCAGGGCCCCTCCGACCCGGAACCAGCCCAGCGGGAAGCTCGCCGCGGCCACCAGCGAGACCAGGGTCCCGCTGATGCTCAGCAGGTTGGGGTTGAGCCGCCAGCGGAACAGGAAGGGGAAGAGCGCGTGGATCCACGCGTCCAGCCGGTCACCCAGCATCGACTTGATCACGGGCCGACCGACCTCCGCTCGGCTTCGCCCCGCTGCGCGCCCTTCTACCCGGCGCTCAGCGCCCGGGCCGGCTCGGCGTCGGGGCCGCTTCCGGGCTGCCGCCGGCCTCGTCCGGCTCCGCCGCCGGCGCGACCTTGTGCGCCACGTCCGGCAGCGCCGCCAGCTCGCGCTCGAACTCCTCGGGCGCGATCCAGCCCGGACGGCCGACGAGCCTCCGGTCCAGGCGCAGCCTCTCCAGCGATTTCCGATCCATGCGAACCCCTCCCGCGCCGGATCTGGCCCCGGACGTGGAAAAAGTCTAGCAAATTGACACCCGTAGGAAGGATGCGTAGGTTCGCGCCAGGCTTCTCGGGGCACCCTTGACCGCGCGCTCCCTCGGACACCTGGCGCTGCTGTTGGCCCTCCTCGGGGGCTGCAAGAGCCCGCCACCGGCCGTCCAGGAGGTCCCGCCCGCCGACGAGCTCTTCGCCAAGGCCGAGAAGACCCTGGAGGGGCGCCGGATCCTGGGCATCCGCTGGGTCGACCACCAGGAGGCCATCGAGACCTTCCAGACCATCATCGACAACTACCCCTACAGCGAATTCGCCGTGCGCGCGGAGCTCGCCATCGCCGACACCTATTTCGACGACGACAAGTGGGAGGAGGCGCTCTCCTACTACCGGGACTTCGCGGACCTTCACCCGGGACACGAGAAGGTGGGCTATGCCATCCACCGGGCCGCCCTCTGCCACGAGCAGCAGGTGTACGCGCCCACCCGGGACCAGGCCCACACCCGCGACTCGCTGGTCTTCCTGGATCGCCTGCTGCGCGACCATCCGGACTCCGAGCACGCCGACGAGGCGGAGCGGCTGTGGCGGTCGCTGCGCACGCGCCTGGCGCAGCAGATCCTCGGCATCGCCGACTTCTATCGCAAGCGCAGCGAGTGGGAGGCCGCCGCGGAGCGCTACCGCAGCCTGCTGAACGAGTACCCCGGGCTCGGCCTCGACGCGGAGGCGCTCTACAAGCTCGCCCTGTGCTACTGGGAGATGGATCGCCGGGTCGAGGCGGAGCGGATCCTGCTCGCGATCGTGCAGAACTACCGCGACAGCGACTTTGCCGCCGATGCGCGGAGCCGATTGGCGGCGGGGCCCTAGGGGGCCCCGCTCCCGGGCGAGGGGAGGCGGGGGCAGCGGGGATGGAGCAGGCCGGGTCGCTGAGCCAGTCCGAGCGCCGCGCCTACCAGCTCGGCTGCCGGAGCTACGAGCGCGGCGAGGTGGAAGAGGCGCTCGGCTGGTTCCGACAGCTGCTCGAGACCCGCGGCGGCTTCGCCGACGTCCACTACCGGATGGGCGTGCTGCTCGAGCGCAAGAACGAGCTCGCGGAGGCGGCGCAGAGCCTGAAGAGCGCGTTGCGCATCAATCCCGCCTACACCGAGGCCATGCTCGCCCTCGCCAGCATCTACGAGCGGCAGGGGGACTTCGAGCGCTCGCGGGAGATCACCGAGCGCGCGCGCAGCGCGGCCCGGCCCGCCGAGGACGGGCTCGACGCGACCACGCGCGGCAAGCTCGCCAACCTGCAAGCGGCGCTGGGCGACGCCTACCGGGAGGCGGGCGAGAAGCGCGAGGCGATCGAGGCCTATCGCAAGGCGCTGGACCGCTGCCCGGGCTTCCACGACATCCGCCACCGGCTGGGGGTGGCCCTGCGAGAGGCGGGCTTCCCGGACCAGGCCCTGGCGGAGTTCCGGCGCGTGCTGCGGGCCAACCCGGGCTTCCTCGAGGCGCAGGTGCAGCTCGGGCTCACGCTCTACACGCTGGGCCGCTTCCCGGACGCGCTGGCCGAGTGGAATGCCGTGCTCGACCGCGAGCCCACCCACCCCGACGCCCGCATGTACCTGCGCCTGGTCCAGACCCCGCGCCGGGGGTGACTCCCCGGGAGGCGGAGCCCCGGCCGGATCAGGCCCGCGTGCGGTCGCGCAGGATCTCGCGGGCGGCGTTGCGACCGCAGGCGCCCATGATGCCGCCGCCCGGGTGGGTGCCGGCGCCGCACAGGTACAGGCCCCGCACGGGGGTCCGGTAGCGCGACCAGCCGGGGAGCGGGCGCAGGCAGAGCAGGCGCTCGAGCGACATGGCGCCGTGGAAGAGGTTCCCGCCCGTGAGGCCGAAGATGCGCTCCAGGTCCGGCGGCGCCAGCACCTCCCGGTGGAGCACGCTCTCCGAGAAGCCCGGCGCGACCTCGTCGACCAGGGCCAGCACCCGGTCGGCGAAGGGCTCTCGCACGGGCTCCCAGCCGTCGGCGTCGAGGCAGGGGGGCACGTACTGCACGAAGAGCGAGGCCACGTGGCGGCCCGGCGGCGCGAGGCTGGAATCGAGGGCGGAGGGCAGCGTGAGCTCCACCAGCGGGCGCTCGGGGAGCGCACCGCGCTGCGCGGCCTCGAAGGCGCGCTCCAGGGCAGGGAGGCTCGTGGCCCCCAGGTGGATCGTCCCGGCGTGCTCGGGCCCCGGGGCAGCCGCGCCCCTGCCCCGGAAGCGCGGCAGCCGCGCCAGGGCCAGGTTGATCTTGAGGCAGGGGCTGCGGAAGTCGAGGGCGCCAAGGGCGCGCGCGAAATCCCCGGGCAGGTGCCCCTGCCCGAGGAGCCCGAGCAGCGTGCGACGGGGATCGGCGCCGGAGACCACGATCGGCGCCTCGATGGCGCCTCCGCCCTCCAGGGCGACCCCGGCCACGCGAGCGCCCGCGACCTGGATCGAGGCGACCGGCGCCCCGGTGCGGATCTCGGCGCCCGCCGCCCGCGCGGCCTCGGCGAGGGCCTCCGAGAGGCGGCCCATGCCGCCCTCCACGTAGGCCCAGACCCCCCGCGCGCCCCCGGTCTGCCCCATCCCGTGGTGGAAGAGCACGTAGCCGGTGCCGGGCGCGGAGGGCGGGGCGAAGGCGCCGATCACGGCGTCGGTGGCGAGGGTCGCGCGCAAGGGTTCGCTCTCGAACCAGCGCTCGAGCACCGGCCGGGCCGGCCCGAGCAGGAGCTCGAGGGCCTGCGGGAGCTCCCGGCGCAGGCGGAAGGCGCCGCGCGCGAGCCGCAAGAGAACCGGGAGGTCGCGCCAGGCGAGGCGGGCCGGGTCCGGCGGCGGCGCGTCGAGCAGGGGCTCGAGGGCGACCGCGACCGCGGAGAGGAAGTCCTCCCAGGCGCCGTAGCGCGCGGCGTCGCGCGCCGAGAAGCGGCGGACCGAGTCGCAGCTCGCGCTCCGGTCCGCGCCGAGGAAGAGCCCCGATCCATCCGGGAGCGGCGTGAAGGACGCGGGCTCCCGGCGCAGGAAGCGCAGCCCGCGCGCCGCGAGACCGAGCTCGCGCAGCACGACGGGGCGCAGCAGTCCCGCCACGTAGGCGGCGCGCGAGATCCGGAAGCCGGGCCAGAGCTCCTCGGTCACGCAGGCGCCGCCCACCACCTCGCGGCGCTCGAGCACCAGGGTGCGCAGGCCCGCGCGCGCGAGATAGGCGGCGGCGACGAGCCCGTTGTGGCCCGCGCCGATCACGACCACGTCGCTGCGCATGGGCGGGGATTGTAGACTCCCGCGCGGCTCCGACCGGGCCCGGGGGGGCGCGTGCCGTCCGTCGACATCCTCGCCGCGACGATCGTGGGGATCGCGCTCCTGCGCGGCTTCTTCCTGGGGCTCGTGCGCGAGGCCGGCTCCCTGGCGGGGCTCCTGGCCGCGACGCTGGCGGTGCGGCTCTACGCCGGGCCCGCCGGGGCCTGGCTCGCCCGGGCCAGCGGCGGCGAGATTCCGGGCTGGCTCGCACCCTGGCTCGCGGGAGCCGCGCTCGCCGCCGCCTGCGTCGCACTCGCGGCGGTCCTGCGCCGCCTGCTCCGCCGGGTCTTGCGCGCGGCGGGCCTGGGCTTCGCCGATCGCACCGGCGGCGCGCTCCTGGGCTCCGCCGAGGGGCTCCTCGCGGTCTGCCTGCTGGTCGGCCTCCTGGCCGCGCTCCTGGGCCGCGACCACCCCTGGCTCGAGCGCTCGCGGAGCCTGCGCACCCTCGAGCGCTTCGAGCTCCTGGCCGCCCGCGCCGACCTGCCGCGGCGCCTCGACGTCGCCGCTCCCCCGCGCGATCGGTAGCGCGCGCGGAGCGACCTCGGCGCGCTCTCGGTCGATGCCGCCGCGCTCGAGCGAGTGGAGCGCGGCCCGGCGGAGGGGGCCCTCCCCCAAAAGGGTGACTCCGTCCGGTGGGAAGGAGGGGAGCGAAGGCTCGCCGCCCTGCGCCGTGACGCGGTCGCCCTGCGCGGGGTACGGTAGGGTAGAGTGGCAGGGGCCTGGGTCACCCGCGCCCGTCAGGATCGATGAACGGGGCTTGCCAGCGGCCTGCGCGGTGGTTCAAGGTGGTGGTACTCGACAGTCGGAAAGGGGTGTGGGCGATGCGGTCGAGACCTCAGGTCGCGGACTGGCCCGAGCGGGCGAAGGAGGGAGCGCTGCGACGGCGCCGGATCGCGGGCGCCACGGCGGGCCTCTTCGCTGCGATGGCTGCCGCCCCAGCGCTCTCTGCGAATCCCGGCGAGCCGTCGCCGGGGGCCACCCCGCCCTCGGCCCTGGAGCTGACCCGCGTGCGCGAGCAGATCGCCGAGCGCGAGTACCGCGCCAGCGAGAACGGCGCGGGTCTCCAGGCGCCGAACCGCGCCCACAACCTGCGCACCTATTTCGAGCCGACGGGGATCCGCGTGCACGACCGGGGCGCGTCGGAAAAGCCCGCGCTCGTCTCGCTGAAGCTGGTCCATGTCGGTCGCGAGGGGGCGCTGGCTCGGGTCGGGGCGGGAAACGTCACGAGCGAGGGACATCGGGTCGAGATCCGCCGGGAGGGCCTCGTCGAGTGGTACCTGAACTCGCGCGAAGGACTCGAGCAGGGCTTCACGCTGGCCGAGCGCCCGGCGGGTGAGGGGCCGCTCGTCCTGGAGCTTGAGGTGGCGAGCGCGCAGGCCTCGCTGCGGGGCGACGCGATCATCCTCGCCACCCGGGCGGGGCGGCGGCTGCGCTACGGGGAGCTCGTGGCGCAGGACGCCGCGGGCCGCCCGCTCGCAGCCCGGCTCGAGGTGGCCGACCCGCAGCGGATCCGCCTGGTCGTGGACGATGCCGGAGCCGCCTATCCGGTCGTCGTCGATCCGCTGCTGACCGAGACGGCCGACGCCCTGCTCGAGAGCAACCAGGCCTTCGCGTCCCTGGGTTTCAGTGTCGCCGGGGCCGGCGACGTCAACGGCGACGGCTTCGACGACGTGATCGTCGGCGCCCAGCAGTACGACGGCGGCAGTCTCGACGAGGGTGCCGCCTTCGTCTTCCTCGGCAGCGCCGCAGGGATCTCGGGCTGTGTGCCGAGCGCGCCGTCGCCGCCCCGTTGCGATCCTGCGCTGGCCGCCTCCCAGATCGAGGGCGACCGCGACGTCGCCTTCCTGGGCACCAGCGTCGCCGGGGCCGGCGACGTCAACAGCGACGGCTTCGACGACGTGATCGTCGGCGCCCCTGGCTTCAGAGCCGGTCAGACCGATGAGGGCGCGGCCTTCGTCTTCCGCGGGAGCGTCAACGGCATCATCCGCCGCGGCAGCCCCGCCAACGCCGCCTCCCAGATCGAGAGCAACCGGGAGGGCGCATTGCTGGGCACGAGCGTCGCCGGGGCCGGCGACGTCAACGGCGACGGCTTCGACGACGTGATCGTCGGCGCCCCCTTCTACGATGACCTGACGACCGGCCAGACGACGAGAGAGGGCGTAGCCTTCGTCTTCCTGGGCGGCGCTGCCGGCATCATCAACCGCGGCACCCCCAACAACGCCGCCGCCCAGATCGAGAGCAACCAGAGCTCCGGGAACCTGGGCATCAGCGTCGCCGGGGCAGGCGACGTCAACGGCGACGGCTTCGACGACGTGATCGTCGGCGCCCGCGGCTTCACCGCCGGCCAGACCGGAGAGGGCGGGGCCTTCGTCTTCCTGGGCAGCGCTGCCGGCATCACCCGCCGCGGCAACCCCGCCAACGCCGCCACCCGGCTCGAGAGCGACCAGCCCCTCGCCGGGATGGGAGTGAGCGTCGCCGGGGCCGGCGACGTCGACGGCGACGGCTTCGACGACGTGATCGTCGGCGCCTGGGGCTACGACGCCGGCCAGACCGACGAGGGCGCGGCCTTCGTCTTCCGGGGCAGCGCCTCC
>Ga0187892_10000377_pt1 | contig 116878 bp, 96 predicted proteins | sample MA1701073metaG_FD_139345 | JGI IMG/M metagenome (GOLD analysis project Ga0187892, IMG submission 139345) | Bio-ooze microbial communities from a basaltic lava cave in the Kipuka Kanohina Cave System on the Island of Hawaii, USA - MA170107-3 metaG ... | reverse complement strand
CGTCTTCCAGGATCTTGCCCTTGCCCACCGCCATCACTTCGCCTTGGTCGGGTTTCTCGGCGGCGGTGTCGGGAATGACGATCCCGGATGCGGTCTTGCGCTCCTCTTCCAACCGCTTGACGATCACGCGGTCGTGCAGCGGACGAATCTTCATCTTGAATCTCCTGTGTTTGGACCGGACTGAAGGACGGAGAGCGGCTGGATTAGCACTCATCTCGATCGAGTGCTAATACTACCCGTAAGTTCTCGTAAAGACAACAGGTTAGCCGCGGCCTGCGGACCGTCCCCCGTAGTCTCGAGCAGCAAGGAACCCGGCTGCTCCGGACCGACAGCCCGTGCAGAAACGTCGTAAGAACAACGAGTTAACTTATTGGACGGCGGCGTGGGCTGCGACGCCGAAGCGGTACACGGTCCTGCGGCTGCCATTACACCTGGGGGGGATGGGCCGATGGGGACAGGGCGGTGCGCGGCGGCCATCGTGGTCGAGCGTGGCGTCATCCGCAACCTCGGCCCAGATGCCGCCGGAAACCGGCCGGAATTGCCACATCAGGTAACCGCGCGCCGCGGCAAGTTGCAGCAGTTCGCTGGCGTCCGGCGCCTCGGCCACGACCATCTGCCAACCTTCCACGCCGAATGGAAACGAGCCGAACGCCTGCAGGCACTCAAGCGCCTCGCTCGCGGGCGCGCCGGGCCGCAGGCAGGCGCGCCTCTCGGCGCGCGCGATATCCCAGGCCCCCAGCTCCCAGGCCGCTGCCATTGCGGCGAGATCCACCGCCAGCAGATCCTGCCAGCGATCGTTCAGTTGCAGCGCGGAACTCGGCACCGGCGTATAGGACACCGCCTCGGCGCCCTCGAGCTCGGCAATGCGCTCCTTGACGAAGCCGTGCCAGTGCAGGGTGAGGATCAGCGGCGTGTCGGGGCAGGGCACCGCCGCGATCGTAATGCCCACCAGCGGCAGGCCGGTGGCGGAGATCTGATCCTCGATGCGCTCGACGAGATGCATGCCGGGGCCTCTCCTCATGCGGGTGCTACACTCACCTGGCGAGCAAAAGGGATGCCAGCTCCCGTATCCCAACGGTAAGAAAGCACACTCGGTTGACCTGCCGGGGCGTGATGCGATGGGGCCGGGTCGTCCGGCTCCGGCCTGACGTGACTGGTGTCACATCCTGCGCGACGGAAGAAAGCTGGCCTCCGCTTTCAATTCGCTTTTCCGATCCTCAAGGCGTCCCCTGCCAAAATGCAAACTAGCACTCGCAGCAGCCTGCTGCTAAAGCGCAGCCTTGCCGCGGTATGGCATCCCTGCACCCAGATGAAGAGCCACGAGCGCCTGCCGCTCATTCCGGTGGCGCGCGGCGAGGGCTGCTGGCTCTACGACGCCGATGGCCGGCGCTATCTCGACGCCATCAGCTCGTGGTGGGTCAATCTGTTCGGTCACTGCCATCCGCGCATCACCGCGGCGCTCACCGATCAACTCGGCAGGCTGGAGCACGTGCTGCTCGCGGGATTCAGCCACGAGCCGGTGGTGGAACTCTCCGAGCGCCTCGCGCGCGCCACCGGCCGCGCGCTCGGTCACTGCTTCTACGCGAGCGACGGTGCCTCGGCGGTCGAGATCGCCCTCAAGATGAGCTTCCATTACTGGCGTAACCGCGGCAGCCCGGCGAAAACGCGCTTCGTGAGCCTCGCCGGCAGCTACCACGGCGAGACCCTCGGCGCGCTAGCGGTAACCGACGTGCGTCTGTTCAAGGACGTCTACGCGCCGCTCCTCATGGCGAGCAGCCAGATCGCGAGCCCTGACTCGCGCCTCGCGGAGAAAGGGGAGCCCGCCCGCGATTACGCCGCGCGCTGCGCCGCGGCACTGGAGCGCCACCTCGAGCGCCATCATGGGGAAACCGCGGCGCTCATCCTGGAGCCTCTCGTGCAGGGCGCGGGCGGCATGGCGATGTACGACGCCGAGTACCTGCGGCGCGCGCGCACCCTCTGCGACCGCTACGGCGTGCACCTCATCGCCGACGAGATCATGACCGGATTCGGGCGCACCGGCACCTTCTTCGCCTGCGACCAGGCCGGCATCACGCCGGATTTTCTGTGCCTGTCGAAAGGCATCACCGGCGGCTACCTGCCGCTCTCCGTCGTGCTGACGCGGGACGAGGTCTACCGGGCGTTCTACGACGACGATGACGCGCGGGGCTTTCTCCACTCGCACTCCTACACCGGCAACCCGCTCGCCTGTCGCGCGGCGCTGGCGACGCTCGACCTGTTCGACGAGGGACGCGTGATCGAGTCGAACCGCGAGCGCAGCGCGCGCATCACCGCGGCCACGCGCCCGATCGCGCAGCACCCGCGCGTGCGGGCCTTCCGCAATACCGGGATGATCTGGGCGTTCGAGGTCGAGACCGGCGACCGCTTCTTCGCGCGCCGGTTCTTCGCCGCCGCGCTCGGGCAGGAACTCCTGCTGCGCCCCCTCGGCAACACTGTCTATTTCATGCCGCCCTACGTGATCACGGACGAGGAGATCGAGTTGCTCGCCGCGCGCACCACCGCCCTGATCGACGCGCTGCCTTCGGACTAGCGCATAATCTAAGCATGGCTACCGCGACCGGCATCGTCGACGAGCAGCGGGTAATTCGCCTGCTCCAAGGCGTGCTGACGGCTGTCGCCGCCGCGCTGTTCGCCGCGGCGCTGTTCGCCGCCGCGCTGCCGCGCGCCCACGCCCAGACCGATATCCTCCCCGCGTCCGTGGCCCGCGCGCTGGCGCAAGCCGGGATCCCCGAGAGCGCGGCGGCATTCTACGTCCACGAAATCGGCGCGGAGCGCCCGCTCCTCGCCGCCGGCGCCGCGCGCCCGATGAATCCGGCCTCCTCCATCAAGCTCGTCACCACCTACGCCGCGCTCGAGCTGCTCGGTCCCGCCTTCCAGTGGGTGACCGAGGCCTACGCCGCCGGCACGTTGAGCAACGGAGTTCTCGAGGGCGACCTCGTGCTGAAGGGCCGCGGCGACCCCAAGCTCACGCTCGAGAATTTCTGGCTGCTCCTGCGCGGCTTGCGCAGCCGCGGACTGCGCGAGATCCGCGGCGACCTCGTCCTCGACCGCACCTACTTCGCCGCCACCGACCATGATCCGGCGCGATTCGACGAGCAGCCGATACGCCCGTACAACACCGGTCCGGACGCGCTGCTGGTGAACTTCAAGGCGGTGCGGCTCCTGTTCGTGCCGGACAGCGAGGCGCGCCGGGTGCAGATCCTGGCGGAGCCCGCGCTGCCGCAGGTGCAGATCGTCAACCGGCTGAAGCTGGTGGACGGCCCGTGCGGGGACTGGGTCAACCGGCTGAAGGTCGACGCGCAGGGCGGCTCGGCCGTGACGCGCCTCGCGTTCAGCGGCCGCTACGCCGCGAGCTGCGGCGAACAGACGCGCAACTACAGCGTGCTGCCGCACGCCCATTACGTGCTGAGCCTCTTCCGCGAGCTGTGGCGCGAGCTCGGCGGGACTTTCAGCGGGACGGTGCGCGACGGCACCGCGGGCGCGGATGCGCGCCTGATCGCCTCGGTCGAGTCACCCCCGCTCGCCCAGGTTGTGCGCGACATGAACAAGTTCTCGAACAACGTCATGGCGCGCCAGCTCTACCTGACGCTCGGCGCGGAGGCGGCGGGCGAGCCGGCGACGCGCGAGAAGACCGACCGCGTGATCCGCGAATGGCTCGCCGGCAAAGGGCTGTCCTTTCCCGAGCTGATAATGGAGAACGGTTCCGGGCTGTCGCGCGTCGAGCGCATCAGCGCGCGGCATCTCGGGCAGCTGCTGCTCTCCTCGTTCCGGAGCCCGGTGATGCCGGAGTTCATCGCCTCGCTGCCGCTCGCGGCGATGGATGGGACGATGAAGAAACGCCTCGCGGACGCCGATGTGGCCGGGCAGGCCCATATCAAGACCGGCTCGCTGACCGGGGTGCGCTCGGTCGCGGGCTATATGCTCGACGCGCGGGGGCGGCGCTCGGTCGTCGTGTCCATCGTCAACCATCCCAACGCCGGCAACGCGCAAGCGGCGGAGGACGCGCTGCTCACGTGGATCTATTACCGCGTCTAAAGCGCGTGCTGCGCGGAGAAATGAGCATCGGCGTCACCATTGCTTTGTAGGTCGCCGTCGCGTCCGGATGCACGGCGCACGAGTTGCGTCGATGCAGGCCTGCCCCACCGCCTGCCGTGGCATTGTTCCCGTTCCCGCCTGGAAACTACGTCACGAACGCGAAATCCAATGGTGACAGGTTTCCGTTATTCTCGAGGACGCCCGATGTAGCACGGATCTTGCGTGGTGGATGACCATGCTGGTTCGCGGCGCGATCATCCTGGGGGCGATGGCGGCAATAGTGCTGCCGCCTGCCGTCGCATTTTCCGCAGAAGCAACGCCTGAGGCAGCCGCTCCCGCAATCGAGTCCACCCATTTGAACGCGCCTGCGGATCCCGAGCTCGTATCCGAGGATCCGGTGGAAAGCGTCTCGCTCGGCGCCCGGCCGTCGGGCCTGAACTACAAGCTCGCTGAACCCGCCCCTGATTTCCGGCCTGATGGCGAGCGCTTCGATTTCGCCCCGAGTGCGGCTTTCACCTCCACCCTCAGGCTCTCGCCGGCTTTCGCCGGACCCCGGACCGGGTGGAACTTTTCGGGCCGGGCAGGGCCGCTCCGCTGGCTCGCCCCGCTCGACGGCGAATTCGAGGGTACGTTGCGCCTCGGACGGATTCCGGGTCAGCCGCGCCCACCGGGGCTCGGCAAGCTCAACATGGTGATCCACTACAGCTTCGAGTGACGGCGGCGCCGGCGCCCGCCGTGTTTCCGGTCTAGAGCCCCAGCTCGCGCCACAGCGCGTCCACGCGCCGCTTGACCTCGTCGCTCATCGCAATCGTCTCGCCCCAGCGGCGGTCAGTCTCGCCGGGGAGCTTCCGCGTCGCGTCGATTCCCATCTTGGAGCCGAGCCCTGGCACCGGGCTCGCGAAATCGAGGTAGTCGATCGGCGTGTGCTCCGTGATCAGGGTATCGCGCCGCGGATCGACGCGGGTCGCGAGCGCCCACACCACTTCCTTCCAGTCGCGAACGTTGACGTCGTCGTCGGTGACAATGATGAACTTCGTGTAGAGGAACTGCCGCAGGTAGCTCCAGATCCCGAACATCACGCGCCGGGCGTGGCCGGGGTACTGCTTCTTCATGGCCACGCACGCGATGCGGTACGAGCAGCCTTCGGGCGGCAGGTAGAAGTCCGTGATCTCCGGGAACTGGCGCGTGAGCAGCGGCACGAATACCTCGTTCAGCGCCAGACCCAGGACTGCCGGCTCGTCGGGCGGTTTTCCGGTGTAGGTCGAGTGGTAGATCGGGTCGCGCCGGGTCGTGATCCGGTCGATCGTGAACACCGGGAAACGCTCCTGCTCGTTGTAATAGCCGGTGTGGTCGCCGAACGGCCCTTCCAGCGCGGTCTCGCCGGGGTGGATCCAGCCCTCGAGCACGACCTCGGCCCCGGCCGGCACTTGCAGCTCATGGGTCAGGCAGTGCACGATCTCCGTTTTGGACCCCCGCAGCAGGCCCGCGAACTGGTACTCGGACAGCGCGTCGGGCACCGGCGTCACCGCCCCCAGCAGCGTGGCGGGATCCGCGCCCAGAGCAACGGCGACCGGAAATGGATCGCGCGCGTGCGCCAGGCAATGGTCGCGGTAGTCGAGCGCGCCGCCGCGCTGCGGGAGCCAGCGCATGACGACTTTGTTTGCGCCGAGCACCTGCTGGCGGTAGATGCCGAGGTTCTGGCGGCGCCGGTTCGGGCCACGCGTCACCGTCAACCCCCAGGTGATGAGCGGCGCGGCGTCTCCCGGCCAGCAGGTCTGTATTGGAAGCCGCCCGAGATCCACTTCGGCGCCCTCGAGCACGACTTCCTGGCAGGGCGCGCGCGTCACCGCCCGCGGCTCCATCGCGAGCACCGACTTAAGCAGTGGCAGCTTCTCCCAGGCGTCCTTCCATCCCGTCGGCGGTTCGGGTTGCCTGAGCGTCGCGAGCAACTCGCCGAGCTCGCGCAGCGCCGCCGTCGGATCCGCCGCGTCCACGCCCATGCCCAGCGCGACGCGCCGCACCGTGCCAAACAGGTTGCCAAGCACGGGCATCGAATGCCCTTTCGGCTTCTCGAACAGCAAAGCGGGACCACCCGCCTTCAGCACGCGGTCGCAGATCTCGGTCATTTCCAGGCAGGGATCGACCGTCGCGGTGACACGCTTCATCTCGCCGCGTGACTCGAGCCCGGCCAGGAAATCGCGCAGGTCGCGGTATTTCATGTGCCAGTTGCTCAGCGCAGAAGGGCGGACCTGAAGTGGAGATCCAGCGCAAGACCCGCAAACACCGCGAGCCCCACCCAGTTGTTGTTGAGGAAGGCGCGGAAACAACGGCTGCGGTCGCGGCCGCGGATCAGCCAGTACTGGTAGACGGCGAGGCCGGCCGCAACCGCGAGCCCCGCGAAGTAGAAAGCGTCCAGCCGCTGCCAGCGGCCGATCGCCGTCAGGCCGGCGAGAAAGAGGGCGTGCGCGATCATGACTCCCGCCACATCGAAGCGGCCGAGCACGATCGCGGAGGACTTCAGCCCGAGCCTCACGTCGTCGTCGCGGTCCACCATCGCGTACTCGGTGTCGTAGGCGATGATCCAGAAGAAAGTGGCGCCCATCAGCGCCCACGCCACGTGCGGTACGAGGCCCAGCTGCGCCGCATAGGCCATCGGAATCGAAAAGCTGAACGCAACGCCGAGCCAGGCCTGCGGGAACACGAAGAAGCGCTTGAGGAAGGGATAGATCACCGTGATCGCGAGCGCGGCGAAGGACAGCATTACGGTCAGCCGGTTCAGCTGGAGCACCAGGACAAAGGCGGCGAGCAGCAGCGCGGCCGCCAGCACGAGGGCCTCGGTGAGCGTCACGATGCCGGCTGCGAGCGGCCGGTCGCGGGTGCGCTCCACGTACGGGTCGAACCTGCGGTCGGCGCAGTCGTTGATCACGCAGCCGGCCGAGCGCGTCAGTACGACGCCGAGCAGGAATATGATCAGGATATCGGGCTCCGGAACCGCGCGCCGCGCGAGCCAGAGGCTCCACAACGCAGGCCACAGCAGGAGCAAAGCGCCGATCGGCCGGTCGAGCCGCATCAGTCGCTCGTAGGCGTTGAGCCGCTCCGTGAGCGTCAGGGGCCGGACGAGCCCGGAGGGTGAACGGGCCATGAAATCAGTATATCAACCGCACCGAGCGGTGAGCGCAGTTCGGCCGCAGAGAGGCCGCCCCGCCCTGTCGCCTACCGCTTGCTAGGCTCTGAGGTACTCGTGGCGGGCGCCCAGCCAGCGCGCGAGATGAGCGCGCGCGGCGTCCGGATCGTCCCGCAGCAGCGTCGCGGCAGCGGCGCGTGCCTGCTCGAGCAGGTCGACATCGGCGTTCAAGTCTGCGAAACGGAGCATCGGGATGCCGCTTTGCCGCGCGCCAAGCAGCTCCCCCGGCCCGCGCAACCGCAGGTCGTGGCGTGCGATCTCGAAGCCGTCGCGGCTCTCGAAGATGATCTTCAGCCGTTCGCGGGCGGCGGCCGTCAGGGGATCCGCGTAGAGCAGGATGCAGACAGCCTCGTCCGCCCCGCGTCCGACCCGCCCGCGCAGCTGGTGCAGCTGAGCGAGCCCCATGCGCTCCGCGTGCTCGATCACCATCAGCGTCGCGTTGGGAACGTCCACGCCCACTTCGATCACCGTGGTGGCGACCAGCAGCTGGATCGCGCCGCGATGGAATGCGTCCATGACGCGCGCCTTCTCCTCCGTCTTGAGGCGCCCGTGGACGAGTCCCAGCTTCAGCTCGGGGAATGTCGCCGTGAGCGCGGCGTGCGTTTCCAGCGCCGTCTTCAGCTGGAGCGGCTCGGATTCCTCGATGAGCGGGCACACCCAGTAAGCCTGGCTCCCCGCCATGCAGGCGTCGCGCACCCGCCGGATCACTTCCGCGCGCCGCGCTTCGGAAACTAGCCGGGTCCGGACCGGTGTCCGGCCGGGCGGCAACTCATCGATCGTGGAGACGTCCAGATCGGCGTAGAAACTCATCGCCAGCGTGCGCGGGATGGGCGTCGCGCTCATCATCAGCTGGTGCGGCTGCGCGCCCCGATTGGGGCGCGATCCCTTCATCCGGAGCGCCAGGCGCTGGTGCACGCCGAAGCGGTGTTGCTCGTCCACGACGGCGAGCGCGAGATTCGCGAACTCGACCTCCTCCTCGATCAGCGCGTGGGTGCCGACCGCGATCCCTGCCTCGCCCTTCGCCACCGCCGCCAGCGCCGCGCGCTTGTCGCCGCGCGTAAGCCCTCCCGAGAGCCACGCAACCTTGACCGCGAGCGGCGCGAGCCACCCCGCGAGCTTGCGGTAGTGCTGCTCGGACAGGATCTCGGTCGGCGCCATGACCGCGACCTGGTAGCCGTTCTCCACGCACTGCAACGCCGCCAGCGCGGCGACGATCGTTTTGCCGCTGCCGACGTCGCCCTGCAGCAGCCGCTGCATCGGGTAGGGCTGCGCGAGGTCGTGCCGGATCTCGGCCAGCGTCCGGTTTTGCGCCGTGGTGAGCTTGAAAGGCAGCCGCGCGAGCAGCGCCTGCGCGAGCCGGCCGCGCGGCCTGAGCGCCGGCGCACCGGCACTCTTGCGCCGCCGGTAATGCAGTCGCATCGACAGCTGCTGCGCGAGCAGCTCGTCGAACTTCATCCTGCGCCAGGCGGGGTGGCGGCGGCTCTGGAGCGCGTCCTGCGGCACCTGTGGCGAGGGGTTATGCAGCAGCAACACCGCCTCACGGAAGGACGGCAGCGCGAACTCCGCCACCAGCGCCGGCGGCAGGGTGTCCTCCAGATCGCAATCGGCGAGCGCAAGCGCGATCAGGCGCCGCAGGTCGTCCTGCCGCAGGCTGGCGGTCGTCGGATAAACCGGAGTCAGCGCCTGCGCGACGGGCGCCTCGCCGTGCAGCACGCGGTAACGCGGGTGAGTCATCTCGGGCCCGAGGAATCCGTGGCGGATCTCCCCGAAAGCGCGCACGCGCGCGCCCGCGGCAAGGCTCTTCAGCTGGCTCGGGTAGAAGTTGAAGAAGCGCAGGGTCAGCACCCCGCTGCCGTCCTCGATGTGGCAGATCAACTGGCGACGCGGGCGATACTTCACGTCCGCCTCCACCACGGTGCCTTCGACCACCACCGGCTCGCCTGCCGGCGCTTCGGTCAGCGCGTAGAGCCGCGTCTCGTCGTCGTAGCGCAGCGGCAGGTGCAGGACGAGATCGAACTTGGATGCGATCCCCAGCTTCGCGAGCCGCGCCAGGGTGGCGCGGCTGAGGCCGCTCAGCGACGAATCGGATTCGGGCGCCGGAGGCGCCGGCTCGCCCGCTCGCCGGCGGCCGCGAGCCGCGCTGATCGCTTCCCGCCTCACGCCTCCCGCCTCACTCCAGGTGCATGATCGCGTCCATCTCCACCAGCGCGCCGCGCGGCAGGCTTGCGATGCCGACCGCGGCGCGCGCGGGGTAGGGCGGCGAGAAATAGGCGGCCATGGTCTCGTTCACCAGCGCGAAGTGGCCGAGATCGGTGAGATAGACGGTCAACTTCACGACGTCCTTCAGGCCCCCGCCCGCCGCCCGCGCCACTGCCTGCAGGTTCTGGAATACGCGGTGGACCTGCGGGCCGATGCCCGCCACCAGCTCCATCGTCGCCGGATCGAGCCCGATCTGCCCCGCGAGATAGACCGTCGCGCCGCAGCGCACCGCCTGCGAATAGGTGCCGATCGCCTTCGGCGCGGCATCGGTGTGGATGACCTGCCTGGCCATGTCTTGTCCTCCGTCGATGAGGGTAGCGCGAGACCGCCTAATGATGGAGCGCCGTCCGCCGGAATTCAATCAACCGGGCGCATTCGGCACATGCTTGGCGACGATGCTGCGCGGGATCCCACTCGGGCCGCCGGGATCAGAACAGCTGGCGGGCGAGCAACCAGGCAAGCGCGGCGATGAGGGCGGAGCACGGGATGGTCAGAACCCATGCCAGCACCAGGTTCCCGGCGACACCCCAGCGCACGGCCGACACCTGCTGCGCCGCCCCCACGCCGACGATCGCCCCGGTGATGGTATGGGTAGTCGATACGGGTATGCCAAGCGCGGTGGCAAGGAACAGCGTGGTCGACCCCGCCATCTCCGCGCACACGGCGTTGTAGGGCCGCAGTTTGGTGATGCGCTGGCCCATAGTCTTCACGATGCGCCAGCCGCCGAACGCGGTTCCGAGCGCGATGGTGACGTAGCACGCGATCACGACCCACGCCGGCACCGGCTCCGCGGCGCCGGTCAGGCCGGCCGCGATCAGCAGCATCCAGATGATGCCCACCGTCTTCTGCGCGTCGTTGCCGCCGTGACCGAGGCTGTAGAGCGAACAGGTGACGAGCTGCGTGCGCCGGAACCACTTGTCGACCCGCGCGGGCGTGGCCCGGACGAAGATCCACGAGACGGACACCAGGAACATCGCCGCCAGCAGAAATCCCAGAAGGGGGGAGATCACGATGAACGCAACCGTCTTCAGCAGCCCCGGCGCGATCAGCGATTCGACCCCGGACTTCGCCACCGCCGCGCCCACCAGCCCGCCGATCAGGGCGTGCGAGGAGCTCGAGGGGATGCCGTACCACCACGTGATCGCGTTCCACGAGATCGCGCCGATCAGCGCGCCAAACACGACGTAATGGTCGACCACCGACGGATCGACGATGCCCTTGCCCACCGTGGCCGCGACCTTCAGCTGGAACACGAACAGCGCGGCGAAGTTGAAGAACGCCGCCAGCAGCACCGCCTGGTGCGGCTTCAGCACGCGGGTGGAGACGACCGTCGCGATGGAGTTCGCGGCGTCGTGAAACCCGTTCATGAAATCGAACGCGAGGGCGACCAGCACCAGCGCGATGACGGCGGCGAGGCCGATCTGGACGGGTTCCATCGCGGGCCGCTGCTACGAGTGCTCCAGCACGATGCCCTCGACGATGTTCGCGACGTCCTCGCAGCGGTCGGTAATCAGCTCGAGCAATTCGTAGATCGTGCGCAGCTTGATCAACTGCTTGACGTCGGACTCCTCGCGGAACAGCCGCGACATGGCGGAGCGCATCACGCGATCGGCGTCCGACTCCAGCCGGTCGATCTCCTCGCAGGTCTTCATGATGGCCTCCGGCTGGCGCAGCTGCGCGAGCAGGCCCACCGCCGCCTTCACGCGGTCGCACGTCATCTGGCAGATCTGCGCGAGCTGCCGCGCCTCGGGGGTCGTGCGCCGGATGTCGTAGAGCACGATCGACTCGGCGACGTCCTGGATGAGATCCAGGATGTCGTCCATGCGGGTGATCAGCTGGTGGATCTGGTCGCGATCGATCGGGGTGATGAACGTCTTGTGCAGCAGCGTGATCGTCTCGTGCGTGATCTTGTCGGCCCCGCGCTCGGCGGTGTCGATGCGCTCCGCGTGGGCGGCGGAAGCCGCCGGATCGTTGATGAGCTGCACCAGCGCGCGGCTGCCGTCGACGATCTGCGCCGCGTGCGCGTTGAAGAGATCGAAGAATTTGCCTTCGCGCGGGATCAGTCTGCTGAACATGGCGCTGTTCTCGTTGTGGCGGCCGCCGCGCCGCTATTGTGCCAGATGCCGCGCCGGCGCAATAAAAAAGCCGGAACGGATCCGGCCGGGGGAGGATGGTGGAGACGAGGAGGATCGAACTCCCGACCTTCGCATTGCGAACGCGACGCTCTCCCAGCTGAGCTACGTCCCCACGCCCGTCGAGTCTTCGGTAAATGACGAACCATTTACCGCCGTCCGTTTCCCCTCGCCCCTCGGGAGAGGGGGAAGGAGTGAGGGATCGCGCGACGAGGGCGGAATTCTACAATGGCCCGGCCGATCGCGACAATCGCGTGGCGGCACCGCCGTCACTCGGATAAGGGCGGCGCAGCTCCGACAGGTCGGTTCATCGTCCCCGCGCCACGGCTCAGGACTTCCGCGCCGGCGTCCGGGCGCGATAGGCCCACACGATCATTGCCGCGCCGACGGCGATCATGGGCGCAGACAGCCATTGCCCCATCGTGAGTCCCAGCGCGAGCAGCCCGAGAAATTGGTCGGGCTCGCGCGTGAACTCGACGAGGAAACGGACGAGGCCGTAGCCGAGCAGGAACGCCCCCGACACCGCGCCGCACGGGCGCGGTCGCAGCGAAAACCACCACAGGACCGCGAACAGCACGACGCCCTCCAGCGCGAACTCGTAGAGCTGCGAGGGATGGCGCGGGACGCGGTCCACATTCGGGAACACCATGGCCCACGGCACCGAGGCGGGGCGGCCCCACAGCTCCGCGTTGATGAAATTGCCGAGCCGCCCGGCTCCGAGAGCGAGCGGCACCAGCGGCGCGATGAAGTCGGTGACCGCGAGCCAGTCCTGCCGCCGCCGCCACGCGAACCAGACCATGGCGATAATCACGCCCAGCATTCCCCCGTGGAACGACATGCCGCCTTCCCAGACGTAGAAGACGCGCCAGGGCTCGGATGCGAAGTCGGCGAGCTTGTAGAACAGGACGTAGCCCAGGCGCCCGCCGGCGATGGTGCCCACGATCCCCCAGAACAACGCGTCGTCGATGTCCTTCGCCGTCCATACGCCCCCCGGCGTGCGCGCGATGCGGTAGCGGCCGGCGGCCCAGATCAGCGCGAAGCCGATCAGGTACATGAGGCCGTACCAGCGCACCGCGACCGGCCCGATGGAGACCGCGATCGGGTCGAATTGAGGATGGACCAGCATGCGGGAGAGTCGCCGGGATGCGCTAGAATGACCCGCTCATTATAGTAGCCGCTCCCGGAGTTCCCCATGCCGTTGAACAAGCGCAGCCAGCTGATCACCCAGGGCGTGCAACGCTCGCCCAACCGCGCGATGCTGCGCGCGGTCGGCTTCAAGGACGCCGACTTCAAGAAGCCGATCCTCGGCATCGCCAACGGCTATTCCACGATCACGCCGTGTAACCTCGGTCTGAACGATCTCACCCGGCGCGCCGAGGCGGCCGCGAAAAAGTCCGGCGCCATGCCGCAGACCTTCGGCACCATCACGGTCTCGGACGGCATCTCGATGGGCACCGAGGGCATGAAGTACTCGCTCGTCTCGCGCGAAGTGATCGCGGACTCGATCGAGACCGCGGTACAAGCGCAGCGCATGGACGGACTCGTCGCGATCGGCGGCTGTGACAAGAACATGCCGGGCGCGATGATCGCGATCGGCCGCATGAACATCCCCGCGATCTTCGTCTACGGCGGCACCATCAAGCCCGGCCACTACAAGGGGCGCGACCTCACGGTGGTGAGCTCCTTCGAGGCGGTGGGCGAGTACACCGCGGGCAAGATCGGCAAGGCGGAGCTGCTCGGCGTCGAGCGCCGCGCCTGCCCCGGGGCGGGATCGTGCGGCGGGATGTACACCGCCAACACCATGTCCTCGGCGATCGAGGCGATGGGCATGAGCCTGCCGGGCTCCTCGACCATGGCGGCCGAGGACAGGGAAAAGCACGACAGCGCGGCGGAGTCGGCGGAAGTGCTGATCCACGCGATCAGGAAGGAACTCCTGCCGCGCACGATCATGACGCGGAAGGCGCTCGAAAACGCCATCTCGGTGGTCATGGCCGTTGGCGGCTCGACCAATGCCGTGCTGCATCTCCTCGCGATCGCCCACGCCGCGGAGGTGCCGCTCGCGATGGAGGACTTCGAGACGATCCGCGGACGCGTCCCGGTGCTGTGCGACATGAAGCCGTCGGGGCGCTACGTCGCGACCAACCTGCACGAGGCCGGCGGCATTCCGCAGGTCATGAAGATGCTGCTCGAGCACGGGCTGCTGCACGACGATTGCATGACGATCACCGGCAGGAGCGTCGGCGAGGTGCTGAGACGGGTGCCCGCGCGGCCGCCGCGGAACCAGGACGTGATCCGGCAGTGGGAGAACCCGGTGTACTCCCACGGCCACCTCGCCATTCTCAAGGGCAATCTGGCCCCGGAAGGAGCGGTCGCCAAGATCACCGGGCTGAAGCGTCCGCGCATCACGGGGCCGGCGCGGGTGTTCGACTCCGAGGAGGCGGCGATGGCTGCGATCCTCCAGAAGAATATCCGCTCGGGCGACGTGGTGGTGATCCGCTACGAGGGGCCGAAGGGCGGGCCCGGCATGCGCGAGATGCTCTCGCCCACCTCCGCGCTGGTGGGCGAAGGGCACGCCGAGGACGTCGGTCTCATCACCGACGGGCGCTTCTCGGGCGGCACCTACGGCATGGTGGTGGGGCACGTCGCGCCGGAAGCGGCCGTCGGCGGGCCGATCGCACTGGTGAACGAAGGCGACTCGATCACGATCGACGCCGAACGCCGGCTGCTCCAGGTGAACGTCTCCGACGACGAGCTCGCCCGCCGCCGCGCGGCGTGGCGCGCGCCCGCGCCGCGCTACACGCGCGGCATCATGGCCAAGTATGCGGCGCAGGTATCCTCGGCGAGCCGCGGCGCCGTCACCGACTGATGCTTGCTGCGCAGGCGTCGCCGCGCGGCGACACGCGGGGCGCGACACGGCGCTGACTTGGGGAACGGCCTGTGGCAAAGTACGTCGAACCCACAGGAGGAAAATCATGATGACAGAATTGAAACGCGTTGTTTCCAGCATGCTGATCGTGTGCGTCCTCGGCACGGGCATGCCGCTGCCGGCCTCCGCAGGAATCATCGCCACCGACCAGGTTGCCGCGCGCGCCGAACGCGATCGCGTGAAGAGCTTTCTCGACCGCGCGGAGGTGCGGGAGCGGATGCAGGCCCTCGGCGTGAGTCCGCAGGCCGCGCGCGACCGCGTCGATGCCCTGAGCGACGAGGAAGTCGCAGCGCTCGCCGGCCGGCTCGATCAGCTTCCCGCCGGCGGTACCGACGTGCTGACCGTGGCGCTGATCGTATTCCTCGTCCTGCTCCTCACCGATATTCTCGGCTATACGAAGATATTCCCGTTCACCCGACCGGTCCAGAAATAATCTTGACTCGCCGCCGTGCAGCCCCCGCCGTTGCGGGGGTTCTGCTTTCCGCCGCCCTCGCCGGGCTGACCGGCTGCGCGACCCCGCAGGTCGCGGCGCTTCGTGCACGCCCGGCGGAGGCGCTGCCGCAGCGCGTCGAAGTCACCGCCGTGCCGTTCTTTCCGCAGGAAGAGTACCAGTGCGGGCCCGCTGCGCTCGCAATGGTCCTCACCCACTCGGGCCCGGCAACGACGCCCGAGGCGCTGGTCCCGCAGGTCTACCTTCCGGGCCGTGAAGGCTCGCTACAGACGGAAATGCTCGCGGCCGCACGCCGCCACGGACGCGTCGCCTACCGCGTGGCACCGCGGCTGGAGGACGTGCTGCGGGAGGCGTCCGACGGCACTCCGGTGATCGTGCTCCAGAACCTCGCGCTCGGTTTCGCGCCGCTCTGGCATTACGCCGTCGTCGTCGGCTACGATCTGCCGCGCGAGGAAATCATTCTGCGCTCCGGCACGACGTCGCGGGCAGTGATGACGCTCACCACGTTCGAGCGCACCTGGGCGCGCGGCGGGCACTGGGCCATGGTGGCGCTCGCCCCGGAGCAGCTGCCGGCAACAGCCGACGAGGACCGATACGTGGCCGCGGTCGCGGCGCTGGAGCGAGTCGCCCCCGGCGCCGCGCGCCGCGCCTACACGACCGCGATCGAGCGCTGGCCGGGCAATCCGGCCGCGCGGATCGGGCTCGGCAACTCGGCCTACGCCCTGCGCGACCTCCCCGGCGCCGAGGCTGCCTACCGCGAGGCGATCCGTCTCCATCCCCGGGCGGCCGATGCGTGGAACAACCTGGCGCAGACCCTGTTCGAGCTCCGGCAACGGGACGCAGCGCTCGCCGCCGTGCAACGTGCGATCGATATCGGGGGTCCGCGGCTCGACCACTACCGGGCGACCTTGCAAGCCATCGCCGAATCGCGCTGAGCACGGCCGGCTCGATGCGCCGCCCGGCGGGTCGTGACACAATTCGCCAACAGCCGGCGCTCGTCATGCCCAATCGCCTCGCCACCGAGACTTCGCCCTACCTGCGGCAGCACGCGGACAACCCCGTCGACTGGCATCCCTGGGGAGCGGAGGCGCTCAGGCTCGCGCGCGAGGCCGACAAGCCGATCCTGCTCTCGATCGGCTACTCCGCCTGCCACTGGTGCCACGTCATGGCGCACGAGTCCTTCGAGGACCCCGAGGTGGCGGCGGAAATGAACCGGCACTACATCAACGTCAAGGTCGATCGCGAGGAGCGGCCTGACCTCGACCAGATCTACCAGACTGCGCACGCGATGCTGACGCAAAGGAGCGGCGGCTGGCCGCTTACCCTTTTCCTCATGCCCGACGGCACGCCGTTCTTCGGCGGCACCTATTTCCCCAAGCGCGCCCGCCACGGCATGGCCGGTTTCCTCGACCTCCTGCCGCGCATCGCCGAAGCCTACCGCGACAAGCGCGAGGAGATCGGGCGGCAGAACGCGGCGCTCCTCGACGCGCTCGCGCGCACGCTGCCGCCGCCCGCAGGCACGCAGGAGCTCAAGCGCTCGCCGCTCGATGCCGCGGTGCGCGAGTTCGCCCAGGTTTTCGACGACGTGCACGGCGGCATCGGCCACGCGCCCAAGTTCCCGCACCCCTTCGAGCTTGCATTCTGCCTGCGCCGCCACGCGCTCGACGGCGGCGAGCTCGGCCTCGCGATCGCTCGCCTCACGCTCGTGAAGATGGCCGAGGGCGGCATCTACGACCAGCTCGCCGGCGGCTTCTGCCGCTACAGCGTCGATCCCTACTGGAGCATTCCGCATTTCGAGAAGATGCTCTACGACAACGCGGCGCTGATCGTCCTCTACAGCGATGCCTGGCTCGTCACGCGGCTGCCGCTGTTCGAGAGAACGGTACGGGGGATTGCGGGCTGGGTGATGCGCGAGATGCAGTCGCCGGAGGGCGGCTACTACTCCTCGCTCGACGCGGACTCCGAGCACGAGGAAGGCAAGTACTACGTGTGGACCCCGGACGAGGTGAAGGGGCTCCTCACCACCGAGGAGTACGCCGTGGTCGAGCCCCACTATGGACTCGACGGCGCGCTCAACTTTGAAGACCACCACTGGCACCTGCGGGTGATGAAGCCGCTGGAAGCCGTCGCGAGGCGGCTCGATTCCCCGGTTGCGGAGTGCGCGGCGCGGCTCGAGTCCGCGCGCGCGAAGCTACTCGCGGCACGCGGGCGGCGCGCCCGCCCGGGGCGGGACGACAAGGTCCTCACGAGCTGGAACGCGCTGATGGTGCGGGGGTTCGCGCGCGCCGCCCGCGCATTCGGCGAGGATGCGTGGCTCGCGTCCGCGCGGCGCGCGCTGGAATTCATCCGGGCGACGCTGTGGCGCGGCGGCCGGCTCCGCGCCACCTACAAGGACGGCACCGCGCACTTGAACGCCTACCTCGACGACCACGCCTTCCTGCTCGATGCGCTGCTCGAGCTCATGCAGTGCGAATTCAGGGAGGACGACCTGCGGTTCGCGCGCGACCTGGCGGAGCTGCTGCTCGAGCACTTCGAGGATCGCGCGGCGGGCGGGTTCTTCTTCGTCTCGCACGACCACGAGAAGCTCATCCATCGCGCCAAGCCCGGCCACGACAACGCGACTCCCGCCGGCAACGGCATCGCCGCCTTCGCTCTGCAGCGCCTGGGCCACCTTATCGGCGAGGCGCGCTATCTGGAAGCGGCGGAGCGCGCGCTGAAGCTCTTCTATGCCCCGCTCGAGCGCCAGCCGGGCGCCTTTGTGAGCCTTGCCACGGCGCTCGATGAGCACCTCGTCCCGCCCCAGACCGTCGTCCTGCGCGGCGAAGCCGGTGCGATGACCGGGTGGCAGCGCGCGCTGGCGGAGCGCTACCGGCCCGATACCCTCGTCGTCGCCATACCCACGGGCCAGGCGGGACTGCCGCCGGTCCTCGACAAGGCCGCCGCCACCCGCGGAGTCAACGCCTGGGTATGCCGGGGAGTTACTTGCCTTCCCCCCATCAGCGATCTCGCCGAGCTCGAGCGCACGCTGTCTGCTGGCAGAAAGTCGGCTTAAGCATTTCTCGCAGAAGAGCTCAGCCAGCTCCATGCGCTGAGCCTGGCGGATGGACCGCTGGCAATTTCCTGCTAGAATGCGCCGGTTTTTTTGGCCTGAACAGACTGGGAGACCCCGCATGAAAGTCCTTGTTACCCTGATCGCCGCCGCGGCCGCCGCCACGTTCACCGCCGGCGCGCACGCTGCGGACGCCAAGGCTGCCGAGGCGCTCGCCAAGTCGAGCGGCTGCATCGCCTGCCACACGGTGGACAAGAAGCTGGTGGGGCCGAGCTACCAGGACATCGCCGCCAAGTACCGCGGCAAGCAGGGCGCGGAAGCCGACCTGATCAAGAAGGTCAAGGCCGGCGGCAAGGGCGTCTGGGGTGACATCCCGATGCCGCCCAACGCCCACGTGAAGGACGCGGACATCAAGACCATGGTGCAGTGGATCCTCTCGGTGAAGTAAGCGGCGGCAGCGGGGGCGCCCCGGCGCCTGCCGTTAGGAGTATGCTTCCCCGGTAGCCCCACGCGGCCTGCGCCCGCCCTGAATTGACAACGCGCAGGCCCGTAGTGATAATAATTTCCCTATTCGCAACAACGATTTACTACATGGGAGCCCACATGGACCACAACCCCTTCAGATTCACGTTTCTCGCCTGCGCTCTCGCGCTCACCCTCGCGGGCTGCGGCAAGGATGCGCCCGCGCCCGGTATGGTCGCCATCAAGATCGGCCAGGTTTCGCCGTTGACCGGCCCGCAGGCGCATCTCGGCAAGGACAACGACAACGGCGCGCGGCTCGCGATCGAGGAGTTGAACGCCAAGGGCGTGACGATCGGCGGCGTCAAAGTGAAATTCGAGCTGGTGAGCGAGGACGACCAGGCCGATCCCAAGACCGGAACCATCGTCGCGCAGAAGCTGGTCGACGCCAAGGTTGCGGGCGTCATCGGCCACCTCAATTCCGGCACCACGATTCCCGCGTCCAAGATCTACAACGACGCCGGCATTCCGCAGATCTCACCGTCGGCGACCAATCCCAAGTACACGCTCCAGGGCTACAAGGGGGCGTTCCGCGTGATGGCGAACGACGTGCAGCAGGGCAAGGTGCTCGGCGAATACGCGGCGGCCAAGCTCGGCGCGAAGAAGATCGCGATCATCGACGACCGCACCGCCTACGGGCAGGGGCTCGCGGATGAGTTCGAGAAAGCGGCCAAGGCCACGGGGGCGGCGGTCGTGGCGCGCGAGTACACCAGCGACAAGGCGACCGACTTCCGCTCGATCCTCACCAGCGTGAAGGCGAAACAGCCGGACCTCGTGTTCTACGGCGGTATGGACGCGCAGGCCGGGCCGCTGGTGGCGCAGATGAAGGCGCTCGCGGTCAAGGCGAAGTTTCTCGCCGGCGATGGCGCGCAAAGCCCCGAATTTATCAAGCTCGCCGGGGCGGCCGCCGATGGCGTCGTCGCCTCCTCTCCCGGCGTGCCCCTCGACAAGATGCCGGGCGGCAAGGGTTTCAACGAGCGCTTCAACGCCAAGTACGGGCAGGTCCAGATCTATGCGCCGTTCGCCTACGACGCGGTGATGACCATGGTGGAGGCCATGCAGCGGGCGAACTCGACCGAGCCGGCCAAGTACCTGCCGGAGCTCGCCCGGATCAGCCGCCAGGGGGTGACCGGCCCGATCGCATTCGACGAGAAAGGCGATCTCAAGGGCGGCCCGATCACGCTCTACGTCATCAAGAGCGGCAAATGGGAAACGCTCGAGACGGTGGGCGCCGGCACATCCCCGCAGAAGTAACCCTTGCCCGGCATGACGTGGTGATTCCCGCGTCGCAACCGGCTGACGGCACCTTCGGGTGCCGTTTTTGTTGGGCGAGCGTCATGGGTCGCGGCACGCCCTTCCCCTCACCCCTTCCCCCTCTCCCGAGTGGCGAGGGGAAATGTACGGTGCGGACGCGGAACCTCGTCCGCTTCCGCAAATAATTGATGGACATCTTCCTGCAGCAGCTGGTGAACGGCATCGTGCTGGGCTCGATCTACGCGCTGGTCGCGCTCGGCTACACGATGGTCTACGGCATCCTCGGGCTCATCAACTTCGCGCACGGCGAGGTGGTGATGATCGGCGCGTTGGTGGCGCTTACCGTGGTGCAGCTGCTGGTGGGGAGCGGGGTTGCGCTGCCCGGCCCGCTCATCGCCGCGCTCGGCCTGCTGGTGGCGATGCCCGTGTGCATGGCGCTCGGCTGCGCCATCGAGCGCGTCGCCTACCGGCCGCTGCGCGCGGCGCCCCGGCTCGCCGCCCTCATCACCGCGATCGGCGTCTCGATCCTGCTGCAGAACGCGGCGATGATCGTCTGGGGTCGCCAGTACCACGCGTTCCCCGCGCTGCTGCCCGCCGCGCCCCATGCCCTCGCCGGCGCGACCGTGAGCGAGCTGCAGATCTTCATCGTGCTGCTTGCCGCGGCCATCATGGCAGGGCTGCTCGCTCTCGTGCACCGCACCCGCCTCGGGCGCGCCATGCGAGCGACCTCGCAGAACCCCGAGGTGGCGGGACTGATGGGCGTCAACATCAACACCGTGATCTCGCTCACCTTCGTGATCGGCTCCGCACTCGCCGCGGTGGCGGGAGTCATGGTGGCCGCCTACTACGGCGTCGCGCACTATTTCATGGGTTTCACGCTGGGTCTGAAGGCGTTCACGGCCGCCGTGCTGGGCGGCATCGGCAACATCGCCGGCGCCATGCTGGGGGGGCTGCTGCTGGGAATGATCGAGAGCCTCGGTGCCGGCTACATCGGGCCGCTGACCGGCGGCTTCCTCGGCAGCCATTACCAGGACGTGTTCGCATTCGTGGTGCTGATCCTGGTGCTGGTGTTCCGGCCCTCGGGCCTGCTCGGCGAGCGGGTCGCGGAGCGATCGTGATCATGTTCTGGTCTGCTGATCGCTGGCAGAAAATCAGGCACGACCCGCGAATCGTGTGGACGGCCGCGCTCGCGCTCGCGCTCGTGCTGATCGTCCTGCCCTTCGTCACCGACTGGGTGGCCGGACGCACCTGGGTGCGCATCGCCGCCTTCGCGCTGCTCTACATCATGCTCGCACTGGGCTTGAATATCGTCGTTGGATACGCCGGGCTGCTCGACCTGGGCTACGTGGCCTTTTTCGCGGTGGGCGCCTACTTCTACGCACTGCTCGCCTCGCCGCACTTCGATCTCCACCTGCCGTTCTGGCTCCTGCTGCCGGCGGGGGCGGCGATTGCCTGCGTATTCGGCGTGCTGCTCGGCGCGCCGACGTTGAAGCTGCGCGGGGACTACCTTGCGATCGTCACCCTCGGCTTCGGCGAGATCATCCGCATCTTCCTGTTGAACCTCAACGCGCCGATCAACATCACCAATGGCCCCCAGGGGGTGAACCTCATCGATCCGATCCGGCTCGGGGGCCTTTCCATGGCGGAGACCCACAATTTCCTCGGCATCAGCTTGCCGGCGGTCTACAACTATTACTACCTCTTCCTCGTGTTGACGCTCGCCGTGATCTTCATCTCGGTGCGGCTGGAGGACTCGCGCATCGGCCGCGCGTGGGCCGCGATCCGCGAGGACGAGGTGGCAGCCGCGGCCACGGGGATCAACACGCGCAACGTCAAATTGCTGGCGTTCGCCATGGGCGCGAGCTTCGGCGGCGTCTCGGGGGGCCTGTTCGCCGGCTTCCAGGGCTTCGTCAGTCCCGAGAGCTTCACCATCATCGAGTCGATCATGATCCTGTGCATGGTGGTGCTGGGCGGCATGGGCCACATCCCGGGCGTGATAGTCGGGGCGGTGCTGCTGGTGGTGCTGCCCGAGGCACTGCGCAATCTTGGGCCGCTGCAGCAGTTCGTGTTCGGGCGGGTGCTCGCGGACCCGGCCGATCTGCGGCTGCTGGTATTCGGCTTGGCGCTGATCCTGGTGATGCTGCTGCGGCCCTCGGGGCTGTGGCCGTCGGCGTTGCGTCGCCGCGAACTCGCGGCCGGAGGCGACGCCGCGACGGGGGGCCACGCTTGACGCCTTCGGGAGGAGGCACGGCGCTGCTCGAGGCACACGCCCTGAGCAAGCGCTTCGGAGGGCTCACTGCGCTCGCCGGGGTCGCGCTCACGGTCACGCGTGGCGAGATCTTCGGGCTGATCGGACCCAACGGCGCCGGCAAGACGACGCTCTTCAACGTGCTGACCGGCCTCTATCCGCCGGACGAGGGCGCATGCGTGTTCGAGGGCGAGCCGTTGACCGGAATGAAGCCGTACCGGATCGCGGCACGTGGCATCGCCCGCACGTTCCAGAACATCCGGCTCTTCGCCAACATGAGCGCGCTCGAGAACGTCATGGTCGGCCGCCACGTGCGCACCCACGCCGGCGTGGCGGGCGCGGTGCTGCGCGGTGCCGCAACGCGCGCCGAGGAGAGGGCGATCACGGCGCACGCTTTCAAGCTGCTCGATTACGTCGGCATCGCCGCGCGCGCGGCGATGCCCGCCTTCAGCCTCGCCTACGGCGATCAGCGCCGGCTCGAGATCGCGAGGGCGCTCGCGACGGAGCCCAAGCTCCTCGCGCTCGATGAGCCCGCCGCGGGCATGAATGCGACCGAGCGCACGGCGCTTGCGCGGCTGCTCGAGCGCATCCGCGCGAGCGGTGTCACGCTTCTTCTGATCGAGCACGACGTGCGGCTCGTGATGGGGTTGTGCGACCGCGTGGCAGTGCTCGATTACGGCAGGAAGATCGCCGAGGGCACGCCGCTCGCGGTGCAGCGCGACCCGGCGGTGATCGAGGCCTATCTGGGAGGCGCATTTGCTTGAGGTGAGCGGGCTCGAGGTGTCGTACGGCGGCATCAAGGCCGTAAAGGGCATCGATCTGCACGTCGCCGCAGGCGAGCTCGTGACGCTGATCGGCGCCAACGGCGCCGGCAAGACCAGCGCTCTGAAGGCGCTCGCCGGGCTTCTCAGACCGGCCGCGGGCCGCATCCTCTATAATGAGATCGACATCACGGCGCGCCCGGCGTTCGAGCTCGTGCGGCAAGGGCTGGCGCTGGTGCCCGAGGGGCGCGGCGTGTTCGGGCGGCTCACCGTGGAGGAGAATCTTGCGATGGGCGCCTACAGTCGGCGCGACCGCGCGGGCATCGCCGCCGATTTCGACCGCGTCTACGGGTTGCTCCCGCGACTCGCCGAGCGGCGGCGCCAGCCCGGAGGCACGCTCTCGGGCGGCGAGCAGCAGATGCTGGCGATCGGGCGCGCGCTGCTGAGCCGGCCGCGCATGTTGCTACTGGACGAACCCAGCATGGGTCTTGCGCCACTGATGGTGCACACGATATTCGAAGCCATACGCGCCATCGCCGCGGAGGGCGTGACGCTGCTGCTGGTGGAGCAGAACGCGAAGCTCGCGCTCGAAACGTGCAACCGCGGCTATGTGATGGAAAGCGGTGTCATCGCGCTCGCCGACGACGCTTCGCGCCTGCTCGCCAACCCCCAGGTGCGCCAGGCCTACCTCGGCGAGTAATCAACCGATGCCGGAACTGAGCGCCGCATTGCCGCCGCTCGCGCCTTCGCGCATGGCGCGATTCGCCCGCCGCGCGCTCCTCGCCGCCGTCACCCTCGCGCTCGCGGCGATACTCGGCTACCTCTACCTCAAGACCGAAGGGGCGGATTTCAAGCGCCAGAACGAGGTGCTGGCGGCGCTGCGCGAGCTGAAGGAAATCGACTCGCGCTGGGACGTCGACGTCCTGCGCGCCTACACCGAGCTCGCCCCGCGTGAGGCGCCGCCGTCGGACCACGGCGCGACGGTCGCGCGCCTCCTGCGCGAGCTCACGGCCGCCGGCGCGGCGCTCGGCAGCCCGGTGCTCGCGCGCGGGCTGCCCGAGCTCGGCGCCGCGTTCCACCAGAAAGCCGCGATGCTCGAGAAGTTCAGGACGGCAAATGCCGCCGCGCGGCAGGCGCTGGCCCAGGTGGTGGCGTCCGACAGCGAAATCGCGGGCCTCGTCCGCGGCTCGTGGCGGGACTTCCGCGACCGCGAGCGCCTGGTGGCGGCGGAAAGCGCCGCGATCCAGCTGATCGCCGAATCCCAGCGCTATTACTTCACGCCCGGCGCGGAGCGGCGCAAGCTGGTCGAATCCATCCTCGCCGACCTGCGGGATGCGGGGCCGCGCCTGCCGGCGGCGCTGCGCGCCGGCCTCGGTCGCCTGGACGGCCGCGTGCGACAGCTGCTCGAGACGAAGGCCGGCGAGCAGGAACTGTTCAGCCGGCTCGCCTTCATGACCGCCGGCCCGCGCGTCGACACCCTGACCAGCGCCTTCTCGCGCGAGCTGGAGGCCATGCTCCTCGACCAGGAGTTCTACCGCTCCTATCTCGTCGCCTATTCGGGCGCCCTGCTCGTCCTGATCGGCTATCTGGCCACGCGGCTCCTCGCGAGCTACCGGCTGCTCAACGTTGCGAACGAGGAGCTGGAACGGCGCGTCATCGAGCGCACCCGCGAGCTGTCGGAGGCGTTGCGCCAGTTGAAGGAGTCGGAAGCGCAGCTGATCCAGTCCGAGAAGATGTCCTCGCTCGGGCAGATGGTGGCGGGCGTCGCGCACGAGATCAATACGCCGCTCGCCTACGCCAAGAACAGTCTCGGCTCGGTGGGCGGAAGGCTGCCGGATCTCTCGCGCCTTGCCGCCGAGACCGAGAAGCTGCTCGGCCTGCTGCGCTCGGGCGCCGCCGATCCCCAGGCGCTCGCCGAGCAGTTCGGGCTGACGGAGCGCGTGGTCGCCCAGCTCCGCGCCCACCACGCGCTCGAGGAGCTGCAGACGCTGGTGAAGGACGGGCTCCACGGCATCGGGCAGATTTCCGAGATCGTGGGGAATCTCAAGAATTTCTCGCGCCTGGACCGCAGCAAGATCGCGGCTTTCAACGTGAACGAGGGCCTCGACAGCACGCTCGCCATCGCCCGCCACGAGCTGAAGCATCACGTGGTGAAGAAGAACTACGGCAACGTCCCGGCCATCACCTGCTCGCCCTCCCAGATCAACCAGGTGTTCCTCAACCTCATCACCAACGCGGCCCAGGCGATGGAGCGGGGCCGGGGCGAGATCCGCATCACCACGCGCCGCGAGGGCGCCGGGCATGTCGCAGTGGAGGTGGCGGACACCGGCAAGGGCATCCCCCCCGAGGTGCTGCCCAAGATCTTCGATCCCTTCTTCACCACCAAGGAGGTCGGCAAGGGCACCGGGCTCGGGCTCTCGATCGTCTACAAGATCGTCGAGCAGCACGGCGGCGCGATCGGCGTCGATTCCACCGTGGGGGTTGGCACGCGCTTCACCGTGGTGCTACCGTTGCAGCCTCCGGCAGCGGCGGCGGCATGAGCGCGGCGCGAGCACCCGGCGCGAATCCATGAACAGTCCCGCTTCCATCGGCAAGTATCAGGTCCAGGACGTGCTCGGGCAGGGCGGGATGGGCGTCGTCTACCGCGCGTTCGATCCCGCGATCGAGCGCACGGTCGCGATCAAGGTCATCACCAAGTCCGCGCTCGATGCCGCCGACCTGCAGTACGTGCTGACGCGCTTCCGCCACGAGGCCCGGGCGGTGGGGCGGCTCACGCACCCGCGCATTGCCGCGATCTACGACTACGGCGAGGACGAGGAACTCGCCTACATCGTGATGGAGCTCGTGAACGGCAAGTCGCTGTTTCACCATTTGCAGGGCGAGGCGCACTTCGGGCTGAAGGAAGTCGGCGAGCTGATCAGGCAGCTGCTCGACGGGCTCGGCTACGCGCACGCGCAGGGCGTGGTCCACCGCGACATCAAGCCGTCGAACATCCTGATCAACGATGACGGACGCCTGAAGTTGACCGATTTCGGCATCGCGCGCATCGACACCTCCACGCTGACCCAGGTGGGCGAGATCATGGGCTCGCCCGGCTACATGTCTCCCGAGCAGTTTCTCGGCACCGACATCGATCCGCGCGGCGACATCTACTCGGTGGGGGTGATTGCCTATGAACTCCTCGCCAGCCGCCGCCCGTTCGTCGGCAACAACGCCGAGGTGATGCGCCAGGCGCTGAACGAGCGGCCGGCGAATCCCTCGGAATTCACTCCGAATATCTCGGTCCAGCTCGACTGGGCGGTGCACAAGGCGCTCGCCAAGAAGCGCGAGGAGCGCTTCCAGACCGCACGAGAATTCGCCGACGCCTTCGCCAATGGCATCGAGGTGAGCCTGCGGCAGGCGCGCCGCGAGCCCGGCGCCGTCGCCGACGAGCCGACGCAACGCATCGATCCCAAGCTGGTGCAGGCCGCGCGCATGCTGGCGGGCCTGCAGCAGGCGCGCGCCGAGGTCCCGGGCCGGCAAGGCACGGCTGCGGCCGCCCCCGAACCTGCACCCGCCGCCGCGGGAAGTCCTGCGGAAGCCCCGGGGAACCGCAAAGCGCGCATCCTGTTCGTAGACGACGAGGAGCGCATCGTGACCGCCCTGCGCTCGATCTTCCGGCCCCACTACCACGTCTTCACCGCGACCAACGGCCCGGAAGCGCTCGAGTTCGTGCGCAAGTTCCAGCCCCACGTCGTGGTGAGCGACCAGCGCATGCCCGAGATGACGGGCGTGGAGCTCCTGCGCCGGGTAAAAGGCATCGCGCCGAACTCGGTGCGGCTGCTGCTGACCGGCTACTCCGACCTTGCGGCGATCGTGGGCTCGGTGAACGAGGGCGAGGTTTTCCGCTTCATCTCCAAGCCGTGGGACAACCAGGAGATCCAGAAAATCATCGCGGAGGCGGCGGCGATCGCGTTCGAGCTTGCCGCGACGGTCGCGACGCCCCCGATCCTGCCCGACCGGATGGAGGCAGGCGTGCTGGTGATCGAAGCCCGGGACGAGACGCTGCGGGCGGTCACGCGCCTGATCGGCGGCGCCTGCCCCGTGTATCACGCGAAGAACCTCGAGGAGGGGCTCGCCCAGCTCGAGGCGCACGAGACCGCCGTCATCATCGCCGACGTCGCGAGCCGGGGCGAGGAAATCATCGCAGCCTTCAAGGCACTCAAGCTGGAACGCCCGGAGATCCTCGCGATCGTGCTGACCGAGGCTTCCGATTCGGAGCTGGTGATCGAACTCATCAACCAGGCACAGATCTTCCGCTTCATCAACAAGCCCGTGAATCCCGATCTGCTGCGGCAGCATGCCCAGGCCGCGTTGATCCGCTACCAGTCCTTCAAGCAGAACCCGCACCTCACCCGCCAGCACCAGGTCGCCGCCGCGGGCGTCGCCGGCCTGAGCCAGACGATAATCGCGCGGGTGAAGTCGCTGAAGACCTGGTTCTGAAACCCGAGAGGAGAGAGAAGAGAGGGGAGAGGCGTCAATGCATTGTCGCGGCGTGCCTCGGTTAGCCGCTCCTGCTCCTCTCTCCTCTCTCCTCTCTTCTACCGCTTCAATCGGCCCAATCTCGCGGCACCAGGAACTCGGTGTAGAGCGCCTCCTCCGGGCTGCCGGGCTCGGGCTTCCAGTCGTAACGCCACTCGGCCCGTGGCGGCAGCGACATCAGGATCGCTTCGGTGCGCCCGCCGGACTGCAGCCCGAACAGCGTGCCGCGGTCATATACGAGATTGAATTCGGCGTAGCGGCCGCGGCGGTAGGCCTGGAACGCGCGCTCGCGCTCGCCGTAGGGAAGCGCTCGGCGGCGCTCGAGTATCGGGAGATAGGCGGGCAGGAACTGCGACCCCACGTCGCGGGTGAGCGCGAAGCACGCCGCGAAATCAGGCTGGTTGAGGTCGTCGAAAAACACCCCGCCGATGCCGCGCGGCTCGGCCCGGTGCCTGAGATAGAAATAGTCGTCGCACCACTTCTTGTAGCGCGGGTAGCGCTCGGCGCCGTGAGGGGCAAGCGCCTCGCGGCAGGCGCGGTGAAAATGCCGCGCGTCCTCGGCGAACGGGTAGTAGGGCGTGAGATCCATGCCGCCGCCGAACCACCATGCCGGCGCCGCGCCGTCCTTTTCCGCCATGAAGAAGCGCACGTTCATGTGCACGGTCGGCACGTACGGGTTGCGCGGGTGCAGCACCAGCGAAACACCCATCGCCTGAAACGCGCGGCCGGCGAGCTCCGGCCGGCTGGCGCTGGCGGAAGGCGGCAGGCTCCGGCCGTGAACGTGCGAGAAGTTGACGCCCGCGCGCTCGAACACGCCGCCGTCCTCGAGCACCTGCGCGACCCCGCCGCCGCCTTCGGGGCGCGACCATTCATCGCGCCGGAAGTCGTGCCCGTCGACCCCGCTCAGGCTTGCGACGACGGCTTGCTGCAGCCCGGTCAGAAACCGCTTGACGGCATCGGCGTCCACTGGGGGCGGCGCTGCGCGAGCTCGCTCCGCGGAGTGAGGCGATGGTTATTTCGATTCCTGCCGGATGCCGAGCGCCTTGACCGTCCGGGCGATTTCCGCGTCTTCGCGGGCGATCGCCTTGCCGAACTCGGCGGCCGGCAGGAATGCCGGCGTGACCAGCAGTTTCCCGGTCGCGCGCGCGAATTCCGGGCTCGCCACCGTTTTGCGGACCGCGTCCTCGAGCCGGGCAACGATCCGCGGCGGCGTGCCCTTGGGCACCACCACGCCGCGCCACAACTCCGCGCTGATATCCATTCCCTGCTCGCGGGCAGTCGGGACGTCGGGAAAAAACGGATCGCGTGCACCGCTCATCGCAACGAGCGCGCGCACGGTGCCCGCCTTCACATGCCCCGCGAGCGCACCGGGCAGCTGCACCACGGCGTCGACGTGCCCGCCGAGCAGGCTCGGCACCACCTGCGCGGCGTTGAAGGGCACATCCACGACGTCGAAGCCCGCGGCCTTGAACAGCCATACCGAGCTCAAGTGGGTGTGGCTGCCGAATCCGGAATTGCCGATGGTGAGCGTGCCGGGTTTCGCCTTTGCCTGCTGCAGGACGTCGCGCAGGGACTTCCACGGCGCCTCGCTCCGCACGAACAGCAGAGGCGTCTCGATCTGGACGCGCGCCACCGGCAGGAAAGACTGGTAGTCGAACGGCAGCGTCCCGGTGTGGTAGGTGGTCGAGATCGCGTTCGAGCTCCATACCATGTGGTGGCCGTCCGCGGCCTGCTGGACGGCATACTTGAAACCGACCGCACCGCCCCCGCCCGGCCGGTTGACCACCACGATCTGCGTGCCGAGCTGGCGCCCCATGCCTTCCGCAAGCACGCGCGCGGTGACGTCCGCGGAAGTCCCGGCGGGAAACAGCACGACGAATTCGATCGGTCGCCCGGCCGGATACGGTTGCTGCGCCGCCACTGGCGCAACCGCCGCAACTCCCGCCAGGACAACCAGGAATCGCAACACTAAAGCGCGTGGAGCTGACATGGACATGCCTCCTCTTCGTTCTTCCTGCACGGGACCAGAAGGTGGTCGCAGGATTTTCGGCACGATTCTAGCAGGGAGTCGCGCCGGAGTGCGGCCGCGGCAGGAGGAACTGCGGCGCCGGCGTGCCGCGGGGGACGCGCGTCAGAAGGTGCCGCGAAACGCGTCGTGGCCGCGCACGTAGTTGCGGTTGCTCTGGGCCGGATTGCGGTTGACGAGCGGGCGCGCGTAGAGCGGGTGGGTGAGGCTTCTCACCTCGTGCTCGAGCGTGAACAGGCGCTTTCCGCTCGCCGGTTCCACGATGTCGCGGAAGCGATACTGGTGCTCGCTCGACTCCTCCGTGACCAGTCCGCGCTCGAGGAGCCGGCGATGGGGGCCGGAGAAATCGGCGATGTAGACCTGGACATGGTGGCCGTCGTACTCCGGCTGCGGATGCGCGGTCTCGCGGAACCGCAGCTGCTGCGCGGCGCCGGTAGCAACGATCGCCGCCGCGCCCCCCGGACCGCTGTCGAGCACGGCGTGCGCCCCCAGGAGCTCCCGGTAGAAGCGCGCGATCCCCGGCGCGGAGCCCGGCGGCACGTCGAGCTCAACGTAGGCGATGGCGAGCTCGGTGTCGCCGAATTCGCGCGCGGGGGCGTGACAGCGATAGCGGTTGCCCCACGGGCAGATCGCCTCGATGAAGCCCTCGCGCCTCTCCCAGGAAAAACGCGTCTCCGCCAGCAGCGGCGCGACATCGCGCAACCGGCGCTCGAGCGACTCGAGATCGGGCAGCACGATGCCCACCCGGCCGCGCAGCACCTGGACGCCCCGCGACGGCAGGTGAAACTGGCTGCGGCCGACGTTCACCCACATGTTGTCGACGCCCGTCATGAGGTAGGGGTCGCGCGTGAGGCCGAGGCCGCTCACGTAGAAGATCGTTGCCAGGCGCTGGTCGGGAATGGTGACGTTCACGTGCTCGAGGTGGACGATGTTGCCCAGGTCCTGGCGCGTGCGGTCGTAAGCGGTTGCCATGGTCGCAGCCTCCCCCGCGGCGCTATTTCCGCCCCTTGGCGAGCGCGCGGTGGCCGATGTCGCGGCGGAACTGCACGCCCTCGAAGCGGATTCTCTCGGCGAACTCGTAGGCGCGCCGCTGCGCAGCGCTCACATTGCCGCCCAGCGCCGTGACCGTCAACACCCGTCCGCCATTCGTCACGACCTCCGTTCCGTTCACCGCCGTGCCGGCGTGGAACACGTGGCAATCCTCCTCGGGCGCCGGCAGGCCGTGGATCGCGTCGCCCTTGCGCGGGGCATCCGGGTAGCCGCGCGCGGCGAGCACCACGCCGAGCGCGAGCCGCCGGTCCCACTCGGTCTCGGCCTTGTCGAGCGTTCCGGCGAGCGCGTGCTCGATCAGGCCCGCGAGGTCGCTCTTCAAGCGCATCAGGATCGGCTGCGTTTCCGGATCGCCCATCCGGCAGTTGAATTCAAGCACCTTGATGCCGCCGTCCCGCGCGATCATCAGGCCGGCATAGAGGAATCCCCGATACGGCGTTCCGTCCTTCTCCATGCCGGCGAGCGCGGGCTGGATCACCTCGCGCATCACCCGGGCGTACACCGCCGGGGTCACCACCGGAGCCGGGGAATACGCGCCCATGCCGCCGGTGTTGGGCCCCCGGTCGCCATCGAGCAGCCGCTTGTGGTCCTGGCTGGTCGCAAGCGGCAGCGCGTGCCTGCCGTCCGCGAGCACGATGAAGCTCGCCTCCTCGCCCTCGAGGTAGTCCTCGATCACCACGCGGCTGCCGGCGGCCCCCATTTTCCTCTCGATCAGCATGCCGTCGACCGCGGCGCGCGCCGCGCCGGCGTCCATCGCGACCACCACGCCCTTGCCGGCGGCGAGCCCGTCGGCCTTGACGACGACGGGCGCGCCGTGGCGCTCGAGGAAGGCGTGCGCGGGCGCCGCGTCGCTGAACGCGGCATAGGCCGCGCTCGGGATGCCATGGCGCTGCATGAAGCTCTTGGCGAATTCCTTGGAGCTCTCGAGCCTGGCGGCGGATCGCGTCGGCCCGAAGATCTTCAGGCCCGCGGCCTGAAACGCGTCCACGATGCCCTCGGCGAGCGGCGCCTCCGGCCCGACCACGGTGTATGCCACGGCTTCCCGGCGCGCGAGCTCGATCCATTCCGGGATCGAGGCCGCGGGGGCGTTGGTGAGACCCTCTTCGCGCGCGGTGCCGGCGTTGCCGGGAGCGACGATCACCCGCGAGACCCGCGGGGAGCGCGCAAGCTTCCAGGCGAGGGCATGTTCGCGCCCCCCGGAGCCGATGACGAGCAGCTTCATGCGGGCGAAAGGAGTGAGGAGAGAGGAGAGAGGAGTAACAACACGGGTTCGCGTCCGGGCCGAAGGGAATTGACGCCTCTCACCTCTCGCCTCTCGCCTCTCCTGATCTCAATGTCGGAAGTGCCGGAAGCCGGTGAATACCATGGCGATGCCGTGCTCGTCGGCAGCGGCGATCACCTCGTCGTCGCGCAGCGAGCCGCCGGGCTGGATGATCGCGCGCGCGCCGGCCCGTGCCACTACGTCCACGCCGTCGCGGAACGGGAAGAAGGCATCGGAGGCAACCACCGACCCGTTCAGCGTCAAGCCGGCGCTCTCCGCCTTGATGGCGGCGATGCGCGCCGCGTCCACGCGGCTCATCTGCCCCGCGCCCACGCCGAGCGTGCGGCCGCCGCCGCAGAATACGATGGCGTTCGACTTCACGAAGCAGGCTACAGTCCATGCGAACTGGAGATCCTCCGCCTGCGCTTCGCTCGGGCGCGTCCGCGTGACGACCTTTAGCCCGCCCGCCCCGATGCCGGCGGCATCCGGCGTCTGCACCAGCAGGCCTCCGCCCACGCGCTTGAAGTCGTAGTCGTTCGTGCCGGGGGCGAGCGGCACTTCGAGCACGCGGATTTTGGCCTTGCCCGCCAGTGTCCGCGCCGCGTCGGCGCTCACCGCCGGCGCAATCACCACTTCCACGAACTGCTGCGCGAGGGCCTGCGCCGTGGCTGCGTCGAGCTCGCGGTTGAAGGCGATGATGCCGCCGAAGGCCGAGGTGGGATCGGTGGCAAACGCCTTGCGATAGGCCTCGGCAAGGCCCGCGGCAATACCCGCCCCGCACGGATTGGCGTGCTTGACGATGACGCACGCCGGCCCGCTGAAGTTCTTCACGCATTCCCACGCGGCATCGGCGTCGGCGATATTGTTGTACGAAAGCTCCTTGCCCTGCAGCTGCCGGCACGCGCCGATGCCGCCCGGCGCCGGCCGCGCATCGCGATAGAAGGCGGCCTCCTGGTGCGGGTTCTCCCCGTAACGCAGCAGCTGCACGCGCTCGAACTGCAGGTTGAGTCGCCGCGGAAAGCGCTCGAGGCCTCCTGAGCCATCCAGCGCAGTCAGGTAATTGCTGATCGCCCCTTCGTATCGCGCGGTGTGGGAGAACGCTTTCTGCGCCAGGCGCAGGCGCGTTTCGGCTCCCAGCGCGCCGGCGGCGGACTCCATCTCCTTCAGCACGGCTCCGTAATCGGCGGGGTCGGTCACCACCGCTACATGCTCGTAGTTCTTGGCGGCGCTCCGCAGCATGGCCGGGCCGCCGATATCGATGTTCTCGACGGCCTGCTCGAGGGTGCAGCCGGGACGCGCCACCGTCTCGCTGAAGGGGTAGAGGTTGACGGCCACCAGGTCGATCGCCGGAATGGACGCCCGTTCCAGCGCGGCCATGTGTCCGGGGACATCGCGGCGCGCGAGGATGCCGGCGTGCACCTTCGGGTGCAGGGTCTTCACCCGCCCGTCGAGCAGCTCCTGAAAACCGGTGTAGTCGGCAACCTCGGTCACGTCGAGGCCGGAATCGCGCAGCAGCCGTGCCGTGCCACCGGTGGAGATGAGCCTCACGCCGAAGCGGGCAAGCCCCCGCGCGAATTCGGCGACCCCGGTCTTGTCCGAGACGCTGATCAGCGCCTGCTTGATGACAGCCATGACGGCAGGATTGAGGAAACAGGACTGAGGATTGAGTAAAACCCGCGCGCCGTCAACTGGCCCGGGCCCCTCGATCCTCGACCCTCAATCCTAGAATTTGATGCCGTGCACCCGCATCTTCTTGCGCAGGGTATTGCGGTTGATGCCCAGCATCGCCGCGGCATGGCTCTGGTTGCCACGCACGCGGTGCAACACGCTCTCCAGCAGGGGCTTCTCCACGCAATGGATGACCATGTCATAGACCGCGCAGGGTTTTTCCCCGTCGAGATCCCTGAAATAGCCCTCGATCGCGCGGCGTACCATGCGCGCCATTTCGTTCTCGTTCATCATGCAGCAAGTTCCTCGACATAGGTCAGGCGCGGCCCGCAACCGGCGAGCTGCGCGAAGAATGCGCCTACTGCTGCGAGCTGCTCGCGGCAGGTCTCGAGCTGGTTCATGGCGTGGCGGAACGCCGCCGAGCCCGCCAACCCCTTGGTGTACCAGGAAATGTGCTTGCGCGCGACGCGCACCCCGGTGTGCTCGCCGTAGAATCCGTAGAGGTCGTGGAGGTGGGCCACCAGCACGCGGTGAATCTCCGCGACTTCCGGCGGCGGCAGCGGCCGGCCGGTTTCAAGATAGTGCTGGATCTCGCGGAACATCCATGGCCGGCCCTGGGCGGCGCGCCCGATCATCACCGCGTCGGCCCGCGTGTAGTCGAGCACCTGCTTTGCCTGCGCCGGCGTTGCGATGTCGCCGTTGGCGATCACCGGGACTTTCACTTCGGACTTGACCGCGGCGATAGTGTCGTACTCGGCGTCGCCGGAGAAGCCGCAGGCGCGGGTGCGGCCATGAATGGCGAGCGCCTGGATGCCGGAGTCTTGCGCGATTCTGGCGACCCGCAGTGCATTGCGGTTCGCGCGGTCCCAGCCGGTGCGGATCTTGAGTGTGACCGGCACGCCGACCGCCGCCACCACCGCGCTCACGATGCGCGCGACCAGCGGCTCGTCCTTGAGCAGCGCGGAGCCGGCCATGACGTTGCAGACCTTCTTTGCCGGGCAGCCCATGTTGATATCGATGATCTGGGCGCCCTGGTCGACGTTGTAGCGCGCCGCATCCGCCAGCATCCGCGGATCCGCTCCGGCGATCTGCACCGAGATCGGATCGACCTCGCCCTCATGGTTGGCGCGCCGGCGCGTCTTCTCCGAGCCCCACAGCAGGGAATTGCTCGCCACCATCTCCGAGACCGCCATGCCCGCGCCCATGGACTTGCAGAGCTGGCGGAACGGGCGGTCGGTGACGCCTGCCATCGGCGCAACGATGAGATTGTTCTTGAGATGGAACGGGCCGATGTGCATCGCGCGTGCCTGGTTCGCGATCGTCGCCAAATTTGTTGCGGGGGAGGGCGCCATTGTAATCGCACGTGGCGCGCAAGAAAAGCAGTTCCTGCAATTTTTCTCGAAAAGTGTTGCAGTGAACACACATGCGTGGCGCGTGACGCAGCGACGCGATCGAACCGCGGGCCGGAACGCGCGCAGCCGCGGAACATCCGGCGCGACGGCGCGTCAGCCGCGCGTGCCAAAAATCATGCGTCGTGCAAGGAAGTCCCGCGCCGGGGGAATCACGCCCAGTAGCGCAAGACCCAGGCCGCGCGCCAGTTTCAGGGCAGCGAGCTCGTTGGAAAACAGACGCACCAGCGCGTCGGTGAACAGGATTCCGCCGCCGCGGTCGATCCGGCGCCGCGCCGCGTAGGTCCGGATCAGAGCCGGGCTGCCGATCTGGGCACGGTCGCAATCCCGCAGTAGCGCCGCCAGTTCCCAGGCATCGCGCAGTCCGAGGTTCAAGCCTTGCCCGGCGACCGGGTGCAGCATCTGCGCCGCGTTACCGATCACCACCGTGCGCGGGTCCGCAATGCGGTCTGCGACCTTCAGGGCGAGCGGAAACCACGCGCGGCTGCTGGCAGTCTTGAAAGTCCCCAGGCGGTTCCCGAAGCTCTCCTGCAATCGCTCGAGAAACCCGGCTTCAGTCAGGGCGCACAGTTGCTGCGCGCGCTCCGGGGCGGTCGTCCACACGAGAGCGAGCGCATCTCCCATCGGCAGCAGCGCCAGCGGCCCTTCCGGGGTGAAGCGCTCGCAGGCAACGTTCTGGTGCGGCAGGCTGCATGAGACGCGCGCGCTCACCGCGGCCTGGCCGTAATCCCGGATGCGCAGCCGCGCGACGGGCAGCGCCCCGCCGTCGGCCACGACGAGTAACCTCGCGCTGGCACGGCGGTTGCCGGCGGCAACGACCACCGTAGCCGCGCCGGTCCCGGATTCGAGCGCGCCAACCGTAGCCCGGATGAGAGCCACGCCGCCCCCGGTCTCCAGCGCGCGTGCAAGCGCCTCGGAAATCTGCCCGTAATCGAGGACGTAGCCGAGTGCCGGCACCCCTGCCTGCCGCGCGTCAAGCTCGATCCGGCCAAAGCCGCCGCGCTGCGACACGTGGATGCGCCGGATCGGCGTAGCACCCGCCAGCCGCTCCCATACGCCGAGCCGTTCGAGTATCAGTCGGCTGCCGTGAGAGAGCGCGACCGGCCGCGTCTCCAGCGTCGCGCCCGGAGCCCGCGCTTCCAGCAGCCCAACCGCGAGGCCGGATTCGCGCAGGGCGAGCGCAAGGGCGGCGCCGACCGGCCCGCCGCCGATGACGAGGACGTCGTAATCAGCCATCGCGCGTCCCCATCCACGCTTCGATTTCGGCCGGAGTCTTCGGCGCATCGCGGGTCAGCACCTCGGCGCCGGCATCCGTCACCAGCACGTCGTCCTCGATGCGCACCCCGATGCCGGCAAAGCGCGCCGGCACGCCCTCGCCCGCCCGGATGTAGCAGCCCGGCTCGACCGTCAACACCATGCCCGGGGCAAGCGCGCGCCAGCCGCCCTGCAGCTTGTAGTCGCCGGCATCGTGCACGTCGAGACCGAGCCAGTGTCCCGTGCGATGCATGTAAAACCTCTTGTAGGCCTCGGTCTCCACGACCTCGGCAAGGCCGCCGGACAGGAGCTTCAGGTCGATCATGCCCTGGGCCAGCACGTTCACCGCCGCCCGATGCGGCGCGTCCCACGGAGCGCCGGGACTGACAGCCGCGATGGCTGCAGCCTGCGCCGCCAGCACCAGCTCGTGAATCTCGCGCTGCGGCCCGCTGAACCGGCCGTTCACCGGGAAGGTGCGCGTCAGGTCGGAAGCATAGCCGTCGAGCTCGCAGCCGGCGTCGATCAGCAGCAGCTCCCCGTCACCCAGCACGCCGTCATTCTGGACGTAGTGCAGCACGCAGGTGCGTTCCCCCGACGCGACGATCGGGGTATAGGCCGGCGCCTGCGCGCCGCGGCGCCGGAACTCGTGCAGGAGCTCGGCCTCGATCTCGTACTCGGCCCGCCCGGGCCGCGCCGCGCGCATGGCGCGCCGGTGCGCCCCGGCGGAGATCGCCGCGGCACGCCGCATCACGGCAAGCTCCTCGGGGCCCTTGATGAGCCGCATTTCGTCGAGCAGGACGTGGACGTCCTTCACCGCTCGCGGCGCGGCGACGCCGGTGCGCACCCGGTCGCGCACCTGGTTGATCCAGCCGGTCACGCGCGCGTCCCACACCGCGTCGGCACCGAGGTGGCAGTAGAGCGCGTCACGGTCGGCAATCAGGTCCGGCATCCGCGCATCGAGCTCGGCGATCGGATGCGCTTCGTCGAAGCCAAAGGCCGCGCGCGCGGCCTCCGGGCCGTAGCGGAACCCCTCCCAGATTTCCCGTTCGGCATCCTTGTCGCGGCAGAACAGGATGCTCTTCGGCGCGGCGCCTGCGACGATCACCAGCGCCGCGGTGGGTTCGCGGAAGCCGGTGAGGTAGTAAAAATAACTGTCGAAACGGTACGGGTAGTGCGCGTCGCGGTTGCGCGTGCGCTCGGGCGCGGTCGGAATGATCGCGACGCCTTCCTGCATGGCCGCCGCGAGCCGGGCGCGCCGCCGCTGGTAGACGCCGATGTCCATGCCCTCCGCCATCGTGAAATTATAAGGCCCCGGCGACCGCCGACTGCCGCAGCCCTAGCGCTTGCTCCGCGCATCGAGCGCGCGCTCGAGCGCCTCCAGTCGCAGCGGCGTGCCGATGTCCATCCACAGCCCGCGGTGGTGCTCGCCGGTGACGAGCCCGCGCGCCATCGCCGGCGCCAGCAACGCCACCAGCTGGCAACGCGCTCCGCGCGCCACCCCAGCGAACAGGGCGGGAGCATAGACGCCGATGCCGCTGAATGTGAGTCGGCCAGTGCCGTCCGCCGACACCGCGCCGCCGCTCAGCGTGAAATCGCCCTGCGGGTGATGCGTGGGGTTATCCACCAGTACGAGATGGGCGAACCCGCGACCGCGAGCGAGCGCCGCCGCAGGGGCCGCGAGCCGGGCAAAGTCAAAATCGCTGTAGATGTCGCTGTTGACCACCAGGAACGGCGCGTCCCCGAGCAGCGGCAGCGCGAAGGCGATGCCGCCGCCGGTCTCCAGCGGCTGCACCTCGCGCGAATAGACGATGCGCACGCCATAGCGCAAACCGTCGCCCAGCTCGCTCTCGATCATGTCGGCGAGGTGCGAAACGTTGATGATCACCTCGCGATAGCCCGAGCCGGCAAGGCGCTCGATCAGGTGTGCAACGAGCGGCCGGCCCCCGGCCTCGACCAGTGCCTTGGGCACGCGATCGCTGAGCGGGCGCATGCGCTCACCGCGCCCGGCGGCGAGAATCATGGCTTTCATGCGGCGCGGCTCGCTATTTGCCGTTTCCGGTCGTCGCGGGCTCGCGGCTCTCGAGCTGGTCGAGCAGTCGCGCGAGGGGTGCGAGCTCCCGGTAGCGTCCCGTCACAGCGCGCGCATAGGCGAGGAAGCGCGGCGTGTCCTCGAGATAGCCGCTCTTGCCGTCGCGGTAGTGGATGCGCGCGAAGATCCCGAGCACCTTCAGGTGGCGCTGCAGCCCGATCCATTCGAAGTCCCGGTAGAACGCGCCGAAGTCGGGGTCGACCGGCAACCCCCGCCGCCGCGCCCGGTCCCAGTAGCGCGCGGTCCAGTCGATGACACGCTCCTCGTTCCAGCTCACGAAGGCATCACGCATGAGCGAGGCGAGATCGTAGGCGATCGGGCCGTGCACCGCATCCTGGAAGTCGATCACGCCCGGGTTGGGATCGCTCACCATGAGATTGCGCGGCATGTAGTCCCGGTGCACGAACACCGCGGGCTGCGCCAGGCTGTGCGCGACGACGAGGGTCACCGCGCCTGACAGCGCCTCGCTCTGCGCGGCGGAGAGCGCCAGCGCAAGGTGGCGCCCGATATACCATTCCGAAAACAGATCGCACTCGCGTCTGAGCAGCGCTTCGTCGTACGGCGGCAGCACCCCTGCGCGGCTCGCCAGCTGCCATCTGATGAGCGCCTCGATCGCGTCGGCGAACAACCGGTCGGCATTGGCTTCATTCAACGCGGCAAGATAGGTCGTGTCGCCGAGGTCCGTCAGCAGCAGAAACCCGCGCCCGAGGTCGTGAGCGATCACCTCGGGGGCGTTGACGCCGGCCGCGCGCAGCAGCGCCGCAACCTGAACGAAGGGGCGGCAGTCCTCGCGCTCCGGCGGCGCATCCATCGCGATCAGGGTACGGGCGCCGCCAACGCTCACGCGAAAATAGCGCCGGAAGCTGGCATCCCCGGAAGCCGGCTTGAGCTCGAACGCACCCGCTCCGAGTCGCGCGTCGAGCCATCCGCGCAACTGCTCCAGTCGAGTATCGGTGTTCCCCCGCAAGGCGATTGCATTCAGCGATGAATTGTGCGATTTTAGCATCACGCCAAACGGGCATTTTTCGGTGAAAAAACTGATAATTACGCACCTGTCGCTGGCCCTTTTGTGCGCGCTGCCCCTGAGTGCTCGCGCGCAGCAGGGGCTCAAGTTGAAGTCGCAACCCACGCTGCTCGTAGTGCCGCCTTCGCCGCAGGAGGACGTGCCGCTTTTCTTCGAGGCGGACCGGCTGCAGGGCTACCAGGACCGCGATGCCGAAGCCGAGGGCAACGTCCGGTTGCGAAGGCGCGGGCAGGCGGTCGCCGCCGATTGGGTGCGCTACGACAAGACGACCGGCGAGTTTGCCGCCCAGGGCAACGTGCGCATGGAGCGGGGAAGCGACGTCGTGGAGGGCGCGCGGCTGAAATACAACCTCGAATCCGACACCGGTTACATGGACAAACCCAACTACACGCTGCACAAGAATCCCGAGCTCACCGGCCAGCGGCAGCCGTTCCGCGACGGGGACGGGCGCGGCAGGGCGGAGCGAATACTCTTCGAGGGCCCGGGGCGTTACCGCGCGGAGCGCGCCGAGCACACTTCCTGCGGCCCCGGCCAGGAAGACTGGTACCTGCGCACCGGCGAGCTGGAAATCGACAAGGGGCGCGACCTCGGCGTCGCCCGCGACGCATCGATCGAGTTCCTCGGCGTCCCGATCTTCTACACACCCTACCTGACGTTCTCGCTGCACCAGGAGCGCAAATCCGGCTTCATCACGCCGCACTACGGCAGCACCGACACCGGCGGGGTGGAAGTGACGATTCCCTACTTCGTGAATCTCGCGCCCAACCGCGACGCCACGGTCTGGCCACGCATCATGACGCGGCGCGGGGTCCAGATGGGAGGGGAGTTCCGCTATCTCGAGCCCAACTACCTGGGCGAGGCCCGCGCGGAGTATCTGCCGGATGACCGTGTCAGGGACGGAGAGGAGCGCCACGCCTACTTCCTCAACCACAGTCACACTCTGCCCAGCGGCTGGTTCGGGAGGCTCAACCTGCAGCGGGTATCGGACGACACCTACTTCACCGATCTTTCGACGCAGATCATCAAGACCTCCCAGGTTCAGCTGCCGAACGATCTTACCGTCGGCCGCAGCGGGCCGTGGGGCAGCGCCGGGGGCTACGGATTGAACGCCCTGGTGCAGCGCTGGCAGACGCTGCAGCCCGACCCCCTGCAGCCGGTGACGCCGCCCTACGACCGGTCGCCCCAGATCACGCTCAACGCCTCGCGTGCGGACGCGCTGCACTCGGATATCGATTTCTACGGGCAGTACACCACCTTCGACCATACCACGATGACCACCGGCACCCGCGTGGTGGCCTATCCGAGCCTGAGCGTTCCGCTGCAGACGGCATATGCTTCGGTGACTCCCAAATTGGGCTTCCATGCGACGCAATATTTCATCGACACCAACAGCACCGGATTCACCGACCGGAGCCGCACGCTGCCGATTTTCACCGCGGACTCAAGCGTGGTATTCGAGCGTCCGACCACGATCGGCGGCGCGCCCTTCCTGCAGACTCTGGAGCCGCGGCTGTACTACGTTTATATTCCGTTCCGCGACCAGAGCAACATTCCCGTGTTCGACAGCGCCCAGCAGGACATCAACTTTGCGACCATCTATTCCGAGAACCAGTTCTCCGGCTGGGATCGCATCAACGATGCAAATCAGCTGACCCTCGGTTTCACCTCGCGCTTCATCGGCACCGACACCGGCGTGGAGCGCGTGCGGGCCGCCATTGCCCAGCGCTACTATTTCGAAGACCAGCAGGTCACGCTGCCCGGCGTCGCCCCGCGCACGAGCTCGAGTTCCGACGTGCTCGCCGCGCTGTCCGGGATCATTGCACCGCACTTGCGCGCCGAGGCGGGGCTGCAATACAGCACCAATCTCTCGCAGACTCAGAAGTTCAACGTCGGCGCCCGTTATCAGCCAGCCCCGGGCAAAGTGCTCAACCTGACCTACCGCTATACGCAAGATAACCTGCGCCAGACGGATTTTTCGACTCAGTGGCCGGTCGGAAGAGGGTGGACGGGACTCGCGCGCTGGAATTACTCGCTGCAGGACAACCGCACACTGGAGGGCCTGTTCGGCGCAGAATACAATGCCGATTGTTGGGGACTGCGCCTGGTGTTTCACAGCTTCGCCACCACCACTCTGGAAACATCCACCACGTTTTTCGTGCAACTGGAGCTGCGCGGCATGTCACGCATCGGCACCAATCCAATGGAAACGCTGCGAAGGAATATTGCCGGATATGAAAGGCTCGAACCCGGTTCCCCGAGGCCCGATGGCGCGAGCCCATCCACCTACTACTGAGCGCAACCGCGAGTCGGGGAGGTTTTCGCGCGCACAAGCGCGGCGCCCGGTTCTGCAGTTGTCCCTGCTCGCCGGGGCGCTGTGGGCCGTCGCCCCTGCGGCCCCGGCCCAGCAGGCGCAGCGGGTGGTGGTGCTCGACCGCATCGTGGCGGTGGTGAACAACGAAGTGATCACGCGCGCCGACCTCGACCTGCGGATGCGTAGCGCCATGCAGCACCTGAAGCAGCAGGGGACCCCGCTGCCGCCGCGCGAAATTCTCGAGAAGCGCATTCTCGACCGCCTGATCACCGACCACGTGCAGCTGCAGCTCGCCCGGGAGACCGGGCTGCGGGTGGACGACTCGGAGCTCGACCGCGCGATCCAGCGCATCGCGCAGGAAAACAAGCTCACCCTCGAACAGCTGCGCGCGACGCTGGAGAAGGACGGCGTTCCGTTTCCGCGCTTCCGCGAGGACATACGCAACGAAATCATCGTGTCGCGTTTGCGCCAGCGCGAAGTCGACAACAGGATCGTCGTCAGCGAGGGCGAGATCGAAAGCTTCATCAACGCCCGGCAGGGGCTCGCCGGGCGCGGCGAGCAGTACAATCTTTCCCACATCCTGGTGACGGTCCCCGAGAACGCGCGGCCGGAGCAGATCCAGGAGCGGCGCGGCCGCGCCGAGCAGGCGCTCCAGCAGCTGCGGACGGGTGCGGACTTCCGCCAGGTCGCCGCGGTGTTTTCCGATGCGCCGGACGCATTGGAAGGCGGTGCCATGGGCTGGCGCGAAGGCGCGCGCCTGCCCACGCTGTTCCTCGACGCTCTGAAAACCCTGCAGCCCGGCGAGGTGGGCCCCCTGCTGCGCAGCGCCAACGGTTTCCACATCATCAAGCTGAACGAGCGGCGAAGCTCGAGCGCTCCGGTCATCGTGCGCCGCACCCACGCGCGCCACATCCTGGTGAAAACCAACGAGCTGGTGCCGCAGGCCGAGGCACGCCGCAAGATCGAGTCGCTCAAGGAGCGCCTCGAAAACAAGGCCGACTTCGCCGAGCTCGCCCGCGTGCACTCCGAGGACGCGAGCGGCTCCAAGGGCGGAGATCTGGGCTGGCTGTCGCCCGGTGACACCGTTCCCCAGTTCGAGGGCGCGATGAACGCGCTCGCCGTGGGCGAGATCAGCTCTCCGGTGCAAACCCCCTTCGGCTGGCACCTGATCCAGGTGCTGGAGCGGCGCGACGAGGACATGTCACGGGACCGCCAGCGGCTGGCAGCGCAATCCGCATTGCGCGCGCGCAAGTCCGACGAGTCCTACCAGGAGTGGGTGCGGCAGCTGCGCGACCGCGCCTACATCGAATACCGCCTCGATGAAAAATAGCGCCGGGAACACGCCGCTGGTGGCGGTCACGGCGGGCGAGCCCGCGGGCATCGGGCCCGATCTGTGCGTCGGCCTCGCGCGACGGCGGCTGCCGGCGCGCGTCGTGGTGGTCGCCGACCGCGAGCTGCTCGCGAGCCGCGCGCGCATGCTCGGCGTGGCGCTCAAGATGGCGCCGCATCCGCCCGGCGCGCGCCCGGCGTCCCGAGCGGGCACGCTTGCGGTGCACCACGTGCCGCTCGCGCGGGCGGCGATCCCGGGCCGGCTCGATCCGGCCAACAGCAGCTATGTGCTGCGCACCCTGGAAGCCGCCGCCGACGGCTGCCGCGCCGGGGCGTTCGATGCCATGGTTACCGGGCCCCTTCAAAAGAGCGTGATCAACGACGCCGGCATCGCATTCACCGGCCACACCGAGTTTCTCGCGGCGCACACCGGGGCCGAGCATGTGGTGATGATGCTCGTCGGCGGCGGCATGCGCGTTGCGCTCGCGTCCACGCATCTTCCGTTGCGCGAGGTCGCGCGCCATATCACGGCGCACAGCCTGGAGCGCACGTTGCGGGTGCTGCGGCGCGATCTCGAAGAGCGTTTCGCAATTCCCCGGCCGCGCATTCTCGTTGCCGGATTGAATCCGCATGCCGGCGAAGCGGGTTTTCTCGGCCGGGAGGAGGCCGATATCATCGGTCCGCTGCTGGCGCAGCTGCGCCGGGAAGGGTTTGACGTCGAAGGCCCGCTTCCCGCCGACACGCTGTTCAATCCGCGGCGGCTCAAGGGTTGCGATTGCGTGCTCGCGATGTATCACGACCAGGGCCTGCCGGTGCTCAAGTACGCGAGCTTCGGTGCCGGCGTCAACGTCACGCTCGGGCTTCCCATCATCCGCACCTCCGTCGACCACGGCACCGCGCTCGAGCTCGCCGGCAGCGGCCGCGCCGGGGGCGGGAGCCTGATCGAGGCGATCCGGCTGGCGGCGAGGCTCGCCGCTCGCCGCAGGCCGCGGCGCGCCGCATGAGCCGCGCCCGGGGGGCGCGGCCCGTCATGCGCCACGTTCCCCGCAAGCGCTTCGGCCAGAACTTCCTCACCGACGAGGCGGTGATCGCCGCCATCGTGGCCGCCGTCGCGCCGCGGCCGCGCGATTGCCTGGTGGAGATCGGCCCGGGACTCGCCGCGCTCACGCAACCGCTCGCCGCCCGGCTCGAGCACCTGCACGTGATCGAGATCGACCGCGACATCGTCGCGCGTCTGCGCGCCGGCTTTCCCGCCCGGCGCGTCACCGTCCACGAAGGCGACGCGCTGCGTTTCGACTTCAGCGCGCTCGGGCCGCGGCTGCGCGTCGTGGGCAATCTGCCCTATAACATATCCACGCCGCTGCTGTTCCACCTCGCCCGGCACGTTGCGGCGATAGAGGATATCCACGTCATGCTGCAGAAGGAGGTCGTGGAACGCATGGTCGCGCCGCCCTCGAGCTCCGACTACGGCCGGCTCTCGGTGATGCTGCAATACCGCTTTCGGATGGAGCAGGTCCTCACGGTCCCCGCCGGCGCGTTTCGACCGGTTCCCAGGGTGGAATCCGCCGTGGTGCGCATGGTGCCTTTCGCGCCCCTGCCGCATCCCGCGGCCGACGAAGCCGCTCTCGCGAAGATCGTGGCGGCCGCGTTCGCGCGGCGCCGCAAGACTCTGCGCAACGCGTTGCGGTCCTGCTTCACGGACGCGGACTTCGAGCGGCTCGGTGTGGACAAAGGACTGCGCGCGCAGGACCTGGCTGTTGCCGACTTCGTGCGCCTGGCAGACCACGCCGCAAGGCGTTCCCGGGCCGGGTCCGCGCAATAGCCCGCAAAGCGAGCCGCGGCGGGCCCGACTAGGCCTTGCGCTGGATGAACTCTATCTTGTAGCCGTCGGGGTCCTCGATGAACGCGATCACGGTGGTTCCGTGCTTCATCGGACCGGGCTCGCGCGTGACTCTTCCGCCGCGGCGCTTCACCTCCTCGCACGTCCGGTAGGCATCATCGACCTCGATCGCCACGTGGCCGTAGCCGGTGCCGAGATCGTAGGTCGCGGTGTCCCAGTTGTGGGTGAGTTCCAGCACCGCGCTCCTCGATTCCTCGTCATAACCCACGAAGGCATTGGTGAAGCGCCCGCCGGGATAATCGGACTTGCGCAGCAGCTTCATGCCCAGAACCTGCGTGTAGAAATCGAGCGAGCGCTGCAGATCGCCGACGCGGATCATGGTGTGCAGAATTCTCATACTTCCACCATCTCGAAATCCTCCTTGCGCGCTCCGCACTCCGGGCATGTCCAGTTCATCGGCACGTCCTCCCAGCGGGTGCCGGGCGCAAGTCCCTCTTCAGGCAATCCCGCGCTTTCATCGTAGATGAACCCGCAGATGAGGCACATGTAGGTCTTGTAATCGCGCGTTTCGGCGGAAGTCATGCAGGCGGGTGTTTTACGTTAGAATCGAATTCTAGCGAATCGTCCTGCAGCGACCAACCGCGCGGGCGCCTTCAACTCCTTGCGCATGGCCGACCTTCCTCCCATCGTTCTCGTATTCGCGGCGACCGATCCGAGCGGCGGTGCGGGCCTGCAGTCGGACATCATGACACTCTCCAGCATGGGCTGCCACCCGCTGTCGGTAGTGACCGCAATCACCGTCCAGGACACGATGGGCGTCGACGACGTCAGCCCGATCGATGCGGATTGGGTCGCCGACCAGGCGCGCTGCGTGCTGGAGGACATGCCGGTCGCGGCATTCAAGATCGGCCTGCTGGGAAATCTCGAGCAAATTGCCGTCATCGCGGAGGTGGTATCCGACTATCCCGAGGTGCCGCTGGTGCTCGACCCCGTGCTCGCCTCCGGTCGCGGCGACGAGCTGGTCACGGAGGAGATGGTGGGCGCGCTGAAGGAGCTGCTCATTCCGCAGACCACCATTCTCACCCCCAACAGCCTCGAGGCCCGCCGCCTGGCGGGCGAAGAAAACGAGGAGGGGGGCGGTCCCGATCTCGCCGAATGCGCGAAGCGGATCATCGCGAGCGGGTGCGAGTACGTCCTCGTGACCGGCACCCACGAGAACACTTCCCAGGTCGTGAACACCCTCTACGGCCAGAACGGCGTGGTGCGCAGCGATTCCTGGCCGCGCCTGCCCGGCTCCTATCACGGATCGGGATGCACGCTCGCCGCCGCCATCGCCGCCACCATCGCCAACGGGTTGGAAGTGAGCGACGCGGTCAAGGACGCGCAGGAGTACACCTGGCAGACGCTCAAGGCGGCATTCCGCCCCGGCATGGGCCAGCACATACCGGACCGCCTGTTCTGGGCGCGCGACGAGTCCGAGTCGAGCGGAGGCGGAGGCAAAGCGTGACGCGCGGGATCTCCGGGCTGTACGCCGTCACGCCCGACGTCGCCGACACGCCCCGCCTCATCGCCACGGCACAGGCAGCGCTCGCCGGCGGCGCACGCCTGCTGCAGTACCGCAACAAGCCGGCGGTTCCGGAATTGAGGCTTACGCAGGCGCGCGCCTTGCTCGCACTGTGCCGGAAGTACCGGGCTTCATTCATCGTCAACGACCATCTCGATCTCGCTCTGGCCGTGGACGCGGATGGCCTGCACCTCGGCGCCGACGACGGTTCGCTCGCGGCGGCCCGCGCGCAACTCGGGCCGGCACGGGTCCTCGGCGCTTCGTGTTACGACCGGCTCGAACTTGCACTCGAGGCCGAGCACCTCGGCGCCGACTATGTCGCTTTCGGAAGCTTCTACTCCTCCCGCGTGAAGCCGGGCGCGGTGCACGCGCCGCTCGCCCTGTTGCGCGAGGCAAGGCGCCGCCTCTCGATACCCGTGGTGGCGATAGGCGGCATCACGCACGAGAACGCGCCGCAGCTGATCGCCGCCGGAGCCCATTGCGTAGCCGTGATTTCTGCGCTGTTCGACGCGGATGATGTCGAACTCGCGGCGCGTCGCTTCAGCGCGCTGTTTGCTCAGAGCGAGACGGCAACGCGTGTTTCGTAGCCGGACACGATGAAACGCAGCCAGAAGCTGTTCCAGCGCGCGCAACTTGTCATCCCGGCCGGCGTCAATTCGCCCGTGCGCGCCTTCCGTTCGGTGGGCGGCACGCCGCCGTTCATCCAGCGCGGCAGGGGCGCACAGGTATGGGACGCCGACGGCCGCGCCTACATCGATTACGTCGGCTCGTGGGGACCGCTCATCGTCGGCCACGCCCATCCCGACGTCGTGGCCGCCGCGCAGCAGGCCGCCGAGCGCGGACTCTCCTTCGGCGCTCCCACGGAGCCCGAGGTTGAGTTGGCGGAGCTGCTCTGCCGGCTGCTGCCCTCCCTCGAGCAGGTGCGGCTCACCAGCTCGGGAACCGAGGCGACCATGAGCGCGATCCGCCTGGCGCGCGGCCATACCGGCCGGCACAAAATCGTCAAGTTCGAGGGCTGCTATCACGGTCACGCCGATGCGCTTCTGGTCAAGGCCGGCTCCGGCGCGCTCACCTTCGGGCAGCCGTCCTCGGCGGGGGTGCCGCCTCCCACCGCCGCCGATACCCTGGTGCTGGAGTACAACAACGAGGGCGCGCTGGAGCAGGTCTTCGAGCGGGAGGGGGCCGCGATCGCCGCCGCCATCGTGGAGCCGGTCGCGGGCAACATGAATCTCGTCGCACCGCGCCCGGGTTTCCTCGAGTCGTTGCGCAGGCTCTGCACGCGCCACGGCGCCGTGCTGATTTTCGACGAGGTGATGACCGGCTTTCGCGTCGCGCTCGGAGGCGCGCAGGCGCTCTACGGCGTGAAGCCGGACCTCACCACGCTCGGAAAGGTGATTGGGGGTGGGCTGCCGGTCGGTGCATTTGGCGGACGCCGCGACATCATGCAGGCGATCGCCCCGCTCGGGCCGGTGTACCAGGCGGGCACGCTATCCGGCAACCCGATCGCCGTCGCCGCTGGACTCGCGACGCTCAGGCTCGTTCAGGCGCCCGGGTTCTACGACCGCCTCGCGGCAACAACACGCGCGCTTTGCGAAGGGCTCGCGCAAGCCGCGCGGAAGCACGGCGTGCCGTTCTCGGCGGCGAGCGTCGGCGGCATGTTCGGCCTCTTCTTCCGCGCCACTACTCCCGCGAGCCTCGCCGAGGTCCTGCAATGCGACCGCGAAGCATTCAACCGCTTCTTCCTCGCCATGCTCGGCGCGGGAATCTATCTTGCGCCCTCGGCTTATGAGGCGGGATTCGTTTCCTCGGCCCACGGCGAGGCGGAGATCGAACGCACGATCAGCGCCGCGAATACGGTCTTTGCGGGCCTGCGATCCTGACGCGACCGGCGGCACCCCGAGCGGCGCCGGCCGCGATCAGCGCAAACCGGCGATGTACTCGGCAACCGCCGCGATTTCCCGGTCCGAAAGCTTCTCCGCCACGGCGCGCATCATGCGATTCGGATCATTGGCGCGCTCCCCCGCTCGAAACGCCCGCAGCTGGGCGGCGGTGTATTCCGCGAACTGCCCTGCCAGCAGTGGAAACTGGGCCGGGATGCCGCCGCCGTTCGGTCCATGGCAGGAAGTGCAGGCTGCCACATTCCTTGCCGTGATGCCCCCCCGATAGATCATCTGTCCGAGCCGGGCGAGCTCCGGGTCGCGCGCCGCGCGGGGCTTGCGTTTCTGGGCTTCGAAATAGGCCGCAAGGTTGCGCAGCTCGCCGGCCGAGAGATTCTCGACCATCCCCCCCATGACCGCATTGGGCCGCTCGGGCGGCTTGCCGTCCTGCGGCCGGTAGTTGAGAAGCTGCTTCAGCGTGTAGTCGGCATGCTGGCCGGCCAGCACCGGATTGACGGGGAGCGTGCTGTTTCCATCCTCGGCGTGACAGGCCGCGCACAGCTTCACGACGATCTCGCGCGCCTGCGCGGCATCCGCCGAGGGCGCCGTTTGTGCAAACGCCAAGGCCGGCGCGAATGCGACCGCGCCGAGCGCGAAGAGCCACGGGGATTTCATTCCGAGTCCGTTATTCGCTGCGTGTCGTTTCGAAGGCGGCGCTATTGTATAGCAGGCACTGCGGAGCACGCCAGTTTCAGGCCGAATAACAATGACCTAGGCAATGTTTCCGGCCTCATCGCCCGTTCGAGCCGAAGCGTCGCGAGCGGGGGGCCGGCGCGCGACGCCCCGAGCACGGCAGAGATAAAAAACCCCCGGTTAAAGGGGAGTAAAACCGGGGGCAAAAGCCTTAATTTGGATTAAGGCGCCCGCTCAGGGAGGAGAAGCGGGAGACGACTCAACGTCGTCTGCAGTCTGAGACGCATATAATGGCCCGGAGTTCCCCAGCAGTCCAAAATAAAGACTATTTCCTTCAAGAGGTTATACCCATGCGGATGCACGGCGGCTTTCCGCGGCGGCGGATGCGGCGGATGCGCAGAGACGAATTTTCGCGCCGGCTGCGGCGCGAGCACCGGCTGACGGCCGATGACCTCATCTATCCGATCTTCGTGATCGACGGCAAGAACCGCGTCGAGCCGGTTGCGTCCATGCCGGGCATCCGGCGCCATACCCTCGACCGGCTGCTGCCGCACGCCGAGCAGTGCGCGAAGCTCGGGGTGCCCGCGGTCGCCGTGTTTCCCGTGATCCCGCGCGAACTCAAGACCGCCGACGGGCGCGAAGCGACCAATCCCAAGGGGCTGGTGCCGCGCGCGGTGGCCGCCTTGAAGAAGCGCTTCCCCGAGCTCGGCGTCATCACCGACGTTGCGCTCGATCCGTACACCACTCACGGTCATGACGGCGTGATCGACCGCAGCGGCTACGTCATGAACGATGAGACGATCGCGATCCTCGAGAAGCAGGCGCTGGTGTGCGCCGCTTCCGGCGTGGACGTGGTCGCCCCTTCCGACATGATGGATGGCCGCATCGGCGCGATCCGCGACGCGCTCGACCGCGGCAAGTTCATCCATACGCGCATCCTGGCCTACTCGGCGAAGTACGCGTCCGGCCTCTACGGACCGTTTCGCGACGCGGTGGGCTCCGCGAAGAGCCTCGGGCGCGGCACCAAGCACACCTACCAGATGGACTACGGGAACAGCGACGAGGCCCTGTGGGAGGTCGCGCTCGACCTCGAGGAGGGCGCGGACATGGTAATGGTCAAGCCCGGATTGCCCTATCTCGACATCGTGCGGCGGGTCAAGGAGCAGTTCAAGGCGCCGACCTTTGCCTACCAGGTGAGCGGCGAGTACTCGATGATCAAGGCGGCGGCGGCGCGCGGCTGGCTCGATGAGCGCCCGTGCGTCATGGAGGTGCTGACCGCGTTCAAGCGCGCCGGCGCCGACGGCGTGCTCACCTACTTCGCGCTCGACGTCGCCGGCTGGCTGAAGGCGGGGGGCTGATCACGCTTCGTCCAGCAATTGCTGGACCGCCTGCAACTTGGCGCGCTCGATGCTCTTTCCGTCCGGGCTCGCCCGGAGCGGCGCGCGCAGGTCGAGGGTCGAGAGCACCGTCAGCTCGATGTTCGTGCCGTGGTCGCTCACGGTGTAGACCGGCACCGTGCGCATATCGTCGCCCGAATACAGGCGGGCCTGCGTCGTTTGGTACGGAATGCCCCGGTCGATCAGATAGAGCTCCACCGCCTTCTCGTTGTCGGTGAAGAGCTGCAGATTGACGTCGGCGTACCTGCCGGCATTACCGTTCAGGACCGAACCAGTCAGATACGGATTGAACCGGGCAAGCTCCCGCATCGCCCGCACCGCGGTCGCGCGCAGCGTGCGCAGGCGGTCGCGGTGCTCCTCCAGGTGGTAGAGCTGCCGGTAGGCGCGCAACGCCTCGTCAATCTCCTCGTTCGCCGGCAGCTCGCGCGTGTCCCGCATGCCGGCCTGGCGCGCGGCCTTGCGCTTCGCGAGCGCGTAATCCTCGATCCCGTCCTCGGCCATCAGCCGCGCCGCCAGATAGGCGATGCGGCTGCGGCGGTCGTTGCGGCCGGTGTCCCTTGCCATCGCCGCCTCTAGAACAGCTGGTTGCGCACCTCTTCCGGACGCTCGCCGCCCACCATGCCGCCGATCAGGGTTTCCTGTGCCGGCGGCGGAAACTCCCGGTAGAAATAATCGACCAGTCCCCCTTGCGCGTCGGCGACCCGCAGCCCGGTATCCGGGTTGACGTGCAGCGCAACGATCCCGTCGGGCGCCTCCAGCGGCTGCTCCGGAACGCCGTCGAGCACCGTTCCCATGTAGGCCATCCAGATCGGTAGCGCCGCCTGCGCGCCGGTTTCATTGCGGCCCAGCGTGTGGGGACTGTCGAACCCGATCCACGCCACCGCGACCAGCCCGGGCACGAACCCGCAGAACCACGCATCCACAAACTCGTTGGTCGTGCCGGTCTTGCCCGCGAGGTCCTCGCGCCCGAGCTTCTGGGCGCGCGCGCCGGTACCCGTGCGTATCACGTCGCGCATGATGGTCGTCATGATGAACGCGTTGCGCGCGTCGATGACCCGTTCCGCCCCCGCTCCCGCCGCCGCCGGTCGCGCCGCCATCAGCACGTTGCCTTTGGCGTCCTCGACCCGCTCGATGAAGTAGGGCGCGACGCGGTAGCCGCCGTTCGCGAACACCGCATAGGCGGCGACCATCTGCAGGGGGGTCGCATTGCCGGCGCCGAGGGCCATGGTGAGATACGGCGGATGCAGCTTGGGATCGAATCCGAAGCGGGCGATGTAATCCTGCGCGTACTGCGGAGAAATCGCCTGCAGGATGCGCACCGACACCAGGTTCTTCGACTTGGAAAGCGCCGTGCGCAGACGCATCGGACCCTCGAACTTGCCGTCGAAATTCTTCGGCTCCCACGGCTCCGAGCCGGTCTGCGCGGCGGTGAACGTGAGCGGCGCGTCGTTGATGACGGTCGCCACGGTAAACCCCTTCTCGAGCGCCGCGGAGTAGATGAAGGGCTTGAAGCTCGACCCCGGCTGCCGCAGCGCCTGGGTAATGTGGTTGTACTGATTGCGGCCGAAATCGAAGCCACCGACCAGCGCCCGGATCGCACCGTCGCGCGGGTCCATGGAAACGAGGGAGGCTTCGACCGCGGGCAGCTGGGTGATGTGCCAGCGTCCTTTCTCGTCTTTTTGAACGCGGATGATCGCGCCACGGCGAATGCGCTGGCCGGGACTTACTTTCTCGCCCAGCAGGCGAGCGGCGAATTTCAAGCCATCATCCTTGATTTCCAGCCACTCGCCGCCTCTGCGGTACGCCCGCACCAGCTTGGGGCTCGCCTCGGCTACGACCGCGGCGTAGATGTCATCGCTGTCGGTGGTCTCCTGCAGCGCATCTTCGAGCGCTTCCTCGCTCGGCTTGTTCGCCAGCTCGACGTAGCCCTCCGGTCCGCGATAGCCGTGGCGACGGTCATACTCCATCACCCCGTAGCGCATTGCAGCGTACGCCACCTCCTGGTGGGAGGTGCGGAGCGTGGTATAGACACGAAGGCCCCGCGCGTAGGTATCGTCCTGGTAGCGCTCGTAGAGCACCTGGCGCACCATCTCCGCAAAATGCTCGGCGCGAACGGGGAACTCGTTGACCTCCTTCTTCACCACGATCGCCTGCTGGTCGGCCGCCTTGAACTCCTCCTCCGACACCATCTGCAGTTCGCGCATCCGGCGCAGCACGTACTGCTGCCTCAATTTGGCGCGCTTGAAGTTTGCGATCGGGTTGTAGCGCGAGGGGGCTTTCGGCAGCCCGGCAAGCATCGCCGCCTCGGCCAGGGTCAGCGCGGCGAGCGGCTTGCCAAAGTAGGTCTGCGCGGCGGCGGCGAAACCATACGTGCGCTGGCCGAGATAGATCTGGTTGATGTAGAGCTCGAGGATCTGGTCCTTGCCGAGATTGGATTCGATCTTGAACGCGAGCAGCATCTCGTTGAACTTGCGGGCGAGCGTCCGTTCCTTGGACAGGAAGAAATTCCGCGCGACCTGCATGGTGATGGTCGACGCCCCCTGGCGCACGCCACCAGAGACGAAATTCGAGAGCGCGGCGCGCGCCACGCCGACGTAGTCGACGCCGCTGTGCTGATAGAAGCGCTCGTCCTCGGCGGCCAGGATGGCCTGGATCATCGGTTGCGGAACGTCGCCGATCTTGACCAGCGCGCGGCGCTCCTCCCCGAATTCCGCGATCAGCTTGCCATCGGCGCTGTAGACCCGGAGCGGAATCTTCGGCTGATAGTCGGTAAGCGACTCGAGCGACGGCAAGCCGGGATAGATGATGGCGGCGGCGAACGCGACCAGCAGCACACCGGCAAGCGCAGCCGATAGCGCCAGCACCACAGGGAACGTCCACCACCGATTCGACATGTCGATCAAGAAGCTAAATTACGGGTGTTGCACAATTGCAACAGTGGCGGATGGAATGCCGTATTCAGTGAAACCCGCCACAGTGCGCAAACTTGACACGGTGTAAGCTATATCGATTGTCCACGCATTATAGGCGGGGTTCCCCGCTCGCGAGAGAAAGTCGCCAAAACGCTTTACAGCAAAAGTAGTTGTTGCTAGCATTTGATGTAAACTGTGGGATTGTGTCCCCATTAACTTATGTTCAAAGGAAATTTTAGCCTTAACCTCTCCGCGCTCGAGGGCCTTTTCAAAGCCAAGATGCCACCTCTGATCGGGGTCGACATCAGTTCGTCCTCGATCAAGATGGTGGAGATCGGCGAGCCCGGCAAGGGCCTTTACCGCGTCGAGCGCTACGCCATCGAGCCGCTGCCCAAAGACTCGGTGGTTGAGGGCAACATCAACAACCTCGATGCGGTGAGCGACGCTCTCAAGCGCTGCCACAAGCGGCTCGGTAGCAACATCAAGAATCTCGCGCTCGCCCTGCCCAACGCGGCCGTCATCAGCAAGAAGATCATGGTGCCTGCCGGCCAGACCGAGGACGACCTCGAGTTGCAGGTCGAGACCGAAGCGAACCAGTACATTCCGTTCGCGCTCGACGAGGTCAACCTGGATTTCCAGGTGCTCGGGCCCGCGCCGAACAACCCCGAGGATATCGAGGTCCTGATCGCGGCCTCGCGCAAGGAGAAAATCATTGACCGCCTCGCGGTGGCCGAGTCGGCCGGGCTCAAGGCGACGGTGATGGACGTGGATCTCTTCGCCGCCCAGACCGCCTTCGAGTTGATCGAGGGCCAGTTCCCCGACCGCGGCAAGGATCTGAATATCGCGGTGGTGGACGTCGGCTCCAGCATCATGGCGGTCAACGTGCTGCGCAATGACCAGTCGATCTACATGCGCGAGCAGCCCTTCGGCGGCAACCAGTTGACGCAGGAGATCCAGAACAAGTTCGGCTTGTCGCCGGAGGAAGCCGAGGCGGCCAAGCGCGCCGGCGGGCTGCCGGAGAACTACGAATCCGACGTGCTGCAGCCGTTCATGGACATGATGGGACTGGAGGTCGCGCGCGCATTGCAGTTCTTCTTCACCTCGACCCAGCACAACCAGATCCACCACATCGTGCTCTCCGGCGGCTGCGCGGCGATCCCCGGCGCCGACGAGACGGTGGCCAAGCGCGTCCAGGTCAACACCATAATCGCCAACCCGTTCGTGAACATGACGCTGTCCTCGAAGATCCGGCCGAAAAGCCTGACGCAGGATGCGCCCTCGCTCATGGTGGCCTGCGGACTGGCCATGCGGAGGTTCGATCCATGATCCGCATCAACCTGCTGCCGCACCGCGAGGAGCGGCGCAAACAGCAGCAGCAGCAGTTCATCATCCTGCTCGCCTTCGTGCTCGTGATCGGCGCGGCGGTCTGGTTCGTCGTGCGCAGCTACCTCGACGAGCAGCTCCAGACGCAGCAGGCGCGTAATCAGTACCTGCAGTCGGAGATCGTCAAGCTCGACAAGCAGATCGCCGAGATCCAGAAGCTCAAGGAGCAGACCGCGGCGCTGCTCGCCCGGAAGAGAGTGGTGGAAACGCTGCAGAGCAACCGCTCCGAGGTGGTGCACCTGCTCGATCAACTGGTGCGGCAACTCCCCGACGGGGTCTACCTGAAGGCGGTGAAGCAGACCGGCACCCGCGTCACCATTACCGGTCTCACCGAGTCGCAGGCGCGGGTTTCCACGCTGATGCGCAACCTCGAAGCCTCGCCACACCTGGAGAGCCCCGGGCTGGTGGAGATCAAGGCCGTGCAGCAGGGCAGGCTGCGGGCCAACGAGTTCATCTTGAACATCAGCATTACGCGCGCCAAGGTCGAGGAGCCCGCCGCGAAGGCGGGACCGAGGCCGGCGCCCAAGGGATGATGTGCCATGGCCATGACGTTGTCTGACCTGAGACGGCTTGATCCGAAGAAGATCGGCAGCTGGCCCATTCTGCCCAAGCTGGGGGTGCTGCTCATCACGCTCGTGCTGATCATCGCGGCGAGCTGGTGGTTTGACTGGCAGCACCAGATCGAGAGCATTAACCAGGAAAAGCTGAAGGAAGAAGGGCTGCGCAAGACCTTCCTCACCAAGAAGAGCGAGGCGATCAACCTGCCGGCCTACCAGAAGCAGCTCGAAGACATCGAGAAGCAGTTCGGAGCGCTGCTGAAGCAGCTGCCGGGCAGATCCGAGATGGACGCGCTGCTGACCGACATCAACCAGGCCGGACTGGGTCGCGGCCTGCAATTCGAGCTGTTCAAACCCGCCGCGCAGGAGACCCGGCGCGACTTCTACGCGGAGCTGCCGATCTCGATCAAGGTCACCGGCAACTACCACGATATCGGCGCGTTCGCGAGCGACATCGGCAAGCTCTCGCGGATCGTCACGCTCGAGAACATTTCGCTCGCCTCGGCAGGCAAGGGCGGCGGCCTGGTGCTCGACGCGCTGGCCAAGACCTTCCGCTATCTGGATGACGAGGAGCTGGCACAGCAGCGCCGGGCCGCCGCTGCCAAGAAGGGCGCCAAGAAGTGATGAAGCGCCACATCCTCGTCGGCGCCCTCGCCTGCCTCGCGCTCGTCGCCTGCGGAGCCGAGCAGCATTCGGATCTGCGGCAGTTCGTCCGCGATTCGGAAAACATGCCGCGCGGGCGCATTCCCCCGCTGCCGGAAGTAAAGCCCTATGAGCCGTTCGAGTACGCGGCTTACGATCTCCTCGATCCATTCGTGCCGCGCAAGATCGAGCCGGCCAAGATTGCCGGCAAGCGCCACCCCTTGCTGCCGCCCGAGGACCGGCGCAAGGGGCCGCTCGAAGCGTTCCCGCTGGAAAACCTCAAGATGGTGGGATCGCTCTCCCAGAAGAAGGAGTTCTTCGCGCTGATCAAGACCCCGGACAACAATCTGTACCGGGTCAAGATGGGGGACTACATGGGCCAGAATTTCGGCCGCGTCATCGACATCAGCGAGTCCGCGGTGAAGTTGAAGGAGCTGATTCAGGACAGCGGCAACGACTGGAAGGAAGAGGAGCGCCTGCTGCTGCTGCAGGATGAACAGGAGGCAAGAAAATGAAGCTCAACGCGTCGTTCCGTTCGTGGGCTCTCCAGGGAGCGCTGGCGCTCGCCCTCGCGTGCGCGGGCCTCGCCGCGCGCGCGCAGACGAACAGCATCGAGTCGATCAACGTTTCGCCCGCCACCGGCGGCAGGGTGATTATCCGCGTGACGATGGCGCAGCCGCCGGCGAGCCCGCCCGCGGGATTCACCGTGAGCAACCCGCCGCGCATCGCCTTCGATTTTCCCAATACCACCAGCGCACTCGGCCGCAGCACCCAGGAAGTGGCGGAAGGAGACCTGCGCGGCATCAACGTGGTGCAGGCAGGCGACCGCACGCGGCTCGTCCTCAACCTCTCCCGCGTGTCCGCCTACGACACGCAGATCGAGGGGCGGGCGCTGCTGATCACGCTCCAAGGTGCCGCGGCCGTCGCAAGTCCCGCGGGCGCGATCACCCATTTCGCCGAGGCGCGGCCCGGGGACCGGCGCCACGCGCTGCGTGACGTCGACTTCCGGCGCGGCGCCTCCGGCGAGGGGCGCGTCGTGATCGATCTCTCGGACAGCTCCGTCGGCATCGATCTCAAGCTTCAAGGCAGGACCATCATCGTCGACTTCATCAATACCGCGCTGCCGCGGAACCTGCAACGGCGCCTCGACGTCAGCGACTTCGGCACGCTGGTGCAGACCATCGACTCCTCCCCGCAGGGCAGCAATACCCGGGTCGTGATCGAGCCGCGCGGCAACTGGGAGCACACCGCCTATCAGACCGATACCCGCTTCATCGTGGAAGTGAAGGCGCAGCCCGAGGATACCGGTCGCATCGCGCGCGGTGGCGGCTACACCGGCGAGAAGCTCTCGCTCAATTTCCAGAACGTCGAAGTGCGCGCGGTGCTGCAGGTGATCGCGGACTTCACCGGGTTGAACATCATCACCAGCGACACGGTGGGCGGCAACCTGACGCTGCGGCTGAAGGACGTGCCGTGGGACCAGGCGCTCGACATCATCCTGCAGGCGAAGGGCCTCGACATGCGCAAGACCGGCAACGTCGTGTGGATCGCCCCGCGCGACGAGCTCGCCACCCGCGAGAAGCTGGCGCTCGAGGCGCAGCAGCAGATCGTGGACCTCGAGCCCACACGCACCGAGGCCATCCAGCTGAACTACCAGAAGGGCGCTGACCTGCAGAAGCTGCTGGCCGATCCGAATCAGCGGGTGCTGTCCAAGCGCGGCAGCGCCGTAGTCGATCCGCGCACCAACACGATCTTCGTGCAGGACACGCCCACGCGGCTCGAGGAAGTGCGGAAGCTCATCAGGAAGGTCGACGTGCCGGTGCGCCAGGTGATGATCGAGTCGCGCATCGTGGAGGCGAGCGACACCTTCGGGCGCAACCTCGGCGTGCGCCTCGGCTATCACGACCTGACGGGACAGGGCTTCAAGGCCGGATCCCAGAACGGCACGGCCGTGCGTACCCTTGTGGGTGGCCAGCTTACCGACACCGGCTTCCACACCGGCCAAATCGCCACCGCGCCCCCGTTCACCGACGGGCTGTCCGTGAATCTGCCTGTGCCGGGGATTGGCGGTGTCAACCCGGGCGCGTTCTCGATGATTCTGTTCCGGGAGAACTCGAACAAGTTCATCAACCTCGAGCTGACCGCGCTGCAGGCGGACGGCAAGGGCAAGATCATCTCCAGCCCGCGCGTCGTCACCGGCGACCAGATTGAAGCCACCATCGAGCAGGGCACCGAGATCCCGTACCAGCAGGCAACCTCGAGCGGCGCCACCAGCGTCTCGTTCAAGAAGGCGACGCTCTCGTTGAAGGTCAAGCCCCAGATCACGCCCGATGACAACGTGATCATGAATCTGAACGTCCACAAGGACAGCGTGGGCCAGGCAACCCTCGCGGGGCCCTCGATCGACACCAAGCAGATCGTGACCGAGGTGCTGGTCGAGAACGGCGGGACGGTAGTGATCGGCGGCATTTACTCACAGACCGAGACCAACCTGACCAACAAGATTCCGGTCTTCGGTGACTTGCCATTCATCGGCTGGCTCTTCAAGCAGAACCTGAAGACGGACGACCGCAACGAGCTGCTGATCTTCATCACGCCGCGCATCCTGAAGGACGGGCTCGTGCTGCGGCAGTAAGCGGGCACGTCAGCTTTCCCCGGAAAAGGCGGCTCGCGGGCCGCCTTTTCCATTCGTGCGATTGGCACAAATGATTGCAACGGCACTAGAATCGCCTCCATGGGCGGCGGACAGCAACCGGCGGAGCGGGGCGGACGCATCCCCGGCAACATTTTCCTGGTGGGACTGATGGGCGCGGGCAAGACTACGGTGGGCAGGCGTCTCGCCAAGCGGCTCGGCAAGACCTTCTACGACTGCGACGAGGAGATCGAGCGCGCGACCGGCGTGAGAATCCCGGTGATCTTCGACATCGAAGGGGAAGCCGGCTTCCGCGCGCGCGAGGCGAGGATGCTGGCGGAACTCGTCGTTCGCAGCGACATCGTGCTCGCAACCGGGGGCGGTGCCGTGCTGTCGGCCGACAATCGCAAGCTGCTGGCCGAGAACGGCGTAGTGGTCTATCTGCGCGCGGTGGCATCGGATCTGTGGGCCCGGACCCGCCACGACCGCAATCGGCCGCTCCTCAAGACCGATCAGCCCCTCGCCAGGCTCGAGCAGCTCTATGCCGAGCGCGATCCGCTCTACTCCGGCATTGCGGATCTCATCGTCGACACCGGCACCCAGAGCCTCGGCAGCCTTGCCCACCGACTGGAGCAGCGGCTGATCGAGCGCCAGTCCGCTGCCGCGAGCGCCGGCTGAAGGGAGCCGACCGGGGGCGTCATGCAGATTCTGAATGTCGCGCTGGGTGCCCGCAGCTACCCGATCTACATCGGCGCCGGCTTGCTCGCCCACCCGGAGTTGATCGTGGAAAGGCTCCCGCAGAAGAAGGCCGCGATCGTCACCGACACTACCGTCGCGCCGCTCTACCTCGCGTCTCTCCGGGGTGCGCTCGAGGCAAGCGGGGTAAGCGTGGTGAGCGTCACGGTGCCCGACGGCGAAACGTACAAGACGTGGGAGACGTTGAACCGCATCTTCGATACCCTGCTCGAGCACCGCTGCGAGCGCGGCACCACGCTGATCGCGCTGGGTGGCGGGGTGATCGGCGATCTCGCCGGATTCGCCGCCGCGGTCTACCAGCGCGGGGTGCCCTATATCCAGGTGCCGACGACGCTGCTCGCGCAGGTCGATTCTGCGGTCGGCGGCAAGACCGCCATCAACCATCCGCTCGGCAAGAACATGATCGGAGCGTTCTACCAGCCGCTCGCGGTGGTTTCCGACACCGACACGCTCCGGACGCTCCCCCCGCGCGAACTGGCGGCGGGGCTCGCGGAGGTCATCAAGTACGGGTTGATCCGCGACGCCCCGTTTTTCGAGTGGCTCGAGGCAAACGTGAGCCGGCTCGCCCGCCGCGAGCCCGAGGCACTGGCCTACGCGATCGAGCGCTCCTGCGCGAACAAGGCCGAGGTGGTGGCGCGCGACGAGCTCGAAACCGGCCCGCGCGCGCTGCTCAACTTCGGGCACACGTTCGGCCATGCGATCGAGGCCGGCACCGGCTTCGGCGCCTGGCTGCACGGTGAGGCGGTCGCCACCGGCATGCTGCTGGCGGCTGAGCTCTCGCACCGTCTCGGTTTCCTTGCCGCCGCCGACGTGCGCCGCATTGGCGCTGTCCTCAAGGAGGCGGGCCTGCCGCTCGATCCGCCCAGGCTCGGGCTCGAGCGCTATCTCGAGCTGATGGGGCACGACAAGAAGGTGGCCAGCGGCCGCATCCACTTCGTGCTGCTGCAGCGCATCGGGGAGGCCTCCGTCTCGGGCGAGGTGCCGCGCGCCGCGCTCGCGGATGTGCTCGACGCAGGCGCGGTGCATGCCAGGGCTTGACCTCGCCCCCTGGGCGGCGCGGCCGGAACGCTCCCGCGGCCGCCGCCACCGCGAGCCGCCGCCGCGCGGCAGGAGCGAATACCAGCGCGACCGCGACCGCATCGTCCATTCCACCGCCTTCCGCCGCCTTGAGTACAAGACCCAGGTCTTCGTGAACCATGAGGGCGATCTCTTCCGCACCCGACTCACCCACAGCCTCGAAGTCGCGCAGATCGCACGCTCGGTCGCGCGCAGCCTCCGGCTCGACGAGGACCTGACCGAGGCGGTTGCGCTCGCGCACGACCTCGGTCATACGCCCTTCGGCCACACCGGCCAGGACTCCCTCAACACCTGCATGCGGCCCTACGGGGGCTTCGAGCACAACCTCCAGAGCCTGCGCGTAGTGGACAAGCTCGAGCAGCGCTACGCCGCATTTGACGGCCTCAATCTGACCTTCGAGACGCGCGAGGGCGTACTGAAGCATTGCTCCCTCAAGAATGCGCGAGCGCTGGGGGATGTCGGGGAGCGCTTCGTAAAGAAGCAGCGCCCGTCGCTCGAGGCCCAGCTCGCCAATCTTGCCGACGAGATCGCCTACAACAACCACGACGTGGATGACGGCGTGCGCTCCGGGCTCATCGACATGGCGCAGCTTGCGGAAGTGCCGATCTTCGCGCGCCACATGAAGGCGGTGCTGCGGCAATATCCGCGGCTTCCGCCCCGGCGGCTGCGGCACGAGACGGTCCGGCGCATGATCGATACGCTGGTCTCCGATTTGATCCGCACCAGCGCGCAAAACATCCGCAGGCACGGCCCGGCGTCGATCGAAGAGGTGCGGCTCGCACCGCCGCTGATCGCGTTCAGCGCGCGCATCCGCGACGAAAGCGACGAGCTGAAGCGCTTCCTGCGCGAGTACCTCTACCGCCACTACCGCGTGGTGCGCATGAGCGGGAAGGCGCGCCGCATCGTGGCCGATCTATTCGCGGCGCTGCTGGCGGACAATCGCCTGCTGCCGCCGGATTTCCAGGAGCGCGCCCGCGCGGACGCCCCGCGCGCCATCGCCGACTACATCGCCGGCATGACCGACCGCTATGCCATCCTCGAGCACCGCCGCCTGTTTGCGATCGAGGAGACGTGACCGGAAGGTTTTTGGGCGGCGATGCTGTTGCTGTAAGTAGCTGATGGCAGTAAACTTCCCTTTCGCGCCTTCGCCATGCTCGCCGCCTGCTGCAACGCAGCAGGGCGGGTAGCCGGCGCCGACATCGACGAGTATTTGAGGACGCACGACGTGGAGCAAACGGGAATGCCCCTTGCGCAGGGCCTGTACGACGCGCGCCACGAGCACGACGCGTGCGGCGTGGGCTTCGTCGCGCACATCAAGGGCAGGAAGAGCCACGCCATCGTCGAGCAGGGGTTGACGGTGCTGAAGAACCTCACGCACCGCGGCGCGGTCGGCTGGGATCCGAAGCTCTCCGACGGCGCCGGCTGCTTGATCCAGATTCCCGACAAGTTCTTCCGCGAGGAAATGGGGAAGCGGGGCGTGAAGCTTCCGCCGGTCGGCCAGTACGGCGTCGGTATGGTGTTTCTCCCGCGCGACCCGGCTTCGCGCCTCGCCTGCGAGTACGAAATCGAGCGCGCGGTGAAGGACGAGGGCCAGGTGCTGCTCGGCTGGCGCGACGTGCCGGTGGACAACTCCGATCTCGCCGAGCCCGCAAGACGCATCGAGCCCGTCATCCGGCAGCTATTCATCGGCCGCGGCAAGGGCATCACCGTCACCGACGCGCTCGAGCGGAAGCTCTACATCATCCGCAAGAGCTCAGGGCACGCCATCCAGGCGCTGAAGCTCGCCCACGGCAAGGAGTTCTACGTGCCGTCGATGTCGGCGCGCACCGTATGCTACAAGGGGATGCTGCTTGCCTACCAGGTGGGCGAGTACTACCTCGATCTGAAGGATCCGCGCGTCGAGTCGGCGCTCGCCCTCGTGCACCAGCGCTTCTCGACCAACACCTTCCCGAGCTGGGATCTTGCGCACCCCTTCCGCATGATCTGCCACAACGGCGAGATCAACACCCTGCGCGGCAACATCAACTGGATCCGCGCGCGCCAGGCGGCGATCTCCTCGCCCATGCTGGGGCGCGACCTCGACAAGATCTGGCCGCTCATCTACGACGGGCAGTCGGACTCGGCCTCGTTCGACAACGCGCTGGAACTGCTGGTGATGGGCGGCTACTCGATCGCCCACGCCATGATGATGATGATCCCGGAGGCGTGGGAGAACCACACGCTCATGGATCCCGCGCGGCGCGCCTTCTACGAGTACCACGCGGCGATGATGGAGCCGTGGGACGGCCCGGCCTCGATCGCCTTCACCGACGGGCTGCGGATCGGCGCGACGCTGGACCGCAACGGGCTGCGCCCCTCGCGCTACATCGTCACTTCGGACGACCTCGTCATCATGGGCTCGGAGTGCGGGTGCCTGCCGGTGCCCGAGGAGAAAATCGTCAAGAAGTGGCGCCTGCAGCCGGGCAAGATGTTCCTGGTGGACCTGGAAAAGGGCCGCATCATCGACGACAAGGAACTGAAGGACTCGCTCGCCTCCGCCCGGCCCTACGCCGAGTGGATCGAGCGGATCCGCGTGAAGTTGGACGAGGTCGAGACCGAAAAGACCCCGCCGCTGAAGTCGCAGGTCGCGCTCCTCGACCGCCAGCAGGCTTTCGGCTACACGCAGGAGGACATCAAGTTCCAGCTCGCGCCGATGGCGATGAACGCTGAGGAGCCGGTCGGGTCCATGGGCAACGACGCGGCTCTGGCAATTTTATCCACTAAAAACAAGACCTTATACCATTACTTCCAGCAGATGTTCGCGCAGGTCACGAACCCCGCGATCGATCCCATCCGCGAGGAGCTGGTGACTTCGCTCGTGTCCTTCATCGGGCCGAAGCCCAATCTCCTCGGCATCGACGAGATGAATCCGCCGCTGCGCCTGGAGATCAGCCAGCCGGTGCTCGACTTCTTCGAGATGGAGAAGATCCGGCACATCGACCGCTATACCGACGGCAAATTCAAGTCCTTCGAGGTGGACACCACCTACCCCATTGCGTGGGGCAAGGAGGCGATCGAGGCGCGCCTCGCCTCGCTCTGCGCGCAGGCCGAGGACGCGGTGCGCGCGGGCTATTCCGTCCTCGTCATCTCCGACCGGGGAATCGACCGCAATCTCGTTGCGATCCCGGCGCTGCTCGCGCTCTCGGCGATCCACCAGCACCTGGTCAACAAGGGGCTGCGCACCAGCACGGGACTGGTCGTCGAGACCGGCTCGGCGCGCGAGGTGCACCACTTCGCCCTCCTCGGCGGCTATGGCGCCGAGGCGGTGCACCCCTACCTCGCCCTGGAGACCCTGCTCGATGGCGCCAGCCGCGGCGAGTTTGGCAAGGGCGTGGACGGCAGGAAGGCGATCAAGAACTACGTGAAGGCGCTCGGCAAGGGCCTGAAGAAGGTCATGTCCAAGATGGGGATCTCGACCTACATGTCCTACACCGGCGCGCAGATCTTCGAGGCGGTGGGGCTCGCGCGCTCCCTCGTGGACAAGTATTTCACCGGCACCACCTCCTCGGTCGGCGGCATCGATGTCTTCGGCGTCGCCGAGGAGACGATCCGCATGCACCACGCGGCTTTCGACGAGAGCGACCCGGTCCTGCACGGCGCGCTGGATGCCGGCGGCGAATACGCGTGGCGCGTGCGCGGCGAGGAGCACATGTGGACGCCGGACGCGATCGCCAAGCTGCAGCATTCCGCGCGCAGCAACTCCTACGCCACCTACCAGGAGTACGCGGCGATCATCAACGACCAGACGACGCGCCACCTCACGCTGCGGGGCCTCTTCGAGTTCCGCTTCGACCGCTGCACCCCGGTTCCCGTCGAGGAGGTCGAGCCCGCCGCCGAGATCGTCAAGCGCTTCTCGACCGGCGCGATGTCGCTCGGCTCGATCTCGACCGAGGCGCACACCGTGCTCGCGATCGCGATGAACCGCATCGGCGGCAAATCGAACACCGGCGAGGGCGGCGAGGATCGCAAGCGCTACGAGCGGGTCGCGGCAGGCGAAACGCTGCTTTCACGCCTGGGCCGGGAGCGGGTGGAGGTCGACATCCCCCTCCAGGAAGGCGACTCGCTCAAGTCCAAGATCAAGCAGGTCGCCTCCGGCCGCTTCGGCGTCACCGCCGAGTATCTGGCGTCCTCCGAGATGATGCAGATCAAGATCGCGCAGGGCGCGAAGCCCGGCGAGGGCGGACAGCTTCCCGGGCGCAAGGTCTCCGACTACATCGCGGAGATCCGCTACTCGACGCCCGGTGTCGAGCTGATTTCCCCGCCGCCGCACCACGACATCTACTCGATCGAGGACATCGCGCAGCTGATCCACGATCTGAAGAACGCGAACCCCGAGGCGGCGGTGAGCGTGAAGCTCGTCTCCGAGGTCGGCGTGGGGACGGTTGCCGCCGGCGTATCCAAGGCGAAATCCGACCACGTGACCATCGCCGGCCACGATGGCGGTACCGGCGCCTCCCCCTGGTCCTCCATCATGCACGCCGGCACCCCCTGGGAGCTCGGGCTCGCCGAGACGCAGCAAACGCTGGTGTTGAACCGCCTGCGCGGGCGGATCGCGGTCCAGGTGGACGGGCAGATCAAGACCGGCCGCGACGTGGTGGTCGGCGCGCTGCTGGGGGCGGACGAGTTCGGCTTCTCGACTGCGCCGCTCGTCGTCGAGGGCTGCATCATGATGCGCAAGTGCCACCTCAACACCTGCCCGGTGGGGGTGGCCACGCAGGACCCGGTCCTGCGCCGCAAGTTCGAAGGCAGGCCCGAGCATCTCGTCAACTACTTCTTCTTCGTCGCCGAGGAAGCGCGCAGCCTCATGGCGAAGCTCGGCATCCGCCGGTTCAACGATCTCATCGGGCGCGCCGAGCTCCTCGACACGACGAAGGGCATCGAGCACTGGAAGGCGAAGGGGCTGGATTTCTCGAAGATCTTCGCCATGCCGCAGATGCCCGCCGAAGTGGCTCGCTACAACAGCGAGAAGCAGCAGCACGCGCTCGAAAAGGCGCTCGACAACCGGCTGATCGAGCTCGCGCGCCCCGCCCTCGAGCGCCGCGAGCGGGTCACCATCGAAACGCCGATCCGCAACATCAACCGCACGGTCGGGACCATGCTCTCGTGGGAGATCGCGCGGCGCTACGGCCACGAGGGCCTGGCCGACGACACCATACACATCCGGCTCGCCGGTTCCGCGGGCCAGAGCTTTGGCGCATTCCTCGCGCGGGGCGTCACGCTCGACCTCATCGGGGACACCAACGATTACTGCGGCAAGGGGCTCTCGGGCGGCCGCATCTCGGTGCAGCCCTCGCCCAAGTTCCGCGGCGAGCCGACCGAGAACATCATCACCGGCAACGTCGTGCTCTACGGCGCGATCTGCGGCGAGGCGTACTTCCGGGGCGTCGCCGGGGAGCGTTTCGCCGTGAGGAACTCGGGCGCGCAGGCGGTCGTCGAGGGCGTCGGTGACCACGGCTGCGAGTACATGACGGGCGGCACCGTGGTGGTGCTCGGCGTGACCGGCCGCAACTTCGCCGCCGGGATGTCGGGCGGCATCGCCTACGTGCTGGACGCCGACGGAGACTTCGTCAAGCGGTGCAATACTTCGATGGTGACGCTGGAGCCGCTGCTCGCCGAGGGTGAACAGGAAGCGAAGCTCGCGCGCGAACTTTGGCACGGGGGCATGGCGGACGAAACGATCGTGAAACGGCTGATCGAGAACCACGCGCGATACACGGGCAGCGCGCAGGCGAAGCGCGTGCTCGAGCGCTGGAACGAGTTCCGGCCGAAGTTCGTCAAGGCGTTCCCGAGCGAGTACCGGCGCGCGCTGGGCGAACTCGCCGCCAAGGGACGCAGGATCGCCGCCTGAACGGGGACCGGGGGGCGCGGCCTCCTTGCGCCGGTGACCGGGGCCTCTGCCCGGTTTTCCTCCCGGTTGAGCAAGCGGCCCCCCGGAGTGAGCACTTACATGGGCAAAATCACGGGTTTTCTTGAGCATGACCGCGTCGAAGAGGCGTACGAGCCCAAGGAGGGGCGCAAGAAGCATTACCGCGAGTTCATCCCCCACCTGACCGACGAACAGGCGGGGATCCAGGGCGCGCGCTGCATGGACTGCGGCATCCCGTTCTGCATGAGCGGCTGCCCGGTGAACAACCTCATCCCCGACTGGAACGACCTCGTCTACCGCCAGGACTGGAAGAACGCGATCGACACGCTGCACTCGACCAACAACTTTCCCGAGTTCACGGGCCGAATCTGCCCGGCACCCTGCGAAGAATCCTGCGTGCTGCGCATCAACGAGGACCCGGTCGGCATCAAATCGATCGAGCACGCGATCATCGACAAGGCGTGGGAGGCCGGCTGGGTGAAGCCGCAACTTCCTTCCCACAGAACCGGCAAGAGGGTCGCGGTCGTGGGCTCCGGCCCCGCCGGGCTCGCCTGCGCACAGCAGCTCGCGCGCGCCGGCCATGCGGTCGTCGTGTTCGAAAGGAACGATCGCATCGGGGGCCTGCTGCGCTATGGCATTCCCGATTTCAAGCTCGAGAAATGGCAGATCGACCGCCGCACGGAGCAGATGGCGGCCGAAGGTGTTTCGTTCCGCACCAGCGTTCATGTCGGCCCGAGCCGTCCCGGCAAGGGGGTTCCTGACTGGTCGGTCGAGCTCCTTGCCCCCGAGAAGCTTCTCGCCGAATTCGATGCCGTGGTGCTGGCGGGCGGCGCCGAGCAGCCACGCGACCTGCCGGTCCCGGGGCGCGAGCTCGACGGTGTGCATTTCGCGATGGAATTCCTGCCGCTGCAGAACAAGCGCGTCGCGGGTGATGCGGGCGTCCCCGACCTGTGGGCGACCGACAAGCACGTGGTGATCATCGGCGGTGGCGACACCGGTTCCGACTGCGTCGGAACGTCCAACCGCCACGGCGCCAAGTCGGTGACCAATCTCGAGTTGTTCCCGATGCCCCCGGACGTGGAGCGCAACCCCGTGTGGCCCTATTGGCCGACGCTGCTGCGAACGTCTTCCTCGCACGAGGAGGGCGTCAACCGCGACTGGTCGATCGCCACCAAGGAATTCCGGGGTGCAAGTGGCAAGGTCAAGGAATTGAGGGCCGTCCGCCTTCAATGGAAGGATGGCAAGATGAGCGAGATCCCGGGCTCGGAGTTCACGCTGCCTGCCGATCTCGTGCTGCTGGCCATGGGGTTTGTCTCGCCTGTCCAGTCCGTCCTCGACGGTTTCGGCGTGGCGAAGGACGCCCGCGGCAACGCGAGGGCAACCACGGACGGGTCCGGCTGCTACGCTACATCGGTGCCCAAGGTATTCGCCGCCGGCGACATGCGGCGCGGGCAATCGCTCGTGGTATGGGCGATACGCGAAGGGCGCCAATGCGCGCGCGCCGTGGACGAGTTCCTGATGGGATCCTCCGGGCTGCCGCGCTGACACGAGCAGGGGTGCGGGCCCCTTCCTGCCGATGCGCGAGGGACCTTCCCGCACCCCCGCACCCCGCCCGCGGTTCATGATGCCACCCAAGAATGACACCCTGATCCGCGCGTTGCTGAGGCAGCCCACGTCCTACACGCCGGTCTGGATCATGCGCCAGGCCGGGCGCTACCTCCCCGAGTACAACGCGACCCGCGCCCGCGCCGGAAGCTTTCTTGCGCTTGCCAAGAACCCCGACCTCGCCACCGAGGTAACGTTGCAGCCGCTCGCCCGCTTTCCGCTGGACGCCGCCATCGTCTTTTCCGATATCTTGACGATACCCGACGCCATGGGCCTGGGACTGGGCTTTGGCGAGGGCGAAGGGCCGCACCTCGCGCGCCCGCTGCGCGAAGAGCGGGAAATCCGCAAGCTCGTTCCCCCTGACCCGCGGGAGCATCTGGGGTACGTGCTCGAGACCGTGCGCCTAGTGCGCGCGGCGCTGAACGACCGGGTGCCGCTCATCGGTTTCTGCGGCAGCCCCTATACGCTGGCATGCTACATGGTGGAGGGGCGTGGCAGCGCGGATTTTCGAAGTGTGAAGTCGATGCTCTACAGCCGGCCCGAGCTGCTGCACCACATCCTGGAAGTCAATTGCCGCGCCGCCACCGCCTACCTCAATGCCCAGATCGAGGCGGGGGCTCAGGTGGTCATGATCTTCGACACCTGGGGCGGCATGCTGGGTGCTGCGGAGTACCGGGAATTCTCGCTTTCCTACATGCAGCGCGTCGTGCAAAACCTCAAGCGCGAGCATCGGGGCGAGCGGGTCCCCATCATACTTTTTAGCAAGGGCGGCGGGGGGTGGCTCGAGGCGCTGGCCGCCAGCGGCTGCGATGCCGTCGGGGTCGATTGGACGGTTGATCTCGCCGCAGCGCGCGAGCGCGTCGGCAAGCGCGTCTGCCTGCAGGGAAACCTCGACCCGGCCGTCCTGCTCGCCGGAAGACCGGCGATACGGGCCGGGGTTGCCGCCGTGCTTGCGGCCTACGGGAGGGGCGCGGGACATGTTTTCAACCTGGGCCATGGCGTCTCCCGGTTCACGCCTCCGGAACATGTCGGCGCGCTCGTGGAGGCTGTTCACGAGCTGAGTCCCGCCTATCACTGAAGACCCGCACCAGTGCTGGGTTTGCGGGCAGTCTGGCGCTACTTATGCACAACACGAGCTCATGCGGTTGCCGGGAATCCGGGGGATACCCTGGGGGGCAGCTAGTTAACTCAAGTAGCTGATATATAAGTGTTTTCACCACATGGCTACACTCGGACTTTCGGCGGCTCGAGCGTCGTCGCGGATTGCAACATGCGCAGGTCATGAGCTATCAACACCGTTATCCACAGCGAGGTGTTGATAACGCAAAATTTCCGCCTTCCGTTAATCGGTTGGCGTTTGTCCACACGGTCCTGGGAGCCCTGACGGCGCGCTCCCATAGCCGTTCGTGGCGCAGGCAATTGCCGGCATGAGCATCATTCGCGTCGCGCTCGACGTCCCGGTCGCCAAGCTGTTCGATTACCGCGCGCAGGAAGCGACCGCCGCCGATATCGGACAGCGCGTGCTGGTGCCGTTCGGGCGGAAGACTGCGATCGGCGTAATCGTCGAGCTTGCTCGTTCTACGGCGGTCCCGGCGGAGCGACTGAAAAGCGCCATCCGGGTACTGCGCGAGTTCCCGCCGCTCGCGTTCGACGATCTGCGGCTGCTGCGGTTCGCCGCTGACTACTATCACCACCCGCTCGGCGCAGTGGTTATGGGCGCGCTGCCGGCGCGCATGCGCCGTGTCACCGCTCCCCCGCGACCCAAAAAGCGCAGCCCGTCGACGCTCCAGGAGGCAAGATCCCCTAGTGCCGCGCCGCTCGAAGCCGCGTCCGCGCCCGAACTCGCCGCCGAGCAGATGCGGGCCGTATCCAGCATTCGCGCGGGCCTCGGCGGATTTCGGCCGTTTCTCCTCCTTGGTGTCACCGGCAGCGGCAAGACGGAGGTCTACCTGCAGGCCGTAGCCGCAGCGCTCGAGGCGAGCCGGCAGGCGCTCGTGCTGGTGCCCGAAATCTCGCTCACGCCGCAGCTGGAAGCGCTGGTGCAAGGCCGCTTCCCCGGCACGCTTACCGTGAGCTTGCACAGCGCGCTCGCGGAAGCGGAGCGCCTGGAGCACTGGCGCGCGGCGTGCACGGGGCAAGCGCGCATCGTTCTCGGCACGCGGCTGGCCGTGCTCGCTCCGCTGCCGGAACTGGGCCTCATCGTCGTCGACGAAGAGCAGGACAGCTCCTTCAAGCAGGGAGAGGGATTCCGCTACTCGGCGCGGGATCTCGCAGTGGTGCGGGCGCGGCAGCGCAGCGTGCCGGTCGTCCTCGCCTCGGCGACACCTTCGCTCGAAACCTATCAAAATGCCGTGAGCGGCCGTTACACGCTGCTCACGCTGTCGAGCCGCATCGGCGCCCCGCCCCCACGCATCTCCTGCATCGATACGCGCGGCGACAAGTTGACCGACGGGGTGTCGCAGCGCCTGCTCGCCGCGCTGCGCGAGCGCGTCGCGGCCGGCGAGCAGGCACTGGTGTTCATCAACCGCCGCGGTTACGCGCCGGTGCTGATGTGCCGGTCTTGCGGGTGGGTGTCCGGCTGCCAGCGCTGCTCGGCCCGGCTCGTGCTGCACCTTCAGGAACGGCGCCTGCGCTGCCATCATTGCGGCCATGTCTCCCCGGCGCCGGCGGCCTGCCCCGATTGCGGCAACCCGGATCTCGCGCCGGTCGGCCACGGCACACAGCGCGTGGAGGAGGCCCTGGTGCGGCTCATCCCGCAGGCGCGCATCCTGCGTATCGACCGCGACACCACGCGCAGGCGCCGCGCCTGGCATGCCATGCGCGAGCGCATCCAGGAGCGGAGCGTCGACATCCTGGTCGGCACCCAGATTCTCGCCAAGGGCCACGACTTTCCTCATCTCAACCTGGTGGGCGTCCTGAACTCCGACAGCCAGCTCTACAGCGGCGACTTCCGGGCCGCCGAGCGGCTGTTCGCGCTGTTGACGCAGGTCGCGGGGCGCGCCGGACGCGGCGGCATCCAGGGCGAGGTGCTGATCCAGACCGAGTTCCCGCACCATCCGCTCTACGCGGCGTTGCGGGCCGGGGACTATCGTGCATTCGCGGACGACGCGCTCGCCGAGCGCCGCCAGACGGGATTCCCGCCATTCTTCCACCAGGCGCTGTTGCGCGCGGAGGCGCCCCGACTCGCCACCGCGCTCGAATTCCTCGGCACGGCTGCGCGCCGCGGCAGGGCGCTCGATCGGCAAATCACGACCTACGACCCGGTGCCGGCGGCGCTTCCGCGACGCGCCGGCCGCGAGCGCGCGCAACTGCTGGTCCAGTCCGCCTCCCGAACCCGCCTGCGCGAATTCCTCGACGCCTGGCGCAACGCGCTGTCGAGCTCGGCTCCCACGCGAGCGCGGTGGTCGATCGACGTCGACCCGCTGGAGTTCTGACGCTTATAATCCGCCTTTTTTCTCCGGGTACCTGATGGCGGCCCCCGTATCGCCCGACCTGCGCTCCCATTTTTCCGCGCTGTTTGAGAGCGCGATCCGGGAAGTCGCGCCCGCGGGGGCGGCGCCCAGCATCGTGCTGGAAAAGCCGCGGCAGGCCGAGCACGGCGACTACGCCTGCAATGTCGCGCTGCAGCTCGCCCGGGCGCTCAAGCGCGCGCCGCGCGAGATTGCGGCCCGGCTGGTGGCCGCGCTGCCGGCGTCGCCCTACCTCGAGAAAGCGGAGGTGGCGGGGGCGGGATTCATCAATCTATTTCTCAAGCGCTCGTTCAAGCAGCAGGTCGTCAATCGCATCCTGGAAGCGGGCGCGGCCTATGGAACGGGGCTCCGGGGCCAGCGCAAGAAAGTCCAGGTCGAGTTCGTGTCGGCCAATCCCACCGGGCCCCTGCACGTCGGCCACGGGCGCGGCGCAGCCTATGGCGCGAGCCTTGCCAACGTGCTCGCGGCCGCCGGCTTCGACGTGAGCCGCGAGTACTACGTCAACGACTTCGGACGCCAGATGGACATACTGGCGCTGTCGACCTGGCTGCGCTACCTCGAGCTCTGCGGCGAAGCGGTGCCTTTTCCGCCGAACGCCTACCAGGGAGATTACGTGCGCGCCATGGCGCGCGCGCTCCACGCCGAGCTCGGGGCGCGGCTGCGCCGCGGCGCCGGGATCTTCGCCACGGCGCTCGCCGCGCCTGACGAGGAGCTCCGCCTCGATGCCATGATCGAGAGCGCGAAGCGCGCGCTCGGCGGGGGCTACGACACCGTTCACCGCGTCGTGCTCGAGGTGCAGCTCGCGGATTGCCGCGACGACCTCGCCGAATTCGGTGTGACGTTCGACGAGTGGTACTCCGAGCGCTCGCTCTACGATACCGGCCGGGTCGAGCGCGCGCTGAAACAGCTCGAGGAGCGCGGCCACCTCTACGAGCAGGACGGCGCGCAATGGTTCCGTTCGAGCCGCTACGACGACGAGAAGGACCGCGTGGTGCGGCGCGAGAACGGTCAGTACACCTACTTCGCTTCCGACATCGCCTACCATCTAGACAAGTTCGAGCGCGGCTTCGACATCGCGATCGACATCTGGGGCGCGGACCACCACGGCTACATCGCGCGCGTGAAGGGAGCGCTCGCGGCGCTCGGCCTCGATCCGCAGCGGCTCAGCATCATGCTGGTCCAGTTCGCGGTGCTCTACCGCGGAGGCGAGCGGGTTCCGATGTCCACGCGCTCCGGGGAATTCGTCACGTTGCGCGAGCTGCGCAAGGAGGTCGGCGACGACGCTGCGCGCTTCTTCTACGTGCTGCGCAAAGCCGATCAGCACCTCGATTTCGACCTCGACCTCGCCAAGTCGCAGAGCACCGACAATCCGGTCTACTACGTCCAGTACGCGCATGCCCGTGTGTGCAGCGTGCTCGAGCAGTGGGGAGGCGACGCGGCGGAGCTCGCCGGAACCGATGTGGCCGCGCTCCAAGCCGAGCACGAGACCACGCTGCTTGCCCTGCTGCTCGAGTATCCCGACGCGGTGGAGAACGCTGCGCGCGATTTCGCGCCGCACCTCGTAGCGTTCTACCTGCGGGAGCTCGCCGCGGCATTCCACAGCTATTACAACGCGACGCGCCTGCTGGTGGACGACGAGAGCGTCAAGCGAGCGCGGCTCGCGCTGGCTGCGGCGGTGCGGCAGGTCGTGCGCAACGGGCTCGCGCTGCTGGGTGTGTCAGCCCCCGATAGAATGTAAGATATTCCCCATGTCGAAGGACTACTATCGCGCCGAGCCGGCCGCCCGCAGCGGCGGCAGCCAGCTTCTCGTCGGCATCCTGATCGGGCTCGTGCTGGGTCTCGGCATCGCACTCGGGGTCGCGTGGTACATCAACAAGATGCCCAATCCGTTCCTCGCCCGCACGCCGCCTGCCAAGCTCGAGCCCCTGAAGCCCGCCCCGCCTGCGCCCTCAAAAGGCGAGGACAGAACGGCGCGCGCGCCCGAGCCCAAGCTGCGCTTCGACTTCTACAAGATCCTGCCGGGCACCGAGGAACCGGTCACGGCCCCGCCGGCGAAGGACGCAAGGAAGCCGTCAACGGCAACGGCCGGTGAGACATTTTTCCTCCAGGCGGGCGCGTTCCAGAATCCCCGGGATGCCGACACCCTCAGGGCGCGGCTCGCGCTGCTCGGCGTCGAAGCCCGCATCCAGACCGCGACGCTGCCGGACAAGGGGGTGTGGCACCGGGTGCGCGTGGGGCCGTACACCAGCGTGGAGGAACTCGGCCGCACCCGCGAGACTCTCAAGCAGAACGGCGTCGAAACCACCCTCATCAAGGTGCGCGACGAACGCCCTTAAACTTCACGGAGCACGAATGAAGCAACCCGGACGGTACCGGCATCTTGCGGCCTGGTTCCTCGCGCTGAGCCTGAGCACCGGCGCGTGGGCGCAGTTCGTGCCGGGCAAGGACTACCAGCCGATCAACCCGGCCCAGCCCACCGCGAGCGGCGCGAAGGTCGAGGTCATCGAGTTCTTCTACTACGGCTGCCCGGGCTGCAACGGCCTGCAGCCGCCGCTCCGGGCCTGGCTCAAGAAGAAGCCCGCGGACGTCGAATTCCGCCGCGCGCCCGTCGTGTTCCAGGATTCGTGGCTGCCGCTGACGACCGCCTACCATGCATTCGACGCGATGGGCATAGTGGACAAGGTGCACGACGAGCTGTTCCGTGCGATCCACGAGCAGCGCTCCCTCGAGATCAAGGGATTGCTGCGCGACCAGAAGCCGCTCTTCGACTGGGTCGCGAAGCAGGGAGTGGACCGGCAGAGGTTCGTCGACGTCTACAATTCGTTCGGGGTGCGCAGCCGCACCAACCGCTCGATCGAGCTGCCCGGACACTACCACGTTACCTCCACCCCGACGCTGGTGGTGGACGGCAAGTTTCTCATGACACCTGCCATGGCCGGCAGCTACGAGCGCTACTTCAACGTGCTCGACCAGGTGATCGCCATGGCGCGCAAAGAGCGCGCCGCGAAGAAGTAGGGCGCAGCCCGTGCCCGCTGCGCTCGCGCTACTCGCGGCTGCCTGCGTTGCGGGCGCTTCTCACGCGCAGGAAATCCGCGCCCGCCAGAACCTCGAATACCGCCTGATCGCTCCGCAGCCGGTTGCAACCGGCAACCGGATCGAGGTGATCGAATTCTTCTGGTACGGCTGCCCCTACTGCAACGAGCTGCAGCCGCCCCTGGAACGCTGGATCCGGCGCAAGCCGGCTGACGTCGCTCTTCGCCGCGTGCCGGCGATCCTCCGGGACTCGTGGGCGCCGCACGCGCGGGTCTTTTACACGCTCGAGGCGCTGGGGGAAGTCGAGCGCCTGCACCTCAAGGTCTACGAGAGCTATCACGTCGAGCGGTTGCACATGAGCAAACCCGATGTGGCGGTCGAGTGGGCGGTCAAGAATGGCATCGACCGCAGGCGCTGGCTCGAGGCTTACGGCTCCTCCGCAATCGACGCCAAGGTCCAGCACGCCAAGGAGCTCTCCGCGGCTTACACGGTTCCGGTCACGCCGACGCTCGTTGTGGACGGGCGCTATCTCACCTCCGGCCAGCACGTGCCCTGCTGCGACGTGGGCGACATCGTGCCGATTCTCGAGGACGTGATCCGCCTCGCGCGCCGGGATCGCTCCGGCCGCTGAAGCGGCCTTCACCGTTACTCGACGGTGACCGACTTGGCAAGGTTGCGCGGCTTGTCCACATCGGTGCCGCGCAGCACCGCTACGTGATAGGCGAGGAGCTGCAGCGGGATGACGTGAAGTATCGGGGAGAGCGTTCCGGCGTGCTCCATCAGCCGGATGACGTGGACGCCCTCGCCCTCGGCGACACGCGCATCGGCATCCGCGAAAACATAGAGCTCCCCGCCGCGCGCGCGCACTTCCTGCAGGTTCGACTTCAGCTTCTCGATCAGCTGGTCGTTCGGGGCTACCGTCACCACGGGCATGCCGGCATCCACCAGCGCGAGCGGCCCGTGCTTCAGCTCCCCGGCGGCGTAGGCCTCGGCATGGATATAGGAAATCTCCTTCAGCTTCAGCGCGCCTTCCATCGCGATCGGAAAGTGCGCGCCGCGCCCGAGAAACAGCGCGTGCTGCTTCGCCTCGAAGCGCTCCGCCCAGGCGCGCACCTGCGGCTCCACCGCGAGCACCGACTCCATCGCGCGCGGCAGATGGCGCAACTGGGCGATCAGCTCTTTCTCCCGGTCGGGGGCGAGCCCGTGCCTCGACTTCGCGAGCACCAGCGTCAGGACGAACAGGGCGGCGAGCTGGGTCGTGAAGGCCTTGGTGGAGGCCACCCCGATCTCGGGGCCGGCGCGGGTGAGGAAGCGCAGGCGGGAGGAGCGCATCAGCGAGGATTCCGGGGAATTGCATACCGTCAGCGTGTCGGTGAGGCCGCGCGACTGGGCATGCTTCAGTGCCGCGATCGTGTCCGCGGTTTCACCCGATTGCGATATCGTCACGACCAGCGTTCCCGGCCGCATCACCGGGTCGCGGTAGCGGAATTCGCTCGCGATCTCGACCACCGCCGGCAGCCCGGCGATCGCCTCGAGCCAGTAGCGCGCCACTAGCCCGGCGTGGTAGCTCGTGCCGCAGGCGAGCAGCAGGACCTGGCTTGCGCGGCCGAGGACCTCCTGCGCGTCCGTGCCGAAGAGGTTTGCCTGCAGCGACTGCGCGTTTGCGACCATCTCCAGCGTGTTCGCGACCGCGCCGGGCTGCTCGAAGATTTCCTTCTGCATGTAGTGCGCGTAACGCCCCTTCTCGACCGCGTCCGCCGCAAGCTCGCTCCGCGTCGTCGGGCGCCGCGCGGGAGATCCGCCGCTGTCGCGTATGCTGACCCGGTCGGGCCGCACCTCGACCACATCGCCTTCCTCGAGGTAGACCACGTCGCGCGTGCGCGCAAGCAGCGCGGCCGCATCGGACGCGAGGAAGTTCTCGCCCTGCCCGAGCCCGACGAGCAGCGGCGAGCCCTTGCGCGCGCCGACGACGACGCCGGGCTCGCCGCTCGAGATGAAACCGACGGCGTATGCGCCCTCCCATTCCCGGCTCGCCGCCTGGACCGCGTCGAAAAGCGGCGCGCCGCCAGCGACGATGGAGTGCACGTGATGCACCATCGCTTCGGTGTCGGTGTCCGAGGTGAACGCGTAGCCGAGCGCCTTCATCCGCGCCCGGATCGGCTCGTAGTTCTCCACGATGCCGTTGTGGACGATGCCGATCTCGAGCCCCCCGCGCGTGGAGAAATGCGGGTGCGCATTGGCCTCGGTCGGGGCGCCGTGCGTCGCCCACCGCGTGTGCGAGAGCCCGGTGCGTGCCTCGAGCCGCCGCTCGCGGGCAAGCTCGTCGAGGCGGGCGACCCGTTCGGTCGAGCGCAGCCGCGCGAGATGACCGTCGCTCAGGTAGGCGATGCCGGTCGAGTCGTAGCCGCGATATTCGAGCCGGCGGATGCCTTCGATGAGAAGGTCCACCACGTTGCGCGTGGAGGCCGCGCCGACGATGCCGCACATGGCTAGCTTTTTTTCTGAGGCCGTTTCCAGCCGGGAATGGTGACTTGCCTCGCGCGCGCGACGGTCAGCTCGCCCGCGGGCGCCTCCTTGGTGATGGTGCTGCCCGCGCCGATGGTCGCGCCGCGGCGGACGATGACCGGGGCCACCAGCATGGTATCGGAGCCGATGAAGACATCGTCCTCGATCACGGTGCGGTGCTTGGCGCCGCCGTCGTAATTGCACGTGATGGTGCCGGCGCCGACGTTGACGTCGCGCCCGACGGCGGCGTCGCCGATGTAGGCGAGGTGGTTCGCCTTGGAGCCGGCGCCGATCTCGGATGCCTTCACCTCGACGAAGTTGCCGATGTGGACCTCCTCCGCCAGCCGCGTTCCCGGACGGAACCGCGCGTAGGGCCCGATCCGGCAGTTGGCACCGATCTTCGCTCCGTCGACGGAGGTAAACGGCTCGATGCGCGTTCCCGGCCCGACCGCGGCGTCCTTGAGCACGCAATTCGCCCCGATCTCCACGCCGTCCGCAAGCCGCACTTCGCCCTCGAACACGCAGTTGACGTCGATGCGCACGTCGGCGCCGCAGACGAGGCTGCCGCGCACGTCGATGCGCGCCGGGTCCGCAAGCGTGACCCCGGCTTCCATCAGCCTCGCCGCCTGCTGCCTCTGGTAAATGCGCTCGAGCTGAGCGAGCTGCTGCTTGCTGTTGACGCCGAGAATTTCCCACTCGGCACGCGCCTTGACGGTCGCGACGGCCACCTTGTCCGCGAGCGCGAGCGCCACGACGTCGGTCAGATAGTACTCGCGCTGGGCGTTGCGGTTGGTGAGCTTCGCGAGCCAGCCCTCCAGCCGCGCGGCAGGCAATACCATGATGCCCGAGTTGACCTCGCGGATGCCGCGCTCCGTCGCGCTGGCGTCCTTCTCCTCGACAATCGCCGTAATCGAGCCGCGGCGGTTGCGGACGATGCGGCCGTAGCCGGCGGGGTCGTCGAGCTCCGCGGTCAGCAGGGTCACGCGGTCGCCGCCGCCCGCAATCATCGCCGCCAGCGTTTCCTCGCCGATGAGCGGCACGTCGCCATAGAGGACCAGCGCCATCCCCGCGGCCTCCAGCCGCGGCAGCGCCTGCGCCAGGGCGTGTCCGGTTCCGAGCTGCGGCTGCTGCTTGACGAACGTCAAGCCGTCCGCCCGCAGCGCCTGCGGCACCTGCTCTCCGCCGTGGCCATACACGACACAGATGCGCGCGGGCTTGAGCGTGCGCGCAGCGGCGATCACGTGCTCGATCAGCGCTTTGCCGCCGAGCAGCTGCAGGACCTTGGGCAGGCGCGAGCGCATGCGCTTGCCCTGGCCGGCCGCAAGAATGACGACGTTGAGCCCCAGGGGCATCTGGAAATTATCGCACAAACATCAACTTACGCGCCGGGTCAGATAGCGCGCGACGGCTTCCTGCTGCCCCGGGTCGAGGCTCAACCCGGCTTTGGTGCGGCGCCACAGAACGTCGTCCGCGCTCTCCGCCCATTCCTGCTCGACCAGGTAGTCGATCTCGCGCGCATAGAGCTCCGCGCCGAAATGCCCGCCCAGCTCCGCAACATCCGCGGCACTCCCGAGCACATCGCACGCGAGCGCTCCGTGGCGGCGCGCGAGCGTCCGCAACAGCGGCTGCGGCAGCTGCGGATGTCGCTCTTCCAGCCGCCGCACGAAGTGCGACGGATCTCCCGCCGGAAGTGTGGCGCCGGGCAGCGGCGCGCCTGCGGTCCAGGCCGTTCCCATGCCGGGAAACCACGGCGCAAATTTCTCGAGCGCGTGCTCGGCAAGCCGGCGGTAGGTCGTGATCTTGCCGCCGAAGACCGAAAGCACCGGCGCGGATCCCCGATCGGTGTCGAGCCGCAGCACGTAGTCGCGCGTCACGGCCGAGGGGCTTGCCGAGCCGTCATCGTAGAGCGGCCTCACGCCGGCATAGCGCCAGAGGACCGCCGCCGGCCTGACGGCACGCCGCAGATAGCGATTGGCCGCGCGGCACAGGTACTCGACTTCGGCCGCGCTTGCCTCGGGCTGCGACGGGTCGCCGTCGTGCGGAACGTCGGTGGTGCCGACGAGGGTAAAGCGCTCTTCGTAGGGAATCATGAACACCACGCGCCGGTCGTCGTTCTGCAGTATGAACGCGTGCTCTCCCTCGTAGAGGCGGGGCACCACGATATGGCTGCCCCGCACCAGGCGGACGTTGTCGCGCGAAGGCTGGTGCAGCCGCTCGTTGAGCACCGCCTTCACCCACGGGCCCGCGGCATTGACGATCGCCCGCGCCGCCACTTCCATAGTGCCCTCCCGCCCGCGCAGCTGTGCCCGCCAGAGGCCGCCTTCGCGCTTGGCCGCGATGCATTCGGTGCGCGTGCGGATTCGTGCTCCGCGGGCCCTGGCGTCGCGTGCGTTCTCGACGACCAGACGGGCGTCATCCACGCAACAGTCGGAGTAGATGAAACCGTGCCGGTATTCGGGCTTCAGAGCGGCCATATAGGGCGGGCGGTCGAGCCGCACCGCGTGCGAGCCCGGCAGCCGGGTCCTGCGGCCGAGGTGGTCGTAGAGAAAAAGGCCGGTCCGGATCATCCAGCGCGGCCGCAGCTCGGGCACGTGCGGCATGATGAAACGCACCGGGCGGACCAGGTGGGCCGCGATCCTGAGCAGCACTTCGCGCTCGGCAAGCGATTCCGCGACCAGCCGGAATTCGAACTGCTCGAGATAGCGCAGGCCGCCGTGAATGAGCTTGCTGCTCGCGGAGCTGGTATGCGCGCCAAGGTCGTCCTTCTCGGCGAGCACCACGGAGAGTCCCCGACCGGCGGCCTCGCGCGCGATCCCGACGCCGTTGATGCCGCCGCCGATAACCAAGAGATCGTAGTCAGCCATGAATGAAAAGGGCAGCCTGTGCTGCCCCTATTTTGCCCCCGCGCGTTGAACGGCGCTCAAGTCCGTTCCAACTCGCGGACGCGAACGGGCGTCGTATAACGTCCCGTTTCGCGGCTACTTCTTTTGCCGCAGCTTCCGGATGGCCGCAAGCTGGGCGGCGAGGCTCGAGAGCTCTGCCTCGACCGCTGCGACTTCCTGCTTGTCGCGCGCGCTGCGCCGCGCCTCTTCGGCCTTCTTCAGCGCCTCATTTGCCTTCGCCTCATCCAGATCGTGGCCGCGGATCGCGGTGTCCGCGAGCACGGTGATCACCTTGGGCTGCACCTCCAGTATCCCTCCTGCGACGAAGATCAGCTCCTCCGCGCCACCGCCCGCGGGCTGGATGCGCACCGCCCCCGGCTTGATGCGCGTGATGAGCGGCGTGTGGCGGGGATAGATGCCGAGCTCGCCCACTTCCCCCGGCAGCACCACGAACTCCGCTTCGCCCGAATAGATGCTCTCCTCGGCGCTGACGACGTCGATGTGGATGGTGTTGGCCATTACCTGGGTCGTTTTGACGAGTGATGACTGACGGCTGCGGGGTTCTTTCCTACCGAAGCGACTTCGCCTTCTCGAACGCCTCGTCGATCGGTCCCACCATGTAGAACGCCTGCTCGGGCAGTTGATCGCATTCGCCGTTCACGATCATCTTGAACCCGCGGATCGTTTCCTTGAGCGAAACGTACTTGCCGTCGGTGCCCGTGAAATTCTTCGCGACGGTGAAGGGCTGCGACAGGAAGCGCTGGATCTTGCGCGCCCTCGCGACCGCGAGCTTGTCCTCGGGAGAGAGCTCGTCCATGCCGAGAATCGCGATGATGTCGCGCAACTCCTTGTAGCGCTGCAGCGTCGCCTGCACGCCGCGCGTGGTCGTGTAATGCTCTTCGCCGATGACGTTGGGGTCGACCTGGCGCGAGGTCGAGTCGAGCGGGTCCACCGCGGGGTAGATGCCGAGCGAGGCGATGTCGCGCGAGAGCACCACGGTCGCATCGAGGTGACCGAACGTGGTGGCCGGGCTCGGGTCGGTCAGGTCGTCGGCCGGCACGTAGATCGCCTGCACCGAGGTGATCGAGCCGGTCTTGGTCGAGGTGATGCGCTCCTGGAGCCGGCCCATTTCCTCGGCGAGCGTCGGCTGGTAGCCGACCGCCGAGGGCATGCGGCCGAGGAGCGCCGAGACTTCCACCCCCGCGAGCGTGAAACGGTAGATGTTGTCGAGGAAGAACAGGACGTCGCGCCCCTCGTCGCGGAAATACTCCGCCATGGTGAGGCCGGTCAAGCCCACGCGCAGGCGGTTTCCCGGCGGCTCGTTCATCTGCCCGAATACCATCGCCACCTTGGATTCGGCGAGATTGTCGAGCTTGACCACCTCCGCTTCGATCATCTCGTGGTAGAAGTCGTTGCCCTCGCGCGTGCGCTCGCCCACGCCCGCAAACACCGACAGGCCCGAGTGCTGGGTCGCGATGTTGTTGATCAACTCCAGCATGTTCACGGTCTTGCCGACCCCGGCGCCCCCGAACAGACCGATCTTGCCGCCCTTTGCGAATGGGCATATGAGGTCGATCACCTTGATGCCGGTCTCGAGCAGCTCCACCGAGGGCGAAAGCTCGTCGAACTTGGGCGCGGTCTGGTGGATCGAGCGCCGCTCCTCCGCCTTGATCGGGCCCACTTCGTCGATCGGGCGCCCCAGCACGTCCATGATGCGCCCGAGCGTGGCGACGCCGACCGGCACGGTGATCGGGGCGCCGGTGCCCTTCACCGTCATGCCCCGGCACAGGCCGTCGCTGGGCCCGAGCGCGATGCAGCGCACCACCCCGTCGCCCAGCTGCTGCTCGACCTCGAACGTGAGGCCTTTCTCCACCAGCGTGCCCTTGCCGCCGTCCTCGAGCACCAACGCATCGAAGATGCGCGGCATCTGCTCGCGCGGAAACTCGATGTCGATCACCGCGCCGATGCACTGGACGATGGTGCCCCGCGCTTGCGTGGAGTCTTGGGATTTCGCTTGTGCCATGTTCCGTGTCCCTGTTCAGTTTAGCCTTCGCGTTTCAGACAGCGGCGGCGCCCCCGACGATCTCCGAGATTTCCTTGGTGATGGCGGCCTGGCGGTTCTTGTTGTAGATCAGCGTCAGCTCGTCGATCAGGTCTGCGGCATTGTCCGAGGCGGCCTTCATCGCCACCATGCGCGCCGACTGTTCGGAAGCCATGTTTTCCGCAACCGCCTGGTAGATCACCGCCTCGATGTAGCGGGTGAGGACCTGGTCGAGCACCGCCTTCGCTTCCGGCTCGTAGATGTAATCCCAGGTGCTCTCGGGAGATCCCAGCTTCTCGCCCGCGAGCGGCAGCAACTGCTCCATCGCCGGCTCCTGCTTCATGGTGTTGACGAAGCGGGTGGAGAAGATCATCAGCCGGTCGAAGCGGTCCTCGATGTAGCCATCGAGCATGACCTTGATCGCACCGATCAGCTTTTCCATCTGTGGCCGGTCGCCGATCTGGGTCGCCTGCGACACGATGTTCGCGCCCAGCCGCTGCATGAAACCGAGCCCCTTCGTTCCGATGCAGCACACCTCGAACTGCTCGCTCTCGGATTCCCATTCCTTGATCTTCGTGAGCGCGAGACGCTGGATGTTCGTGTTCAGCCCCCCGCACAGGCCCTTGTCGGTAGTGATGAGGATCACGCCCAACTTGTTGACCGTGTCGCGGGCGATGAGGAAGGGGTGCCGGTACTCGGGGTTGGCGTGCGAGATGTGCGCCGCGACGTTGCGGATCTTTTCCGCGTACGGGCGGGCGGCGCGCATGCGCTCCTGCGCGCGGCGCATCTTGGAGGCGGCGACCATTTCCATCGCCTTGGTGATCTTCCGGGTGTTCTGCACACTCCGGATCTTCATCCTGATCTCTTTGGTTCCAGGCATATCGCTACGCTCGGCGCGCGTTGAGCGGTGCTCGGCCCGCGTGCGCCTCGAATTCGTTACCCGTCCGCTCGAATGCCCGCAGCAGTTTCAGCGAATTAGGGTTGGGGAGACGCGTCTCCCGTGCCCTGGGACGTCTAGAAACTGCCATTTTTCTTCCAGTCCTTCAGCGCCTCGTGGAGCTCCTGCTCCCGGTCCTTGGACAGGTCCCTGACCTCGTCGATGTGCTTGACGAGATCGCCGTACTGGGACTTGACGTAGTCGCGCATCGAGCGCTCGGCGGCGAGCGCCTTTTTGATGTCGATGTCGTCGAAGTAGCCGTTGTTCACCGCGAACAGCGTCAGCGCCATCTCCCACACGTGCAGCGGCTGGTACTGCGGCTGCTTCATCAGCTCGGTCACCATGCGTCCGCGCTCGAGCTGCTTGCGCGTGGTCTCGTCGAGGTCCGACGCGAACTGCGCGAAGGCGGCGAGCTCCCGGTACTGCGCGAGGGCGAGCCGCACGCCGCCGCCGGTGTCGCGGCGCTTCATGATCTTGGTCTGCGCGGCGCCGCCTACCCGTGACACCGAGACGCCGGCGTTGATCGCGGGCCGGATGCCGGCGTTGAAGAGATCGGTCTCGAGGAAGATCTGCCCGTCGGTGATCGAGATCACGTTGGTCGGGACGAACGCGGTGACGTCGCCCGCCTGCGTCTCGATGATGGGCAGCGCGGTGAGCGATCCGGTCTTGCCCTTCGCCTCGCCCTGCGTGAAGCGCTCGACGTAGTCCTCGCTCACGCGCGAGGCGCGCTCGAGCAGGCGCGAGTGCAGGTAGAACACGTCGCCCGGGTAGGCCTCGCGGCCCGGCGGGCGGCGCAGCAACAGCGAGATCTGCCGGTAAGCCCAGGCCTGCTTGGTCAGGTCGTCATAGATGATCAACGCGTCCTGGCCGCGGTCCCGGAAGTACTCGCCCATGGTGCAGCCCGAATAGGGGCCGACATACTGCATCGCCGCCGATTCGGAGGCCGCGGCCGCCACGACGATGGTATAGGCCATCGCGCCGTGCTCCTCGAGCTTGCGCACGACGTTGGCGATGGTGGAGGCCTTCTGGCCGATCGCGACGTAGACGCAGATGAGATTCTTGCCCTGCTGATTGATGATGGTGTCCACCGCCACCGCGGTCTTGCCGGTCTGGCGGTCGCCGATGATGAGCTCCCTCTGGCCGCGGCCGATCGGCACCATCGAGTCGATCGCCTTCAACCCCGTCTGGACCGGCTCCGAGACCGACTTTCGCCAGATCACGCCGGGCGCCACCTTCTCGATGACATCGGTCGTCTTGGCGTTGACCGGCCCCTTGCCGTCGATCGGCTGGCCGAGCGCGTTGACGACGCGCCCCAGCAGCTCCGGGCCGACCGGCACGGACAGGATCTTGCCGGTGCATTTGACGGTGTCGCCCTCAAGGATATGCTCGTACTCGCCGAGAATCACCGCGCCGACCGAGTCGCGCTCGAGGTTGAGCGCCAGGCCAAAGGTGTTCCTGGGAAATTCGAGCATCTCCCCCTGCATTACGTCCGAGAGGCCGTGAATGCGGCAGATGCCATCGGTGACGGACACCACCGTGCCCTGGGTGCGGACGTCCGCGCCCAGCGCGAGCTCCTGGATCCGGGAGCGGATCAGCTCGCTGATTTCGGAAGGCTTCAACTGTTGCATGCGTTTTCCTTGATTGCCTATTTCGTCAGCGCGACCGCCATGGCGGCGAGCTTGCCGCGCACTGACCCATCGATGACCTCGTCGCCCACCTGCAGGCGCACGCCGCCGATCAGCTCGGGATCGACGTTGACCTGGGGCCTGACCTTGCGCTTGAAGCGCTGTTCGAGCTCCGCCACCAGCGAGGAAAGCGCGCCGCCCTCGAGCGGGTACGCCGAGGTGATCATCGCCTCGAGCACGCCCTCGCGCTCGTTCTTGAGGGCCTCGTAGATCTCGCGGATCTCGGGCAGGATCGCCAGCCGGCCGTTCTCGATCAGCACGCGGACGAGGTTCTGCGCTTCGGTCGGGAGATCGCCGCACGCGCCCGCGAACAGGCCGTAGACCTGCGCCGCGGATAGCTTGGGATCGGAAACCACCGCCCGCAGCTCGGGATTCGCCGCCACCGCCGCCATCACGGCAAGCGACTGCGACCATTTTCCGAGCGCGCCCGCTTTGTCGGCAAGCGCGAATATCGCCTCGGCGTAGGGGCGAGCAAGCGTGGCGTTCTCGGCCATCAGCGCAGCTCCCGCCTCAGCTGAGTCAGCAGCTCAGCGTGCGCCTTGGCGTCGACCTCGCGCCGCAGTATCTTCTCCGCCCCCGCCACCGCCAGCGCGGCCACCTGCTCGCGCAGCGCCTCCCGCGCGCGCGAAAACTGCTGCTCGATCTCGGCCTGCGCGGCCGCCTTCTCGCGGTCGCCCGCCTCCTTCGCCTGCACGCGGGCCTCCTCGATCATCTGGGCGGCGCGCTTCTCGGCCTGCGCGATGAGTTCGGCGGCCCGCTCGGCCCCCTTCTTGACCGACTCCGCAGCCTGCCGCGTCGAGGTCTCGAGCGAGCGCTTGCCCTGCTCGGCCGCGGCGAGCCCGTCCGCGATCGTCTTCTGCCGCTCCTCGATCGCGCGCATCAGGTAGGGCCACACGAACTTGATCGTGAACCAGATGAAGGCCGCGAACGTGAGCGCTTGCGCGATCAGCGTGAGATTGATGTTCATGACGTTCCCTTTCCGGCGCCGCTCGGCGCGCTGCGCTCTAGCGGAACGGCGTCGCGAGCGGGCTGGCGAAGGCGAAGAACATCGCGATGCCGAGCCCGATGATGAAGGACGCGTCGATCAGGCCGAGCAGCAGGAACACTCTCGCCTGCAGCGAATTGGTGAGCTCGGGCTGGCGCGCGGCCGCTTCCAGGAAGCGGCTGCACATGATGCCGACGCCGATGCACGCGCCGGCGGCGCCCAGGCCGACCATGAGACCGATGCCAATGCTGGTATAGGCCTGGACCATGGCCAGAAGCTGAAGTTTTTCCATTGTGTTTTCCTTTCGTGAGCGAAGCGTTTGTTGGGCAAGCGGTCAGTGGTGCTCGTGGGCCATCGAGATGTACACGATGGTCAGCATCATGAAGATATAGGCCTGCAGCGTGACGATCAGGATGTGGAAGATCGCCCAGCCCAGACCCAACAGGAAGCCGAAGGCGCTGCCCACCAGCCCGGTGGCGGCCCACATCCACAGCAGCAGGAACAGGATCTCGCCCGCATACATGTTGCCGAAGAGCCGCATCGAGTGTGACAGCGGCTTCGAGATGTACTCGACGAGGTTGAAGAGAAAATTGGCGGGCCACAGCAGCGCGTTCGCGCCGAACGGCGCGCAGAAGAGCTCGTGGATCCAGCCGCCGAGCCCCTTCACGGCGATCGCGAAGTAGACCGACAGCGCCAGTACCGACAGCGAAAGCGCGAAGGTGGTATTGACGTCCGCGGTCGGCACGAGGCGCCATTCGTGCAGCCCGATCCAGGCCAGCGGCGCCGCCATGATGTCGACCGGCAGGAAGTCCATCGCGTTCATGAGTATCACCCACACGAACACCGTGAGCGCGGCCGGCGCGACGAACCGGTGACGGTCGCCATGCAGAAAAATGCCCTTCACCTGCTCGTCGATGAAATCGACCAGCAGCTCGACGAACGCCTGCCGCTTGTTGGGGACCCCGGAGGTCGCGCCGCGCACCACCCACCAGATGAAGCCCATCCCGATGACGCCGAGCACGATCGCGGTCACCACCGAATCCACGTGCAGGGTCCAGAACCCCCCTTCGCCGACGGGCTTGGCGAAGAACGTCAGGTGATGCTCGATGTAGCGGGCGGGGGTGAGATCGGTGGCGGCGGCCATTTTTGAGAAAGATTGCGCCCTAGTACTCGCGCACGAAGAACGCCATTGCGAAAATCACCACTGTCACCAGGAACGAGCCCACGAACACGAGCACCGCGACGTCCCGGTACATCGCCAGCACGAGCCAGAGCAGGATGACGATCAGGCCGATCTTGACGGCTTCTGCCCGCAGTACCGCAAACAACGCCCCTTCGGCGGATTTCGCCCTGCCCGCCGAGGCCACGACCGCCGACGCCAGCCCGGCGATGATGCTCACTCCCCCGCCGAGCGCAGCGGAGAGGGCGCCGTGGCCGCCGGCCATTACCCCGCCGATGAGCGCCAATGCGGCAGTGGCCATCACTTGCCACCGGAGAACGGTGCGGATCGGCTTGCTCAGGTTGCGAAGCATGGCGTTCTCGATCTCCGCCCCGAGCAAAGCGCGCGTAGTATAGCCTTCGAGGGCGACCAGGGTCAATTTGCTGCAGTGCAGCAAGGCCCCGATTTCGCAGTCTTATTTCTGCCTGAGCCGGTTGAGCAGCGCTTCCAGCTGATCGAGGCTCGAGTACTGGATGACGAGCTTGCCGGTGCCCGGCTTGAGGCCGGTCCGTATGCTCACGGTGGTGCCGAGTTGCGCGCTCAGTTCGTCCTCGAGCCGCGCCACGTCCCGGTCGCTGCGCGCCCGCGCCGTGGGGCGTGCCGTCAGGCCGGCGACGCGTTTCTCGACCTGGCGTACGGAAAGCTGCCGCGCAACCGCCTCGCGCGCGACGTCGATCTGCTTGAGCGCCGGCAGCCCGAGCAGCGCCCGCGCATGCCCCATGTCGAGCTTGCCCTCGCGCAGCAATTCCTGAACCGGCGGCGCCAGCTCGAGCAGCCGCAGCGCGTTGGTGATCGCGGCGCGCGAGCGGCCGACCGCCTGCGCGGCCTCGGCGTGCGTCATGCCGAACTCCTCGGTCAGGCGCTTGATGCCCTGGGCCTCATCGAGGGGATTCAGGTCCTCGCGCTGGAGATTCTCGATCAACGCGATGGCAAGCGCGTTGCGGTCCGGCACATCGCGCACCAGCGCCGGCACCGTGGCGAGGCCTGCCATGCGCGCTGCGCGCCAGCGCCGCTCGCCGGCGACGATCTCGTAGCGGCCCGCGCCGAGCGGGCGCGCCAGGATCGGCTGCATCACGCCCTGCGCCTTGATCGACTCGGCCAGCTCGGCAAGGCCTTCCTGGCCGATACGCGCGCGCGGCTGGAACCGGCCCGGCTGCAATGCGTCGATTGCCAGCGAGGCGAGCGCATCGCCGCCGACGGCGGCCGGCTCGTCGGTTCCAAGCAGCGCGTCGAGTCCGCGTCCCAGTCCCTTGATCCTGGTCATCGCCGCATCCCTCATGCCCCCGCTCGGTTCAGCATCTCTCCCGCCAGGGCGAGGTAGGCCTGCGCTCCCTTCGAGTTCCGGTCGAACTTGAGCCCGGGCACGCCGAAGCTCGGCGCCTCCGCCAGCCGCACGTTGCGCGGGATCACCGTGCGGTAGACCTTGTCGCCGAAATGCTCGAGCAACTGAGCCGAGACCTGCTGCGCCAGCGTGTTGCGAGGATCGTACATCGTGCGCAGCAAACCCTCGATCTCCAGCGCCGGATTCAGGTGTCCGCGCACCTTCTTGATGGTCTGCACGAGGTCGCTCAGGCCCTCCAGCGCGTAGTACTCGCACTGCATCGGGATCATCACCGCCTGCGCGGCAGTCAGCCCGTTCACGGTGAGCAGGTTCAACGCCGGGGGGCAGTCGATCAGAATGAAATCGTATTCGGATGCGACCGCGGCGAGCGCTTCCTTCAGGCGCGTCTCCCGGTGCGCGACTTCCACGAGCTCGACTTCGGCGCCGGCAAGCTCACGGTTGGCCGGCACCAGGTCGAACTCGCCGTTCTCGGAGCGCAATCTCACCTCGGCGATGTTTTTTGCCCCGAGCAACACGTGATAGACGGTCGCAACGAGATGGCGCTTGTCGACGCCGCTGCCCATGGTCGCGTTGCCCTGCGGGTCGAGATCCACGAGCAGCACGCGCCGGTGCGCGGAGGCGAGGCTCGCGGCAAGGTTGACGCCGGTCGTGGTCTTGCCGACGCCGCCCTTCTGGTTGGTGATCGCAAGTACCCTGGCCACGGTCAGCGCCCGATCATGACCAGATGGCGCTGCGCGCGCAGCCCCGGAATCGTCAGCGGTATCACCTCCAGCACCCGCCAGCCCGGCGGCAGCTGGGCGATCTCCTCGTACGGATGCACGCCCTTCATGGCCACGAGCCGGCCCCGCTCGGCGAGGTGCCGCCCCGCCAGCGATACCAGCTCGGCAAGATCCGAAAACGCGCGGGAAATCACGACCTCGAATGGCGCCCGCGGCGTCCACGATTCCGCCCTGTCGCACGCGACTTCCGCGTTGGTGAGGTGAATCTCCATCACCGCCTGTCTCAGGAACGCCGCCTTCTTGTGGTTCGAATCAAGCAACGTCACGCGCGAACCCGGCAGCGCGAGCGCGAGCGGGATGCCCGGCAATCCGGCCCCGCTCCCCACGTCGAGCATGCTCGCCGCCGCAACGTGCGGCGCCGCCGCCAGACAGTCGAGCAAGTGCAGGCTCACCATGCGCGATGCCTGCCGCACCGCCGTCAGGTTGTAGACGCGGTTCCATTTCTGCAGCAACTCCAGGTACACGAGCAGCTGCTGCTGCGCGCCCGCTGGGAGCGCCAATCCGAGTTCCGCCACGCCTCGCGCAAGCTGCTGCGCAAGGGTCATGCCGACTTGCCAACCGCTCGGCGGGCGCCACCGGTCGCTGTCCGCGTATTGTCGCGGGCCGCATTCGCTCTGCGCTTGAGATGGACCAGCAGGACCGAAATCGCTGCCGGCGTGACTCCCGAGATGCGCGACGCCTGGCCGAGCGTCTCGGGGCGGTGCGCCGCAAGCTTCTGCCGCACCTCCACCGACAATCCGCGCAGGCTGCCGTAATCGATGTCCGCTGGGAGCTTCAGGTTCTCGTAGTGCTCATAGCGCGCGATCTCCTCGCGCTGGCGCTCGATGTAGCCCTGGTACTTGGCCTGGATCTCGACCTGCTCCGCCACCTGTGCATTCTCGACGCCCGGCCCGGCGCCCGGCAGCGCCATGAGCCGCGCGTAATTGATATCCGGACGGCGCAGCAGTTCCAGCAGCGAGTACTCCCGGGACGGCGCCCGATCCTGCGCGTCGGCGCCGGCATCCGCGGGCAGCAGCCGCGGATTGATCCAGGTGTCCCTGAGGCGCGCCTGCTCGCGCTCGATCGCCTCGCGCTTGCGCGAGAACGCCTCCCAGCGCGCGTCATCCACCACCCCCAGCTCGCGGCCCCGTTCGGTCAACCGCAGGTCGGCGTTGTCCTCGCGCAGCGACAGCCGGTACTCGGCCCGGCTGGTGAACATGCGATAGGGCTCGGATACGCCGCGCGTGACGAGGTCGTCCACCAGCACACCGAGGTAGGCCTCGCTGCGCCCCGGACACCAGGGCTCGCGCTCGCGCGCGAGCAGCGCGGCATTGATGCCTGCGAGCAATCCCTGGGCCGCCGCCTCTTCGTAGCCCGTGGTGCCGTTGATCTGCCCGGCAAAAAACAGTCCCGCAATCGCCCGCGTCTCGAGCGAGCGCTTCAGGCCGCGCGGATCGAAGTAGTCGTACTCGATGGCGTAGCCGGGACGCGTGAGGTGGGCGCGCTCGAGCCCGCGAACCGAGCGCACGAGCTCGTGCTGCGCGTCGTAGGGGAGGCTCGTCGAGATTCCGTTGGGGTAGAACTCGTTTACCGTCAGGCCTTCCGGCTCGAGGAAGATCTGGTGCGAAGCCTTGTGCGCGAAGCGCATCACCTTGTCCTCGATCGAGGGGCAGTAGCGCGGCCCGACACCCTCGATCACGCCGGTGTAGAGCGGCGAGCGGTCGAGCGCAGCGCGGATGATGTCGTGAGTGCGCGCGTTGGTATGCGTGATCCAGCACGGAAGCTGCCGCGGGTGCTGCTCGCGCCTGCCGAGAAACGAGAAGACCGGGACCGGTTCGTCGCCCGGCTGCGCCGTCATCGCCGTGAAATCGATGCTGCGGCCGTCGATGCGCGGCGGCGTGCCGGTTTTCAGGCGCCCGACCGGAAGCTTCAACTCGCGCAGCCGCTGCGCGAGCGTCAGCGCCGGCGGATCGCCCGCGCGCCCGCCCTGATGGTGCTTCAGCCCGACGTGAATTAATCCCGCGAGAAATGTGCCGGTCGTCAGCACCACCGCGCGCGCGGAGAACCTAAGCCCGATCTGCGTCACGACGCCAGCAGCGCGCCCGTCTTCGATCAGCAGATCGTCCACCGCCTGCTGGAACATGCGCAGGCCCGGCTGATTCTCGAGACGCCCCCGGATCGCCCCTCTATACAGCACGCGGTCCGCTTGAGCGCGGGTTGCGCGCACTGCAGGCCCCTTGCGCGAGTTGAGGATGCGAAATTGGATGCCGGCTTCGTCCGTGGCCAGTGCCATGGCGCCGCCGAGCGCGTCTATCTCTTTGACTAAATGGCCTTTTCCGATTCCGCCGATGGAGGGGTTGCAAGACATCTGCCCCAGGGTATCGAAGCTGTGGGTCAGGAGCAGGGTGGTACACCCCATGCGGGCGGCGGCAAGTGCCGTCTCCGTTCCCGCGTGCCCACCCCCGACTACTATAACATCATATTTATCAATGACTTGCATAAACAATCCGGTGCCGCCCCAAGCGCAAATGATACCCGAAAACGGAAGCTGACAGAACTGATTGACAGGGTTTCACGTGAAACGCACTTTGCTGCAGCGCAGCATTATCATCGCGTTGCGTGTTCCACGTGAAACCACGGCCGCCTCCCCTACTTGCCGATGCAAAACCGCTTGAATATCTCACCAAGCAGATCCTCGGGAGTGAATTCCCCAGTGATCGTGCCCAACGACTGCTGGGCAGCTCGCAACTCCTCAGCAAGGAGCTCCAGGCGTTCTATCTGGCCGGCGGCCTGATCCAGATGTCGTTGGGCCAGTTCGAGCGCGAGGACGTGTCGCTCACGGGCCATGAAGAGTCCTTCCGCCCCGGTGCCGTGCCAGCCAACGGCCTCGAGCAGGGCCTCACGAAGCAGCTCCACGCCGGCCCCCGTCTTGGCTGATAGCCACACGGTAGCAGCCTCCTTTCGGCGCTCGAGGGCCGGCGCTCGCGCCAGAAGGTCAATCTTGTTCATGACGGTAAGGCGGGGCAGCCGCGTCGGTAGCCTGTCCAGGATCTCCTCATCCGCCCCGCTTTTGCCCTGGCTGGCATCGACGAGCAGCACCACGACATCCGCCTGCTCGATTGCCGACCAGGTACGCGCAATACCCAGCTTTTCCACGGGATCGCTCGACGGCCGCAGTCCTGCGGTATCGATGATGTGCGCCGGGATCCCGCGAATGCTGACGCTCTGGCGGATGGCGTCGCGGGTAGTGCCGGCGATGTCTGTTACGATGGCCAGTTCCTCCCCGGCGAGAAGATTGAGAAGGCTCGACTTGCCGACGTTGGGCTGGCCGGCGAGTACCACGCGCACGCCCTCCCGAAGCAAGCTTCCTTGCTGTGAGGCCGCCAGGACGTCCTCAAGCTTCGCCTTCAGTTTCGCGAGCCGACTCGCGCCATCGGACTGCTTAATGAGCTCGATGTCCTCGTCCGGAAAATCGAGCGCGGCTTCGACCAGCGCGCGCAACTCGACCAGGCCGTCGAGCAATTCATCGATACGCTGGGAAAAAGCGCCCTGCAGCGAGCGCATTGCGCTGCGCGCCGCCTCCGTGGTTGCCGCGTCGATCAAATCCGCGACGCTCTCCGCCTGTGCCAGATCGAGCTTGTCATTGAGGAAGGCGCGGCGAGTGAACTCCCCCGGCTGGGCCAGGCGCGCTCCAAGCTCCAGGCAGCGCCTGAGCAACACCTGCAGCACCACCGGGCCGCCGTGGCCGTGCAACTCCAGCACGTCCTCTCCAGTGTAGGAATGCGGTGCGGGAAAATAGAGCGCGATGCCACGGTCGATTGCCGAACCGTGAGAATCCACGAAATCTGCGAGCGTCGCCCGCCGCGGAGACAGCGGCCTGCGCACGATGCCCGCGATGAGCGCCGCGAGTCGCGGACCGGAAACCCGCAGCACCCCGATGCCGCCCCTGCCGGGCGCAGTCGAAATGGCGGCAATGATGTCGCTCCCGGTCATCAACCTGCGCTAAACGGAATGCGGACGGCGCCGGCAGCGCCCGCCAGCACGTCAACTCTTGCGATGCGCGGCTTCGCGTTCGAGCACGCGCGTGATTCTCCACTGTTGCGCGATTGAGAGCACGTTGTTGATGAGCCAGTACAGCACCAGGCCGGCGGGGAAGAAGAAGAAGAAGATGCTGAACACGATCGGCATGATTTTCATCACCCGCGCCTGCACCGGATCGGGTGGTTCGGGATTGAGCAGGGTCTGCACCCACATGGTCACCGCCATCAGGATAGGCAGGATGAACCATGGGTCGGGCGACGCGAGGTCGTCGATCCACAACATGAAGGGCGCGTGCCGGAGCTCGACGCTCGCCAAAAGAACCCAATAAAGTGCAATAAAAACAGGTATTTGAACAACTATCGGCATGCATCCGCCGAGGGGATTGATGCGCTCCGTCTTGTAGAGCTCCATCATCGCCTGCTGCAGGCGCTGACGGTCCTGGCCATATTGATCCTTGAGCTTCTGCAGCTTCGGAGCCAGCACCCGCATCTTGGCCATCGATCGGTAACTCGCCGCCGACAGCGGATAGAACAGCAGCTTGATGATCACCGTCAGGAGAATGATGGCGACGCCCCAGTTGCCGGCCCAGTGGTTGAGCCAGGCCAGCACCCAAAATAGCGGCACCGCGATCACGGTCAGCCAACCGTAATCGATGGTGAGTTCGAGCCCGGGCGCGATTTTCGCGAGCTTCTCCTGCTCTTCGGGACCGGCGTAAAGCGGCACGGTGACGCTGGCGCGCGCCTCCGGCGCAATCGCGCCGACCGGTACGATCACGCCCGCCGAGTAGAGTCCCTTTTCCATCTGGCGTGCGTAGAACTCCCGCGGAACGCCGCTGCGCGGCAGCCAGGCGCTGAAGAAATAATGCTGCAGCATCGCGATCCAGCCGTCCTCGCTGTTCTTCGGATACTGCGCCTTGCCTTTTTCAATGTCGCTGAACGCGAGCTTCTGGAACTTGTCCTTCTCCGTGTAAACCGCGACCCCGGTGAACGTCGGCAGCATCGCGGAGTCCCCATCGGGCGGTGTCTCGTCGCGTACCAGCTGGAAATAGGCGTAAGGCTGTATCGCCGCGGCGCCGCCATTGACGATCTCGAAACTCACGTCGATCAGGTAGCTGCCACGCCGGAAGCGATAGACCTTCTGCACCTGCGCACCCCCCGCCGCCGGTGCGGTAAGGCGCACTTCGAGCTCGACCTGACCCTCGCCAAGCCGGTACTGATCGCCCGCCGCCGTGTAGAGCGTCCGGTGGTTCGGCAAGCCGCTGCCGATCAGCCCGGCCTGCGCGATATAGGTGCGCGTCGCGCCGGTCTCGAACAATACGAACGTTTTGCGCCGATCGAGCGTGTCGCGATAACTCTTGAACTCCAGGCGCCGCACGTCCCCGCCGTAGCTGCTGATATCCGCGATCAGCACGTCGGTTTCGACCCGTATCGTCACCCCGGTTTCGGCGGCGCCCCGGTCCTGCTTCGGGACCGCGCCCTGGCTCGCCGTCAGCTTTTCGCCCGGTACCGGCGGTTGCGCCGAAGGCGGTGCCGCCTTTTCGTCCTTCGCCCCCACCGCGGCAGGCGGACGCGCCGGCTGCTGGTCACGCTGCCATGCGTCAAGCAGCATGAACACGGAAAAGGAGAATACGAAGAAGAGAATGAGCCGTTGTGAATCCATAGCCGTGCTTTCAGCGCGGGTGGCACCAGCCTAGTCGCCGCGCGGCGGCCCGGCAAGCTCCTCCAACAGCCGGGAGAGTTCGGCACGCGCAGCGGCGCCGGCCCCCGGCGCCGCGCAGCGGCGCAGCTCGACCACGATATCCACCCCGGCCGGCCGCTCCGCCATGCTGCGGAATACCTCTCTCACCAGGCGCTTCATCCGATTGCGATCCACCGCGCGCGGCGCCACGCGCCGGCTGGCGATGATCCCGATGCGCGCTTGGGGTAGACCGTTGCGGCTGACGTACAACCGGAAGTAGCGACGTGCCGCCGCGGCACCGGCCGCCAGCGCTGCGCTGAACTGAGCGCGCCGGCTCAGCCGCGCGCTGCGCGGCAGCGCCCGGCCCCTCCCGCTCAGGCGCTCAATCGCACCCGCCCTTTGGCGCGACGCGCCCGCAACACCCCGCGGCCGCCCCGGGTGCGCATGCGCGCGCGGAAGCCGTGCGTGCGCTTGCGGCGCTTCACCGATGGCTGATAGGTCCGTTTCATGGGGTCCATCCGGATGCTCAAAAGGGCGCTATTACAACCTCTAACTCTCTGCCATGTCAACCGCCATTTCGATCGTTGCATTTCAACGCGTGCCACCGCGCATCCTGTGGATAACAGTCCTCAAAAAGGATAAAATCGCACGCTGAAAAACCTTTCCTGCGCGGCCCGGCTTCAAACAACAACGCCACCCCGATGAACAGTTTCTGGCGCTTCTGCCTGGCGCGCTTCGAGAAAGAACTGCCGCCCCAGCAGTACCGCACCTGGATCAAGCCGCTGCGCCCGCAGGCCGAGAGCGAGCACCTGATCCTGGTCGCGCCGAACCGCTTCGTGCTGCAGTGGATACGCGACAAGTTCCTCGCGCGCATCGAGCAACTGGCGCGGGAGCATTTCAAGCGCGATGTCGAGGTACAGCTCGTCCTCGCGGAGAAAGAGCTGCCGAACGCCCGGCCGGCGCCGGTCGCGCCCGGGGGAAAGGAGCGTGAGGCCAAGCCGAGCAGCCGTGAGGTCTCGCGGCTCAACCCCGGCTTCACCTTCGAGACCTTTGTTACCGGCAAGGCCAACGAGCTCGCGCGCGCTGCGGCCGCCCAGGTCGCCGAGCGGCCCGGCGCCGCCTACAATCCACTCTTCATCTACGGGGGGGTGGGCTTGGGCAAGACCCACCTCATACAGGCGATCGGCAATCGCCTGCGGGTGCAGGCGCCGGAGACCAAGATCCGCTATATCCATGCGGAGCAGTACGTCTCGGACGTGGTGCGCGCCTACCAGCACAAGGCGTTCGACGACTTCAAGCGTTACTATCATTCCCTCGACCTGCTGCTGATCGACGATATCCAGTTCTTCAGCGGCAAGAGCCGCACCCAGGAAGAGTTCTTCTACGCGTTCAACGCCCTGATCGAGGCGCACCGGCAGGTTGTCATCACCTGCGACACCTATCCCAAGGAGATCGCCGGGATCGAGAACCGCCTGATCTCGCGCTTCGGATGGGGCCTCACCGTGGCGGTGGAGCCGCCCGAACTCGAGATGCGCGTCGCCATACTGCTCAAGAAAGCGGAGGCGGAAGGCATCAAGCTCGACGAGGCAGTCGCGTTCTTCCTGGCCCGGCACATCCAGTCCAACGTACGCGAGCTGGAGGGCGGCCTGAAGCGTGTGATTGCCTACGCGCGGTTTTCCGGGCGCGAGTTCTCGGTCGAGCTCTGCCGCGAGGCGTTGCGCGACCTGCTGGCCATACAGCACCGGCAGGTTTCGATCGAGAACATCCAGAAGACCGTCGCCGACTTCTACAAGATCAAGGTATCGGAGATGTACTCGAAGAAGCGCAGCCGCAACGTTGCCCGACCCCGGCAGGTCGCGATGGCGCTCGCCAAGGAGCTGACCCAGCTCTCGCTGCCGGACATCGGCGAGGCGTTCGGCGGCCGCGACCACACGACCGTGCTGCACGCCTGCCGCAAGATCGCGCTGCTCAAGTCCACGAGCAGCGAGTTGACGCGTGATTTCGATTCGCTGCTGAACGTCCTGAGGAGTTGATCACCGCCGTGCTGTTTGTGGATATCCCGCTGCGTTGCCGGCCGATGCGCCAGTTGTCCACAACCGACACACGCTTGCCAGCCGCTTACGCACAGCGTTATCCCTCCCGGCAAGCGGCCACCGCGCTGGCTGCGTGCGACTTGCGCACAGCAGTGGTCAGGCCTTACTAGTCCTATTACAGTTAACCTATAAAAAAGCCTATGAAGCTCGTCCAGCTCGAACGCGACGCATTGTTGAAGCCGCTGCAGGCGGTAACCGGCATCGTGGAGAAACGCCATACGCTGCCGATCCTCTCCAACGTCCTGGTCGAGCGCAAGCAGGGCGCCCTGCTGATGATGGCGACGGACCTCGAGATCCAGGTGGCCGCGCGCACGGATCTCGGGAAGGGGGCGGGAGAGGACACGGGCCTGACGGTCTCGGCGCGCAAGCTCCAGGAAATCCTGCGGGCGTTGCCGGAAGGAACCGAGGCCACGCTTGACGTGCAGAACAACCGCCTGCAAGTGCGCTCCGGCAAGAGCCGGTTCAATCTGCAGACGCTGCCGGCGGCGGATTTCCCGGCGATGGCGGAACCCGGGGCACTGCAGGCGAAGGTGAGCATGCCGCAGAAGGCCCTGCGCGACCTGCTCCTGCTCGTGCAGTACGCGATGGCGCAGCAGGACATACGCTATTACCTGAACGGGCTGCTGCTCGTGCTCGACGCGGGGCAGGTGAAGGTCGTCGCCACCGATGGCCACCGGCTGAGCTACGCCGCGCGCCCCCTCGGCGCGGAGCAGGAGAAGCGCGAAGTGATACTTCCGCGCAAGGCGGTGCTCGAGCTCGCTCGCCTCCTCGCCGACAGCGAGGATGCGGTTGCGATCGAAATCTTCGGGAGCATGGTGCGGTTCGGGTTCGGCAGCACGGTCCTCACCACCAAGATCATCGACGGCAAATTTCCGGACTACACGCGGGTAGTGCCCACCAACTATCAGAAGCGCTTTGCGGTCAAGCGCCAGGAGCTGCTGCAGTCGCTGCAGCGGGCGGCGATCCTTTCCAACGAGAAGTTCCGGGGCGTGCGCTGGACGGTGGCGGCCGGGAGCCTGCGCATTTCGTGCACCAACAACGAGCAGGAGGAGGCGGAGGAGGTGCTGGAGATCGCGTATACCGGCGAGGCGCTGGATATTGGCTTCAACATCACCTATGTCCTGGACGTGCTGAACAATGTTCACAGCGAGGCCGTCGAATGCTCGTTCGGCGACGCCAACAGCAGCATGCTGGTCACGGTGCCGGAGAACCGGGAGTTCCGGTACGTGGTCATGCCGATGCGCATCTAGGCAGCGAGCGAGGAATGGCGACACCCGAAGGCGAACTCGAACAGCAACGCGCCGGCGACGACTACGACGCCGCCAGCATCAAGGTCCTCAAGGGCCTCGAGGCCGTGCGCAAGCGCCCGGGCATGTACATCGGCGACACCAGCGACGGCACCGGCCTCCACCACATGGCATTCGAGGTCGTGGATAACGCGGTGGACGAGGCGCTTGCCGGCTACTGCGACGAGATTACCGTCACCATCCACCCGGACAACTCGGTGAGCGTCGTCGACAACGGCCGCGGCATCCCGACCGGCCCGCACCCGGAGGACGAGGAAGGCCGTACGAGCGCCGAAGTGGCAATGACGGAGCTCCACGCCGGCGGCAAGTTCGACAACAATTCCTACAAGATTGCCGGCGGGCTTCATGGGGTGGGCGTGTCGGTGGTGAATGCGCTTTCGGAGTGGCTGCGGCTTTCGATCCGGCGCGAGGGCAAGCTCCACCAGATGGAGTTCCGCATGGGCGAGACGGTGGCCCCGCTCAAGGTCACCGGCAAGAGCGAGCGCCGCGGCACCGAAGTGCATTTCCTGCCGGCAAAGGAAATCTTCGGGCGCGTCGAGTACCACTACGAGATCCTGGCAAAGCGCCTGCGCGAGCTGGCGTTCCTCAACAGCGGGTTGCGGATCCTGCTGATCGACCAGCGCACCGGCAAGGAGGAGGCGTTCTCGTTCACCGGCGGCGTCAAGGGCTTCGTCGAGTACATCAACCGCACGAAAAACGTCCTGCACCCCAACATCTTCTACGCCAAGGCGGAGGAGGATGGCATTGTGGTGGAAGTAGCGATGCAGTGGAACGACTCCTACCAGGAAGCGGTGCTGTGCTACACCAATAACATCCCGCAGCGCGACGGCGGCACGCACCTCACCGGATTGCGCAGCGCGATGACGCGCACCCTCAACCAGTACATCGAGAACAACAAGCTCGCCGAGAAGGCGAAGGTGGAGACGACCGGAGACGACATGAAGGAGGGGCTCACCGCGGTGCTCTCGGTGAAGGTGCCGGAGCCCAAGTTCTCGTCCCAGACCAAGGACAAGCTGGTGTCCTCGGAAGTGCGGCCGGTGGTCGATGAGATCGTCGCGCAGAAGCTCGGCGAGTTCCTGCTCGAGAAGCCGAACGATGCGCGCATCATCTGTGCCAAGATCGTGGATGCCGCGCGCGCGCGAGAAGCCGCGCGCAAGGCGCGCGAGCTGACGCGCAGGAAGGGGGTCCTCGATTCGTTCGGGCTGTCCGGAAAGCTCGCCGACTGCCAGGAGCGCGATCCCGCGCAGTCGGAGCTCTACATCGTCGAGGGCGATTCCGCCGGGGGCTCGGCCAAGCAGGGTCGCGACCGCAGGTTCCAGGCGATCCTGCCGCTCAAGGGCAAGATCCTCAACGTGGAGAAAGCGCGGCTCGACAAGCTCCTGTCCTCGCAGGAGATCACCACGTTGATCAGCGTGCTCGGCACCGGCATCGGCAAAGAGGAGTATGCGCCGGAGAAGCTGCGCTACCACCGTATCATCATCATGACGGACGCGGACGTCGACGGCTCGCACATCCGCACCCTGCTCCTCACGTTCTTCTACCGGCAGATGCCGGAGCTGATCGAGCGCGGCCACATCTACATTGCGCAGCCGCCGCTCTACAAGGTAAAGCACGGCAAGACCGAGCGCTATTTGAAGGACGAGCACGAGCTCAAGCAGATGCTGCTGCAGCTGGCGCTCGCCGAGGCCGAACTCTATACCGCGGCCGCGGCCGAGCCGCTCAAGCGGGAGGCGCTGGAGCAGGTCGCGAAGGATTACCTGCTGGCGGAAGCGGTGATCGAGCGCTTGAGCCGGCTGATCGACGAGGAGGTGCTGCACGCGCTGCTCCGCCGGCCGGTCGCGCTCGCGCTCGCGGACGAAAAGAGCGCGCAGGCGAGCGCCCGGGCGCTCGCCGCCGTATTGCTGCCACTGGGGATGAAGGTCGAGGCGAAGTTCGACGACAAGACCGAGCGCTACGCGCTGGCGGTGAGCCGCACGCAGCATGGCATCGTGCGCCATTGCTACATCGACGCCGACTTCGTGCAGAGCGGGGACTACGAGCAGATCCGGCGCACGGCCCAGGTGCTGCAGGGACTGCTCGGGGAGGGTGCGTACGTAAAGCGCGGCGGCGAGCGGCAGGCGGTGCGGGAGTTCCGCGAGGCGATCGACTGGCTGCTTGCCGAGGTCAAGCGCGGCGTCGGCATACAGCGCTACAAGGGGCTGGGAGAGATGAACCCCGACCAGCTATGGGAAACGACGATGGATCCGGGAACGCGGCGGCTGCTGAAGGCGCAGATCGAGGATGCGATCAGCGCCGGGGAGATCTTCTCCACACTGATGGGCGACGAGGTCGAGCCGCGCCGTCAGTTCATCGAATTGAACGCGCTCGGCGCGCGTAACCTCGATATCTGACCGGCCGCAATCCGCGGGCAGTCCGCCCGCGGGACGTTGTCTCACGTGGTTTTGCGTTTGGCTGCCGGTTTGTCGCCGGCGGCCGCACGTGCTTCGTGCTTGCGGCGGGATTTTCCGCGCCGGCGGGCGCGCGGGGCGGCCGGCGGGGGTTTCCCGGCTGCCGGTGCAGCGGCCGGCGCCGCCGCGCGCGGGGCGCGCGCCTCGAATTCGAAGCCGACCTTGCCTTCGGCGGTCTTCACCAGGTAGGCCTTGAAGCGTCGCCCCTTCCTCGAGACGAACTGAGTGAGCAGATCGGTGCGGCCGGTCGCGAGCAGCTTCTGCATCTGCGCGCGCTCGACCGGCTGCTGCAGGATCATCTTGCCGGAGCGGAAGTCGCAGCTGCGGGCCGCCCCCACGGCGTTCTCGCATACGTAAGCCGCGCCGTGCTCGAACACGCGGGCGCGGCACTTGGGGCAGGCGCCTACGTTTTCCTGGCCGCTGAAATCCGGCGGGTTCTGCGCTTCGTCGTCGTCGCGCGCCTGGCCGAAATCGAATTCGAGCTTGTGATCGGTGCCGAGGCGGATGCCCGCGGAAAAGGGCTTTCCGGCGCGGCTGCGAAACCCGCTGAGCGGCCCCACGAAGCGGCGCGTGATGAGCTCGGCGATTTCTTCCGGCTGCCATTCCCGCCCCGACAGCACGACCCACAGCGAAAAATCGCAGTTCTGGCACTGGAACTTGCGGTAGTTCTCCTGGACCACGCCGCCACACTTGGGGCAGGGCGCGTCCACCGTCGCGTAGGCCTCCTCGGGGATGTCGCCGTTCTTGATGCGCTCCACGAGGTCGCGGGTCACCTGCTCGATGTGCTCCATGAAAACGTCGCGCTCGAGCTTGCCGCTTTCCATGAGCTTCAGCTGGTACTCCCAGTCCCCGGTGAGCTCCGGCGAGGTGATCTCGGTGACCCCGAAGTGATGGAGCGCCAGCAGCAGCCTGAATGCTTTCCAGGTGGGCTTCAGCTCACGGCCTTCGCGGTGCACGTACTTTTCCTGGATCAGCCCCTCGATGATGGCGGCGCGCGTCGCCGGCGTGCCGAGGCCCTTCGCTTCCATCGCTGCCCGCAGCTCGTCATCTTCGACGAGCTTGCCCGCGCCCTCCATGGCCGAGAGCAGCGTCGCCTCGGTATAACGCGGAGGCGCCTTGGTCTGGTTGGCGGTGGCGTCTACTTCGATCACGGCGACCTCTTCGCCGGCTTCTACGGCCGCCAGATTCTGGGACTCCTCCTGGGCGGAGCGCCCGTATACCGCGAGCCAGCCGGGGACCTGCAGGATGCGGCCCTCGGTCTTGAACGAATGGCCGGCGACCTCGGTGATGCGCGTCGTCTGCAGGTACTCTGCGGGCGGATGAAAGACCGCAAGAAAGCGCCGCACCACGAGGTCGTAGAGCTTGCGCTCCGCATCATTCAGATGCTTGGGCAGCTGCAGCGTGGGGACGATTGCGAAGTGATCGCTCACTTTGGCGTTGTCGAAGACGCGCTTGTTCGGTCGCACCCAGTTGTTCTTGAGAACGCTCTTGGCGAAGGGCGCGTACTCGCGGCTGTCGGCGAGCATCTCCATGGCCTTCTTCACCGCGCCGAGGTAGTCCTCGGGCAGCGCCCGCGAATCGGTACGCGGATAAGTCAGCACCTTGTGCCGCTCGTAGAGCACCTGTGCCAGCGAGAGGGTAGTCCTGGCGGAGAACCCGAAGCGCCCGTTCGCCTCGCGCTGCAGGCTGGTCAGGTCGAAGAGAAGCGGCGAGAGCTGGGTGGAGGGCTTGGTTTCGTCGCTGACGACGCCCTTCCCGCCGCGGCAGGCCGTGGCGATCGCCTCGGCTTCGGCGGCGCTCCACAGCCGCTCGGCCCTGCGCTCCGCGACATCGTCCTTCTTGAAGCCGGGATCGAACCAGCGCCCGGCGTATTCGCCCGCCCGCGCGAGAAAGCGCGCATGTACCTCCCAGTAGTCGCGCGGCTTGAAAGCCCGGATCGCCTGCTCGCGCTCGACCAGAATGGCGAGCGTCGGTGTCTGCACGCGGCCGACGGTCGTGAGATAGAATCCGCCTTCCTTCGAGTTGAAGGCGGTCATGGCGCGCGTGCCGTTGATGCCGACCAGCCAGTCGGCCTCGGAGCGGCATTTTGCGGCATCGGCGAGCGGCAGCAGCTCGCGGTTCGGGCGCAGGCTTTCGAACCCATCGCGGATGGCCGCGGGCGTCATCGACTGCAGCCACAGGCGCTGGATCGGCTTCGTTGCCCGCGCGTGCTGCACGATGTAGCGGAAGATGAGCTCGCCCTCGCGGCCGGCGTCGCAGGCGTTGACGAGTCCGGTGACGTCCTTGCGCCTGATCAGCCGCAGCAGCAGGTTGAGACGGCTCTCGCTGCGCTCGATGGGCGCGAGCTCGAAGCGCGGCGGGATCACCGGCAGGTGGGCGAACGACCACTTGCCGCGCTTGACTTCGTATCCCGGCGGAACGGCGAGCTCGAGCAGATGCCCGACCGCGGACGAGAGCACGTACTCTTCGTTCTCGAAGTAATCGCCGTGACGCTTGAAGCCGCCGATCGCGCGGGCGATATCCGCGGCGACCGAAGGTTTCTCGGCAATGATCAGTTGCTTGCTCATCCGTGCGCCTGATGCGCGGGCGGCGCAAAAAATAGCGCAAGATGATAAGAACAAAACTTTCTCGACGCAAGCACGGCCTGCGTCGAGTCGCGGCAAAACTAGCGCCGCACGCGCTGGATCAGGCCGCCGGGCAGCGTGGCGACGTCGCCGTCGATCTCGAGTTGCGTGAGCAGCGCGGCGAGTTCCGCCGGCGGCAGGCGACAGCGCGCGGCGAGCGTGTCGCGGTCGAGAATTTCCTCCCCGAGCGCCTCGAGCAGGCGCTGTGCGCGCGCGTCGATCGCGGCCGCGGGCGTGTGTGCGCTGGGGGCGGGCGCCGGTATCTGCAATTCGTCGAGGATGTCGCGAGCGCTCTCCACGAGCTTCGCGCCCTGCTTGATCAGCAGGTGGCAGCCCTTGGCGAGCGGCGAGTGAATCGAGCCGGGGATGGCGAATACTTCCCTGCCCTGCTCGGCCGCGAGGCGCGCGGTGATGAGCGAGCCGCTGTCCGCAGCCGCTTCGACCACGAGGCAGCCAAGCGCGAGGCCGCTGATCAAGCGGTTGCGACGCGGAAAGTTTCCGGTCAGCGGGCGGGTCCCGAGCACAAACTCCGTGGCAAGCGCGCCGCGTTCGGCGAGCGTGTGCGCGAGCGCGCGGTTACGCGCTGGATAGACGATGTCCGCACCGGTGCCGAGGATCGCCACGCTGCTGGAGGCGCCGGCAAGCCCGCCGCGGTGCGCCGCCGCGTCGGCGCCGAGCGCGAGCCCGCTCACGATGGTCAGGCCGGCGTCGGACAGCGCCCGCGCGAAGGCCTCGGCGTTTGCCGCGCCCTGCACGGTCGCATTGCGGCTGCCGACGATGGCGAGCGACGGGCGCGCCAGCAGTTCCGCGCTGCCTTTCACGTAGAGCAGTGGCGGCGGGTCGGGGATCTGCAGGAGGCGGGGCGGATAGTGGCGATCGGCGAGGGTGACGATGGAGTTCAGCGGGTCATCGAGCCACATTTCTGCCGCGGCCAGGCCCGCGGCGGTATCGCCCTCGCGGATGGCGACGGCGGTGGCGTCGGGAACGTGCCGGGAAAGCGCGCTGCGGCTTGCAGCGAGCACGCGCAGGGGATCACCGAACGCAGCGAGCAGGCGGCGCAGACCGGCACCGCCCAGCTCCGGCGTGAGGCTCAGCTTGAGCCAGGCGCGGCGTTCCGGGTCGAGCGGCATGCGGCGAAAGCAGGGCTGCGGCCTGCCGCTGCAGCGCGCAGCCGGTCGGGATCAGGGGTTGGTGACGACGTCGTTGATCTCGACCGGGCGCGAGGCATTCATCACCAGCCCGAATGAAGCGCGATCGAAGGTTCGAAACACCATGACCAGGCCGTAGCGCTCGTCGGGCAGTTTTCTGGCTTCGTCGATGGTGATGCGCCGGCCACGCTCGTAGAGCGGAGCGTCGCGCGGGGTGATCCGCTCCTCGTAATAGGCGCGTGGCGAGTCGCTTCCGCTCAATCCCTCCCGTCCATAGAGGGGAGCCATGCGCGTTCCGTAGCGCAGGGTGCTCTGGCTGCGGTAGATGGCGAGGACGTGCCCAACCTCGAGACCATCATTGGAGCCCTTGGACAGAGCGACGATGCCCAGGGGGCCGGTTTCGCCGACATTGTTGGGGTAGATGGACATGATGCGCCCCCGCACCGATTTTGCGGGCGCACGCGGCACGTAGGAGAAGGTCGGCCTTTCCTTCGCGGCTGGCAGCAGGCGGTCGCCGGTGTAGATCTCCTGCGCGGACTTGGTAATTTCGAGCGTGGCCGGATTGCCGCGCCGGATCACCCGCGCTTCGCCGAGATAGGTTGCCTGGTAGCCGAGCGTTTCAGAGGTATCGGGGTCGACAAGGGCATCGCCGCGGCGGAACAGCTGCCAGTCGAGGCCTTTCTCGGTGTCGAGGTTCTCGGCGTATGCAACATTGCCGGCCCCGATGGCCACACGGTTTTCCTGGGTCGCGAGGACGAAGGGCGCGCTGTCAAGCTCGTCGCGTCCGACGACCAGCGGCCGGGACAGGAAGGGCTCGATCGCCGACGGCGGAATCGCGGGGATGGCCTTGTCCGCGAGCAGCTCGGCGCGCGTTCTGGGCGAGAGTTTCACGGTATCGCGCGGCGCCACGGGCGCAACGGGCACGGGGGGCACGCCGGGAACCGGCACCACTGCCGCATCCTCCGGCCTGACCAACCGCAACCGGACCTCGGCGCCCTCGCGATCGAGGACGATGATGTCGCCGGGGAAGATGCGGTGGGGATTGCGCAGCTGCTCCTGGTTTAGCCTCCAGACCTCGGGCCATCTCCAGGGATCCTTGAGAAAGCGTCCGGATATGCCCCAGAGCGTGTCACCGGGAACGACAACATATTGGTCGGGCGCCCCCTCCTTGAGCGCGCTGGCATCGGCCGCCCAAGCGGGTGCCGGCGCGAGCGGAGTCATCAGCAAAATCAGGGATATAATTGCTTTACGCATGTCGCGCCCCTAAATAGACAGACTAAGAGGCGCAGCCCCGCCCACGGAACTGCGCCCGAGATATTGGTTTAAATTCTGCATCTAGCTGGTTAAATTCGCAAGCTTTTTATGGCTTTACTACCGATCCTGCGCTATCCGGATCCGAGGCTCCGCAAGCGCGCCGCGGGAGTGGAGGCGGTCACCGATCGGATTCGCAAATTAATCAAGGACATGGCTGACACCATGTATGCTGCACCGGGGGTTGGCCTGGCTGCAACACAAGTCGACGTGCACTTGCGCGTCATCGTGATCGATGTCTCGGAAGCGCGCGATCAGCTGCGCGTCTTTGTCAACCCTGAACTCGTCGCCGCGAGCGGTGAGGCCGATATCGAGGAGGGCTGCCTTTCACTGCCCGGGATTTACGAGAAGGTGCGGCGCCCGGGGCGCGTGACGGTACGCGCGCTCGATGCCGCCGGTGAGCCGTTCGTGCTGGATGCGGAGGGGCTGCTCGCGGTGTGCATCCAGCACGAGATGGATCACCTGGAGGGCACGGTATTCGTCGACAAGCTCTCGCGTCTCAAGCAAAGCCGCATTCTCTCTCGATTGAGGAAGCAGGGTCGGCGACCAGTGGAGCCCGAGGCCCGGCGGCTGGTACTCTGATGACTTGAAGCTCGTCTTCGCGGGAACGCCGGAGTTCGCTGCGGTAGCGCTCGAGGCCCTGCTGCGGGCGGGCCACGAAGTCGCACTGGTATTGACCCGGCCGGACCGGCCTGCCGGTCGCGGCCTGAAGCCCCAACCCTCGGCGGTCAAGCAACTCGCGCTCACACGCGGGCTCGCCCTCCTGCAGCCGACCAAGCTCGACGATGCCGCGACGCTCGCCGCCGTCGCCGCGGCACGGCCCTTGGCGCTGGTGGTCGCCGCCTACGGGCTGATCCTGCCGCCGGCGCTGCTGGCGTTGCCGCCGCGCGGCTGTCTTAACGTGCACGCTTCGCTGCTTCCGCGCTGGCGCGGCGCGGCCCCGATCCAGCGGGCGCTGCTCGCCGGTGATCCGGTGACCGGCATCACCATCATGAAGATGGACGAGGGCCTCGACACCGGCGCGATCCTGCTTCAGCAAGCGATCCCCATCGCATCCGACGATACTGCGGGGAGCCTCCACGACAAGCTCGCGGCGCTGGGTGCACGCCTGATCGTGCGCGTACTCGAAGCGGCGCCCGCGCCGGTGGCGCAGGACGGGAACGCGGCGACCTACGCGGCGCGCATCGGACGCGGCGAGGCCGCGATCGACTGGCGCAAGCCGGCGGAGGAAATCGAACGCCGGATACGCGCATTCAATCCCGCTCCGGGTGCGTGGACCCGCCACGAAGGCGTCGAGCTCAAGATCTGGCGCGCGGGAATCGAGCGCGGGGTCCACGACGTGCCGGGAACCGTTTGCGCGGCGGGGCCGGCCGGCATCGTAGTGGCGTGCGGAGCCGAGGGGCTGCGGATCGCCGAGTTGCAGCGCGCCGGCGGCACAAGGCTCGCCGCAGGCGCCTTTCTTTCCGGTTTCAGGCTGGCGCGCGGCACGCGCTTCGCGGCGCCCGATGATTGAGGTCCAGCGCCTGGCGGCGGCGGTGCTCGGAGGCGTGCTTGCCGGGCGCAGCCTCGATTCCGAGCTCGCGGCGACGTGGCGGGCCCATGCGGGAATCGACGAGCGCCGCCGCGCCGCGGTGCAGGACCTGGCGTACGGCGCGCTGCGCTTTCTGCTCCGGCTCGAGGCCGTGCTCGACGAGTTGCTGGAGAAGCCGCTCACGGATGGGCGGCTGCGCGCGCTGTTGCTGGTTGCCCTCTACCAGCTCGAGCACAGCCGCGCGGCGCCCCACGCGGTCGTCGACCACGCGGTGAGGACTTGCCACGCGCTCGGCCTGACGTCGGCCAAAGGGCTGGTCAACGCGGTGCTGCGCAATTTCCTGCGCAGGCGCGCGGCTCTTCGCGCGCGCGTTGAGCGCGCCGAGACCGCGCGTTACTGCCATCCGCAGTGGTGGATTGACCGGCTGCGCACCCGGTATCCGGGCGAGTACGCGGCGATACTCGAAGCGGGCAACTCGCGCCCCCCGCTCGCGCTGCGAGTGAACCGGCGCCGCCTGCGCGTCGCCGATTACCTGGAACTGCTCACGCGGCACGGCATGCGGGGTGAAGCGGTGGGCGCGGCGGCGGTGCTGCTGCAGAAGGCGCTTCCGGCGGCGCGCGTGCCCGGGCTCGCCGAAGGCCTGGTCTCGGTGCAGGACGCCGCGGCGCAGCTTGCCGCGCCGCTGCTTGACCTTGCCAACGGCATGCGCGTGCTCGATGCATGCGCGGCTCCCGGCGGCAAGTCCGGCCACGTGCTCGAGCTCGCCGACGTCGAGCTCACCGCGCTCGACAGCGACGCCGCGCGTCTCGAGCGCGTGCGCGCGAATCTGGCACGGCTGGGATTCGCGGCGCGCGTGCTGTGCGGCGACGCATGCGAACCGGCCTCGTGGTGGGACGGAGCGCCGTTCGACCGCATCCTGCTCGATGCGCCGTGCAGCGCGTCGGGCATCGTGCGGCGGCGCCCCGATATCAAGTGGCTGCGGCGCGAATCCGACATCGCGCAATACGGGGAGTTGCAGAGCCGCATGCTGGATGCGCTGTGGCAGGCGCTCGCCAGTGGTGGTAAATTGCTGTACGCAACCTGTTCCGTGTTCGAGGAGGAGAACCGCGGGCAGGTTGCGCGGTTTCTGGAGCGCCATCGGGACGCACGGCGCCTCGCCCTTCCTGCGGCCGGCAGCGACATCCACGCGGAATCGGGCCAACTGCTTCCGGACGGACGGCATGACGGCTTTTACTACGCGCTGCTGCAGAAACCTTAGCTGCCTCGCGGCGCTGTTCGTCCTGGGACTGGGGGCCGGCTTCGCCGTCCCCGCCTGCGCCGATGGAATCGAGGTGCGAAAAGCCGCGCTGATCGCGGCGGAGGACGGCTACGTTCTCGAAGCCGATTTCGAGATCACGCTGACCCACACCCTGGAGGACGCGCTCAACAAGGGCGTGCCGCTCCATTTCGCGCTCGAGTTCGAACTCGTCCGCCCGCGCTGGTACTGGCTCGACGAGAAGCTCGCCAATACCCGGCAGCAGTACCGGCTGTCGTATAACGCGCTCACGCGCCAGTACCGCGTAGGGGTGCGCACGCTCTACCGGAATTTCGCCTCGCTGGCCGAGGCGCTGGAGTTCATGAGCCGGGTGCGCGTGCGCGAGATCGCCGAAGCCGGCGCATTGGGCAAGGGCGGGACCTACCGGGCCGCGCTGCGGCTGCGGCTCGATTCCTCGCAGCTGCCGCGGCCTTTCCAGGTGAGCGCGGTGGGCTCCCGCGAGTGGACCATCTCCTCCGATTGGCACCGCTGGACGGTATCCCCATGAGCGCCATGCCTCCGCCACCCAGGCCGGCGCTGTCGAGCGCGGTCGTGCGCTATCTCCTCATCCTGTGCGTGGGAATGGTCGCGGTCGCGCTCTATCTGGTGGCGGCCTCGAGCGCCAGCCCGGCGTCGTTCGCGGAGCGCTATCCGCTGCTGCTCGCCCTGAACGGCGCGGTCGCAGCCATGCTGACCGCGCTCGTCGTCTTCCAGCTCGTTACGCTCAGGCGCAAGCTCAAAGCCGGCGTATTCGGTTCGCGGCTGACGCTGCGCCTGGTGCTGCTCTTCGCGCTGATGGCGGTACTGCCCGGGGCGCTGATCTACGGCATGTCCGTGCATTTCCTCGCGCGTTCGATCGAGTCCTGGTTCGCGGTGCGGCTGGACAAGGCGCTCGACAGCGGCCTCAATCTCGGCCGTGGCCTGCTCGACACCGCCCTCAAGGACCTCTCGGGCAGGGCGGACGCCATGGCGCTTGCGCTGGCGCAAAGCCCGGAAGCGGATGAGATCGCGGTGCTGGGCGCCCTGCGTGAGCAGGCCGGCGTGCAGGAGGCGACACTCTTCAGCGGACGCGGCAAGGTGGTTGCGTACTCCGGCCCGGGGCGAGCGGGCTTGCTGCCGGAGCCGCCATCGGCCGCCGCGCTGCAGGAGGCTCACGCCGGCATAGGCTACGGCGCGGTCGAGGCGATACCCGACAAGGGGCTCTACCTGCGCGCGCTGGCGGCGGTGCGGGGCCCCGGCGAGGAGCGGCGCGTGCTGCAGCTGCTGCAGCCGGTGCCGAAGCAGCTCGGCCAGGACGCGGAAGCGGTGCAATCGGGCTACCGGGAGTATCAGGAGCTGACGCTGTCGCGCCGGGGCCTCAAACGCCTCTACGGGGTGACGCTCACGCTGACACTGCTGCTCGCCCTGCTTTCCGCGGCGGCGCTCGCGTTCCTGCTTTCCGACCGGCTGTCGGCGCCGATCGGCGCGCTGGTGGAAGGCACGCGCGCAGTGGCGAGCGGGGATTTCAGCCAGCGCGCCGCAGTCGTCTCGCGCGACGAGATCGGCACGCTCACGCAGTCATTCAATCAGATGACCCTGCAGCTTGCCGAAGCGCGCGCGCAGGCGGAGCGCCATCAGGCGGCGCTGACCCAGGCCAAAGCCTATCTCGAAAGCCTGCTCGCCAACCTGTCCGCGGGCGTGCTCGCGTTCGACGAGGAGTTGCATCTCCGCGCCGCCAATCGCAGCGCCGGCACCCTGCTCGGGGCCGATTTTGCGGCCCTCGTCGGAACCGCGCCGCAGCAATGGCCGGCGGCGGCCGGACTGGGCGAGTTCGGTCGCGAGATCGCAGCCGCATTCGCGCGCGCCGGCAACGCGGAATGGGAGCAGCAGATGGAGCGCCCCGTGCGGGGCAGAACGCAGCTCCTCCTGCTGCGCGGCACGCGACTGCCGTCCGGCTCGGAGGGCGGCAGCGTGGTCGTGTTCGACGACATCACCCATCTCGCCGAGGCGCAGCGTGCGGCGGCGTGGGCCGAAGTCGCGCGGCGCCTCGCGCACGAGATCCGCAACCCCCTGACGCCGATCCAGCTCTCCGCGGAGCGCCTGAAGGCGAAGCTCGAAAGCAAGCTTGCGCCGGTTGACTCGGAAGTCCTGGTGCGCTCGACGCAGACCATCGTCAACCAGGTCGCGGCGCTGAAGAACATGGTGGACGCTTTCAGCCAGTATGCGCGCACGCCCGAACCCTCCCTGCGCGAGCTGGATCTCAACGCGCTGACCCGCGAAGTGCTGACGCTCTACGAGCCTTCGCTCGGACGCGCCGTGCGGCTCGAGCTCGCTAAGGGGCTGCCCCCGGTCGTGGGCGACGCGGCACAACTGCGGCAGGTCATACACAACCTCCTGCAGAACTCGCAGGATGCGCTGGCCGACACGACGGAGCCGCGCGTGACGGTGGCGAGCAGCCACGCGGGCGGCATCGTCCGGCTCACGGTCACCGACAACGGCTGCGGGGTTCCCGAGCACGTCCTGCGGCGCGCCTTCGAGCCCTACGTGACCACCAAGCCCAAGGGCAGCGGCCTGGGGCTCGCGATCGTGAAGAAGATCGTCGAGGAACACGGCGGCACCGCCGCGATCGCCAACGTCGCGCCGCGCGGGGCGTGCGTGACCATCGAGCTGCCGGCCGCGGCGCGGGACGTGCCGCGCCGCGTGGCGGCGCGGGCGCGGGTGTAGAATCAGCGGAGCCTTTCTTCGAGATATGCAGCACATCCTGGTCGTAGACGACGAGATCGGCATCCGCGAGCTGCTGTCGGAGATCCTGAGCGACGAAGGCTATCAGGTCCGGCTGGCGCAGAACGCGGCGGACGCGCGCGCGTTCCGCAGCCAGGCGCGGCCCGACCTGGTGCTGCTCGACATCTGGATGCCGGACACCGACGGCATCACGCTGTTGAAGGAGTGGGCGGCCGCGGGGCTGCTCACCATGCCGGTGGTCATGATGTCGGGGCACGGCACGATCGACACGGCGGTCGAGGCGACCCGCATCGGCGCCTACGACTTCCTGGAGAAGCCGATCGCGTTGCAGAAACTGCTCGCTACCGTGGGGCGCGCGTTGAAGCAGGGCGGCGAGCGGACGCCCGCGGCGCTGTCGCTGGCAAGCTTCGGGCGCGCGCCGCTGGTGGTGGACCTCAAGCAGCGCCTGGAGCGCGTCATGAACCTGCGCACGCCGCTGCTGCTCACCGGCGAGCCGGGATGCGGGATCGAGCTCGCGGCGCGCTTCCTGCATCCGCGCAACGCGCCGTGGGTGGCGCCGGAAAGCCACGCCGCGCTGGCCGAGGCGCCGCTCGAACTCCTCAACCAGGCGCGCGAGGGAACGCTGTTCCTGCGGGAGGTGACCGACCTCTCGCGCATCGAGCAGAAAGGGCTGCTGCTCGCGATGTCCAAGATCGAGCGCTACAACGCGCGGGTCATCAGCGGCGCCTCGCGCGATGTCGCGGAGCTGGCAGCGCACGGGGCATTTGACAGCCGGCTCTACGGCCTGCTCGCGGCGGCCACCATCCGGGTGCCGAGCCTGCGCGAGCACCGCGAGGACATCCCCGACATCGCCAACCTGATGCTTTCGCGCCTGGTGGAGGCACGGGAAGCGCCGCCGCGGCAATTCACGACCGGGGCGCTGAACGCGCTGCGCAACTACGACTGGCCGGGCAACCTGACGCAGATCGAGAGCACGGTGCGCACGCTCGCGCTTACCTGCGCCGCCGAGGGCATCTCGCTCGAGGACGTGAACCACTGCCTGCCGGCGCGGAGCGCCGCGGCGCGGCCCGGTCACGACCTGCCCCTCGACCAGCCGCTGCGCGACGCCCGCGACGCCTTCGAGCGCGTCTATTTCGAGTACCACATCGCGCGCGAGGGCGGCAACATTTCGCGCGTGGCGGAGACCGTCGGGCTCGAACGCACCCACCTCTACCGCAAGCTCAAGCAGCTCGGCATCCGCCTCGCCCGCAAGAACGGCAACGGCGAGGGCTAGTTCGCGGCTCGGAGTCCGCCCGCGCCATATATAATTGGCGCTCTTTCCGCGCCCCGCGCCAGGACTGCCTGAATGGATGCCCGTGTCGAGCTGGCCAACGCGATCCGCGCGCTGGCGATGGACGCTGTACAGCAGGCGAACTCGGGGCATCCCGGGATGCCGATGGGCATGGCGGAGATCGCCGAGACGCTGTGGAACCGCCACCTGCGGCACAATCCCGCCAACCCCGCCTGGTCGAACCGCGACCGCTTCCTGCTCTCGAACGGCCACGGCTCGATGCTGCTCTATGCGCTGCTGCATCTGACGGGCTACGAGCTTCCGATCGAGGAGCTGAAGCGCTTCCGGCAGCTGCATTCGAAGACGCCGGGTCACCCCGAGTACCGCTGCGCGCCCGGGGTCGAGACCACCACCGGCCCGCTCGGGCAGGGCATCTCCAATGCGGTCGGCATGGCGCTCGCCGAGCGGCTGCAGGCGGCGGAGTTCAACCGCCCCGGGCTCGACATCGTCGATCATCACACCTACGTCTTTCTCGGCGACGGCTGCATGATGGAGGGCGTTTCGCACGAGGCGTGCGCGCTCGCCGGGACGCTCGCCCTGGGAAAGCTCGTCGCGGTCTACGATGACAACGGCATCTCGATCGACTCCGACAAGGGAAACATCCGCCAGTGGTACACCGATGACGTGAAGCGCCGGTTCGAAGCCTACGGCTGGCAGGTGATCGGGCCGATCGACGGTCACGATGTCGCGCAGGTGGACCGGGCGCTCAAGAAGGCGAAGCGGGAGAAGGCGCGGCCGTCGCTGATCGTCGCGAAGACCGTGATCGCAAAGGGCGCGCCCACCAAGGCCAACACCGGCGCCGCGCACGGCGCCGCGCTCGGCGAGAAGGAAGTCGCCGCCACCCGCGAGGCGATCGGCTGGAGCCACCCCGCGTTTGCGATCCCGCAGTCCGTGTACGACGGGTGGAACGCGCGCAAGCGCGGCGCGGCGGCCGAGCGCCGCTGGAAGAAGCTCTTTGCCGCCTACGAGAAAGCGTTCCCCGCGGAGGCCGCGGAGTTCAAGCGCCGCACGGCGGGCGAGCTGCCGCAGGACTTCCGCGCGCGCGCGGAGGCGCTGGTGAAAGAGGCCGACGCCAAGGCCGAGACCGTCGCGACGCGCAAGGCGTCGCAGAACGCGCTCGAAGCGCTTGCGCCCACGCTGCCGGAACTCATCGGCGGTTCCGCGGATCTCACTAATTCCAACCTGACGATGGTCAAGAGCTCGAAAGTGGTCGGCCCGCAGGGCGGCGGCAACTACGTGTTCTACGGCGTCCGCGAGTTCGGCATGTGCGCGGTGATGAGCGGGATCGCGCTGCACGGCGGGCTCATCCCCTACGGCGGCACGTTCCTGGTGTTCTCGGACTACGCGCGCAACGCCCTGCGCCTCGCGGCGCTGATGGGCGTGCGCACGATCTACGTCTTCACGCACGACTCGATCGGGCTCGGCGAGGACGGGCCGACCCACCAGCCGATCGAGCACGCGGCGAGCCTGCGCCTGATCCCGAACATGGAGGTCTGGCGGCCGTGCGACACGGTCGAGACGGCGGTGGCCTGGGCGTGCGCGATCGAGCGCAGGGACGGGCCGACGAGCCTGCTGCTCACGCGCCAGAACGCGCCGTTCGTCAAGCGCGAGGCCCCGCAGCTCGAGGCGATACGCCGCGGCGGCTACATTCTTTCCGAGGCGGCGAGCGGCCCGCCGCGTGCCATCGTCATTGCCACCGGCTCGGAAGTCGCGCCCGCCCTCGCCGCGCAGAAGGCGCTCGCGCAGGAGGGCGTGGCGGTGCGCGTGGCGTCGATGCCCTCGACGACGACCTTCGACCGGCAGGACGCGGCCTACCGCGATGCGGTGCTCCCGCGCGGTTTGCCGCGGGTGGCGGTGGAGGCGGGCGTGACCGACTACTGGCGGAAGTACGTCGGGCTCGAAGGCGCGGTCGTCGGCATCGACCGCTTCGGGGAATCGGCGCCGGGCGGGGAGCTGTTCAAGCACTTCGGCTTCACGCCGGAGAAAATCGCGGCCGCCGTCAAGTCGGTGCTGTGAAATCGCGTTTCTGATCGAACGTTCTGGAGAGGCACATGGCTATCAAGGTGGGCATCAACGGATTCGGGCGCATCGGGCGCATGGTGTTTCGCGCGGCGGCCCGGCATTTCCCGGACATCGAAATCGTTGGCATCAACGACCTGCTCGAGCCGGAGTATCTCGCCTACATGCTGCGGTTCGATTCCGTTCACGGCCGCTTCCAGGGCGATGTCGGCGTCGACGGCAATACGATGATCGTGAACGGGCGCTGGATCCGTCTGACCCAGGTGAAGGACCCGGCCGATCTCAAGTGGAGCGAGGTGCAGGCCGACGTGGTGGTCGAGTCGACCGGGCTCTTCCTAGACAAGCCATCGTGCCAGAAGCACATCGCGGCGGGCGCGAAGAAGGTGATCATGTCGGCGCCATCAAAGGACGACACGCCGATGTTCGTCTTCGGCGTGAACGACAAGACCTACAACGGGCAGGCGATCGTCTCCAATGCGTCCTGCACCACCAACTGCCTCGCCCCGGTGGCGAAGGTGCTGAACGACAAGTGGGGCATCAAGCGTGGGCTCATGACCACGGTGCACGCGGTGACGGCGACGCAGAAGACCGTGGACGGGCCCTCCGGCAAGGACTGGCGCGGCGGCCGCGGCATGCTCGAGAACATCATCCCGTCGTCCACGGGCGCGGCGAAAGCCGTGGGCGTGGTGATTCCGGAGCTCAACAAGAAGTTGACGGGCATGGCGTTCCGCATTCCCACATCCGACGTCTCCGTCGTCGATCTCACCGTCGAGCTCGGCAAGCCCGCCACCTACAAGGAGATCTGCGCCGAGATGAAGGCGCAGTCCGCGGGCGCACTCAAGGGGATACTCGGCTATACCGAGGAGAAGGTCGTTTCCACCGACTTCCGCGGCGAGAGCTGCACGTCGGTGTTCGACGCCGAAGCCGGCATTGCGCTCGATCCCACCTTCGTCAAGGTCGTGGCGTGGTACGACAACGAATGGGGATACGCGTGCAAGGTGCTGGAGATGGTCCGGGTCGTCGCGAAGAGATGACCTTTCTGCGCCTGACCGACCTGCCGGTCGCGGGCAAGCGCGTGTTCATCCGCGCCGATCTCAACGTTCCCCAGGACGACGCCGGCAACATCACCGAGGACACGCGCATCCGCGCCTCGATCCCGGGCATCGAGTACGCGTTGAAGGGCGGCGCCGCGGTGATGGTGACCTCGCATCTCGGGCGGCCCACCGAGGGCAAGCTCGGCCCCGAGGACTCGCTTGCGCCCGTTGCCAAACGCCTCGGGGAGATGCTCGGCCGCCCGGTGCGGCTCGTCACCCACTGGGTGGACGGCGGCTTCGCCGTGAAGCCGGGCGAAGTCGTCATGCTCGAGAATTGCCGCGTCAATCCGGGCGAGAAGAAAAACGACGAGGCGCTCGCCCGGAGGATGGCGGCTCTGTGCGACGTCTACGTGAACGACGCGTTCGGCACCGCCCACCGCGCCGAGGCGACCACTCACGGTTTGGCGCGGTTCGCGCCGGTCGCCTGTGCCGGGCCGCTGATGGCCGCCGAGCTCGACGCGCTGGGGAAGGCGCTCAACCGGCCCGTGCGCCCGCTACTCGCCATCGTCGCCGGCGCCAAGGTCTCGACCAAGATCACCATCCTGAAGTCGCTCGCGGCGAAGGTGGACCAGCTCGTCGTGGGCGGGGGCATCGCCAATACCTTCATGCTCGCCGCCGGGCTGCCGATCGGGAAATCGCTGGCGGAGCCGGAGCTCGCCGGCGAGGCGCGCGCCATCATCGAGCTCATGAAAAGCCGCGGGGCGGCGGTTCCGCTGCCGGTGGACGTGGTCGTGGCCAGCGATCTCTCGCCGCTCGCGCGCCCGAACCGCGTCGCTGCCACGGATGTGGGCGCCGACGACATGATTTTCGACATCGGCCCGAAGACGGCCGCGACGCTCGCCGGGCTCATCGGCAAGGCTGGCACCATCCTCTGGAACGGTCCGGTCGGAGTCTTCGAGTACGACCAGTTCGCCGCCGGCACTCGCGCCATCGCCGAGGCGATTGCGAACTCGAAGGCGTTCTCGATCGCCGGCGGCGGCGACACGCTCGCCGCGATCGCGAAGTTCCGGATCACCGATGAGGTGTCCTATATGTCCACCGGCGGCGGGGCGTTTCTCGAGTTCCTCGAGGGCAGGAAGCTGCCCGCGGTCGAAGTGCTCGAGCAAAGGGCCGCAGGCTAGCGGCCCGGTTTCGAGTTGCAGGTTTCGAGTTTCAAGTTGATTGCGGCATTAGTAAACTACAGGACATCGACCGCGTTGGTCGCCCAGCGTCTCACCACTCGAAACTTCAAACTCGAAACTCGCAACTGAATTTATGCCCCGCCGCACCAAGATCGTCGCCACCCTCGGCCCCGCCTCGAGCGACCCCAAGACGCTCGCGCGCATGATCGAGGCCGGGCTCGACGTGGTGCGCATCAATTTCTCCCACGGCAGCGCGGCCGAGCACCGCAGGCACGTGGAGCTCGTGCGCTCGCTCGCGCGCCGCGCGGGCCACGCCGTCGGCGTGCTGGTGGACCTGCAGGGACCGAAGATCCGCATCGGCCGCTTCAAGGAGGGAAGCATCACGCTCGCGCCGGGCGCGAAGTTCGTCCTCGACGCCGATTGCGAGCTGGGCGACGAGCACGTGGTGGGGCTCGACTACCGGAAGCTCCCCAACGACGTGCGGCCCGGCGACACGCTGCTGCTCGACGACGGGCGCATCGTGCTGAGCGTTGCCGGCGTGCGCGGACCGCGCATCACCACGGTCGTCGAGCAGGGCGGCCCGCTCTCCAACAACAAGGGCATCAACCGCAAGGGCGGCGGCCT